>Ga0208849_1000471_pt1 | contig 37733 bp, 31 predicted proteins | sample NGESurdeep072012_10_FD_184470 | JGI IMG/M metagenome (GOLD analysis project Ga0208849, IMG submission 184470) | Arctic peat soil microbial communities from Barrow, Alaska - NGEE Surface sample 53-3 deep-072012 (SPAdes) | ecosystem: Environmental > Terrestrial > Soil > Wetlands > Peat ... | reverse complement strand
CCCTGCGCCGTCGAGAGGATTTGGTACAGCATGTAGCTGGTGGAGTGACGTTGAAGTTGGCGGCCGCCAACTTCAACGTCACTCCCAAGACCGCCGCCAAGTGGATACATCGCTTCCGCCATCAGGGTCCGCCCGGTCTGTTTGATCGTTCTTCTCGTCCCCGGCGCAGCCCGCGCCCGGACATTAGCATTACGAGCACTCGACCCGTTCTGGCAGGCCCGGTATTATGATTTCAATGTATGGAGCGAGCGCAAGTTTATTGAGAAGCTCCGCTACATACACCGGAATCCGGTAACTCGCAGCTTAGCTGCGCGCCCTGAAGATTGGGCCTGGAGCAGCTTTCATCATTATGCAAATGGTGACGTGGGTCGCGTAGAAATTGAGTCCCAGTGGACGGCGCGACGGAGAGAGCAGGCCGGCATCTTTCCAACCGTGCGGAAGTATCCAGCCGCGTAGCTGGTCCGCCAAAGCAGAGCTTGGACGGGGCACCCTTGGGGGTTCAAATGATTCCGATGGCAATGGATCCTGACCTGCCCCCCGAAAACCGCACAGGCTTGAGTATGATTTTATATTGCGGGAAGGGGAGGGAGATGACACAGAATAAATTCAGCGAAGCGGTGATGATTGGGGCGCTCAAGCAACTCGAAGCGGGACGGAGGGCCGAAGATGTGGGGCGTGAAGTTGGGGTATCAAAGCACACGATCTATGCGTGGAAGGCGAAGTATGGCGGGGTGACGGTGAGCGAGGCGCAGGAAGCCAGGCAGTTGCGCGACGAGAATACGCGCTTGAAAAAGCTGGTGGTGGATCTGAGTTTGGACAAGGAGATGTTGAAGGCGCTGATCGCAAAAAACGGATGGAGCTCGTGAACCAGCGGTCGGATGCAAGTTGGCTGCGGGTGGAATACGCAGCGAGCGAGCGCCGGGTTTGCGGGCTGATGACGATGGCGGTATCGAGTTACCGCTATCAGGCGACACGCACGGATGACGAGTTGCGGGCGCGGCTGGTGGAGTTGGCGCGGGAGAAGCCGCGGTCCGGATATCGGCGGCTGCATGTGCTGCTGTCGCGGACGGGAGAAGCAGTGAATCACAAGCGAGTGCATCGGGTGTATCGGGAGGCGGGATTGATGCTTCGGCGAAAGAAGCGAAAACATTGCGTGCGGGCGGGAAAGCCGCTGGCGGCGCGGACCTCGGCGAACCAGGAGTGGGCGCTCGATTTCGTGCACGATGCGGTGGAGTGCGGGCGGGCGATTCGGGTGCTGAGCGTGGTCGATGCTTTTACCCGCGAGTGCCTGGCCCTGGAAGTGGATACCAGTTTCGCCAGCCGCAGAGTGACGCGCGTGTTGGAACAGATCGCGTCCGAGCGGGGAATGCCGCAGGCGATCCGCTGCGACAACGGTCCGGAGTTCACCAGCCGGCATTTTCTGGCGTGGGGCGTGGAGCGGCAGATCGAGTTGATCCACATTCAGCCGGGCAAGCCGACGCAAAATGCGCGCGTGGAAAGTTTTCACGGACGGCTGCGGGAAGAATGTTTGAACATAAGCTGGTTTCAAAACTTGTTCGACGCGAAGCGGAAGATTGCAGCCTGGCGGACGGAATACAACGAGCAACGTCCGCACAGCAGTTTGGGGTACTTGACGCCGAACGAGTATGCGGCGCGAACAGCGAGCTATGGAAAAGACGGCGGTGAGGCTGCCTTGGAAAACGCCAAAAGCCGCGTTTCCCACTTTCCCACAGCTCCGGCGGCTACGAGTATTTTAGAAACTAAGCAATACCAAAAAGTCGTATGATCCCGCGTGCGGAAACAGGGGGCAGGTCACTCCCCCGACCGATTACGCTCCATTAACCACGACGGGAACCTTGGGCGCGATTCCTTTTAATCGTCCGACGGAGCACGTAAGTAGGAGCGACAATTGCGGATGCAATTCCGAAAATAAAACTGATTGCCATGCCGCCCAACACGGCTTGACCATCCCCAGCCCAATAATACTTCGACCATGGAATCGTAATCAGCAAGGAAAGAAAGAACGCTGAAAAAAAGCAGGCGACTCCCAGGATGATCGCTTTCAGGCTTGCCCATAGCAACCAATACCTCTCAGGAACTGTGCTTTCGATGCTCTCGAACATGGGATCCCAATGGGATTATCACCGATTCGCGGGTACGGACGTTAATAACTGTTGTAACCAGGCAAATTCTCTACTTAATCACTCCCCGCTCGCTCGCCTCAATAAACCGGATCAGCATCTCCACATCTTCGCCTCGATCCTGCTCGGACTTCAACTTTTCCAGCGCCTGGGTGGTGTTCAGTTTCGACGCCAGCAGGACCTTGTAGGCATGGTGAAGCTTGCGGATGCGGTCTTTGGTGAAGCCGCGGCGCTCGAGGCCGGTGGCGTTCAGTCCGTAGGCGTGGGTATCGCGGGCGGCAGCGGTTTTGGAAAACGGAAGCACGTCCCGGGTGATGGTGGTGCCTCCGCCGATAAATGAGTGAGCGCCGATGCGAACAAAATGGTGCACCGGACAAAGCGCGCCCACCGTGGCCCATTCTTCCACGGTGACGTGTCCGCCCAAGGTTGCGGCGTTGGCGAGAATTACGTCGTCCCCGATCGCGCAATCGTGCGCGACATGAACATACGCCATAATCAGCGTGCGATTCCCAACTCTGGTCAGGCCACCGCCTTTTACAGTTCCGCGATTGATAGTCACAAATTCGCGGATGACATTGTGATCGCCGATTTCAAGACGCGTCGGCTCGCCCGCGTAGGAAATATCCTGCGGAGCTAATCCAATGGAAGAGAAGGGAAAGAAAGAATTATGTTTTCCGATTTTCGTCGGACCTTGGATCGTGACGTGCGAATGCAAAGTGCAGCGCTCGCCGATTTCCACATCCGGGCCGATCACGCAGTAGGGGCCGATTTTGCCGGAGGAATGGATTGCTGTGGCGGGATCAATGATGGCGGTGGCGTGTATGTTCATTAAGATTGCGTGGGACAGCCGCCCCCGGCTGTCCGTGGGCCGCAGGCCCAGGTTTGATTTGTTCCACAAGCCGGTCGAGCTTTTGCTCGACTGGACAGCCGAGGGCGGCTGTCCCTACGTGTGCTCATGCGGGTGGCGAACTCGGCTCGGTAGAGGGACTCTTCATGCGCGCTCTCGCCACCAAACGGCAACTGATTGTCGCCTCGGCCACTTTTTTGTCCTCCACGTAGGCGATGCCTTCCATGCGGCCGCCGTCGCCGCGCCATACTTTCACGTTGACCTCGATCCGCAACGTGTCGCCGGGAACCACAGGGCGGCGGAAGCGGGCGCGTTCAATTCCGGTGAAGAGAACAATCTTTTCCTGGCGGTCCTCGAACTCACTGAGCAGCAGCACTCCGCCAGCCTGCGCCATGGCTTCTACGATCAGCACTCCCGGCATGATGGGAAGATTCGGAAAGTGTCCGGCAAAAAAATGCTCGTTGATGGTGACATTCTTGATGGCCACGATGCGTTTCTCGCGGGTCAGTTCAACGACCCGGTCAATCAGCAGAAATGGATAACGGTGCGGCAGGATCTTGAAAATGTCATGAATATCCAGCGTGGTTCGCGTAGCGGGAGCGTCCACTGCTGCCTGAGTAATGTCAGTCATAACCGGCGCCATCGAGAATGAAGATTATACTGTACCGCGCGGCGTCCTCAGGTACTGGCTCAGTTTGAAATCCCATCTGAGACGTCATCCCGAGCTTGCGAGGGATCTCGCGTGGAGCGGACATGCATCCGGGGTTAGGGATCTGTTCAAACTGAACCACTACCGCAGGTGCGCGTAATAATGATGAAGAAAAAAAGCAACCATACCAAATCGCTGACCAACGCCGCACCAAAAGACGCGCGAGATTGTCTTCGCTATTTCGAGAAGCGACGCGACGAAATCGTCGAGACCATCCAACGATTGGTCGAGATCGAATCCCCCAGCGACATTAAGCAGGCGGTTGACCGTCTGGGAACGGTCGTGGCCGGAAGGTTCGACGCGATTGGCGGAAAAGTAAAGTTTCACTCCGCGCAGAAGGTCGGGAACCATCTTCAAGTGGACTTCAGCGGTCATGCCTCCGGTAAGCCAGTGCTGCTCCTCGGACATCTCGACACGGTGTACCGGCTCGGCGCCATTTCAAAGATGCCCTGCCGCGTTGCCGAAGGCCGGGTTTGGGGACCGGGCGTGCTCGACATGAAGTCGGGGATTGCGCTAATGCTGCATGCGCTAGAAGCCTTGAGAACTTGGCACGGTAACCGCTTACTGAGGCCCATAACAGTTCTGTTGGTTTCCGACGAAGAAGTGGGCAGCGAATCCTCCAGAAAGATTACAGAAAATCTCGCCCGTCAATCCGCGGCTGTGCTCGTGCTGGAACCAGCTTATGGCCTCAAGGGCGCGGTCAAAACAGCCCGAAAAGGAGTAGGCGAATATGGAATCAAGATCACCGGAAAGGCAGCCCATTCAGGTCTGGATTTCGAAAAAGGCGAGAGCGCAGTGATCGAGTTAGCAAGCCAGATTCTCGCGATTTCAAACATGGTTGATTTGAAGCGCGGCATAACACTAAACGCAGGCATCGTCCGCGGGGGCACGCGGTCCAATGTCATTCCCGCAGAAGCCTCCGCATTTATTGATGTGCGGGTTCCCACCATGAAGGATGCCGCAGCAATTGACAAGAAACTTCGCAACTTGAGGCCGGTGAATCCCCATTGCAAGATTGAAGTGTTGGGAGCGATAAACCGCCCTCCCATGGAACGCAATGCCGGAATCATCGGTCTTTACAAAAAAGCTTCTCACATCGCTAAAGAACTGGGCTGGAACCTTGACGAAGCCGCAGTCGGCGGTGGCTCTGACGGAAATTTCACCGCCGCCTTGGGAATCCCCACACTCGACGGCTTGGGTGCCGTTGGCGAAGGTGCCCATGCCAATCATGAGTCAGTCGTGATTGCAGAACTGCCGCGACGGGCGGCGCTATTGGCGCGATTGATCGAAACGACCTGAACGTGTGGCGCAGACCTGCCCTGAGCGCAGTCGAATGGGGCCTTCGCCCGCGAAGGCCAGGAACCTCTTTACTCTTTGAGCCGTGCAGCCTAGAATTTTGACAGTAAGCGTCGCAACGGGAGGGAAACATGGGTGAAGGTCTATTTCAGCCGATGCACATTTTGCTGATCATTGGAATCGCCCTCTTGATCTTCGGCCCCAGCAAATTTGCCGGACTAGGCAAGGGCCTCGGCGAAGGCATCAAAAATTTCAAGTCAGCCCTGAAAGACGACGAGAAAAAGCCAGAGCAGAAATCTTAATCGCGCCCAGCACAGATTCGCCGACTCAGATTGCGCCGTGCTCTCGTAGCATCCGATAAACCAGCGACACTGGCAATCCCACCACATTGAAATAATCTCCTACAATCCTCTGAATCCAGCGCGAAGCCATGCCTTGGATGGCATAGGCGCCCGCTTTATCGGCGGGTTCACGCGTCGCCACGTATTGCCGAATGTCCTCATCGCTTAAAGTTGACATAAACACCACAGTGCACTCGGATCGCACATCCTCAAAAGATGTCGTCGAGTCTGGGCTTCCCGTCGCGGCACCGACAAGGCACACGCCGGTAATCACCTCATGACTTCGGCCAGACAACAATCGCAACATCCGCTTCGCATCTTCCTCGTCGCGTGGCTTTCCTAATATCTCACCGTCAACAACCACAATTGTGTCCGCTCCCAACACAACTTCAGTTGGACGCCGCTGAAAAACCGCCCGCGCCTTCTGCAAGGCCAATCGTTCAGCGCATGCTTGTGGGGATTCTCCAGCAATTAGGTTTTCAACGATGTCCGCCGCCTGCACGGTGAACGCAATTCCTGCGTTGCGAAGAAGTTCCTGGCGGCGCGGAGAAGCGGAAGCTAGTACGAGCATCTCACCGCGATTTTACCGGAGACATTAATTGCTGCCCACATGCCCACGCACAGACTCAATCAGCTTCGCGGAATCGTAGCCGATTCCATCTTTGAAAACAGTTTCCACATTTTCGATGTCACTAATATTTTTTGAGGGATCTCCCTTGATCACCACCAGGTCCGCCTGTTTCCCAGGCGCAATCGTCCCGATGCGGTCGGACTCTCCCAGATACTGCGCGCCATTAGCGGTCGCGATGTGTATGGCTTCCAGTGGAGTGAATCCAGCCTCTACTAAAAGCTCGATTTCGCGCTGGTCGCCAAAACCCGCAATCACCCCGCCCATGCCGGTGGGATCGAGTCCCGCAAGCAGCAGTCCACCGGCCTTCGCGAAGGCGCGCTCGAATTCCATTTCCTTTTGGAATGCCGCCGTCCATGGGGAGACTTCAGAGCCGTAGCGTTTGCGCAGCGAGGCCGGGTCCGCCGAACGAACTTTGTTAGCCAGAAATTCCGCCTGCGCCTCAGGCGACAAAGCATCGAGAACCCTCTGCTGTATTGAAGGACGCCCGGGAACGAACATCTCAAAAACCGGCAGCGTGGAGGTCACCGCAACGTGCCGCCGCACCAGATCGAGAATCATGTCGTGCACCGGCCCGGACTGCACGTCCAGTTTGGAGAGAAATTCCGTGCCCTTCGGATCGTCAGGGCAGGTGTCCGGCTTTTTCCATAGGAAAAATTCGGTATCCACTAGCAGTCCGTGTTCCAGATCGTCAATGCCCAGCGCAGCCGCTTCGCGAAAGCCGATAGTACAAAGGTGGCCGGTGACCTTTGCGCCACGTTTATGTGCGGCAATGACAGCCGCCGAAAGCTCGCCCGGCGTGATGAACATATAGGCTTTGAAATTGTCCACGCCCTCATCCAGCCAGTAGTTCACGGTTTTGGTGGCATCGTCCGGTCCCGCAAGCGAATGCATCTGTAGCGCCCAAGTTCCTGCGCCTTCCAGGTAAGGGCCGGTCACGTGGATGTGCGGCCCAGCCATTTCACCGGCATCAATTTGTTGCTTGAGATTGAGATCGGTATAAGGCTCGAGCGACCCAGTGGTTCGAATCGTAGTGACACCTGCCGCCAGATACAGCCGCGGAAAGCTGTAACCCATCTCGCCATACATTCTTCCGCCCACCGGGTAAAACATGTGGTCATGCATGCCCACCAGCCCGGGAATCACCGTTTTTCCGCTCAGGTCGAGCACCCGCGCATCTTTTGGAATGTTCGCTGAAGCGGCGTCAGTAACCGACGCGATTTTTCCCCCGAAGAGAACCACGGTCTGATCGTCTCGCGCGGGCGCTCCCGTGCCATCAATCACACGCACGTGAGTCAGGGCCACTGTAGGCGCTTCCACCGTGACGAATTCGCGCACTTCTGGCGAAAGCTTTTGCGCGTAGGAGGATTGAGCCGCCAGGCACAACAGGCAGACCACAAATGAAAGCTTACGCACAGTTGCCCTCCAGAAATTCAGCCCGGATTGTAGCGAAAAAAACACGCGCAGACTAAGCTTCCGATAGCATCGGATCATGTTATTGATTGTTTTCGTGGAGTACCACTACGTCCGAAGCGCTCTGGCTGTGGAGCACGGCCAGCATTTTGCGATCCTGAGACCAATGGAATCCGGCAATTAGTCCGGAAGTGAATTTCGTGATCTGGCGGCCCGCTGAACCATCCAGCGGCTGCCTCCAAAGATTCGCAGTTCCCTTCTCTCGAATGACATAAATGACAGACCTTCCATCCGGCGCGAATCTCGCGCCTCCTGGTGTAGACGGAACCGGCCGCAATACGCGGATCAGGATCCAGCAATCGAGGGGCGGATCGTGCATCTAAATCAACGATCGCAAGTTTGGCGTGTGACGGGTGGGCAGAGACACCCTGGACGTCGGCCATTAAAATCAACTGGCGGCCGTCCGGAGAAAAATCAACGCATCCTAACACTTGATAGGCGTTCGGTATGTCACTTCCTGGTACGACCTCCGGACGCCCACCCTCAATTGGTACTCGCGTTAGCGTCCGCAGGCTGTCAATGTAATAAACCCATTTGGAGTCCGGGGAGCAGGACGGAGAAGTATCGTGGGCTCCGCCCCCCAACTGCTTAGGGAACGACCCATCAGAATTTATTCTCCAAATGGTCTCGCCATCTGTTCCCGAACGGTAGGCCCAGTTCACAAGAATGTACCCGTTCTGACAGCGGGCCAGACTCAGGACTGCGGCTTGCGGATCGCTGCTTATCGCTTTTTCTTTCACACCATTGACCGCGGCAAGAAACATATGCGAACCATCCGAAACGATGAGTCTCCCATCCGTTGTCCAATCAAAGGCGCTCACATCCTGCACCGCAGAGAGTGGAGCGGCAATCATCGCGGTGTTGCGGGAAGGGTGCGAGAAGAGATCCAGAGTGTTCGTTGTCTTCACCTGAACCGTAGCGGCAGTCTTCTGATCCGCTGAAAGCGTTAGAGTGAAGTAGCTGTTGGTATCGCGTGTAATCGGGTACAGTTTGCCATTGGCAAGAGAGACTTCGCCAACCTGCGGATTGCCAAAATTAGGGCCTTTCTCCGCGTGCAGGAGCATCAGCCACCGGTCGCCGCGCAACCAACTTATTTCAAAAGTCAGAGAGTTGGAGAGTCGTTCCTGAATGCTGAGGTGTTTACTGGATAAGTCAAATACCCGGATAATGCCGGGCTGATCTGCCATTTTCGCATAGCTGTATGCAATGGTCTTCCCATCGCTCGACCAAGCGGCAAACGGGGGATAGGCTTCATTACCGAAACCCTCGATCTGGTGGACTGCCAATACCGTCTCGTCGCTCCCATCAGGATTTGCCGAGAGCGTGCGGTATTTTCCATTTTCTGGGTCATTGGCACGCACGTAGGAAATTCGTTTGGCGTCGGGGGAGGATGCTATGTCACTGTCAACATCACGCGCAATCAACTGCGGGGTACCACCTAAAACAGGCAAACGATAAGCATCCCACTCGCTGCCAATACTATTGATCAATTGGCGGAAATACACATAGTTTCCGTCCGGAGAAAATTCCAGGCCCTTATAACGGACAAGGGATGGCGCGACGATCTGGGCATCACTTCCGGTCACAATATTGCGCAGGCGAAGACTTTCCAAACCGTTTTCAGTGTCGCTGTGCAGAATATATTTTCCGTCCGGCGAGATTGCCGCAACTCCTGCTCTGCCGGTGTTGGTGATTTGTGTGACAGTGAGATCGCCGAAGGGCCGTGGCGGAGTTTGGTTCCAAATCCAATGGATTTCAATTCCTCCGGCCACTAGTAAGATCAATACCAGAGCGACCATCAAGCCCTTAACCGGTGTAGCGATAGCTCGCAATGCTGAATGCGGGCTGGTAGTTTGAGCGGCGGTCGCCGGAGAGGGTTCTGGCTCCCGTTCTAGGGTCTGAGGGTCCGGGTGGGGAGAAACCCTATTGCCCGGCAAACCTTGTGCAGCCGGGGTAGGTTGCTGAATTGACTCCTCATGTGTAGGCATTATCTCCTGGACGGCTGCAATAAAGCGGTATCCCTTGCCGGTAACCGTTTGCACAAAGCGCGGTTGTTCCACGTCGTCCCGAAGTAACTGCCGTATCTTACTGATGGCGCCGTTAATGCTATTGTCTGTGTCGAGAAAGACGCCCTCGCCCCATATCCGGTCAACAATCTCCTGCCGCGTGATTAGCTCGCCTCTTCGCTCAACTAGGAAAAAGAGTATCTCCCTGGGAATGGGCTTTAATTTCAGGGGAATTCCCGCCGAGCGCAACTCATAGGCGCGCACGTCCAACTCAAAATCGTCCCCAAATCGGAGGAATTCCGGGATTTCAGGAGACTTCGAATACACGGAAAGGTACTCCCAGGACAGGAGGATTTTATCGCACTTCCGCCTTCTTGAGAGCAATCTCATTAATGCCAATAAGTTAGGCGGTAATAAAAGAACAATGAAACGATAAGGGCCGGGCTATTGCCAAAAAGGCGAGACGCCGTCACGATGCTCGACGGGTAAGCTTCCGGCAAATGGGGGAAGCAACTGCCTGAAGCAAGCCAACCCTTTCAAACGTGCCTACTCGAAATTCAAAGGGAGGACAGTTATGTCTGTCACATCAAGGTCCGCATCCGTGGTCACGAAGCTACGCCGTCAGGTCAAGGGCGGTAGCCGTTCGAAGTTACGCAGGAGCGCTTTTCTCTGCCTTCTAACGCTCTCGGTTCTTGCCACCGGTTCCGCCATCGCCGACATTTATCTCCCGAATCTATTCCCGTTTTTCAATGCCACCGGCTTGTCGGCGACTTACAGCAGCACGGGAAGGGTGGACCTGAGCGGTCCATTCTTTCAAAGCCTCGGGACGAACGGGCGGACCTGCGGAACTTGTCACGCGCCCAGCGACGGTTTCGGGTTGAGCGCAGCAGATGCAAGATTCAAGTACATAATCAGCCGTGGTAAAGATCCGTTATTTTCTCAGGTGGACGGTTCAACGTGTCCCACCGGTGAGGTTGACAATAGCCTATTGGTGAACAACGGACTCTTTCGCATCGGCCTTGCTGTTCCTCCTAATGCTACCGATCCATCCCCTGCGCAATATACGATCACTGCCGTTCAAGATCCATATGGTTGTGCGCTGACTGTAAATGCGCAAGGACAACAAATCGCTTCCGTCTATCGGCGGCCTTTGCCAACCACAAATCTGGGCTTCCTAAGCGCAGTCATGTTCGATGGCCGCGAATCACTCACCAACCCACTGAATAATAAACAGACCCTCGCGGCGAACTTGAATGCTGATCTGACGCAGCAGGCCATAGACGCCACATTGGGCCATGCGCAGGCCAATGAGGCTCCCACGCCGGCGCAACTCAGTCAGATCGTGAAGTTTGAGTTGTCACTCAACTCTGCGCAATTGTTCGATTTCGCGGCTGGGGATCTGTCGAAGAGAGCAAATGGAGGACCGCGGTTCCTGTCTGCGCAATCATACTATCCAGGCATCAACGATTCTCTGGGAGCGGATCCACAGGGTAAGCCGTTCACTCCGAATGTGTTCACGCTCTATAAATCTTTCGAGAACTCGCGAAATCCGCAGCAAGCTTCAGTCGCACGCGGTGAGGAGATATTTAACGCTCAACCTCTCACAATAAGCGACGTACCCGGACTAACCACCGGTAGTCAGCAGATTGCCGGAACCTGCACCACTTGTCATGACACCTTCAACGTGGGCAATCATTCATTTCCCCTGCCTCTGGACATCGGAAATAGCCATTCCGCGACCTACGAGACGGATGCCAATATCTTAGCGGCGCTGAATCAGTTACAGACGCCGAGAGTTCCTGTATTCGAGTTAGTTTGCACGCAAGGGCCCTTGGCCGGTAACACTTACTATACCTCCGACCCGGGGAAAGCCTTGATCAGTGGACAATGCAGCGATATCGGCAGGGGCAAGGGATTGATCTTGCGAGGTCTGGCGGCACGGGCTCCGTACTTTCACAATGGAGCCGCGGCTAATCTTACGGAAGTGGTGAAATTTTATAACCAGCGCTTTCAGATGGAGTTGACCCATGACCAAATGCGGGACTTGGTCAACTTCCTGCAAACGCTTTAATAGTTTTAGCAATAGCAGATGAGAAAAGCTGCCGGGTAAAGAGGTTTCAGATCGAGTCGGCAAATTTTTGGTAGTGGCTCAGTTTGCCTCGGTAGCAGAAAAACAATCAACCACGAAGGGTCATGAAGGCCAGTTTCGACGGTTTCCTTCGTGCCGCTTCGTGTCCTTGGTGGTTGATTGGTTTCGCAACTTGACCCAATACCCCAAGGTACTACTTGCCTGCTCCCGGTTACGAAGTGAGTCTGGATTGAAACCGACCCACTACCGAATTTTGCGAGGGTGCGGCGTTAAGCCGTCAGCCGGACTAGAATGGTTACCCGAAGTTGGAACGCGCCCTTTTGCGCGTCCACAGCACGATCTGCCCGAGGAGGAAAGCTATGCCAAAGTATGTGATTGAACGCGAATTGCCTGGCGCGGGCAAATTGACTTCGGAACAGCTGCAAGCTATCTCACAGACATCGTGCGGCGTGTTGCGGAACCTGGGACCGGAAATCCAATGGGTGCAAAGTTACGTCACTGACGACAAAATTTACTGCATATACATCGCGCCCGATGAGCAACTGATCCGGAAACACGCGACGCTGGGCGGCTTTCCAGCAAATCGCATTTCTGAAATACGCACCATGATTGATCCCACAACGGCCGAACATAAGAGTGGGACCCCGTGAATGCCCGTCCTGAATCAGTTGGTTTGTGGAAACTCCTCCCTGACCAATCACTGTTCCCTCGAGTACTTTCGCAGGCCCATCCGCATGGCAATCGAGTGGTGCTCTGCAATGTTGTGAACCGCTCAGGGATTTCTCTCGGGAATCGGTCAAACTTGACTTCCCATTCTGGAGCGGGAACCGCATCTGATCGCCTGTTAGAATCAAGCATTGACCGCTGCTTCCATGGACGCCGCTTTCCTCCGCAATTTCGCCATTATTGCTCATATTGATCACGGAAAGTCCACGCTGGCCGACCGCCTGCTCGAACTCACAGGGTCGTTGACCGCTCGCGAAATGCAGGCTCAGGTGCTCGATTCGATGGATTTGGAGCGCGAACGCGGCATCACCATCAAAGCTCATGCGGTTCGGATGATGTACACCGCGCTGGATGGGCAGACCTACCAGCTCAATTTAATTGACACTCCGGGCCACGTTGATTTTTCTTATGAGGTGTCACGTGCGCTGGCGTCCTGCGAAGGGGCGTTGTTGATCGTGGACGCCTCGCAAGGAGTCGAGGCCCAGACTCTCGCGAATTCTTATCTCGCCATCAATAATGGCCTCGAAATTATTCCTGTCATCAATAAGATTGACTTGCCCAGTGCCGACATCGAGCGCACCAAGGAAATGATCGAGGGCGCGGTCGGCCTCGACGCCACTGACGCAGTGCTGATCAGCGCCAAAACAGGGCAGGGCGTGCCTGACGTTCTTGAAGCAATCGTGAAGCGCATCCCGCCGCCAAAGGGCAATCCAGATAGCAGATTGCAAGCATTGATTTTTGATTCCTGGTTCGATCCCTATCGCGGCGTGATCGTCCTGACGCGCGTCTTCCAGGGGACTCTTCGCAAGGGACAGAAGATCCGCCTGATGTGGAACGGGAAAGTGCTAGACGTCGAGACCCTCGGAGTACTGACCCCGAAGCCGGTCGAGATTGATGAACTTCGCGCGGGTGAAGTCGGCTTCCTGATCGCCAACATCAAGAACGTGGCCGATACGAAAATTGGCGACACCATCACCGAAGAAAATAATCCAGCCTTCGAGCCTCTGCCCGGATTCGAAGAGATCAAGCCAATGGTTTTCGCCGGTCTCTATACCGTGGACGCGCACCAGCACACGCAGTTGCGCGAGGCTCTCGACAAGCTTCGACTCAACGACTCCTCTTTCTTCTTCGAGCCTGAGAGCTCAGTCGCGCTCGGTTTCGGCTTCCGCTGCGGTTTCCTCGGCTTGCTGCACATGGAGATTATTCAGGAACGCCTCGAGCGCGAATTTAGTCTCGAACTCATTACCACCGCGCCGGGCGTCCGTTACAAGATCACCAAGACCGACGGCGAAGTCGTCGAAGTAGACAATCCGTTTCGCTGGCTGCCCCCCACCGAGATCGCCAAAGTCGAAGAGCCGGTAATTCTGGCGACCATCCTGACCAACGAAGAATACGTCGGCGGAATTCTAGCCCTCGTCGAAGAAAAGCGCGGCAAGCAGAAGACGTTCGAGTACGTCAGCTCGTCGCGCGTAATGCTGCATTACGAATTGCCCTTGAACGAAGTCGTGCTCGATTTTTACGATCGCCTGAAATCCGTTTCCCGCGGATACGCTTCTCTCGACTACCATCTCGCCGGATATTGGGAATCGCCGATGGTCAAGCTCGATATTCTAGTCGCGGGCGAGCCCGTGGACGCCCTCTCCATCATCGTGCATCGCGACTTCGCCTATGAGCGTGGCAAAGCTCTGGTCTCGAAGATGCGCGAATTAATCCCTCGCCAAATGTTTGAAGTCGCAATTCAAGCTTCCATCGGAGCAAAAATTATTGCCCGCGAAACCGTCCACGCCATGCGCAAAAACGTAATCGCCAAATGCTACGGCGGAGACATCTCCCGAAAGCGCAAGCTCCTCGAAAAGCAAAAAGAAGGTAAAAAACGAATGAAGCGCATCGGCCGAGTAGATATTCCGCAAGAGGCGTTCTTAGCCGTGCTAAAAGTCGGCGAAGATAACAATTGAAGACAACAATTGAAGATAACAATGAGTGTTGCTGCGGCGCGGCCCGCCGCAAAGGCAAACTTCGTTCCCGTATTCCGCAGTTGCGCGTTACAATAGTCGAGTATCCGGTCCGATTGTTCCGGTGGACTTGGTCGTCCCAAATCATTGATCTAAAGTTACGGAGAGGTGGCCGAGTGGCTGAAGGCGGCGGTTTGCTAAACCGTTGTACGGTCAAAAGCTGTACCGGGGGTTCGAATCCCCCCCTCTCCGCCAGTACCCGATTATCTAGTTGTAAGTGATATCTAAATCTAGTTGTAAGTGATATCTAAATCTATTTGTAAGTGATACCTAAATCTATTTGTAAGTGATATCTAAATCGGAGAGGCATTACCGATGCCGATCCGGGAAGCCAACGAACCAAACGCATCAACTTAAGACGACGCACGGCCTTTCTTACTGCACGGTCATTCTTCCGCAATCACCAACGCCAGCGGTAGGGTCAGTATTCCCACCTCATGAATCGGCGGATATCCCGCAAATTATGGGTGTCGTTTACGACCTGACAGTAATGAGTACAGCATTCAAAGCCGCTCGAGGGTAAGGTTGTCGGGTTCACCAGCAAAGTATTTTTGCAAAGCATCTTTGAAAACCTGATTGTCGGACGCAGCGTTTGCGAACAAAGTCATTGAGGATCGAAATTTCAGATCATCCGGGTATCCGAAAATCTGAGTGATCGAACGGCCCTCCCCCAGGTTCACAATTCCTGTGCACTCCCTTAATCGCGCTCCGAGAACTCCGTGCTTCAAATACATTTGGGCTTCACGTCGCGAAGAGATTGCGAATTTAATCGCCATGTCGCTTTGTCCCAAACCTTTCAACTGGGGAAAAATGAACCACATCCAATGGCCTCGCTTCTTGCCCTGCCGCAATTCATTGCAGACTTGCTCGAACACCGGATTCTGGGCGTCCACAAAACGCTGGAGATCATGAGCGTCATTCGGATTTGTCATTCACTCTCAATTGCCGGATCCGATTCCGCCGCCGTGTCCAACTCCGAATGTCGAATTGAGCGGGGTGTTTTCCGACGAGCCACCCACCAGGATCTTGTATTCTCCTGGCACGATTTGCCATCCATTTTTCTCCACATCGAAGATTGAGAGGTAGAGCGGGTCCAAGGTCAACGCAATTTCCTTCGACTCTCCCGGGGCTAGTTCTACTCTTCGCCAAGCAACCAGGCGCTTGAAAGGCTCGCCCACACTCGCGGGTAATTCGAGATAAACCTGAGCTACTTCCGCGCCGGGACGCTCTCCCGTATTTTTCAGAGTGAAACTGACCTGTTTCCCGTCAGCCTTCAAATCGGAATATTCAAAAACCGTATAAGAAAGCCCGTGACCGAAAGCAAAAAGAGGTTCCTTATTCTCAGCCTCAAACCATTTGTAGCCAACCTTCAGGCCTTCGGTGTAATTGACATCGAACGGCTTCATTCTTCCTTCTCTCCCACGTGGGCCGGGAGGTGGCAACAGTTCAATGCCTGGAACTTTCGGATGGGGAAGGTCTGCGTCACTCTTAGCGAATGTAATGGGGAGCTTACCCGATGGATTAACGTCGCCAAAAAGTATATTGGCGATCGCTTGTGCGCCACCCATGCCCGGATACCAGGACTCGAGCACGGCACTCACTTTATCCGCCCACGGCATGGTCACTGGTCCGCCGCTTTCTATTACAACAATCGTGTGAGGATTCGCCGCGACGACGGCTTCAACCAGGGCATCCTGATTGTCTGGAAGGGAAAGCGTGGGTGCGTCATGGCCTTCACTCATCCACTGGTTGACGAATACGATCGCGACTTGTGATTTTTTTGCTAAATTAGCGGCGGCGTCGGCGTTTTTGCGGTCGTTGTATTCGACTTGAGCGCCCGGAACTTTAGCGCGAATATATTTCAATGGCGACGAGGGAAAGTAAACCGGCTGCCCCCATACGGAAGGGCCGTACTTAGGATCAATGGCGTTGCCGCCGGGCGCATCCACCTGCGCTGAGCCTCCTCCCGAAAGAATTCCGACATCCGCGTGGGAACCAATTACCGCAATGGATTTAATCTCCGCCGCACCCAGTGGAAGCTGATTGTGAGCGTTCTTCAGCAGCACGATGCTCTCTTCCGCGATGTGTTGGGAATCTTCGAGTCCACGAAATGGATCTACCACACGGCGCACCGGCGGATTGTCTATCACTCCCGCCGCAAACATGCTCCGCAGGATGCGATGATCCATGTCGTCCAGGCGCGACATCGGGACGTCGCCCTTTTCCACGGCCGCTTTTAGCGGGGCGCCAAAATAACCATAACCCGGTTGCTCCTGATCGAGCCCGGCTAAGGCAGCCTTCACGGTGCTGTGTGTGCCTTCCCAGTCGGAGAGCACGAAACCCTTAAATCCAAAATCTTTCTTGAGAACTTGATTCAGGGTGTAGTCGTTCTCGCAGGCGTAGTCGCCATTGATCTTGTTATAAGCGCACATGACGCCCGCAGGATGGGCGATTCCAATGGCGATCTGGAATGCCAGCAAGTCCGTTTCGCGCATAGAGCGCTTATCGAGAATCGCATTGAGGATGTTGCGGCCAGTCTCCTGATCGTTGAGCGCGTAATGCTTGATGTCGCCCATCACCTGATTCGATTGAACGCCTTCCGCGAGATGACCGACCATGGTCCCGGCTAGAATTGGATCTTCGCCGGCATATTCGAAATTGCGACCATTCCGCGGTTCGCGTGCAAGATCAACTCCGCCGCCGATAGACATGTTGAATCCCTGATCGCGCAACTCTCTGCCAATAACAGAACCATATAAGGAGGCGGCCTGGGTATCCCATGTGGCGGCGAGGCCGAGCACCGAAGGAAGCAGAGTGGCGTACCGGCTCTGCAGAGCGGCCATTCGAATTCCGACAGCGGAATCGGCGAGATTGATGTCGGGAATTCCCAAACGTTCAATGCCGGCCACGAAGCCGGCGCCTAAATTGGATTTTGTCGGAACCCCGTCGCCTCCCCGGAGGACGCCCCACCCCGTGCCGTGCACAAGTTGAATCTTTTCGTCGAGGGTCATTTCTTTGATGACCATATCTGCCCTCTGATCGGGGGATAGCGATTTGTCCATCCAAGGACCGTTCTGCTGAGGTTGCGCCTGCGCCGAAGCGATAGGCCCGTGTGTTGCGGCGAGAAAAGCGAGAACAATTACGAATGTCAGTTTTGAGCAGGTCAGTTTGCGAACGCGCATAGTTCTCCTTAATTTTCAAAAAATCAGTAAGTTCCCAGTGAGACGCGCAGTACCTGGGGTGCCGAGCCAAAATTGAGTCCCCAATCAGTCTGGTCACCATTCCATATGCGGATAGGTTTGAAGATGCCGTTTTGGAAGCTGCCTTCCTCCACGCGCATAAATTGCCGTTGTTTGGTGGAGGCAGAATCGCTTAATTTGAAATCTACGCGGCAAAAAAATCCCGCCACCAGAAACTCGTTATCGCCGAGTTGTGCAACAAGCGCCCGTCCGATGGGCTCAGGATTTCCCGGGGGAGAATTATTGCGCCCGAAGTGCGGCATTCCGTAGGAAACCGTCGCTTGCCATGCACCGAAATCCAAAGTTTGGACGGGTTTTCCTTTTTCCTCAGCGACGGCTTGCAGCTTGCCTTCGAAGTTTAGGCGGGCAATCTCGCGGTCCATCGGGCCGATTAATTCGTAATTGAGTGCAAAGGGTGCGAGCGATTCTTTGGACGCCTCCGGCCGTTCAGGATTTTGGGAGGTTGATGTGAAGTCCACGCCGAATGGTGAAAATCCTATAGCCCCGCGCCCCAGGGCTTCAAAGAAAAATGGCGCCACGAGTGGACTGCGGCTCGTCTCCGGAACGAATAGAGGATTGTCAGGCCGATGATAAAGATCGAGCACCTTCAAATATCTTTCCCTGTCGTTCATGTAAATATCGGGAGCAAGAACATCAATCGAGGGTGCTTCCGCTTTCCAAATGGGAATGACGTTATCGGTTGCACCACCTGTTTCATAATCCGCAGGAAGTACCGGCTTCATAGGATCTCGCAGTGCAGCATTCACGTAAAGTGGGAGCGGATATGCAGCTTTGCCCATTGCCGCAACCTGCTCAATGTACCGGGCGACGGACCAGGCGTGGAAGAATACGTCCGCATCTTCGCCGAAAACATCATGCCAATTTGCCGATGGCTCGGTAACTTCCTTGTGAAGCGCGGTGAGCAAGTCGGGTGGAACCGGGGCCTCAAATTGCTTTTGAGCCTCCGGAGAGAAATCTCGAACGCTTCCCCATGTCCCCGGTTCATTTTCGACCTGCACCATGAGCACTGTGCGCTGGCGGTCATTGACTTTGAGATGATTCATCAACGCGGTGAATGCGTTAACGTCCGCACCCAGCGTTTCAGCGGAATAGGGAGACGGCGAGTCAACGGCGCGCCCGTTCGCGCCTATGACATGGGGAGACTTTTCCGGAGAATTTCTCAGCCACAAAGGCATGTAATGTGAGCTGCCATTTTTCCACGTGCCGAACCACAGCAGAACCAGATGAACGTGGTGCTCCCGGCCTTGGGCGAGTAGCGAGTCAACGACGGTGAAGTCGAAATGTCCCTCACGGGGTTCCATTTGTTCCCAATAGACCGGCATTTCAACGGTGTTTGCGTGAATGGCTTCAATTGCAGGCCATACTTTTGGAAGCATTGCCGGCCACGCGCTGGAGTTATTAATTTGCGCGCCAAGCATGAGGTAGGGTGCGCCATCAACAAATAGAGCGAAACGGCCATCCTGTTTCACAATATGCGGGATTGGATGATTGTCTTTTTGTGCGTGGAGGTGAGGGACGACGCCGAACAACAAGAATGGTGCAAAAACGATTACGACTGGGCTTCGGAAACGTTTACGGATGGGGCCACTCATTTTCTCGGATCGAGTTCGTCTCCGGAAGGCCTATTAGTTATACATTAAGGGGAAGGTGTAAGGGGCGGTCATTGCAATCACAGATGACGATCCCGCCAATCGCAGAGGCCGACGGATGGTTTCGTTATTTACCACAGTCGCGACAAGCCGATGGCCCCGCTCCATCGCACAATAAGACATTTCGATTGTGGTAGATTCTTAATGGACGTGGGCGCGTAGCTCAGTTGGTAGAGCAATGCCCTTTTAAGGCATGGGTCGTGGGTTCGAGTCCCACCGCGCTCACCATTCTCGGTGACCCCAAGATCTCTAGATTGCGCACCAGTCACCAAGTAGCGGGTTTTGCGATGAATCCTCCGGACCCGTCGGGCATGGATGCCGGCAATTGGGCTAACTTAAGAAGGTTCAACGGAAGATCGCGATCTTTGTCGGCAGCAGCACGCAACTCGACGGCTGCCCCCCTCACTGGACTGCGCGAGGGTACGTAAACGGTTACTTCTTTAGTTGGGAACCTGGTCTTCACCATATTCACAGCGGGAACCAGATCAGAGTCGCCGCTTACCACAATCAGATGATCACACAAATTTTGGTATGCATCGTCCAGCATTGAAACCGCTATATTAACATCCGTTCGTTTTTCTTCCGGCGCCTTGAATATTCGATCTTTGTCTGCGACCGCACAGATTGGGATCTGTACGCGACATTTGATGGACTTGCTCTTATAGCGTCCGAGGGTGATCTCAACCAGTGGTAGAGTTGCAAGCGCTTTTAAGTATGTGAGCTGATCTTGACTTTTTCCACCCGAAGAAAGTGCGGTAAAATACCTGATTTTTTGGATAGAGTCATGAGGCCGGAGGCGTATAAAGAGCCGCTCAATGTCCAGCCACTTCTCTTTTGAGAACTTCAGAACCCCATAGTAAAGATTGAATCCGTCAATATAAACAACGACTCGGGAGCCGCGAGGACGAGGCGAAGTTGTTGCCATAAAAAGCGAAGGGCAATCCTATAGATTGCCCAAACCGGCTTGCGCCGGGGAGTCGTTACTACAGTCACGAGACTACACTAAAGAAGCACTCCTTAGCAATTGAAACGAACTTTATTTCAAACGGCGGTAATTATAATGTAACTTGTTTATTTTCATTATTATACGCTGCCTTGTCAGGCCATGCGAGGCTTCGACTTCCTTTGATTCTCGCAGAATATCAAAAATCAGGATGCGGAGTCTATATGCCTCAAACTAAAACCATTACCGCCATTTTGGACCGCCTGGCGCGTTTTGAAAACCTTTGAGAAAGCCAAACATTCAAGTAGAGAGACTTTTGCAGACTATTCGCCACCGGGAGGGTATTTCCAGACTCGCAGGAAGTCCAATATTCCGTCGCTTCTGAGCGCTCGTTGAGAACTTGCGTGCACATGGGTCGCTGTTGAGAATCTACAAGTTTGGGCGAGTGTTTGCCGGCTCGTGCGGAACTTTATTGGTCGGCCAGCCACACCTGTGATAATTCTTCGCGGAACGCCACAGCCGACGCCAAGAGCAGCAAAAGAGTCCAACCGCCCAGGAAAAACCAACTGCAACGAAGCAGAACTGAATAAACAATGTCAGCAGTCATAAGACTCTCCTGATAATTACTTAATACTCGCGAACGTCAAAAAGTTTTTCCCGGTTAGCCGCTTGTAGTTTTGAAGAATTCCCTGAATCGCAGCCAGCTTTAGCGACGGTGTGATTTTATCGTTCATCGCGATCTGCTCAATTTGAGCAAGCCAATATTCGACTGCTCTTTCGACGCCAGACAACATTTCGGTCGCGACGATGTTTATGAAGTCAGTGGGGATCGCTGCGGTAGCCAAGTGCCTATCTCCCTTCGATGAATTCGCTGAAAAATGTGAGGAGGGAGAATTCCCTCCTCGCACCACTTCCGCTTACTGATTTGGCGTTGCCGGTTCTGATTGCTCGTGCTGCGCGTGTTGCGCCATCCATTGCTGATGCTTTGTCTGCAATTGGGCAAACTTCGTTTTCTGATCAGGTGTAAGAAGTTGGTACGCCTGAGACATGATGCGAGCGTGCTCCAGTTCGATCTGCGAGTGAGTCTGGGTTTCCTGCGATATGATCGCCTGAGCTTTGGTGTCGTCAAAGTTGCCGCTTGTGACTAGTTGCATCATCTGTTGATGGGCTTGTCCTTCCTGGACCATCAGCGGATGAAGAGTCGGTTTTTCATTGGCAACGATTTGCTTAATCTGCGCCCGTTGCGCGTCTGTGAGATCAAGCGCTTTGGTGAAAAAACCTAATGGTCCTCCACCGAAACCTCCGTGGTGCCGCGGGCCTGGGCCCGTGCCAGCTTCTTGAGATACCGCGAAGCCTACCATCAATAAAAACGCAAGACCCGCGCCTAGCATTTTAAATTTATTTCTTTTCACGTTGAATCCTCCTGAACCATCCTGTTGCAAAACTGAATCGTGTCCTGACTTCTGTGCTATTGATAGGAACACATCGCGCGCTGAAATGTAGTAAAGAGTCGGTCAACCGGAGTAAAGTTTTGTAAACCGTCGAGAGGGCAGGTTTGACAATTCTTTACGCCTAATCGAGATGGCGTTGTGTGAAACTGAAATGGCAAACATGGACCAGATTCTGATCATTGACGATGATGTGGAACTGTGCAGCCTGGTGGCGGAGTATCTTGGTCCCGAAGGTTTCAAGGTCGAAGCGATTTTCGATGGAAAGCGCGGCTTGGAACGAGCGCTCAATGGCCCGCAATTATTAATCGTGCTCGACGTGATGCTGCCCGGACTGAATGGACTGGATGTTCTGCGGCGGATTCGGAGCACATCGAAAATTCCGGTGTTATTGCTTACGGCCCGTGGTGAGGACGTTGACCGCATTGTAGGCCTTGAGATTGGAGCGGATGACTATCTTCCAAAACCATTTAATCCGCGGGAACTTGTCGCTCGTATTCGAGCGATTTTGCGGCGGACAAAGACAGCCCCACAGAGTGACCCGATTCCCGACGTAGTGCGCGTGGGCGAGATTGAACTTGATCCAGCCACGCGGACGGTTCGGCAAAGAGGCGTGCCGATTGAGTTCACCTCCGTGGAGTTCAATCTATTGGAAGTCTTGCTTCGAGAGGCGGGACGCGTGGTGGCACGCGAGGAATTGGTGGACACAGTTTTGAGCCGGAAGTTTTCTCCTTTTGACCGCAGCATTGATATGCACGTGAGCAAGGTGCGCAAGAAGCTGGGCGACTCCGACAATGGCACTGAATTGATCAAGACGGTTCGCGGAGTTGGTTACATTTTCACACTTGCGCGCGAGCAGGCCGGAAGCGACGCCAAATGAGAAGTCTTTTTCTCAAAATTTTCCTCTCTTATTGGCTCGCATTTGCCCTGTTTCTCGTCACCACCATTCTTGTAACTCTGGCGTTGCGGCCTCCACGCGAAGCCTCTGGCATTGAGGCCATGCAACAGAGATTTCTCAATGATTCAGTGCAGGCGTACAAGACGGGAGGCTCGGAAGGACTGCGCGCATACTTGCGCACCCTCCGCGAGACCCAGCACGTCCACGCCTTTCTCTTCGATCAGCAGGGGCGCGATCTTTCCGGGCATCCAGCACCTGAATGGATACAAAGGGTACAACGCGGGCAGATCCACACAGCAGATAGCATTTGGGGCAGGATGGGCCCGATGCAGTTTCTGCGGCCCTCGGTGACGGCTGCGGACGGCCAATCTTATAGCTTGGTCATCGAATTGCCGATCGAGCGCACGCGATTCGGTCCGCACGGCGTGCCCGGACTTGGGATTCTTATCGCGATCATTTGCTCTGGACTGGTCTGCTATCTCCTCACCCAATATTTGACCTCGCCCATTGTGCGGCTTAGAGCGGCTACTCAAAAATTAGCTGCGGGTGATTTGACGGCGCGAGCGGGCGTGAAGACATCGCGAGGTCACGATGAAATGTCTGAACTGGTTCGCGACTTCGACACTATGGCGGAGCGTCTCGAACACCTGGTGAATGCGCAAGGGCGGTTGTTGAAAGACATCTCCCACGAGTTGCGTTCCCCACTCGCCCGCTTAAATGTTGCGTTGGAGTTGGCGCGCCAACGCGCCGGCCCCGAAGCGAACAGCGCGCTTGAGCGCATTGATCTCGAAGCAAATCGCTTGAATGAACTGATCGGGCGGCTACTCACGATTGTACGGTTGGAGAGCGGCGGCGAAATCATGCGGAAGGCGCCGGTGCATCTCGCGCAATTAGTTCGCGAAGTCGCCGAAGATGCTGCCTTCGAGGCCCAAAGCCGCCATTGCCGCGTTGAATGCACAATCAAGGATGATTATGTGGTCATCGGAGACGCGGGGCTGTTGAACAGCGCGATCGAGAATGTAATCCGAAACGCAGTGCGTTATACGCGGGAGGATACTGCCGTCGAAGTGCAATTGGAATGTGCCGATGGAGGAAATGGGCGGGAGGGAATTGTGCGTGTCACGGATTGCGGGCCGGGGGTTCCCGAGGAAGCGTTGGAGAAATTGTTCCAGCCGTTTTATCGCATTGACGATGATCGCGGGCGGGGGACAGGCGGTGCCGGACTGGGCTTAGCGATTGCTGACCGGGCCGTGAGACTCCACGGCGGCACCGTTGTGGCTACGAATAGACCTCAAGGTGGATTGATGATCGAAATCAGATTTCCGGCGGAGTCACATTCGGATGACAAGATTGTCGCGGTCCAAACAGGCGTTGAAGGTTAGTTCCAAGACGTTCGTCCGGGAATCTTATGGTTGGGACAATTCGTAACCCTAACCTGATCGCAACTCCCGTCTGCGGTTGCTCTAAACGTTCATTCCTGATAAACAAAAGGATGAGTCCCTGCTATTTTTTCTCGTGCCTCGTGCGCGCGTGACCTTTTTGGGTCGAAATTGTCGGGAGATGATCCTGGGAGAACAATGCGGATAAAGTATCGCTGGTTGTCACTCGTCCTACCTTTATTACTCATTTTGGCAAGCTGTTCTAGCAGTTCCTCCTCATCCATAAATGGGGGCGCCGGCTTTCTATGGTTGACTGCGCAGGGAAACACAACCGTGCAGGCATACACGATCAATCTAGGCAATGGGGCGCTAAGCCTAAACGGCAGCGCGGTGGGCACCGCGAACGCGCCTACCTCAATCGTTATCACGCCGAAAGCCGATGCCGCATTCATATCCAACAGCGGCACGGGAGCACTGTCGTTTGGCGGCGGAATATCCGCCTACACGATCAATAGCGACGGAACTTTCAAGGTGGCGGGGAGCACCGTCCCAGTGACCGATTCCGCCGCTCAGCCAAACACCTGCGCCAATCCCATGGGTTTGGCGATTGACCCGAGCGATAAATTCCTTTTTGTAGCATGTCAGGGAACTTTCGGTGACTTAAACTCAGGTGCTGTCTTCGTGTTTTCGATTAGTGGCACGAGCTTAGCGCCAGTCGGCATCCGAACTCCTACCAACAACGGCACTGCGACCGGAAGTGGCGCTGTTTCAGTAGTCGTGAGCGCTTCTGGAAATTATTTGTATGTGGCGAATCAGTTTGCGAACACCGTGTCTTCGTTCCAAATATCCAGTTCCGGGGCGTTGACGTTATTAAATACTTATCCGGTGGGAATTGCTCCGTCGGCAGTATTCGTTTCGGTAGCGCAGGGCACAATTCCTGCGGGGCAGTACCTTTACGTTGCAAATACCGGATCAAATAATATTAGTGGGTTTGCTATTTGCGATGCCGCAAATGCATCGAGTTGCTCCACGCCGAACGGTCTTCTTACTCCGATTGCTGGGTCTCCTTTCGCGGCGGAACCCGGACCGGTCGCGATTGCCATGGATCCGACGGCTCCTTTTCTCTATGCAGCGGATGAGCAGGCTAATCAAATCTCACAGTATTCGTGGAGTTCCGGCACAGGCGTACTTACGCCGTTAAGCACGGCAATGATTTCCGCTGGAGGCAGTCCCGTTGCCCTGGCGATTCATTCCGGCGTTGCCGCAACTACAACCGCGGCCGGTATTGATTATCTTTACGCCGCGAATCTCAATGCAAGTTCAGTCTCGGTTTACACGTTGAATACAACGACCGGAGCGTTGAACGTATCGGGCAGCCCAGTGACGACCCCTTCGCAACCCTCGGCGATAATAGTTAGATAAGATCGGTGAGATAGGCGCTTCCGGCGAAACCCGCACTCTTTCGAAAATGTCATCGGCCGCAAACCTTTATTCAGCTTCTCCTCGACGGCTCATCATTGTTATTTTCTTCATTATGACCTCTTTTGCATCAGGACAGACTTTGCAAGCCCCCCCAGCCATCACTGATCCCAAGCAAATCAGCAGCAAGCCCAATGCGCAGGTTGAACAGGGCGAGCAAAGTCTTTCGATCGAAAAGCTGTACATGACACGGGCGATTGGAGGCAGTACCTGGTCGCCGGATAGAAAGACGATTGCGTTCGTGTCGAATATCAGTGGGAGAAATAATATTTGGCTTGTACCCGCCGAAGGCGGATGGCCCACGCAACTCACGATCAGCGATCAGCGGCAGACGCAGCCCGCATGGTCTCCGGACGGAAAATGGATCGCTTACATGTCCGACTATGACGGCGATGAACAATGGGACATTTTTCTGGTCTCTCCGAAAACTGGAATGGCGGTGAATCTAACTCACAGCCGAGAAATTGCTGAAGAACATCCGACTTGGTCTCCGGATGGCCGCTATCTCGCCTACATAGTGAAGCCCCGGACGTCTTCGGTATTCGAGATTGATGTGTATGACACGTTAATGCGCGATACGAAACACGTTACGAGCGATACGCCGAAAGACAGGATGAATGTTGACCCCATCTGGTCGCATGATGGCAAGCACATTGTCTATACGCAGGAGCAGGCCAAGGGAACGGATTCCAACATTTTTATCGCAGACGTGGCTACAGGAAAATCAACGTTGCTCACGCCGCATGACGGAGAAAAACTCTTCCGGGCGAATGATTGTTCGCACCGCATCATTCAGGATGGCGGCGATATCCTCATAACATCAAATGCGGAAAACGGATATGAAAACGTCGGCGTTCTGAATGGTTCAGAAAAAGAGACGAATGGAATTCCGCGACCAACAAAAATCAAATGGCTTACTCACGACAAATGGGAGATTGGCGGCGGCAACTTTTCGCCCGATGGAAAGCACGTTACATGGACCGCGAACGTTGACGGCTTTGTAAACATATATTTGCACGATTTAGGTACGGGAAGAACAACTTCATTGCCTTTGCCTAAAGGAGTGAACACGCTGGGTGGCTCGCAATCGGCATTCGCTCGCGATGGTTCGCGGCTCATCTACTACCATGACGGTCCCACTTCCCCGCGCGATGTTTGGGTATATTCCATCGCAACCTCCAAATCACATCAGGTCACCCATGCACTGGTTGCTGGGGTTCGGTCGGACGATATGGTCGAGCCTTTTCTCGTGCACTATCCGAGCCGGGATGGGAAGTGGACGATTTCCGCCTTCGTGTACATGACCTATAACATGGTGCGCAATGGTCAGAACGCCGCGATTGTATATGTTCATGGCGGACCCAAGTCACAATCGGTAAACTCGTTCAACCGCTTCATTCAACACATTGTCAATCAAGGATACATGGTGATCGCGCCCAACTATCGCGGATCTACCGGATTCGGCAAAGACTTTGAAGACGCTAACCTGTTCGACATGGGCGGCGGAGATTTGCAGGACGTACTCGCGGCTGCGGATTGGATCAAGCAAACCGGCTACGTGGATCCTAAGAAAATAGTTTTAATGGGCGGCAGCTATGGCGGATATTTAACCATGATGGGAGTAACGAAAGCGCCGGAAGTTTGGGCCGCAGGCGTTCCAATCGTTCCGTTCGTGAATTATTTCACCGAGATCGAGAATGAAGATCCGGTGCTGCGGGAAATGGATCTGGCCACTATGGGCGACCTAGGGAAGAACAAAGCACTGTACGAAGACCGCTCGCCAATCTTCTTTGTGGATAAGATCAAAGCGCCGCTGCTGCTGCTGGCTGGAGGAAACGATCCCCGATGTCCCAAGAGCGAAACATTACAAGTGGTGGAGGCCGTAAAGAAACAGGGCGGCAAGGCAGAATATAAAATTTATGACAATGAAGGACACGGCTTTGCCCGCGTTGAAAATCAAATTGATGCCTACCAGCGTGTGTCGGATTTCTTGAAGGCCCACGTCCCGCCGGCGAATTGCGGATGCTCGCTGAACGATTGATGGGAATCTTTGCAGCGATCGGAATTATGAAATACAAAGCCAGACGCAGCAAGTTGCGTCTCTACTCTTCATTTCCTGCCGGATGGGGACGACGGCATCGGAGGCGACTGTGTCCGGCTCATCCATAGTCCGCAAGAACGCGGCGATTATTTGCCTGGCCGCGTTGCTGTCGCCCTTGTTTGTTGGTTTGAGCCATGCGCAATCTGCACCGGCACCAATTCCGCAGCAAACCGCGCAAGAGAAAATCATTATTGACACCGACATTGGCGACGACGTTGATGACGCCTTCGCTGTCGCGCTCGCCCTTCGCAGCCCCGAGTTGCAGATTCTCGGGATCTCCACCACTTTCGGGGACACCGAGGCGCGAGCCAAACTCCTGGACCGGCTTCTCGGCGAAGCTGGGCGTCCGGACATTCCAATTGCGATAGGCACTTCGACTGTCACCAAGAGCGTTTTCACGCAGCGACGCTATGCCGAGGCCGGCCGCTTCGTCAGGGCATCCCATCCCAACGCCGGGGATTTTATCCTGGAGCAGATTCGACGGTATCCCGGCCAAATCACTTTGGTCGCGATTGGTCCTCTGATGAACGTTGGTGCGCTTATTGATAAAGATGCGGAAACTTTTCGCAAGCTCCGCCGCGTAGTGCTGATGGGAGGCTCTATTGAACGAAGATACGGTGATCTGGGGTACGCGCCATCGCATGGACCCGAACCGGAATGGAACATCGTAAATGATATTCCCTCGGCACAAAAACTATTCGCCTCTGGCGTCCCAATTTACATGATGCCGCTCGACTCAACCCAGATGAAATTAGACGAAGTGAAAAGAGCAATCTTATTTCAGGCAGGCACGCCGCTCACCGACGCATTGACTTTGCTCTATCACGAATGGGGGCAGGAGACGCCGACTCTTTTCGATGTGATGACGGTGGCTTACATTCTGAATCCGGAGATCTGTCCGGTTAAGCCAATGCACATTCGAGTGGACGATAAAGGTTTTACACGCGTTGGATCGGGATCTCCCAATGCGCAAGTCTGCCTCAATTCGGATTCGGATGCATTCTTTCGTTTTTATATTAAGCGTATGCTTGCACCGTAATCTCACGGGGCCGGACAACTCAGTTCTTTCCCGGATGGGTAGATCCAGACTTTCAGTCGGACCGTAAGAGGTGCGAAAACAAAATCGGCCCGGCCGAGAGCCAGGATCTACCCATTTAGAATTGCCAGCGAGTCTTTTTGCAGCCGCGATTGCCTTTGATCTATGAGAGCTTTTTTCATTTTCCTGCTCGTAATGAGTCAGAGTAATGGCGTTTCCGCTCCGGGAACGCCCCTCGCTAATCAAGCGATTGAATGGGGTGTTTATTCCGGCAATCCCGAGAGCACCCATTATTCTCAGCTCGCGCAGATCAACCGCGATAACGTAAAAGATCTTCAGGTTGCGTGGGAGTTTGATTCGGGCGATGCGTTTCCTTCCTCTGAGAATGAATGTAATCCGATAGTGGTGAATGGAGTGCTTTACGCAACGACGCCGAAAGTAAACGTGGTCGCGCTCAACGCGGCCACGGGCAAACTTCTGTGGCGCTTCGATCCGAACGTAGGACTGCATGTGGTTGGCAAGATGCGGAGTCGTGGTGTTACTTACTGGTCAGACGGAAAAGATCAGCGAATCTTCGTCGCGGTTCGGCAGTACCTTTACTCTCTCGACGCTCGCACCGGCAGGCCGGTCGAGATCTTCGGCGTTAACGGCCGCGTTGACCTTCGCGATGATTTGGGACGCGAGCCAAAAAATTGGGTCACGATGACCAGCCCTGGAATTGTCTATAAAGACTTGCTGATCATTGGAAGCAGCATGGGCGAAATGCTGCCGGCGTCGCCCGGCGACATTCGAGCTTATGATGTCCGCACTGGAAAACTTAAGTGGTCGTTCCGCACCATTCCCCATCCCGGAGAATTTGGTTACGATACCTGGCCGAAAGACGCTTGGACGTACAGCGGCGCAGCCAATGACTGGACCGGTCTTTCACTGGATGTGAAGCGAGGCTGGGTATTTGCCTCGACCGGCTCGGCAGCTTCGGATTTCTATGGAGCCGACAGAACGGGCGACGATCTGTTCGCGAATTCAGTTATCGCGCTGAAAGCCGACACCGGGGAGCGCGTGTGGCATTTTCAAACCGTCCGGCACGATATTTGGGATCGCGATTTGCCGGCTCCTCCCGTCCTGGTCACCGTGAGTCGCGGCGGGCAGCCACTCGATGCGGTAGCGCAAACGACGAAATCGGGTTTTGTCTATTTGTTTGATCGCGCGACTGGCGCCCCGCTCTTTCCTGTCGAGTATAAAAAATATCCCAAGTCCGATCTGGAAGGAGAACTAACGGCGGACGCGCAGCCGCTTCCTATTTTGCCTGAGCCGTTCGCACGACAAAAACTCACTGCGGACATGCTGACACAGCGCACACCTGAAGCTCACGCCGAAGCCCTCGCCCGCTTTAAGCAATTTCGGAGCGGCGGTCAATTCGTGCCAGGAAGCCGCGAAGGCACGATCATCTTCCCCGGCTTCGATGGTGGAGCGGAGTGGGGCGGTCCCGCATTTGATCCGGAAACTCACCTCCTATACGTGAACGCGAATGAGATGGCTTGGATATTGCGTATGGTGGAACCTAAGCCAATTACCGGCACTGAGAGTGGCAAGAGTATTTATTTTCGCGAATGTGTCGCCTGTCACGGACCGGCAATGAAGGGGTCGCCTCCTGAATTCCCGTCGCTCGTGGGATTGAGCAATCGCTATCCTGACGGTGATGTCTTCACTCTGATTTCTCGCGGGTCAGGCAGAATGCCGGGGTTCGCACGTTTGGGAGACGAAGCGGTTCGTGCGGTAGTGGACTACGTTTACAGCGGCGTTGACAGAACCGCGAAGACTGTAGCGCCGTCGCCAAGCGACGTGAAGTTCGTAAGCGACGGATACAACAAATTCCTTGATGTTGACGGATACCCCGCGATTCAGCCGCCTTGGGGAACGCTTACAGCAATAAATATGGACACCGGAAAGTTCGTGTGGAGATCTGCGCTGGGGGAATACCCTGAACTCGCCGCCAAAGGCTTGAAGAATACCGGCACTGAAAACTATGGCGGACCTGTGGTGACCGCCGGAGGTTTACTTTTCATCGCCGCAACCAGTTTCGACAAGAAGTTCCGCGCCTTCGACAAAAACACCGGCAAACTTCTGTGGGAAACAACTCTTCCTGCGGCGGGCAACGCGACTCCATCAACCTACGAAATCAATGGCCGTCAATTCGTCGTCATTGTGGCCGGAGGCGGCAAGGCGAAGGACGCCCCATCGAGTGCAAGCATTGTGGCGTACGCATTGCCGAAGTGAACTACAAGACAGAACGTTGGAGGGAAAATGATCTCGCGGCGTGAGTTTCTTGGGACGATCACGGCGGGCGCCGCCGGTTTCGCCATCGGCACAACAGCAAAAAGTTACGCGAGAATTCTGGGAGCAAACGACCGCGTAACCTTCGCGATTGCCGGGCTTCACGGACGCGGCTACGCTCACCTGTCGTCAATCAAGGCGAATCAAAGCGCAGCAAATGTATCGCACATATGCGATGTGGACTCCCGCTATCTCGATAAATTTGCAGGCGAGTCACAAAAGGAATTGGGTTATCTGCCCGTTAAAGAAAAAGATTTTCGCAAGATACTGGAATCGAAAGATGTGGACGTACTCAGCATCGCAGCGCCGGACCATTGGCACACACCGATGGCTATTCTGGCGATGCAGGCGGACAAACACGTTTACGTAGAAAAACCGTGCGGCCACGATCCTAACGAATGCGAGATGCTGGTGCGGGCGCAACGAAAGTACGGCAAGCTCGTGCAAATGGGTGACCAGCAGCGTTCTTCTCCTCACACCATTGAGATCATCCAGAAGATCCACGACGGGCTGATTGGCCGGCCTTACTTCGCAAAATGCTGGTATTCCAATAATCGCGGTTCGATTGGAATCGGCAAGCCTGTTCCGGCCCCCGATTACCTTGACTGGGATCTCTGGCAAGGTCCCGCTCCGAGACGACCGTACGAAGACAACATTCATCCCTACAACTGGCACTGGTTCTGGCTTTACGGCACCGGAGAAGCGCTCAACAACGGCACGCACGAGGTGGACGTGTGCCGTTGGGCGCTCAACGCCGACTTTCCCCAACGGGTCACGGCTTCGGGAGGCCGATACGCCTTTCACGATGACTGGGAATTCTATGACACCCTGGTGACGAGTTTCGAATACGGCGACAAGATGATTACATGGGAAGGCATGAGCTGCAACGGCAAGACTTATTACAACCGGGGTCGAGGTTCGATTGTTCATGGCACCAAGGGAAGCGTTCTCATTGATCGCGATGGTTACCAAATCTTCAGCCTTGATGACAAGCTGATCCATGAGTTCAAGACGAACGAAAAAAACTCAACTCAGGATCTGCTGAGCCGCGATTCCATGACCGATGCGCACTTTCGAAACATGATCAATGCCATCCGAACCGGCGAGAAGTTGCACGCGCCTGTCGCCGATGCTTACATCGGAGTCGCGATGTTGCAGTTTTCAAACATCGCATGGAAACTCAAGCGTGAACTGAAGCTGGACACAAATGGGCACATCGTGGGCGACCCGGAGGCCACTAAGATGTGCAGTCGCGAATACGAAAAGGGTTGGGAGATTCGGATATAGCCAAGTTAAGGCTTCGAGTTCGACTGTTTCTGAAGTTCATTCCGGAATGCCTGTTCTCTCTCCGCAACGTAACTCTTGTAACCATCGGGATCAATGAAGGGATTCGGTGTGCCCGGCTTCATCCGCATGAACTTTGCCTCCATTCCGTAGTAGTTGCCGTGCGCCCCCAAAAAGATATCGCAGTGAAGGCTCTTTAGTACTTCGAAGCCACGTTCATAGTCTTGCGCAATCTGCGGATACTGCGTGTTGCCTACCAGCTTGTATCCGGGATTGACGTTGGGACTGCCCACGATCACCACGTCGTATATCTTGCCGTCCTCGCTCGCTTTCGTGGTCCACGTTGTAGTGCCTTTGGTATGACCCGGCGTGAGATGTGCCACCAGAACCGTGTCCCCGAGGCGCACCTGGTCGCCGTCGTGCAGCACACGATCTACTTTTGTGGGTTTGTACTGTTTGTCGAGGAATGCACCGTACTGAAAATCAGTCTTACCGCCGGATTCAACCACCGGGATGTCCTGCATCATCACGAAGTACTTCGCTCCCGTCATTGTTTTCACGCGCGCGCTTCCTGCGCAATGGTCCCAATGCGCATGGCTGATGAGCAGAATCTTGATATCACCAAAACGAAAGCCGAGTTTTTCCACGCTATCGCGGATGAGGGGAACCGAGCTCTCGAGGCTGCTGTTAATCAGGATGTGTCCTTTGGGCGTCGTTATCAGATACGAAGCGAGTCCCCGGCTGCCGACGTAGTATATGTTTCCGATAACCCGGTACGGCGGAAACGGCTCTGTCCAATCAGGGCTGGCCTGGGCCGAGATGTGTCCCGTGACGCACAGGAAAACAATCGTGGCGGCAACCAATGATCGAATGGCCGTTTGCATGAGCGGGTCTCCTTGCCGCAAATCATCCAACCGAAGATTCTATCGCCTATTCAGCGCGACTCTGCGGACCGGGCAATGTTTGTTCAACAATTTAATATTCCTGCCAACTCAAGCAACACGGCTATCATCGTAGAGTTGATATTCACTCACTAGTTAGGACAGCCATGCCCCCACGCATTCTCATCGCCGATGATTCGCAGTCCGTTCGTACCGGCATTCGCCGCATGATCGAGGGCCACGACGGCTGGGAAATTTGTGGCGAAGCAAAAGACGGGCACGAGGCCATGCAGAAGACTTTCGAATTATCGCCCGACGTGGTCGTGCTGGATTTCTTCATGCCCGAGACCAATGGGATTGTGGTTGCGCGCGAGATCGCCCAAAAGTGCCCCAACACTTCGGTTATCCTTTGTTCGATGTATCTCGATTCTCAACTTGCCGAACTCGCGCGGGACGCGGGCATCGCGGGTATCCTCTCGAAAAGCAATGCGGGACAGATTGTGAATTGCATCGAAACGGTGCTACGCGGCGAAAAGTTTTACGCGTCGTCAATCTAAGCTTCAAAAAACGAGAGCTGCGTACAAGAGTAAGATGGAGGTGAGCATCTGGTCCTCCTCCAAGGAGATCAAAAATGGCTGACACGGTTCACGTCGCGCTGTGGGTCCGGCTGGAAGCAAAGCCGGGAAAAGAGGCTGAGGTGGAGAATTTCCTCCGAAGCGGCCTCGCCATTGTTCAACAGGAGCCGGCGACAATCGCATGGTTCGCCATTCGCATGAGCCCCACTTCATTCGGAATCTTTGACGCTTTTCCGAACGAAGCGGGCAGGCAGGCGCACTTAACAGGACGCGTGGCCGCTGCACTGAAAGAAAAGGCTTCGGATCTCTTGTCTAGCCCGCCGTCCATCGAGAAGATTGACTTAATCGCCGCCAAGCTTCCCCAGGTCAATGCTGAAAAAGCCGCATAGGTTATAAACTATTTAATCTCCCGTAGGCGGCCATTGCTGACGTCGTAGACGAATCCTCGCACCGAAACCGATTTCGGAACCCACGGATGCGTACGCAGTTTCTGTAACTGATGGCGCACGTTCTCTTCGATGTTCTGAAAGGCAAAAAAGAATGCCGGAGAGACTGCCGCAGTCCCACTTCGATTTTGGATTCGCGTGCGCAAATCCTCCTCGCTGGCGTGCATCAACCCGCAGTCGGTGTGATTGATGATCATGAATTCCTGGGTTTCGAGGAGGTAGTGCGATACCAGCAGCGAGCGCAGGCTATCGTCGGTCACAATGCCGCCAGCGTTGCGGATAATATGCGCGTCGCCAGTTGCCAGGCCGAGTGTGCGGATGGAAAGCCGCGTGTCCATGCAAGTAAGAATGGCAAGCTTTCGAGCCGGCCGCGCAGTCAGATTCCGCAACTCATGCGTTCGCGAGTAAATCTCATTCGCTTCGAGAACTTCGTCAATCACGCTCATTGCGAAGATAGTCTAGCATGGGCTGTGGGGACTGCCGCCTGCGACTGCTCTATTCCTTTACTCAGTTATTCCTGATAACCAGTTAATGAAACTGATGCGAATCAACGAAAGCGCCTGACCAGGAAGAGACACCTTCAAATCCAGAGCGCCATCGCGGACGCTCATCCACGACGGCGACTCCAAAAGTTGCAACTGCCCTGCCTGCTCCAATTCCTTGTACTGCTCGGCGGATGGCTGTTGAGGAGATCCCATCCGCTGCCATGCCGTGAAAGAGTTGCTATGAGTGCGATCAATGCGATAGTGCTCGACTAGAACTTTCTCCGCTCCCTGCGGAAGATGCGCAAGCCTGAGATTGATATTCGCGTCCGGCGCGGGCAGATCGTCGTCGTGATAATTCCACAACAGCACATCCACCTCCCGCTCACGGCGCACTGCGAGGCCGCTCACATCCGGCTTCCCTGTTACTCCTGAATTCTGAATTTCAGTTGCCGGAATGTTTGCGCTGCTAGTTAGCGAAAGCCGAGTACTCCCGAGAAGACCAAACATCCGAAAAGCATTCAGGACCGGCTTGTCTACTCCATTCGTTGCGAGTTCACGCAATCCTTCAAAGTACGGTTGATCGTCGAATTGGAAGGACCACGTAACGACTCCTTCGCAGTGCACATTCTCTTGTTTTGCCAATTCAAAGATCGAATTCAGCATTACCGCCGTGTAGGTCGGAAATAACGGGCCGTTGCGATACGCATTCTCCGGATGATTCTTGGCTGAGCAGGCGGCGCATCCTTCAGGATCGCTTTCGCCGAGGATAATGGGCGTATTTCTCCACTCGGGGAAACTCGCGACAATCTTGAAACCAGAATCAATTGCCCGCAATTGGTTGGACATTCCCATGCGAACGTGACCATCGAGCATCTTCGGCCGGCCCTTTGGGTGAATACTAATGAATGTGAGCGGCGCGCCCGTTCGCCCGGTCGCAAAATTCTTTTCGTGTGCGCAATGTTCCAGAAATCTCCGTAGGAATTCCGCGGCGTGTTCGTTGCCCGGCCCGGTGATATCGGGACCTCCTACTCTCGCCGATGGCAAAGCACGCACGACCGCGTCCACGGCATAGTCGTATAGTTTCAGGTAATCATCGGTGCTGCCCTTCCAGTAAATACCGTCGGGCTCGTTCCATACTTCCCACCGCCAGGTTTTAACCTCCGCACCATATCGCTGGCGCAAATGAGTCGTGAGCGCAAAAATCAAGTCACCCCACTTCTTGTAATCTTTCGGAGGATAACTCCACCCGGTTTCAAATTCGCCGTTCGGCCAACTATGCTTGTAAGGCTCAGGATGCGTGGACAGCGCCTCAGGCATGAATCCAAGTTCGACGAGAGGCTTTACTCCGGCGTCGCGGTATTCGTCGAAAATCTTATCGAGGATGGTCCAGCTATAAACAGGATTGCCGCTGGCATCCTCGGTATAAACGTTGGTGGATCCCCATTTCAAGGAGGCGATGCCATCGCCACTGGTAAGCAGATTGTGGGTCCGAATGTAAACCGGCACAGGACTCAACGAGGCCAATTCACCGAGCAACTTCTTCCCGTGAGGAGTGTAGGTATAGTTTGGCTCGTCATATCCGAAGAAGCTCCAGATCGGCGGAAGTGCTCCCTCGGTTTTCGCGAAGTCCACGGTTACGGATACAGGAGGTACCTGTTGCGCGAGAGCCGCCGGAACCAAAAACGACAGCAGAGCCCAGGCAATGAAGAAGAACGAGCCGGGGAGCAGTCGGGCTGGGCGACGACGAGAAAATAATCTCTGCTCATTCCGCGCCGCATTTCGTAATCCGAGAAAACGCATATGGGAATCTCCGGGTTCAGAAAACGAGCCAAATCCCTTTCTGGGTGATGGCACATTGCTTCGTGATCGGTAGGCAACACCGAATTTGATCTTTCAATGTAGTCGATTCACGCCATCAATCCAACTTCTTCGCCAAAGATATTCAGGATTGAGCCTGCTCGCGTAGGTAGTGTGGTAACGATTCTCGATTTCCCCGGAGTGCCGCCATACCGGCTCATTTGGTTGCCGTGCAGGAATCGCGTTTTGACTATTAAAGGATGAGCGTATATCCTTTAATAGCACGACTCACTATTAAAGGATAGCTTTACCCATGCGAGCCTCACAATCGAAGAATCGGCTTGGGATCTATCTCACAAGTTCGGTCGCAGGCGAGACTGTCCGGGCATTCATACCGCCTCCGTTGCCGCCGGTCCCCGAGCTGGAAATCAGGGGACTGCATCAGCAGCTTGATCGTGCCAATCAGGGCCTTGGCCGCCTTAATGGCATGACCAAACTGCTCCCGGATGTCCGATTCCTCCTTTACTTATATGTCCGCAAGGAGGCGATCGTCTCCTCGCAAATCGAAGGTACGCAATCATCCTTTACGGACCTCCTCTTATTTGAGAATGAAGCAGCCACAAACGTGCCCGTTCAGGACGTTGAGGAAGTCTCGAACTACGTAGCTGCCATGCAACATGGCCTGCGCCGCCTCAGGGCAGGATTCCCGCTGTCACTTCGCTTGATTCGGGAGATTCACGCCATTCTGCTTAGAGGGGGACGAGGCGCGAACAAGACGCCCGGCGAATTTCGTCGGACCCAGAACTGGATCGGGGGAAGCCGCCCCGGGAACGCGTCATTCGTTCCCCCACCCCCCGAACGCTTGATGGAATGCTTGGACAGCCTTGAGCGTTTCCTTCACGATGATAGGCACAGATTGCCTGTTGTTGTGGACGCGGGCCTCGTGCATGTCCAGTTCGAATCTATTCACCCATTCCTGGACGGAAACGGGAGGGTTGGGCGATTGCTCATTACACTCCTGCTGTGCGCAAAGGGAGCTCTAAGTGAACCACTTCTGTATCCCAGTCTCTACCTCAAAACCCACAGAAGCCAATACTACGATTTGTTGCAGCGAGTTCGAACCGAAGGAGCTTGGGAGGATTGGCTTGCATTCTTTCTTGATGGAATCGCGGATGCAGCCCAGGAGGCAGCAGACACGGCGCAGCAAACGTTGAGTCTCTTTGTCAAAGATCGAGAAAAGATACAAAGGCTTGGGCGGGGCGCCCCATCAGCATTGCGCATTCAAGAACTCATGCAACGGAATCCGTTCCTTCGCATCGGAGCGGCAGCCAAAGCGCTGAAACTGACTATTCCGACAGTCACAAACGCTCTGAATCACCTCGTGCAACTTGGTATCGTCAAGGAAATCTCCGGGAAACAAAGAGATCGAATTTTCGCCTATTCACGGTATGTCAACATGGTGAGCAAAGG
>Ga0208849_1000470_pt1 | contig 37747 bp, 42 predicted proteins | sample NGESurdeep072012_10_FD_184470 | JGI IMG/M metagenome (GOLD analysis project Ga0208849, IMG submission 184470) | Arctic peat soil microbial communities from Barrow, Alaska - NGEE Surface sample 53-3 deep-072012 (SPAdes) | ecosystem: Environmental > Terrestrial > Soil > Wetlands > Peat ... | reverse complement strand
TGGCCGTCGTTGGTTTTGATGCTGCCCAATGCGTCGCGCAGATTCGCTTCGTCGAAGTAGAGCTTGCCGCGCGACTGCGACTTCTTCGGTTTTTTCCTCTCGTTTGTGTCAAAGGCGTTGACGATTGACGGGCTATTGATCGTCAGCGACGGCATTCGATCTTCGCTCACCGGAGAGAATGCACCGTCGAGAGCACAGCTGCGACCCGCGAAAGGCAGGCAGATGGGATTGCCGACACCATTGGTGCGGACCTTGGCCTGTTTGGGGAAAACCTCGATCTGACCGCCGGCGACGCCCTTGCCTGCGCCTTCGGTGAAGCCGAGGGGCTTGATGACTTCCTCGGTCAGGAATGCTCTCAGCGTGGCGGCCGAGACCGGTGCGGCGAACAAAAGCCATAAGTGAATGCCGTTGCCGCCGCGCGAGCGAACCGCGAACGGGTGAAGTTCAAGTGATTGTAGTCGGGCGGTGAGCAGACCCGCTACCTCGGAAACCTTCTCCCAGCCCGCTTGACCTTCGTGGTCGTCAAGGTCGAGGTTCGCCACTTGGGTAGTGTCAGCACCGGGCTCCATCGGGTAAACCCCGATGACCGCTTCCCCGCAGTCGTGCGCGCGAAGAACCGAGTCGGTGAGCTTGTCGGGGATCCGGTTGAACGCGTCGCCCTTCTGCTGCGCATAGTTGGCGGCTGACATGCGCCCGGAGATTTCTTTTAGGGTGTCGAGACGCTGGGTCATGACCCGCGCCCCGGCGGCATTTTCAAAGGTGGCAGCGCGAGGCGCGCGACTACGAATACAAATTCGTCCGACGTTGGAAAACCGCTCGGGCAGACGAGCGATGAATCCGTCTGGGAGGGAGTCGGCTTCGAGTCGTCCGCGACATAGACGGGATTCAGGGACGCGCTGCTAGTGCCTCGACGGTCGTTGCGGTTACCGACCAACGGGCAAAGGTCGTGTTCGGTGTCGCAAGCCTGCTCTGTGTCGCCGCGGCGCGCACCGTCGTGGAGGCTGAGGCGCGGCTGGCGATCACATCCGCCGAGCGTCCTGCCGAAAAAGGCGGCATCCGCAATCACCGCAAACACTCCTCGAGGGCGGCAGAGAGGCTGACCATTGGGCGACTTCTTCATCGACCATGGGGGGCATCGGCAACGTCCTCGTTCCGCGAGGCTGCATCCGTTTCGGGACCGTCGTCAGTACGATGTTTCGAGCGGGTCTTGGTGACGGCACGGAGATACTCGTCGGCAGTGATCGCCCTGCCGATGAGTTTTTCGACATCCGTGGTCAAGACGCGCCAGCGCCCCGGGAGCGGCACGCGCGGCAACGTCGTGCGGATGACACGATAGGACGTAGCAGGGCTCAGGCCGAGGAGTTCACCCGTGACGTGGACGGGGAGGAGCGGGGGAATGGCGAGGTACATAGGACGTTTCCTTTCATTCCGTGGGTTACCAATCGTCTCGTTGATGAATTAGATTTGATATCAGTATTCCAATATGATGCACCGTAATACAATAACCAAGTAGCCATGTTAGATGACTTGCGATGACTAGATTTAATATTGTAGTTGATATATCAATATCGCATCCTATATGATATGGCATGAGAAGCTGATTGGAGTGACAAATGGCGGAGACTGCGGACAATAAGATATTGATCCAATTGAGGGTTTCGCCTGAAGAGCGAGATGAGTTGAAAGACGCCGGTCGAATGGCCGGCCGCTCACTTCCCAACGAAATCCTTCATCGCCTAGGTGAATACCGGCGCGGTTCACCGGGCGGGATTGATAGAGCCATCGGTGACCTGGCGGCTATCATCGCCCGAAGGGCAGACGCCACCCTGTCCGATCTTTTTGGCAACCCCGCGGGCACGTTGATTAGTGATGAGGCCAGAAAGCCCGCGGGGGTCTTGCTTAATGTTTCTGTCGATTTTGCCGACCTGGGGGACATGTCTGATGTCAGCGATATTCGTCGCGATTTTGCGGGCCCCGCGGGCTTCTTGGATGAGGTCGGTCGGTATCGTCGCGATTTTGCCAACCACAAGATGGCGGCGCGACGTTCTGAAATCTTGGCCCTGACCCGCGATGCGATGGTCAAGGTCCTCGCCGATCTTGGGGCAGCCAGCTCGGTGCCAACAAGTGCGGTGCCCGACGAAGCGGAAGTAGCCGAGCCTGAGATGGTAGCCGGCATAACGTTTGATCTAGCGAAAAAGATCAGGGCACCGCGGGAGAACGATGACACACCGGAGGGCCGTCTTCTTGCTCGGGTCGGGAAGGCACTCGGAGTTCAACAGAAGGAAGCGTCACATGAGTAGGCAGCGCAGGTCACGCGGAGCAGGATTTGTCCGCGAACGCGGCGAAGGCTGTCGTCAGCTTGTCGTCAAGATCGAAGGCCATCAGTACGTGAGGAGCGTGCGCACGCGGACGCTTCGCGAAGCCGAGAAGATGCTTCCCGGATTCATCGTTGAAATTCAGAATGGCGAGGTTACCACCGCCAAGGTCGCAGTGGCTAAGGCGAAGGAAGCACCTATCTTCTCGGTCGCGGCAGCGGAATTCATCGAACGCGAATGGTCGAAGGACAAGAGGAACAACACGCGGCAAGCCTACGCCAAGTCACTCAACCGCGTCGCCAAGGCGCTTGGCAACGAGAAGGTCAGCAAGATCGACAAGAACGCCATCCGCGATGTCATGCTGACGATCAACAGCGAGGGTACAATCGGAACGACCAAGCTCATTCACGCAATTGTGGGCTTGTTCTTTCGGTACCTCGTGGACCGCGGGACAATCCCTGCGAGCCCGGTTCCGACCTTCAAGAACCTGAAGATCAAGGCACCGCCAGGCAAGGAAACAAAACGCCGCGAGGCTCTGACTGCCGATCAGGTGATGGCTTTGATCGACGCCTCCGGTGAGGATGCTCCCCTTCGCCTCTGGATTGAGACGATGGTCGCGACTGGAATGCGTCCCGGCGAGGCATTGGCGCTGACCTGGACTTCAATCGATGTTGAACGCCGCGTCGTTCACGTCACCCGTTCGGTAAAGGAAAGTGAAGTCAGGGGGCGGGGAAACTCGGCACGACAAAAACAAAGTCGAGTGTCCGCGACATTCCCCTCGGCGCCGTCATCGCTGCTTCGCTTGAACGCGCGTACCTTGAGCGCGAAGCGATCTATCGCGGCTTCGGCATGACGATAGAAACCGACGATTGCATCTTCGCGGCGGACTTGATCGACGCCCGCAAGTTCCCGAAGTCACTGGCGGCGATGCAATCGCGGTTCAAGATCGCCCGTGACCGGGCAGGGCTTCCGGGCGTGACCGCGCACTATCTGCGCCACACAGCGTTGACCGCGGCGATTGCCGGCACCGCAACGACGCCGGGGATCAGCATGGCGGACGCGGCCCGGATCGCCGGCCACTCCAATGCGACACAGATCGCACAAGTGTACGGCCACGCTGTGCAAGCCAATTTGACAAGGGGCATTGCCTTGGCCGATGCGATGCTCACCCCTCGCCCGGTGCCCGACAACGTGCTCCTCTTGGCGGTACGGAAAGACGCCTCATAGGTGTCAGATAGGTGTCAGCAGAACCGAACCGGAACAGGTTCTGGACAAGAAACCTAAGAGCCGCCGGCCTTTGCGGCCGATAGAACACAGCGACAACAGCCGATCTCAGGTTAGATAACCTTGCCAGGGTTCCCATCGGCACCGGGAGCTTGGCTCAACCAAAGTGCCGGAATTCCTCAGTTTCTAGCTGGCGTACTTGATCGGTTCCTCTGTCACCCGATCTGTCACCGCCAGAGTTCTATTTACGAACTGGCAAGCGTCTCACGTTGTCAGGTGCCACCGGCGCTGGTCCGATCATGGCATCCGCCAAACCAATGCCCCTGACGAGGTTGGCGTTCACAGCATGGCCGTAGGTGCGAACGATCTGCATTGCGTTCTTGTGTCCCGCTATCCTTGCCGCGTCGGCGGGACTGATGCCCGGTTCCGTGGCGGTGCCGGCAATGGCCGCGGTGAGCGCAGTGTGGCGAAGGTAGTGGGGCGACGCCTGGGGCAGGCCGGCACTGTCCCGGACGCCGCGGAAACGCCACTGCATCGCTGCGAGTGACTTCGGTGCCTTCCGGGCATCGATCAAGTCCGCCGGCCAGATACAGTCATCCGGCTCGACGACAAGGCCAAGCGATTGATAGGTGGCCTGGCGATCGAGGTAGGCACGCTCCAGCGACGCTGCCAGGGTTGGCCCAAGAGGCACATCGCGTACGCTAGATGCTGTCTTGGTGGGCCCGAGCTTTCCTTGCCCACGAACATTGGTCTCCTTGACCGAATGCGTGACGTGGATAACGCCACGGGCGAAGTTTATCGACGCCCATGTAAGAGCGGACGCCTCACCCGGTCGCAAGCCACTGGCCACCATCGTCACCACCCACAAGCGAAGCTCGGGATCGTGGTAGGCATCGACTAGCCTGGTCACTTCGTCCGCAGTGAGGGCTTGCCGGCGTTTCGTCTCTTTGCCTGCGCGGGGCATGTTGAGCTTCTTGAAAGTTTGTACTGGCGAGGTTTCGATAGTTTCCCGGTCCACCAAATCCGGAACAACAAACCGAGGACGACGTGGATCAGCTTGACCGTCCCGACAGTGCATTCCGCGTCCACGGACAGAAGGCAGTCTTTGAGGTGGTGACGGTCGATCTCCGACACGCGCATGTCGCCCAACACCAAGCCGGGAGACTCAAAGCCCTGCGGGTTTCGCGATCCGCTTACTAGGGGACCACTCGCACTGGTCGATGTTGTCTGTCTTTAGACATTTCTGCCGCGGCGAAAATGAGACTCCGAGGGTGATTCGGAAACTCAATAGGTTGCCACCCGATCTGTCACCTCTGGGGCTGACTTGGCCTGAGAAAACTGGCGACTTTCGCCCTCGCCGAAGCTGATGAAGTCGTGGGACCGGGCCATTCTGAAAGAGTGTGAGCGGCCGAAAGAACGGTCGCTCACAAGATAACCTTGCCGGGGTTCATGATGCCGTTCGGATCGAGGGCCGCCTTGATCTTGCGCATCAGCGCGATCTCGAGCGGGCTCTTCACTTTTGCCAGGAGATCGCGCTTCAGCACCCCGATGCCGTGCTCGGCCGAGATCGTCCCGCCGAGGTCGATGACGATGGCGTGGATGGCGGCGTTCATTTCGTCCCAGCGGTCGAGAAACGCTTTCTTATCCATGCCCTCCGGCTGGCTGATGTTGAGATGGATGTTGCCGTCGCCGACGTGGCCAAACGGGAAGGGGCGGCATCCGGGCACCAGCGCCCTGGCGGCTGCGTCCGCCCGCGCCAGCAGTTCCGGCACCGCCGCCAGTGGCACCGCCACGTCATGCTTGATCGAGCCGCCGAGATTCTTCTGCAGGTCGGACAGCGCCTCGCGCATGCGCCAGAAGGCAGTCGCCTGTTCCAGCGACTGCGCCCGCACGCCGTCCTCGACGAAGCCGCGCTCCAACCCGTCGGCGAAGATCGCCTCGATGGTCGCCTCGGCTTCGACCTGCGAGCGCGGCGACGAAACCTCGAGGAGCAGGTACCAGGCATGCGGCTCCGCAAGTGGATCGCGCGCTCCCGGCAGATGCTTCACGCACGTTTCGATGGCGATGCGCGGCATCAGCTCGGCCGCCGTCAATCCAAAGCCGGCGAAACTCCTGGCGACGTTGAAGAGCGCCAGCGCATCGGCGGGACTGGCAATGCCGACGACGGCGACGCTCGTTCCCCGCGGTCGCGGGAAAAGCTTCAACACCGCCGCGGTGATGATGCCGAGCGTGCCCTCGGCGCCGACGAAGATATCCTTGAGGTCATATCCCGTGTTGTCCTTGCGCAGCGTCCGCAAGCCCTCCCACACCTCGCCCGAGGGCAGCACCACCTCCAGCCCCAGCACCAGCTCGCGCATGTTGCCGTAGGCCAGCACCGCCGTTCCCCCGGCGTTGGTGGAAAGATTGCCGCCGATCTCGCACGAGCCCTCCGAGGCGAGCGACAGCGGAAACAGCCGATCGACCGCCGTCGCGGCGGCATGCGCATCGGCGAGGGTGAGTCCGGACTCGACCGTCATCGTGTTGCTGGCCGCATCGACGGCGCGCACGCGCGCCAGCCGCGCCAGCGACACCACGATCTCGTCGCCGGCGGGGGAGGGCACCTGTCCGCCGACCAGCCCGGTGTTGCCGCCTTGCGGCACGATCGACGTCCGCGTCTCGTTGGCGAGTTTCACGATCGCCGCGACCTCGGCAACCGTCCCCGGCCGCAGCACCAGTCCGGTTCGCCCGCTGAATTTCTCGCGTCGCTCGGTCAGGTAGGGCGCGATGGCGTCGGCATCGCGTAGCGCATACCGCGCCCCGACGATTGCGGAGAATCGATCGAGAAGCAGGGCGGCCGGCGCATTCATGTGCGCCGGAATGTAGGTCACCGGGCGGCAGGCGTCGAGACGCCGGGGGCGCCGCCCGGTGCCCGTCGCGGAAGCGGCGGTGGCAGCCGCCGCTTCCGTTGGAAAAGCGAAAGGACCGCTATTCCTTGACCACCTGCCAGACGCCGCCGACGCCGTCGCCGGTCACGTCGCCGGCCTTGGTATCCTTGATGAAGGTGTAGAGCGGCCAGCCGTTGTAGGCCCACATCTTGGCCGGCTTGCCGTCCTTGTCGGTCACGCCGACGACCGTCCACTCGCCTTCCGCCTTGGCGTCGGCGGGTGCCAGCAGCGGCGGCCAAGCGCCGATGCACTTGCCCGAGCACGACGACATCGCGGCGCCCTTGCCGTCGTTGTCGAAGGTGTAGAGCGTCATGCCCTTGCTATCGACGAGGATCTTGCCGAGCGAGGAGTCGGCTTTCATCGCGGGTTCGGCGGCGAAAGCGGCGCCCATGGCGGCACCGGTCAGGAAGAGGGCGGCCGTGAGGCCGAGCATCATGCGTTTCATGGGTGGAATGGCTCCCTGTTCGTTGGTGGTCGCAAGGCCGGCGGGTGCGCCGGCTTCACGCGTCGAAAACACGCCAGATCGCGTTTTATTCTGTCGCCCCTTCGCTTGAAGCGGCTTCCCCCCCATGCGATAGAGCGCAACCTAGGCTGGAGAAATTATAAAATGGCGGACAGGAGTGGCTTGCTGGCGGGAAAGCGCGGCCTGATCTTCGGCCTGGCCAACAACCATTCGATCGCCTGGGGCATCGCCAAGGCGTGCGCCCGCGAGGGCGCGGCGCTGGCGCTCACCTACCAGGGCGACCAGCTCAAGAAGCGCGTCGAGCCGCTGGCCGCCGAGATCGGCGCCCGCGTCGCCGGCCACTGCGACGTCACCGAGCCCGCAACCATCGACGCCGTCTTCGCCGACGTGGCTGCCGCCTGGGGCCGCCTCGACTTCGTCGTCCATGCCATCGGCTTCTCGGACCGTCGCCAGTTGAGCGGCCGTTATGTCGACCTGACGCCAGAAAACTTCGCCATGACGATGGACATCTCCTGCTATTCGCTGACCGCCATCGCGCAGCGCGCCGAGAAGCTGATGACCGACGGCGGCTCTATTGTTACTCTTACCTACTACGGTGCGGAAAAGGTCATGCCGCATTACAACGTCATGGGCGTCGCCAAGGCGGCGCTTGAGGCGAGCGTGCGCTACTTGGCGGCCGATCTCGGCAAGCAGAAGATTCGCGTCAACGCCATCTCCGCCGGGCCGATCAAGACGCTGGCCGCCTCCGGCATTGATGATTTCCGCTATATCCTTAAGTGGAACGAGTACAACGCCCCGCTTCGCCGCACCGTCACCCCTGACGAGGTCGGCGATGCCGCGCTCTACCTGGTTTCCGACCTCGGCCGCGCCGTTACCGGCGAGATCCTGCACGTCGATGCCGGCTACCATGTCGTCGGCATGAAGGCCGTCGACGCGCCCGATATTTCGACTGCGAAGGAATAGCGCACACTGTTTTGCCGCCATCGCGCTATCTTCCCCGGCGATGGCAACCGTCCCCACCTTCGTCTTCGTGCGCCACGGCCAGACCGACTGGAATGTCGAGGGCCGCCTGCAGGGCCAGCGCGACGTTCCGCTGAACGACATCGGCCGCGCCCAGGCGCACCGCAACGGCGAGGTCATCCGCGACCGCATCCCGGAGGCCGCCGGCTTCCATTTCGTCGCCAGTCCGCTGTCGCGTGCCCGCGAGACGATGGAGATCGTCCGCGCCGTCATGCAGCTCGACCCGAAGGCCTACGACGTCGACTCAAGGCTCCTCGAGATCACTTTCGGTGAGTTGGAAGGCCTGACCTACAAGGACATGGAATCGCTAGAGCCCGGCTGGTCGAGCATGCGCCACGCCAACAAGTGGGACTACCTGCCTCCCGGCGGCGAGAGCTACCACATGCTGTCGGATCGCGTCGTCGCCTGGCTGGCGACGCTGCAGCGCCCGTCGGTGATCGTCGCCCATGGCGGCGTCGGTCGCGTGCTGCGTGCCCACCTGCTCGGCCTCGACAAGGAAGAAAGCGTCTCGGCCGATTTCCCGCAGGACCGGGTCTTCATGTGGCAGGACGGCAAGGGCGAGTGGGTATAGCGCCAGGCCATGTCGGCTAGCGAACGCGTCCTTTGCGGACAACCAATTTTTCCGCAGCCATGACCACACCGAAATCCTTCGACTTCGCGCCGCCCGTTGCCGTCAAGAAACCCTCCGCGGCGAGTCCCCACTTCAGCAATTCGCGAACCGCCGCTGCCCGGCTGGGCATGCGCTTGTCGAAGCGCCAATTGTCCAACGCCTCGAGTTGGTCGTCCGCCAGCATGATCTGTCGCTGCTGAGGCCGACCACCGCATCGCCAACCATTTGGCGATGCTCGTCGGCCTGTTCCGGATGCAGGCTGACCGTCTGCGCCGCCGCGCCGGCCCCCTGAGCGGCGACGACGCCGGCACGATTCTCGACGGTCTGAGGGCCAAGGTCGAAGCCGTTTCGCTGCTTCATCGCCGTCTCGCCCGCGCCGAAACCGGAGTCGCGGCATCGTCTTGGCGACTATCTGCGCGACCTTCTCGGCAAGATCGCAGATGCGCTGGCGACCGACGATATTGTTGAGATCGAGATTTCCGCCGACGTCGATTGCACCGTTACCGGCAGTCAGGCGTTGGCCGTCGGGCTCATCGTTTGCGAGCTGGTCACCAACGCGATGAAGTACGCCCATCCGACCGGCATCAATGGCCGTATCTGGGTTCGCTGCCGGGATGATGGCTGGTCGTCTCGGTCGATGTCGAGGACGATGGCGTTGGCCTGCCGGAAGGATTCGATCCACAAAAGGGCGGCGACCTCGGCTTTCGCTCCATCAGAGCCCTGGCCGGACAATTCGGCGCCACGATTGGTTTCCGCAGCAGCGGCCTCGGGCTGGTGGCGGAGTTCCGCATGCCGGTGCTTGCCAACCAGTAGGCGCTTTCCTCGCGGTTTGACGCCCCTTTGCTTGCCGCCTAGAAGAAGCCCGCCAGAAGCCGGCGAGCCTTCCCATGTCTCACAACACGTTCGGCCATCTTTTCCGCGTCACCACCTGGGGCGAGAGCCATGGGTCCGCGATCGGCTGCGTCGTCGACGGCTGCCCGCCGCGCATCGCCATTTCCGAAGCTGAAATCCAGACGTGGATGGAGAAGCGGAAGCCCGGTCAATCGCGCTTCACCACCCAGCGCCGTGAGAGCGACACGGTGAAGATTCTCTCGGGCGTCTTCGCCGATGAGAAGACCGGGCAGTTGCTGACCACCGGCACACCCATCGCGCTGGAGATTCAGAACGAGGACGCCCGCTCCAAGGACTACGCCGAGATCAGCAACAGTTATCGCCCCGGCCACGCCGATTTCACCTACCAGGCGAAGTACGGCATCCGCGACTGGCGTGGCTCCGGTCGTGCTTCGGCGCGCGAGACCGCTACCCGGGTTGCCGCCGGCGCCATCGCCCGCAAGGTGATTCCCGGCGTCACCGTTCGCGGCGCGCTCGTCCAGGTCGGCCTCCACAGGATCGACCGCGCCAACTGGAACTGGGCCGAGGTCGACAACAATCCGTTCTTCTCGCCTGACGCCAAGGCCGCAGCCCTGTGGGCCGACTACATCGACGGCGTGCGTAAGTCCGGCTCGTCCGTCGGCGCCGTCATTGAAGTCATTGCCGAGGGTGTTCCGGCCGGCTGGGGCACGCCCATCTACGCCAAGCTTGATGCCGAGATCGCGTCGGCGATGATGTCGATCAACGCCGTCAAGGCGGTCGAGATCGGCGAGGGCTTCGCCGCCGCGGCGCTGAGCGGCGAAGCGAACGCCGACGAGATGCGCATGGGCAATGACGGCAAGCCGCTGTTCGCGTCCAACCACGCCGGCGGCGTTCTTGGCGGCATTTCCACCGGCCAGCCGGTCGTCGTCCGCTTCGCCGTCAAGCCGTCCTCGTCGATCCTCAATCCGCGCCGCACCGTCAACCAGTCGGGCGAGGACGTCGAGATTTCCACCAAGGGCCGCCACGACCCCTGTGTCGGCATCCGCGCCGTGCCGATCGGCGAAGCCATGCTCGCCATCGTGCTCGCCGATCAATTCCTCCGCCACCGCGCCCAGGTCGGCTAGGAACTTCGCCAATGACCGCCGATACCGATCGCGTCGCCGACGCCATTGAAGCCTTCCGCCGCGGCGAGATCGTCGTCGTCACCGACGATGACGACCGCGAGAACGAGGGCGACCTGGTGCTGGCCGCCGTGCACGCCACGCCAGAGAAGCTCGCCTTCATCATCCGCAATACCGCCGGCATCGTCTGCGCGCCGATCACTCGCGAAACCGCCCGTCGCCTCAATCTTCAGCCGATGGTTGCCGACAACGACGCCCCGCACGGCACCGCCTTCACCGTCTCCGTCGATTTCCGTGATGGCACCACCACCGGCATTTCGGCGGAGGATCGCACCAACACCATCCGCGCCCTCGCCAACGCCAACAATGGCGCCGCCGACTTCGTCCGACCCGGCCACGTTTTTCCGCTGATCGCGCAAGATGGTGGCGTGCTGATGCGCTCCGGCCACACCGAGGCGGCCGTCGATCTTTGCAAGCTCGCCGGGCTGGAGCCGGTCGGCGTCATCTGCGAGCTGGTCAACGACAACGGCACCGTCAAGCGCGGCGCCGAGGTCGTAGCGTTTGCCGACCAGCATGGCCTCCGCCGTATCTCGGTCGCCGATCTCATCGCCTGGCGCGAGCGCAGCGAGAAACTGGTCGACCGTGTCGATGAGTTTCCGGTCGTCACCCACGCCGGCCCGGCCCGCGCCTTCGCTTACCGAACGCCGTTCGACGCCACCCAGCATCTCGCCGTCGTCTTCGGCGATATCGGCGACGGCCGCGGCGTGCCCGTCCGTCTCCACCGTGAGGCGGTCATCGAGGATGTCTTCGGCGAGAAAAGCGGCCTCGATGCCGTGTTGGCGCGGCTGTCGAAATCCGGGCGTGGCGTCGTCGTCTATCTTCGCGAAAACTCCGTCGGCGTCGCCGGCGCCGGTGCGCGCGCTCGTGCGAAGTTGCCGCACGATTCGTCCGCCGCCCGGCGCGAACAGTGGCGCGAGATCGGCCTCGGCGCGCAAATCCTCAAGGATCTCGGCGTGAAGTCGATCCGCCTCATCGCCAGCCGCGAACGCCGCTACGTCGGCCTCGACGGTTTCGGGATCGCCATCGACGCGACCGAGATCGTGTAAACGTCACCGTTCGAACGTCGCCACCGCCTCGATCTCGGCCGAAAACAGGAACTGATCCACGGGCACGACGCGCGTCAGCCGATAGCCGCCGTCGATCAGGATGCGCGCGTCGCGGGCAAGCGTCGCCGGATTGCACGATACCGCCGCAATTTTCGCCACCTTCGATTTCGCCAGCATTTCCGCCTGCGCCTTGGCGCCCGCCGCCGGCGGGTCGAAGACCACGGCGCCGAACCCGTCAAGCTCCACCGGCGACAGCGGGTTTGCGAAAAGATCGCGTCGCCGCGTCGTGATTTTCTTGAGACCGTGCGCTTTCCGCGCCGCCAGATCGATCGCCGCAACCAGCGCGGCGTCGCCCTCCACCGCCGTCACCGCCGCCTTCGCCGCCAGTCGGAACGTGAACGTCCCGATGCCCGCGAAAAGATCGGCAACTAGGCCGGCGCCGACGTGCGCCAGCACGGCCTCGGCCAGCGCCGCCTCGGCGCTCTTCGCGGCCTGCGTGAAGCCGCCCGGCACCGGAAACAGCATAGCCGGTCCGGCGGCAAACTCCGGCTGGCGCACGTGCAGCACCTCGATCCCGTCCACCGTCAGCCGCGCCAGCGCCGGGTCGCTGCCGAAGCCGCCGAGCTTCTCCATCATCTCGCGATTGGGCTTGCCGGCGCCGGTGACCGCAACGTCGAGCCCGTTGTCGGCGAGGAACACCGTCATGCGCGCCGGCTTCCACCGCGGCAGCACGATGTTGGCAATCGCCTGGAGCAGCGGCAGCTTCGCCACCATCCTGGGATGCAGCACCGCGCATTCGCCGATCGGCGCGATTTCCTCGGAGCCGCGCGCATGAAAGCCGAGCACGGTGCCCTTGGCGGTACGGATGGCCGAAAAGATCGCCCGCCGTCGCGCGCCCGGCAGCATCGGCACGATGGCCTCGACCTCGGTCTCGATTCCGCGCTGCGCGAATGCCGCCGCTACCTGCGCGCGCTTCCAGGCGAGGTAGGCCGGCGCCGCCATATGCTCCAGCGCGCAAACGCCGCAGCGGGTGAAGTTCGGGCAGATCGGCGACACCCGGTCGGGGCTCGCTTCGACCACGCGCACCAGCCTGCCGCGCTCGCCGTCGCGCTCGATCTCGACCGTCTCGCCGGGCAGCGTGTAGGGCACGAACACGAGGCCGTCCGCCGTCTCCGCAATGCCGTCGCCGGAATGACCGAGCGCCGCGATCGTGACCGTCTCAGCCACGGTCGGCGCCTACCAGGAATTCCCGGTTGCCGTCGCCGCCTTCGATCGGCGACAGGATGACGCCGCCGATCCGCCAGCCCATGTCGCGCTCCAGCCACTGCGCGATGTCCGCGGCGGTGCGTTCGCCGGCATGCGGGTCGCGCACGATGCCGCCCTTGCCGACGCCGTCGCGTCCCACTTCGAACTGCGGCTTCACCAGGAACACGCCCCAGGCATCCGCCCCGGCCAGTTTCAGCGCCGGCGGCAACACCAGCTTCAGCGAGATGAAGCTGACATCGGCGACGATCGCATCGACCGTCTCACCAAGGTCGCCCGCCGCCAGGTCGCGCGCGTTCAGCCCCTCGCGCGACACGACGCGCGGGTCCTTTGCCAGCGCGGCGTCGAGCTGTCCGTGTCCGACATCCACCGCAAACACCTTGCGCGCCCCCCGCTGCAGCAACACCTGTGTGAACCCGCCGGTCGAGGCGCCGAGATCGAGCGCCGCGCAGCCCTCCGGCGAATAGCCGAAGCGGTCGAGCGCCGCGATCAGCTTCAGCGCCCCGCGCGACACGTAGCCGGCCGCCGGGTCGTCCATCAGGATCGTCGCGCCAGCCTCCACCGTCAGCGCCGGCTTGGCAGCCAGCGCGCCGTTGACCGTGACGTGACCGCGCAGGATGGCGTCGCGTGCGCGCGCCCGCGTCGGCGCCAGCCCGCGCTCAACCAGCGCGATATCGAGGCGCTGGCTCATGGCAAATCAGATCAGGCAGCCGACGAACGCCGAAGCCAGCGTGTCGAAATAGACCAGCGCCCCGTACTTCATCCACAGCGCCACGCCGAGCGCCACGAGCAGGAGCCCGCCGACCGACAGTCCGACCTTGGGCGCCAGCGACATCATGCCGGCAGGATACCACGCGCTGTCGCGTCAGGCACCGATCAGTCGCTTCAGCTTGGCGAGCGCGATTTCGGGCTTCTCCTGGTAGTCGATCGTCCCGACGAATTCCGCCTTGTCGTTGAGCAGATAGACGGAGGCCGAATGGTCCATCGTGTAGGGCGCCCCGTCCTTGCCGTCGACCTTCCGCGAATAGACCCGGTAGTCCTTCAGGATCTGGTCGATAGCCGGCCGCGGCCCGGTCAGCCCCTCGATGCGCGGGTCGAACGCCTGCAGGTAGCCCGCCATCAGCGCCTGCGTGTCGCGCTCCGGATCGACGGTGACGAAGTACACCTTGAGCTTGTCGGCGCCGGGGCCGAGCTGGCTCAGCCACAGCGTGATGTCGGCAAGCGTCGTCGGGCATACGTCCGGGCAGAACGTGTAGCCGAAGAAGAGCGCCGAGGGATGTCCGTGCAGCGCCGCCTCCGTCACCGTCGCGCCCTTCTGGTCGGTGAGTGTGAACGAGCCGCCGATGTTGGCGGCGGCGATGCCGCCGCCCGTCGGTCCGCGCTGCAGCACCGTGAACCAGATGACCGCGGCGGCGATCACCACCACCGCGGCCCACGCCGCCAGTCGTATTGCCTTGAGCGCCGGCCTGGTCATTTGCCCATCTTCATGTTGCCCATGTCGCCCGGTCCACTCGCCCCTATCGCCAGGATATGGAGGAATGTCGTCACGCTTCCAGCCTTGGCGAAGGTCAGCGTCACCGGCAGCTTGTCGCCTTCCTTGAGCGGAGCGCTGAGCGTCACGAACATGATGTGAAACCCGTCCGGCGCCAGCTTGACCGTTCCCCCCGCCGGGATCGGCACGCCGCCATCGACGGCTCGCATGGTCATCACGCCGCCCTTCATCGCCATGACGTGCAGCTCACCGTGGTCGGCAACGGGCGAGGCAGCGGACAGCAGGGTATCGGCCTCGCCACCGCTGTTGGCGATCGTCATGTAGCCGGCGGCGGTCGGCGCCCCCGGCGGTGTCGCCCGCGTCCACAGGTCGGTGATGGTGAGCGAACCCAAAGTGACGGAATGCGCCAGGGCAGGGGTCGCCAGAACGATAAACGCGCCGGCAAGCGCGCGAAGGGTCGAAGCACAGAATAGCACGGCAAATCCTCTCGGAAAATAGGGAAGCCTGAACCGGAAAGTCGAGACGTTCACGCAGCCGGCGGAGGACCACGCGGGCCGAGAGCGAGGATGCAGGAGACGGTGACCGGCGACGCGAATCCCGTAACCGGTACCGCAGTGACCAGGCGCCATGCCGGCGCTTCCGGCGAGGGCGGCGGGTCCGAAATTGCGATCGCCGCTGACAGGCACCCCTCCTTGCAGCACGGCGCACTCTCGTCGTGAGCGGCATCGGCCGGATTGCTCCCACCGGTTTCCCCGGCCGAGCAGATCGCCATGCCGACGCCCGCGGCGGCGGCTCCGTTGTGCCAGCCGACAAGGATTGCGCTGAACAGAAGCAGGCAGATGAACGCCCGGGCGAGCGAGCGGCCGTCGCTCCCGCGTAGTGTGGCAAGCAGAGAGCGGCGCATGGACCGCAGTGGGTCAGCTTTCTGCCGTTCCGGCCGGCCGCCCCGCATCATCCAGCCGCCTCTTCCGCCGGCGAAGCCCCGTGCTCCGGCGGCAGGAACTCGGGTTCCACCGGCACGCCGCCGCTCATCGGCGCCGAAGCGGCAATATCGAAATCGGTTTTCAGCGCCTGCGCCAGCGGCGGACGGGCGCGCACGCGATAGACGATGTACGCGGCAAGCCCCAGGTGGACGATTGCGTTGAACAGGAAGAGCGTCGAGGTGCCGTAGTGCTGCATCAATGCAGCCGCGATCAGCGGCCCGACGATCGAGCCTGACGCGCTCGCCACGAACAGCCCCTCCGCCGTCTCCACCATGGCGCCCGGTTCGGCGTGGTCGTAGGCATGCGCCGCCGCCACCGAGTAGGTGGGCGCCATGGCCGCGCCCAGGAACGCCGCCAGCACGAACCACAGCACGCCGTTTTCCGGCAGTACCGCCAGCAGGACCCCGACGACCGCCGCCGCCAGAAGGATGGCGATCAGCACGACCCGCCGGTCGACTCGGTCGGAAGCGCGGCCGATCGGCCATTGCGCCAGCGCTCCTGCCGCCGTGAAGATGCCCATGAAGATCGCCGCGTCGCGCTCCGTCAGTCCGGCGCCGACCACCGCCACCGCGCCGAGCGACCAGAGGGCGCCGGTGGCAACTCCCGCGACGCTCGCCCCGATCAGGCCGACCGGCGAGGAGCGGTAGAGCGTCAGCGGCCGGAAGCGCACGATCGAAACCGGCGCCGGCTGCGTCTGGCGGGTGAGCGCCAGCGGGATAGCCGAGATCGACATCGCCATGGCGGCCACGACGAACAGCGTGAATTCCGTCGGCGCCGCCAGCGTCACCATGAACTGCCCTATGGCAAGCGCCGTGTAGTTGACCGTGATGTACGACGACATCACGAGGCCGCGGTTGGCGTTCGAGGCCCGGTCGTTGACCCAGCTTTCGAGGATCATGTAGAGCCCGGCGAGGCTGGCGCCGAGCGCCAGGCGGAAGACGATCCACGGTGCGAACGCCACCCACAGCGTGTGCGCCAGCATCGCCGCGGTAATCAGCGCCGTCAGCACGGTGAAGGCGCGGATGTGCCCGGCGCGGCGAATGAGATAAGGGGCCGCGAAGCAGCCGAAGACATAGCCGACGTAGTAGGCCGAGCCGACGACGCCGATCTCGAATTTCGACCAGCCGAGCGCTTCCGCCCGGAGCGGGATCAGCGTCAGCTGCATCCCGTGGCCGATGATCAGGAAGAGCAGGCCGAGGAGGATCGAGAAGAGGGGGCGCAGCGTGGCTTGCATCGGGTTCGTTTCAGGCCGGCCGGGGCTGGCGCCTCGAAGAAAAGACATTAGGCTAGACGGGTGGCCGGTACGGTCTGCGGCCGGCCGAGTGCCGCGAACACTGCCGTGACGATTCCGGCGGAATCCAGTCCGGCGGCCGCAATCATCGTCTCCGGCTTGTTCTGTTCGATGAAGCGGTCGGGCATGGCCAGAGTGCGCACTTTCAGGCTGCCGCTGCGGGCATTGTCGAGCGCCCCGCTTCGCGCCAGGTGATCGAGCACCTGCGCGCCAAACCCGCCGCCCGCGCCTTCTTCCACCGTGATCAGCACCTCGTGGTGGCGCGCCAGCCGGTCGATCAGCGCAGTGTCGAGCGGCTTGGCGAAGCGCGCATCGGCCACCGTCGTCGGCAGCCCATACGCCTCCAGTTCTTCCGCCGCTTTCAGCGCATCGGCGAGCCGCGTCCCGAACGACAGGATGGCGACCTTGCCGCCTTCGCGCAGCGTTCGCCCGACGCCGATTTCCAGCGGCACGCCGACATCCGGCAGATCGACACCGACTCCGTCGCCGCGCGGGTAGCGGAACGATGACGGCCGGTCGTCGATCGCCGCGGCCGTCGCCACCATGTGGACCAGTTCGGCTTCGTCCGCCGCCGCCATCACCACGAAGCCGGGCAGGCAGGCGAGGTATGTCGTGTCGAAGGCCCCGGCATGCGTCGGCCCATCGGCGCCGACGTAGCCCGCCCGGTCGATGGCGAAGCGCACCGGCAATTTCTGGATCGCCACGTCATGTACGATCTGGTCGTACGCACGCTGCAGGAACGTCGAATAGATCGCCGCGAACGGCTTGTAGCCCTCCGTCGCCAGTCCGGCGGCGAAGGTGATCGCGTGCTGCTCGGCGATGCCCACGTCGAACGTGCGCGTCGGGAAGCGCTCGCCGAAGAGATCGAGCCCGGTGCCCGCCGGCATGGCCGCCGTGATGGCAACGATGCGATCGTCTTTTTCCGCTTCCTTGATCAGCGCATTGGCGAAGACGCGGGTGTAGGAAGGCGCGTTGGTCGCGGCCTTCGCCTGCTTGCCGGTCACCACGTCGAACTTCGCCACGCCGTGATACTTGTCGTCCGAGGCTTCCGCCGGCGCGTAGCCCTTGCCCTTTTGCGTGACGACGTGGACGAGGATCGGGCCGTTGCGCGTGTCGCGCACGTTCTTCAGGACGGGCAGCAGGTGGTCGAGGTTATGTCCGTCGATCGGCCCGACGTAGTAGAAGCCGAGTTCCTCGAACATGGTGCCGCCGGTCCAGTAGCTGCGCGCGAATTCCTCAGTGAGCTTGGCCTTGTCGCGGAAGAAGCGCGGCAGCCGGCTGGCGATGCGTTTCGCCATCTGGCGAAAGCGCCGGTAGGTGCGGCCGGAAACCAGCCGCGCCAGATGCGCCGACATCGCGCCCACCGGCGGCGCGATCGACATGTCGTTGTCGTTGAGGATGACGATCAGCCGCGATCTCAGGTGGCCGGCGTTATTCATCGCCTCGTACGCCATGCCTGCCGACATGGCGCCGTCGCCGATCACCGCGACGACGTTGTTCTCGCGCCCGTCGAGATCGCGCGCCACCGCCATGCCGAGCGCCGCCGAGATCGAGGTCGAAGAATGCGCCGCGCCGAACGGGTCGTACTGGCTTTCCGAGCGCCGGGTGAAGCCGGAAAGCCCGCCCGGCGCCCGCAGCGTCCGGATGCGCTCGCGCCGTCCGGTCAGGATCTTGTGCGGATAGGCCTGATGGCCGACGTCCCAGATGAGCCGGTCGCGCGGCGTATCGAAGACGTAGTGGAGCGCCACCGTCAGCTCGACCACGCCAAGCCCGGCGCCGAGATGACCGCCGGTCACCGAAACCGCCGAAATCGTCTCCCGCCGCAGCTCCTCCGCGACCTGTTTCAGGTCCGATTCCGGCAGGCGTCGCAGATCGTCCGGCGTGTCGATCCGGTCGAGCAGGGGGGTCGCGAAATCGGCGCTCAAGGTGAGAGAATCCGCTGGAAATGCCTGATGGCGCACCCTTACACGGCCGGATTGCGGGCGCAATGTGACCGCGACCACGCCTGTTTCGGGAGCGAGATGAAATCTCTCTCGTCGTCGAAGCGGCCTTTTTCCACGCGGTTGCCTCCCCCATGGCGCCCTCTAGAATGTCCTGTCGGCCGGCACCAGCAGGCCAAACGGGGGACGCAAGATGGATCAGGCAAACGACCCGCGCGTCATCCGAACTCTGGGCGGCGCTTTCATAGCGTTCGCTGTCGCGTTCAACGTCCCGTACGCGTGGCTCGCATCCGTTTTCAACTACCCGGCCGTTTTGCGCCGCCCGCCGGGTGAGATTCTGGAAGCCTTTGCCGCGGCCGGCACCTCGCTGATCCTGATCTGGGTGATGTTCGCCTTCGCCGCGCTGCTTCTGGCGCCGATTGCGGTTGGCGTGGCAATCGTCACCCAGAGGAGCGGGCGCGCTTCCTTCGCCATCGCCGAGCTGGGCGTGGCGGCGGCGCTGGCGCAAGCCATCGGCCTGTCGCGCTGGGTCTATGCCGTGCCCGGCCTTGCGGCGCGCTGGACGGCGAGCCCGGCCGGCCCTGAGACGCGGGCGATGATCGAGGCCATGTTCGCGACCCTGCATCAGTTTGCCGGCGTCGGAATCGGCGAGGCGATCGGTCAGACGCTGACGGCGCTCTGGCTCATCGCCGTCGCCATCGGGCAGCTGCGCCATCCGCGCTTCGGCCGCGCCATCGGCACCGTCGGGCTGATCGGCGGGATTGTGCTGTTGCTCGGCCTGGTCGAGGGACTGGCGACCGTCATCCGGTTCGATCCGGGCATCTTCAGCTTCGCCGCGCTCGTCGGCTTCCTCGTGCTGACGCTGTGGCTGATCTGGACCGGCGTGCTCTGCATCGCGCGGCCGGCTGCCGTCGGTTAGGCGCCTAATCCCGGTCGAGCGGTTCGATCCCGATCGGCTTTCCGGCGGGCGACAGGCGAATTTTCTCCACCCGCTCCTCCGCTTCCTTGAGGAGTGCGGCGCAGCGTTTCTTCAGCGCCTCGCCGCGCTCGTAGATCGCGATCGATTCGGCGAGCGGCACGTCGCCCCGCTCCAGCCGGCCGACGATCAGCTCAAGCTCCGCGAGCGCCTTCTCGAAGGTCATTTCCTCCACTGCTGGGATCTTCGCCTCGGCCATCCGATTTCCTTCAAGCTCTTTGGGGCTATGCCTGCATCAGTGTTGTCACGTGTGCCGCCACCGAGTCCGCCAGCCCGGTCAGATCATAACCGCCTTCCAGCAGGCTGACGATCCGGCCCCCGCAGCGCCGGTCGGCGATGTCCATCACCGCCTTGGTCGCCCAGGCGAAATCGCTTTTCTTGAGGTTGACCGAGGCGAGCGGATCGCGCCAGTGCGCGTCGAAGCCGGCGGAAATGATGATGAGGTCGGGGGCAAAGGCTTCCAGCGCCGGCAGGATGCGCTCACCCATCGCCTCGGCGAATTCGTCCCCCTCGTCGCCCGCCGCGAGCGGTGCGTTGACGATATTGCCGACGCCCGTTTCCGACATCGCGCCGGTGCCCGGGTAGAGCGGCATCTGGTGGGTCGAGGCATAAAGCACGGACGGGTCCGACCAGAAGATCGCCTGCGTGCCGTTGCCGTGGTGGACATCCCAGTCGACGATCGCCACGCGGCCGATGCCGTGCTTGTCCTGGGCGTGGCGGGCCGCGATCGCCGCGTTGTTGAAGAGGCAAAAGCCCATCGGCTTGTCCGTCTCGGCGTGGTGCCCGGGCGGGCGAAGCGCCGCGAACGCATTTGCCGCCGCGCCGCCCACCACCGTATCGACGGCGAGACAGGCCGCGCCCGCGGCGCACAGCGCCACCGCAAAACTTTCCGGGCAGAGATAGGAGTCCGCCTCGATCTGGGCCACGCCCTCGGCGGGAACCGCCGCCTGCAATTCGTTGACGTAGGCGGCCGTGTGCGCCAGCAGGATGCGGTCGGGGAGGGCGCTCGGCGCCCGCGCGCGTGTCAGTCCGGCGAAGGCATCGTGGGCCAGCGCCGTCTCGATGGCGCTCAGCCGCTCCGGCCGCTCGGGATGGCCGGGAGGCACCCGGTGCTGGCGAAAGATCGGATCCTGGATGAGAAGCGTGGCCAAGCCTGTTTTTCCATGTCCGCTGCCGGTGCATCTTTACGCGGCGCCTATGCCGACCGCTACCTTGCCGCGTCGAATTTTTGGTGGACCGACGCCAGCGTCTAGCGCTGCTGGTCGATGTAGGCCTGCAGGGCGTCGCGCGCTGCCGGCGACTTCAAGAGTTCGGTGAAGCTCGCCGCCTCCTGGTCGATGCGCTGGGCCACTTCGCGGCGCTCGCCGCGCATGAGCCGGCGCACCGCCCGCACGGCCTCCGGCGGCTTCGCCGCGAGGGAATAGGCGGCGTCCTGGCCGGCACTCTCCACTTCCTCCGGCGGCACCACGCGATTGACCAGCCCCGCCTCGCGCGCCTGCCGCGCGTCGAAGTGGTCGCCCATGACCAGCAGGCCGAAGGCGCGGTGGTAGCCAAGCAGCCGTGGGGCCAGGAGGCTGGCGCCCGCGTCCGGCGTCAATCCGATGTCCACGAACGGCGCCGCAAAGCTCGCCCATTCGCTGGCGACGACGTAGTCGCAAAGCAGCAGGAGGGTGGTGCCGAAGCCGAAAACCGGCCCGTCCACCGCGGCGATCACTGGCTTGTCGATGGTCGCCAGCGTCTTGCTCAGCCTGAGAACGCTCTGCCCGAAGCTGCCGTCCCGGGCGAACCTCTCCAGTTCCAGCCGGTCGTGGCCGGAAGTGAAGAGGCCGGGGGTTCCCACCAGCAGGATAGCCCGCACCCGCGACGAGCTTTCCCCGAAGGCGACGGCGTCCGCCGCCGCCTCGCACATGGCCGACGTCAGCGCGTTCTCCGCCTCCATCCGGTCGAAGCGCACGGTCTGCACGCCGTTGGAAACATCGGTGGTGAGATGGTTGATCATTCCCGGCGCGGTTCCCCCCCACACTCGTCGACGCCGCGGCCGTGCGGTATCCAGCCCCGTCTCCGGTTGCTCCGGAGACACTTGTCCTTGGGTCCTTCGTAAGCCGTATGCCCCTCGGATGACAACCTTTCCTTCACAGCCTGCCGGTTGACGGAACGGGGCGACCGGGCCATTGCAGCCTCGATGACAGGCAAGGCCGCGCAGCTTCCGCATATCGTACTCGCCGCCAGGCGCGAGGCGATACCCTTGGCGGTTGCGGCGCTGCGGGCGGGAAATCTGGTCGGCATGCCGACCGAGACGGTCTATGGCCTCGCCGCCGATGCCGCCGACGCAACTGCCGTCGGCGCGATATTTCTCGCCAAGGGGCGCCCGCGCTTCAATCCGCTCATCGTTCACGTCGTCGATAGGCATGCCGCCGGCGCCGTCGGCGTGCTTGCTCCGGCCGCCGAACGGCTGGCGGAAGCCTTCTGGCCGGGCCCGTTGACCCTCGTTGTCGCAAGACAGCCCGCCGCGCCGATCGCCGGTATCGCCCTTGCCGGGCTGTCGACCGTGGCGATCCGCGTCCCCGCCCATCCGGTCGCCCGCGCGCTGCTCGCTGCCTTCAGCGGTCCGCTGGTGGCGCCGAGCGCCAACCGTTCCGGCCATGTCAGCGCCACCGCCGCGGCCCATGTTGTCGCGGACCTTGGCGCCGCGGTCGCGGTGATCCTCGACGCCGGGCCGACGGCGATCGGCATCGAGTCGACCATTGTCGGCCTTGCCGGCGACCGCCCGATACTTCTCCGCGCCGGCGCCGTCCCGCGCGCGGCCATCGAGCAGGTCCTCGGCACCCGCCTGACGATGGCCGATTCCGATCGCGAATCCCCGCAAGCCCCCGGCATGCTCGCTTCCCATTACGCTCCGGCGGCGATGATCCGTCTGGAAGCAACTTCCGTGCGGCCCGGCGAAGCCCTGCTCGCGTTTGGTCGAACGCTCCCCGCGAACGCCGCCGCCGCGGTTGCCGTGGTCAATCTCAGTCCGACGGGAAATCTCGCCGAAGCAGCCACCAACTTCTTCGCCGCACTGCGCACGCTGGATGCGCAAGCCGCGAGTATCGCCGTGGCGCCAATTCCCGACGAGGGCCTCGGCGAAGCCATCAACGACCGCCTTCGCCGCGCCGCCGCACCGAGGAACTGAAGGCGCTTGTTTTAATCCCTCCTCGGCGAAGCCGGGGAGGGGAGACCACGCGGAGCGTGGTGGGTGAGGAACGGTTCGCAGTAGCGAACGAAACAGGCCAGTGGCCTTTTTCGAGCGACGAACGCCCGAGCGCAAGCGAGGGCGGGAGGGAAGTCCTACGCCACACCCCAGCGCCCACTCACGCGCTATTCCGGCTGGGGTTCCTCGTCGCGCGCGCGGTAGCGGTGTCCCGCGCGCCAATTCTTCATCAGCCCCTCGAGTTCGTCGTCGCCGCCCTCGGGCAGCACGATGCGCAGCGTGACCAGCAGGTCGCCGCGCCCGCCGCCATGATGCGGCAGTCCCTTACCCTTGAGCCTCAGCGCGCGTCCGCCGCTGGTTCGGGCCGGCACCGTCAGCGTCACCGGCCCGTCGAGCGTCGGCACGCGTATCTTGGCGCCGAGCACCGCCTCGTCGAGCGTAATCGCTACGTCGCGGCGCAGCGTATCGCCGTCGACGCGATAGTCCGGGTGCGGCACCAAATCCACGGTGACCATCGCATCGCCCGGCGCCCCGCCGAGCGCGCCCGGCTGGCCCTGGCCCTTCAACCGCACCGCCTGGCCCGAACGCGTGCCGGGCGGGATCGTTACCTCGACGGTGTGCCGGGTCGGCAGGTCGACGCGCACCTTCTCGCCGTTGACGAGCTGCTCGAGCGTCACCGCGACCGATGCGGTTACGTCCTCGCCCCGTGTTGCCTGCGCACCGCGTGGCGGCGCTTTGGTGGCCCGGCCGAAGCCGCCGAGGATGTCGCTGAGGATGTCGTCGGAGAAGGGATCGCCGTCGCCGGCTGGACCGCCGCCGGTCGCCCAGCGGAAGCGCGTGCCCCCGCCCGGATTGAAGCCGCCGCCCGGATTGGGATTGTTGGCGCGCGTCGGCCCTTGCCCAAATCCATCAAAGCCCTGGAAGCGCGGCTTGCCGTCGGTGCCGATCTCGCCGCGGTCGAACTGCTTGCGCTTCGCCTTGTCGCCGACGATCTCATAGGCCGAATTCGCCTCGGAAAAACGCTCCTTGGCTTTCGGGTCGGTCTTGTTCTGGTCGGGGTGGTGCTTCTTGGCGAGCTTGCGATAGGCCGATTTGATCTCGGCCTCGCTCGCCATCTTGCTCACACCGAGGACTTCATAGGGATCGCGCATGGGCCGATGTTTAGCAGGTTACCGGCCGGGAAAGGCAATCGGCCGCGGAACCGCCAATATGGGGAGAGGACCGGCCAATTCCACCGGAACCCGAATGCCCGGTTCTACGAAAGCGTGGTGTCGTCCGCGACCACGGCGGTGAGCCGGGTGTGTCCGTCGGGCGCCGCGCAGGCATCGCCCCGGTAGCGGCGGATGCCGCGCATGTCGTTGATGGTGGCGGCAAAGGCCCGGCAAACGGTGGCGTCCTTGCGGGCGCCGACGGCGATGACGAGATGCCCGCTGGAGCCGCTAATCGGGTTGACCCAGTCGAGACGGCTGGCCGCCACCGGAGCGCCTTCGGCGGTGCGCCGGATCGCTTCCCAGTCGGCAGGGTCGGAGGGGTCCGCGACGACAGCGCTGGCCAGGATCGGCCGAGCCCCGTTGCCGGCGGAAGCGAGCTTGCCCGGACCCGCCCCGGCCTCGCCGAAGGGCAGGCCCAGCCCGGCGCATCCGCCGAGCGAAAGTGCGATAACGGCGAGCGCTGCGGCGCGCAACGCAACGGACTGGCAGAGCTTGCCCGGCCCGCTATAAGAATTGCCCCGACGCATTTTACGAAAACTCCGTAGCCCCTGCGACCACGGAGAATGGAAAAGAAACGTTAATGAACCGTGACTTCACCGCAACAGCGGACCCAATTCGGCTTTTCGCGGAGTGGCTCGCCGAGGCGGAAGCGACCGAACCGAACGATCCGAATGCGATGGCACTCGCCACCGTCGACGGCGACGGCCTGCCCGATGTGCGCATGGTTCTGCTCAAGGGCCACGACGCCCGTGGCTTCGTTTTCTATACCAACTTCGACAGCACCAAGGGCCGCCAGCTCATCGCCCATCCGCGGGCTGCGCTCGTCGTCCACTGGAAGAGCCTCCGCCGTCAGGTGCGGGTGAGGGGCTCCGTGACCGAGGTCACTCCTGCCGAGGCCGACGCCTATTTCGCCTCGCGCTCCCGCGGTAGCCAGGTCGGCGCCTGGGCAAGCATCCAGTCGCGCCCGCTGGAGTCGCGTGCAGCGCTGGAAAAAGCCGCGGCGGAGTATTCGGCGAAGTTTCCGGGAGCGGTGCCGCGTCCGCCCCACTGGTCCGGCTTCCGGCTCGCTCCCGTCGAGATCGAGTTCTGGCAGGACGGCGCTGCCCGCCTGCACGACCGTGTTGTCTTTCGCCGCATCGGCGATAAGTGGGAAAAGACCCGGCTCAATCCGTAGCCGCGCGAGGTAGGTGCAAATGAAAATGCGTCGGCTTGGTTCGACCGGCCCCATGGTCTCGGCGATCAGCCTCGGCACCATGGGCATGTCCGACGTCTATGGTCCCGCCGATAGGGGCGAGTCGATCGCCACCATCCACGCCGGCGTCAATCTTCTCGACACCGGCGATTTCTATGCCAGCGGCGCCAACGAGATGCTCGTCGGCGAGGCGCTGAAGGGCCGCCGCGACAAGGTGCTGGTCAGCGTCAAGTTCGGCGGTCTCCGCGATCCGGCCGGCGGCTTCATCGGCTACGACGCGCGCCCCGCCGCGGTAAAGAATTTCCTCGCCTACACGCTGCGTCGCCTCGGCGTCGATCACATCGATATCTATCGTCCCGCCCGCCTCGACGCGGCCGTCCCCGTCGAGGACACGGTCGGCGCCATCGCCGACATGATCGAGGCCGGCTACGTCCGCTATGTCGGATTGTCGGAAGTCGGCACCGATACCATCCGCCGTGCCGTCAAGGTCCACCCGGTCGTTGACCTCCAGATCGAATACTCGCTGCTCTCGCGCGGCATCGAAACGGCGATCCTGCCTGTCTGCCGCGAACTGGGCGTCGGCATCACCGCCTATGGCGTCCTCACGCGCGGCCTGCTCTCCGGTCGCTGGTCGCGCGAAAAGGCGACGGCGGGAAAGGACAGCCGCGCCCATCACCGCCGCTTTGGCGGCGAGCATTTGCCGAGGAATCTCGCCCTGATCGAGGCCCTGAAGGCCATCGCCGCCACCCATAAGATGTCGCCGGCTCAGGCCGCCATCGCCTGGGTCCTGTCGCGCGGTGACGACATCGTCCCGCTCCTGGGCTCGCGCACGCGCGCCCAGCTCGCCGAAGCCCTCGCCACCCTCGACTTCAGACTGACCGCCGACGACCTCGCCCGCATCGAGGCGGCCGTCCCGCTGGGCTCCGCCTCCGGCGACCGCTATCCCGCCGCCGCGATGGCAACCCTCGACAGCGAACGCTGACCGTTACCGCGGGTCCGCCGACTCCCGCTCGCGCCCGGCAGCGGCTTCGTCTTCGGCGGCCACCACTGCGGTCTCTGCCGACAGCGGCTTCGCCTCGCGCTTCGGCGGGATGAGCGGCGTCGGCGTCGGCTGGTTCTTGAACGTGAGATCGCGCCCGGCGGCGATTCCGCCGTCCACCTGCAGCGACAGCCTGTTCGCGTCCCGCTTGCGCACGCCGGCCAGCGCCTCAGCCGCTTCATCGGCCGGCACGCCGAGCGCCACCAGCGCCGCCTCGCCGAAGGCCATTGCCGATTCGAACGTCTCGCGGATTTCGTAATCGACGCCGGCGCCGATCAGGTCGAGCGTATGACCGCGGTCGTAGGAGCGCACCAGCACCTTGGCGAGCGGGAAGTCCTCCTTGACAATCTCCACGATCTTGTTGGTCGCCGCCCGGTCGTCGATGCACACCGCCACGATCTTGGCGCTGCGGGCGCCGGCAGCGCGCAGCACGTCGAGCCGCGTGCCGTCGCCGTAATAGATCTGGAATCCGAAGCGTGCCGCCGCCCGGATCATGTCGGTATCGGCGTCGATGATCGACACGTCGATGCCGCGCGACAGCAGCGCCTGGCTCGCCACCTGCCCGAAGCGTCCGAACCCGATGACCAGCGCCGTGGCCGAGAGTCCGCCGGCGATGGTGACGCCGTCCATCGACGGCGGCTTTTCCGGCAGCAGCCGTTTCAGCACGATCGGCGCCAGCGGCGTCAGCGCCATCGACACGATGACCGCGGCGGTCAGTAGCGCCGAGGTCTGCGCGTCGAGCAGGCGCAGTCCCAGCGCCGTGTTGAACAGCACGAACGCGAACTCGCCGCCCTGCGCCAGCATCAGCGCCAGCCGTACCGCGTCGGCCTGGCCGACGCGGAAGATGCGGGCCGCGCCGTAGATCGACGCCATCTTGATCGCCATGAACCCGGCGACCAGCGCCACCACCAGCCAGCAATGCATCCAGATCAATGTCAGGTCGAGCGACATTCCGACCGACAGGAAGAAAAGACCGAGCAGCAGCCCGCGGAACGGCTCGATGTCGGCTTCGAGCTGGTGGCGGAAGCTCGATTCGGAAAGCAGCACGCCGGCAATGAAGGCGCCCATCGCCATCGACAGGCCACCCGCCTGCATGACCAGCGCCGCGCCGAGCACTACCAGCAGCGCCGCCGCCGTCATGATCTCGCGCGCCTTCGATGCGGCGAAGATGCGGAACAGCGGATTGAGCGCGAAGCGCCCGACGGCGACCACCGCGACGATGCCACTCACCCCGATCGCCACCTGCTGCCAGCTCGTGCCGGTCGCGGCATGAAACGGCGCCAGCACCGCCATGATGGTGAGCAGCGGCACGATGGCGAGGTCCTGCAGCAGCAGGATCGCGAAGGTCTTCTGCCCGTAGGGCTCGGTCGATTCGCCGCGCTCCTCCAGGATCTGCAGCACGATCGCGGTCGACGACATGGCAAGGCCCGAGGCCGCCACGAACGCGGTCGCCGGCGCCACGCCAATGGCGATACCGGCGACCATCAGCACCGCCGTCGACAGCACCACTTGCGCCAGGCCGAGGCCGAAGATGTCCCGCCTCAGCGCCCACAGCCGCGACGGCTTCAGTTCCAGCCCGATGACGAAGAGCAGCAGCACCACGCCGAATTCGGCGATGCCGAGGATCGACGCCGGGTCGCGGAATATCTTCAACCCAAACGGCCCGATCGCCACGCCGGCGACCAGATAGCCGACGACCGAACCGAGGCCGATGCGCTTGAAGATCGGCACCGCCACCACCGCCGCGCCGAGCAGCGCCACGGCGCTGATCAGTTCCGAGCTTTGCGCATCGATCGCCATGGAATATTCCGTGCCCCTTCGGCGCCCACAGTCACGGCGCCCGCGGATTCATGCAAGATGGATTCCGGCTGCTTTTCCCTCCTCGGCCAAAGGCCGGGTAGGGGGTGAGGAGCGGTTCGCGCAGCGAACGAAACAGGCCGGTGGCCTGTTTCGAGCGACGAACGCCGGAGCGTAAGCGACGGCCGGATGGCGGATCGCACGTCCGAAAACCGACTAAGTCGCCGTCCCGCCGACCGTGATCTGGTCGATGCGGAGCGTCGGCTGGCCGACGCCGACCGGCACGCCCTGGCCGTTCTTGCCGCAGGTGCCGATGCCCGGATCGAGCTTCATGTCGTTGCCGATCATCTTGACCCGCGTCAGCGCCTCCGGCCCGCTGCCGATCAGCATCGCGCCCTTGAGCGCCGGCCCGATGATGCCGTTCTCGATGCGGTAAGCCTCGGTGCAGGCGAAGACGAACTTGCCCGAGGTGATGTCGACCTGGCCGCCACTGAAGGAGACGGCGTAGATGCCGCTCTTCACCGATTTCAGGATTTCGCCGGGGTCGTCCTTGCCGGACAGCATGATGGTGTTGGTCATGCGCGGCATTGGGATGTGCGCGTAGCCCTGCCGGCGGCCGTTGCCGGTCGGCTTCATGCCCATGAGGCGCGCGTTCTGCCGGTCCTGCATATAGCCGACGAGGATGCCGTCCTCGATCAACGTCGTCGTCTGCGTCGGCGTGCCTTCGTCGTCGACCGTCAGCGATCCGCGCCGCGATGCGATGGTGCCGTCATCGATGACGGTGACGCCCGGAGAGGCGACCCGTTGCCCCATCAGCCCGGCAAACGCGCTCTCGCCCTTGCGGTTGAAGTCGCCTTCCAGTCCGTGGCCGACCGCCTCATGCAGCAGGATGCCGGGCCAGCCGGGCCCCAGCACCACGTCGAACGTACCCGCCGGGGCAGGGACTGCGGAGAGATTGACCAGCGCCTGGCGCACCGCCTCGTCGATGGCGAATTGCCATTGATCCTCGGCGACGAAGCGCTGGAAGCCCTCGCGCCCGCCGGTGCCGTAGGAGCCGGTTTCCTGCTTGTCGCCTTCGCCCACGACAACTGAAACGTTCAGCCGTACCATCGGCCGCGCGTCGCGCACGCGCGTGCCGTCGGCGCGCACGATCTCGATCTCCTCGAATGAGCCGCCAATCGACGCCGTCACCTGGCGCACGCGCGGATCTTTCTTGCGCGCCGCCGCGTTGATGTTCTCCAGCAGCTTCACCTTCTCGGCAAAGCTCGGACTGCCGATCGGGTTCTCGTCGGTGTAGAGCGCGGCGTTGGTGCCGCGCGGCGGCTCGGCGTAGGTGCCCTTGTAGCCGGCCTTCACCGCCTGCACGGCATCCGCCGCCCGCTTGATCGCCGGCGCGGAAATCTCACCCGAATGGGCATAGCCCGCGGCCTCGCCCGCCACCGCCCGCAGGCCGAAGCCCTGGTTGGTGTCGAAGCTCGCCGATTTCAGCCGCCCGTTGTCGAACAGCAGGCTCTCCGACTGCGAAAATTCGAGGTAAAGTTCTCCGTCGTCGGCGCCATCCAGCGCCTCGGCGACCATCCGCCGGGCGGTTTCCGGCGCAATGCCGACGCGGTCGAGAATGGAATGATCGGACATGGGCGTTGCTCGGGACCGTAGGAGGGGTTCCCGCCACAGATAGGGCGCGAACCCGCTGACCGCAATCGGCAGCCCGCTACTCCGCTCCCCCCGCGAAAGCGGCAGCGCAGGTGAGGCAACCTGCCGTCGGACTTGCAGCTAAGGCAGCGCGTCGTACCCCGGCGCGAAGCCGTTCAGCGAGATCGGGATGCCGATGCCTTCCTCGGGCGTCTGGAAGATGATGAAGGTCGCCGTCTGCCCGCCGCGCAGCGCCGTCAGCAGCTTGTCCTCGAGGATCACCTCGGCGACGCACCCGTTCGGCAGGCAGCGCACGAATCCGGCGCGGCCCATGTCGTTGTTGTCGACCTTGAGGCCGAGCCCGGACGGCAGCAGCACGCCGAGCGGCGCCAGGATGCGCATGATGCGCGCCTTCTTGTCTGCCGTCTTCAGGATGATCACCGTCAGGCCGACATTGTCGCGGTCTTCCGCCGTGACGAACTGCATGAGCACGCACTGTTCTTGCTGCGCGCCCGCCGGCGTGTCGCAGCGCACCTGCCAGTCGCCGTGCGTGGAGCGCACCGGCGGCTCGCCTTCGCCGGCCGGCGCCACCGAGACTACCGCCTTCGGCACGTCGGTCGGGCCCGCGGCCTGATCGCCGCCAGCCGGCGGCGGTGTCAGCGGGGTGGCGTCCGAGGATGATGCGGGCGCCGTGGCCGCGCCGTTCGATGCGGTGCGGCTGCCGAGGTGCGGCGAACTGCCAAACGTGACGAAGACCACGCCTATGGCAATCGCGATCGCCAGGATTACGGCGATGGTCACCAGAATCGGAACGAGGGACCTGCGGCGCCTTCTCGGGGGTTCGTCGTCGTACATTCGTCCTGCCGGTGTCTCAGCTTTCGCCCGCGCGCCAGGGGAATAGCGCCGAATCGCCCATAGCCCAATAGCCCATCTTGCATCAATCCGCACCCTGAAGGAATTCGGGCGAGGCCGCGACGCTGGCGTCGACCTTCGGGGCAGCAAACCCGGGCGCCACCAGCGCAAAGGCGCGATTTGCCGCATAGAACCGCGCCATAGCCCGTTGCGGCTCAAAACCGCTTATGGTTTCTCTCTGGCACGGTTCCAGACAGCGTAAATCGTTGCTATGCCGGCCGGGCCGCAGACTGCTGTACTATCGGCCACTTGGTTCGGCTGGTATGCCTCTTCCGAATCGAGGCTCGCGGAAAGGAACGGAATGGTGACGAAGGATTGGATGCGGATGGTTCCCGGCCGGGCGGCTTTGGGTGGCCTCGCACTCGTGGGCTTCGCCGGCGTTGCCAACGCCACGCAGCCGGAGCCGTGGGAGATCAATCTTCAACCGGCCGCGTCGCCGATCATGGAAATGATCCACGCCTTCGACAACGGCATCCTGGTCGTCATCACCCTGATCGTCCTCTTCGTCCTGGCTCTGCTGCTCTATTGCATCGTGCGGTTCAATTCGCGCGCCAATCCGGTGCCGTCGAAAACCACCCACAACACGCTGGTCGAGGTGATCTGGACGGTCGTGCCGATCCTCATCCTGGTCGGCATCGCCATTCCGTCGTTTGCGCTGCTCTTCGCCGAGCACGATCCGGCGCGCGCCATCGCCGGGTTCGACCCCGCCAAGGAAATGACCGTCAAGGCGACCGGCAACCAGTGGTACTGGACCTACGATTATCCCGACAACGGCGACGTCTCGTTCGACTCGCTCATGCTCCAGGACAACCAGCGCACCGATCCGGTCAACCAGCCGCGCCTGCTTGCCGTCGACAACGAGATGATCGTGCCGGTGGGCGTCGTCGTCCGAATGATTATCATCGGCAACGACGTCATCCATTCCTGGGCCGTGCCCTCGCTCGGCGTCAAGATCGACGCCATCCCCGGCCGCCTCAACGAGACCTGGTTCCGCGCCGACCGCGAAGGGGTCTATTACGGCCAATGCTCGGAGCTCTGCGGCCAGGCTCCGGCCACCGACATGAACGATCTGCACGGCCATGCCTTCATGCCGATCGTCGTGCGCGCGGTGGCTCCCGACAAGTTTGCCGCCTGGGTAGCGGCGGCCGGCAAGGATTTGCCGGGCGCTTACAAGCTGCTCGCCGCGGCGCCGAAGACGAACGATGGCGGTGACCGGCTCGCCGTCGCCAGTGCGGTTCAATAGGTCCGCCCGGGTGTTGCTGCGGACCGATCGAAGGAGACGTTGATGGCAAGCGGCGCAGCTTACACCGCGCACGGTGTTGACGAGGCCCACGGGACGCACGACGCCCATCCCCATCCGACCGGCTGGCGCCGTTATGTCTATTCGACCAACCACAAGGACATCGGCACGATGTACCTTGTCTTTGCCATCGTCTCCGGCCTCATCGGTGGCGCGCTGTCAGTCGCCATGCGCGCCGAGCTGCAGTCGCCCGGCATCCAGATTTTCCACAATCCCGAACTCTTCAACGTCTTCGTGACGGCGCACGGCCTCATCATGATCTTCTTCATGGTCATGCCGGCGATGATCGGCGGCTTCGGCAACTGGTTCGTGCCGATCATGATCGGCGCCCCCGACATGGCCTTCCCGCGCATGAACAACATCTCGTTCTGGCTGCTGCCGCCGGCCATCCTGCTGCTGCTCATCTCGCTCTTCCTGCCGAGCGCCCCCGGTTCCACCGGCGTCGGCGGCGGCTGGACGATGTACCCGCCGCTCTCCACCTCCGGCCAGCCCGGCCCGGCCGTCGATTTCGCCATCCTCGCACTGCATCTCGCCGGCGCTTCGTCGATCCTCGGCGCCATCAACTTCATCACCACCATCTTCAACATGCGCGCGCCCGGCATGACGCTGCACAAGATGCCGCTGTTCGTGTGGTCGATCCTGGTGACGACGTTCCTGCTTCTGCTGGCGCTGCCCGTCCTCGCCGGCGCCATCACCATGCTGCTCACCGACCGCAACTTCGGCACATCGTTCTTCGTCGCCGAGCAGGGTGGCGATCCGATCCTCTTCCAGCATCTTTTCTGGTTCTTCGGCCACCCCGAGGTCTACATCCTGATCCTGCCGGGCTTCGGCATGACCAGCCAGATCATCTCGACCTTCGCCAAGAAGCCGGTGTTCGGCTACATGGGCATGGCCTACGCCATGGTCGCCATCGGCTTCATCGGCTTCGTCGTGTGGGCGCATCACATGTACACCGTCGGCCTGTCGCTCAACACGCAGGCCTATTTCATCACCGCCACGATGGTTATCGCGGTGCCGACCGGCGTGAAGATATTCTCGTGGATCGCCACCATGTGGGGCGGCTCGATCGAGTTCAAGACACCGATGCTCTGGGCGGTCGGCTTCATCTTCCTGTTCACCGTCGGCGGCGTCACCGGCGTTCAGCTCGCCAACGCCGGCTTCGACTACGTCGTCCATGACACCTACTTCGTCGTCGCCCACTTCCACTACGTGCTGTCCCTGGGCGCCGTGTTCACGATTTTCGGCGGCTTCTATTACTGGTTCCCGAAGATGAGCGGCTACATGTACAACGAGGCGCTCGGCAAGGCGCACTTCTGGATCACCTTCGTCGGCGTCAACCTGGTCTTCTTCCCGCAGCATTTCCTCGGCCTCGCCGGTATGCCGCGCCGTTATGTCGACTATCCGGATGCCTTCGCCGGCTGGAACTTTATTTCCTCGATCGGCTCGTACATTTCCGGCATCGGCACGCTCGTCTTCCTCTACATGCTCTACGAGGCGTTCGCGAAGAAGCGGCTCGCCGGCGCCAATCCGTGGGGGGCGGGCGCGACGACGCTGGAATGGATGCTGCCCTCGCCGCCGCCCTTCCATCAGTGGGACGTCCTCCCGCGCATTAAGTAGAAACAAAAGGCGAGGAGCGCCGCGAGGCGCGACCGGGAAGCACAAAAGACCCAATGGCGTATTCGGAGATCAGCAAGGCTACCACCGTTGACGACGCCGACATCGGCCTCGGCAACGTCGCCGATTACGTCGCGCTGCTGAAGCCTCGCGTCATGTCGCTGGTGGTCTTCACCGCCTTCGTCGGCATGGCCATCGCCCCGGGCGGCGTCAACCCTGTCATCGGCGCCGCCGCCCTGTTGGCGATCGCCGTCGGCGCCGGGGCCGCCGGCGCGCTCAACATGTGGTACGACGCCGACATCGATCGGCTCATGCGCCGCACGGCACCGCGCCCCATTCCCGCCGGCCGCCTTGCCCCGGGCGATGCCCTCGGCTTCGGCCTGACGCTGGCGGTCGGCTCCGTCGCCTTCCTCGGCCTCGCCACCAGCTATCTCGCCGCCGCGCTGCTCGCCTTCACGATCTTCTTCTACGTCGTGATCTACACCATGTGGCTGAAGCGCCTGACGCCGCAGAACATCGTCATCGGCGGCGCCGCCGGCGCGCTCCCTCCGGTCATCGGCTGGGCGGTGGTCACCGGCTCCATCGCGTGGCCGGCGGTCGTGCTGTTCGCCATCGTCTTCCTGTGGACCCCGCCGCATTTCTGGGCGCTGTCGCTCTATCGCTCCGAGGATTACGCCAGGGCCGGCGTGCCCATGCTGCCGGTGGTCGCCGGCGTGCCGCGCACCAAGCGCGACATCGTCATCTACTCCGTCATTCTCACCGTCTTCGCCGCGGTTGTGCCGCCGGCGATCGGCATGGCGACCATTGCCTATGGCGTCGTCGCCGGCGCGTTGGGCATCCTCTTCGTCTGGCTGGCGGTGCAGGTCGCTCGCATGCCGGCGGGCGACAAGGACATGCGCCCCGCCCGCCATCTCTTTGCCTATTCGATGCTCTATCTCTTCCTGCTGTTCGCCATCCTCCTGGTCGAAAGCGGCATCGGCTGGATGCACGCGGCCGCCGCATGACCACGATGCCAACGCCCCTTCCCGAAGCCGATGGCATCCGCCTGACCGATGCCCAGCTGCGCCGCCGCCGCGCCCGCTCCGTCGCGATCGCGCTGGCGCTGTTTGCCTTCGTCGTGCTGTTCTATGTCGTCACCATCGCCAAGATCGGCGGCAACATCGCTCAGGGCGGCATGAGTGGCATGTGATGACTGCGCCGGAGACCCCACCGCGCCACCGCAACTTCGGCATCACCGCCGCCGCGCTGGCCGTCTTCGTCGCCGCCATGGTCGGCATGTCGTTTGCGGCCGTGCCGCTCTATCGCGCCTTCTGCCAGGCCACTGGCTATAACGGCACCGTGCGCCGCGCCGAGGTCGCGCCGACCACCGTCAGCGACCGCATGGTCACCGTCCGCTTCGACGCCAACGTCGGCAACGGCCTCGGCTGGAGCTTCACCCCGGCGCAGCGTTCCGTGCGCGTGAAGCTCGGCGAGGTCGCCACCGTCAAATTCGTCGCCGAGAACCGCATGCCCGAAACCAGCACCGGTTCGGCGGTCTTCAATGTCTCGCCCGACGATGTCGGCGCCTATTTCAACAAGATCGCGTGCTTCTGCTTCACCCAGCAGACGCTGAAGGCGAACGAGAGCGAGGAGCTGCCGGTCAGCTTCTTCGTCGATCCGGCGATGGCGAAGAATGGCGAACTCGCCACCACCGACACCATCACCCTGTCCTACACCTTCTACCCGGCGACCCCGGACGGAAGCGCGCCGCAGACCAGCAGCGAGGCGAAGCCGGCACGGGCCGTCGCCGCCGTCGCCGCCGCCGAGCCGCCCGCCGCGGCGAAACTGCAATGATCGTGGAGATCGGAAATGGCTGACGCACACGCCAGGCAGCATCCCTATCATCTGGTCGACCCGAGCCCGTGGCCGATCGTAGGCGCCATCTCCGCCTTCCTCGCCGCCGTCGGCGGCATCTCGTACATGCACGGCGCTTCGATCTGGCTGGTCGTGCCGGGCCTCATCGGCATCGCCTACACGATGCTGGCCTGGTGGCGCGACGTCATCAAGGAATCGAACGAGGGCTACCACACCAGGGTCGTCCAGCTCGGCCTGCGCTACGGCATGATCCTGTTCATCGCCTCCGAGGTGATGTTCTTCGTCGCCTGGTTCTGGGCCTTCTTCGATTCGAGCCTCACCGCCGGCAGCGCCATCCAGATCGCGAAAAGCACCTTCACTGGCGGGCATTGGCCGCCGAAGGGCATCGAGGTGTTCGACCCGTGGCATCTGCCGCTGCTCAACACGCTCATCCTGCTGACCTCGGGCACGACAGTCACCTGGGCCCACCACGCCCTCATTCATGGGGACAAGAAGGGCCTCGTCCGCGGGCTCATCCTCACCGTCATCCTTGGCGCCACCTTCACCTGCGTCCAGGTGTACGAGTACGCCCACGCCGCCTTCTCCTTCGGCGGCAGCATTTACGGCTCGACCTTCTTCATGGCGACCGGCTTCCACGGCTTCCACGTCTTCGTCGGCACCGTCTTCCTGATCGTCTGCCTCTACCGCGCCAATCGCGGCGACTTCACACCCGACCAACACTTCGGCTTCGAGGCCGCCGCATGGTACTGGCACTTCGTCGACGTCGTCTGGCTGTTCCTCTTCTTCTGCATCTACGTCTGGGGCGGCTGGGGCGCACCGATCAACCCGGCGTAGAGCGCGCCACGAATTCCGCTTTTTGCGCGAGTGCCGGACGGCCGCCGGCGAACTCCACTTATCCCTCTTCGGCCGCAGGCCGGGGAGGGGGGACCACGCCGAAGGCGTGGTGGGTGGGGAGCTTCGCAACCGGGGCCGACCTATATGCTCACCAGCGACCAACCGGACTTAGCGAAGGCATGCACCCCGAAGACAAGGCCATATACCCGCCGCAACCGATTTCCGTCGGCTGGTCGGGCCGCTGCCCGCGCTGCGGCGAGGGGCGCCTGTTCGATGGCTTCCTGACGGTGGCGGCGCGCTGCGAGAACTGCGGCCTCGATTTCTCCTTCGCCGATTCCGGCGATGGTCCGGCGATCTTCATCATGATGTTCGTTGGCTTCATCGTCGTCGGCCTCGCCCTCTTCGTTGAGTTCACCTTCCACCCGCCATATTGGGTTCACGTCGTGCTCTGGGTGCCGCTGGTGCTCGGCCTCTCCATCGGCCTGCTGCGTCCACTGAAGGGCCTGATGATCGCGCAGCAGTACAGGCAGAAGGCGGCGCTCGGCGAACTGGATCGCGGCTGATGCGCGTCTGGCGAAGCCTCGTAGTTCCCGGCATCGCCGCGCTGGTCGTGTGTGCGATCCTTGTCGGCCTCGGCGTCTGGCAGGTGCGCCGTCTGGCGTGGAAGGAAGCGTTGATCGCCACGGTCACCGCGCGCATCGACGCCACGCCGGTTGCCGCCCCGGGGCCGCTGACATGGCCGGGCATCGACATCGGCGCGCTTGAATATCAGCCGGTCACGGTCAACGGAAAATATCTCAACGACCATGAGATCCACGTCGTTTACGCGCTGACCGCGCCCAAGGGGAAGCTCGGCGGCCTGGGCGACATGGTGATGACGCCGTTTGTTACCGACTCCGGCTGGATCGTGTACGTCAACCGCGGTTTCGTCCCGGAAACCAGGATCGATCCGGCAAGCCGCCCGGTCAGCCAGGTCGAAGGCGAGACCACCGTCGCCGGTCTCCTCCGCCGCACCGCCGATCGCACCTGGTTCATGCCCGGCGACGATGCGGCGAAGAACCAGTGGTTCTCGCGCGACCCGAAACTCTACGCCGCTGCCCAGTCCCTGCCGGCGGCATCCGTCGCTCCCTATCTCATCGACGCGAAGTTCGATCCTTCGCTTGCCGATAGCGTCCCGCAGGGCGGCGAAACGATTATCGACTTTCCCAACAACCACCTCGGCTACGCCATCACCTGGTTCGGCCTCGCGCTCTGCTGCGCCGGTGTGTTCGTGGCGTTTGCGATCGGCAGGCTGCGAACTCCGCGCAGCTGATCCCGGTTACTCCTTGCCGGCGCCCGCCGCAAAATAATCTATTCCCGCTCTGCGAACCCATGAGACGATGCTGGCATTCTCGCTCGTCGAAGGGGCGCCAACCAGTGGCGACCAGTAGGTGGAGCGGGGATGTGGCGTCCGCGGCTGCCCGAAGGTTTCCGGGCTTCGGCTGGAGTGATCTGGCCGGTGGGATTCGCAGTCCCGTGCCCCGGCCGACGCCCGCAAGTAGTCCGCCGGCACTGGGACCGGCTGTGGCTCTGGCCCACCTTAAGGGTGGCGG
>Ga0208849_1000469_pt1 | contig 37781 bp, 27 predicted proteins | sample NGESurdeep072012_10_FD_184470 | JGI IMG/M metagenome (GOLD analysis project Ga0208849, IMG submission 184470) | Arctic peat soil microbial communities from Barrow, Alaska - NGEE Surface sample 53-3 deep-072012 (SPAdes) | ecosystem: Environmental > Terrestrial > Soil > Wetlands > Peat ... | reverse complement strand
GCGTGTCCCCATCGCCATGCGCCGATTCTACAAACACACCCTGTGCATCCTCGAATACTTTCGACCTACGAATCAGCACTTGCACCACGGGCTGCTAGCCGCCTCTGCGGAATGGGATGCCGAAGTTGCGGGTCACTCCGCGCGGGGCTCGCGGGGCACGGCTAAGTTGTGGATGGTGATGGACGCGGTCACCGTTTTGCTGGCAGCCATGGCAACAACGCTGTATAGGTTCCGGGACCAATCCCGTGGAAGGCGCTCGACATTTTTTTGAGGGCAACATGTTTCACGGCCAGTCGGTGTGGATTTTGCTGGCTCTCTTATGCGGCTTCACCTGCGCGCTGATTGTTACCAGCCGGCGCATGCAACTTTATACGCCGATGCACATCGCCAACTTCCTTCACGAACAGAGAATGAGCGCTCAGGCCTGCCTGACTTCCGGCCTCCTGCTCACCGGGGCGCTTTACCTGGTCAGGGCGGGAGAAATTCCCCGCGGCCTTGTGCTGGAAACCGTTGTGCTGGTAGGCATCGGCCTGGGAGTGCGCCGCTTCATCTATCGCATTTTGCTTTACCGCCGTTTCGATCGTGGGCTCGATACGCGCAATGTGCTCATTGTCGGCACGGGACTTGAAGCGCACGCTCTACGTGAGCACCTTGATAAGATTCGCCATTTGGGCTACACGTTCAAGGGTTTTATTGAGCTGCCCGGCAGCACACCCCATCAAGAGGTAGCAGCGGATATCGTCGGCAACCTCGAAACTCTGTTTCAGCACACGCGCAAGCAATTCATCGACGAAGTTTTCTTCACCACTCCATGCGAGCGCGGCATGGTTCAGGGCGCTCTGGAGCAGGCGCGCGTGCACGGAGTCGATCTTCGGGTCATTCCCGATCTCTATGATGGCCTGGCCTGGAACAGTCCGATAGAATACGTCGGCCAGTTTCCAACCATCCCCTTGCATCGCGGCGCGGTGCCGGAAATCGGGCTCATTTTCAAGCGCGTCTTCGACACGGTCTTTTCCACCGTGGCGCTGGCTCTTCTATCTCCCGTCCTGCTGGCAATCGCCATTGCCGTCAAGTTCGATTCTCACGGCTTGGTCTTCTACACCTCGGAGCGCATCGGCAAGAAGGGCGTCGTATTCCGCTGCATCAAGTTCCGCACCATGGTTTGCGATGCCGACACGCGCCGTGCTGAGATCATGCACATGAACGAACGCGACGACGTGCTCTTCAAGGTCTCAAACGACCCCCGCGTCACACGGCTGGGCCGCTTACTGCGCAAGTATTCGCTTGATGAGTTGCCGCAGTTCATCAATGTTCTGCGCGGCGAGATGAGCATTGTCGGCCCTCGGCCACCATTGGCCGGCGAGGTGCTTAACTACGATCTCGACCATCTGCGCCGGCTCGACGTGACCCCAGGCATCACGGGCCTGTGGCAGGTGCAAGGCCGCCAGGACCCATCCTTCGCAAGCTATGTATCGCTCGACGTAACCTACATTGACAATTGGAGCATTTGGCTGGACTTCAAAATTATTCTGCGCACCATCTTCGTGGTCTTTTCCGGCACCGGCACCTAGCGCGCCCGCGATATCGGTACAAGCTAGTTCAGGCTAGTTCAGGCCGACGGCCGGCTTGACCTCAGCATCCTGCAATTCGTGATTCTGCAATTCGTGGACGGATTCTGCCGGCTTCTTCGCCTGGGGCGGCTGATCTTGAGAAGCTGTCTGCGGCGCACGCTCCATGCGCGGTTCGGTGTTTCTCCGCACGCGAAGATTGTTGATCGCATACTCAATGTATGGCGACTTGAGCACAGGATCCTTGCCGAGAAAACGGCATGTCGCCGTTACCTGCTCAACAATAAAAGTGGGCTGGAACCCGGCCAGCTCAAGCTCTTTTTCTTTTGTAATCAAATACACCATGAAATCGAAGACTTCATCGCTGAGCGTCAGCATATGCCGCGCGCACTCCATTTTGAAGATGCGGCGGAACTGGTCCAGGCTCGGCGGCCCCACTTCGATTTTGTACGGGAGCCGGCGCAGGAAAGCCGGATCCATCAGGTCTTCAGGATTCAGGTTGGTGGCGAAGATCACGATCTCTTCAAAGGGAATGCTGAAACTGGCGCCGGAGCGCAACTTCAAGTAATCGATCCGGCTCTCCATGGGGACGATCCACCGGTTCAAGAGGTCCCTGGGGCTCACGAATTGGCGGCCGAAGTCATCGATGAGGAAGCATCCGCCCAGCGCCTTCATGTGCAAAGGCGCTTCATAGTAATGGCCCTTCTCGTCGTAGCGCAGGTCAAGCATGTCCAGAGTCAGTTCGCCGCCGGCCACCACAAAGGGCCTGCGGCATGTGACCCAACGCCTGTCGTGCGTTTCGCGCTTGAAGCTCGTGAGATCTATTTCATCGTCTTTTTGCGCTTGAGAAGTGACCGGTACATGCAGGCGCGGATCGAAGAAGCGGATGATCTGCCCTTCGACCGAGATCGCGTATGGCACGTGAATCACGTCTTGAAAGACGCTGGCAAAACTCAGCGCCACTGAGGTCTTGCCGTTTCCCGGGGGACCGTAAAGCAGGATTGCCCGGCCGGAGTTTAACGCCGGCCCAGCTTGCTCCACGATGGTTTCGTCGATCGTCAACTTCTCGATTGCTTTGTGCACCTGATCCAACGTCACGCGCTCGTTGGTTGGCTTCTGCATGTTCACTCGATCAATGAACTCCGCAAGCGTGACCGGCGCCGGGCCAAGGTATCCTGACCGCTGCAACGCCTCGAGCGTCCATCGCTTGCCTTCATCGGTCATCGCGTAGCGCATGTCCAGCACGCTGTCCGAGCTCATAGCGCCGAGGGTGTAGATGAGTTGCCGTTCAATGGCGATCTTCGCCAAGTCCATCACGATGTGCTGAGGAAGCTTGATAGCATCCGAAATCTGCCCGATCTTCTCCAGGCGTCCGGAAAAAACCAGCTTCATGAAGAGGGCGAGCAAATTGGTGTCGTCAATGCCGGTGGCTTCAATGCTTCCCGGTTCTTGCGGGACGCGGTGAATGAACCGCTCGATCGTTCTAGCGTCGATCACCCCTAGCGCAACCAGATTGTCGCCGAGGTTGCCCCCTTGCGACACCTGTCGCTGAAGCGCGGCGTTAACGTCGCTCTCGGTGACCAGTTTGGCACCGATCAGCAGTTCGCCTAATCTCAATCCCGGTCCGATGGCGTTCCCCCGACAAACAAATCTGTCTTCTGCAGATCTCGTCGACCGCCCCACGCGTCCCATTAGGGATGGGTCAAATGGTTACGAATTTGATTCTAGGCGGTGACTTTCGTGCAAATGAATCCCCCGTTTGGGGGCTACTCGCGTAAACACTTTACTTTCAATAATTTAGGCGTCCTTACTTCTATGCTAGAGGAAGCCGCAAACGCCGATAGGGCGCTGCTGCACCCTGCTCGCCCCATTTGTCCCCACACACCCGGCCCTACTCGGGAACCAGTATTTTCGAAACCATAGCCTCCGGACAAGCGACAAGCCGACCCGAACTGCAGATGTTTCCAGCCGGAGAGCGATAAAAACTACACTATGTGGTAGCCGTGCGCGTCTCAGACGCGCTTTCTCCAAGGAGACCAACAATGAGAATCGCCTCGAGGTCGGTTTGGATCGGCGTTGCGCTGATTGCGACTGGGCCCATTGTCATGGTCACGTGGCGGCATTGGGAACCCACACGGATCAAAACAGCTCTCGCAATGCCGATGTCGCTCTCGCCAACGGTCAGGTCGGTGCGATCCGCAGAATTCGAAATCAACATGGATTACCTTTATGTGATCAGCGTGCAGATGCGGAGGCCGTTTCCTCGCGTGCTGGAAGCCTGCTTGGCCGGCCCGCGGGAGGAATTGTACAACTGCAACACGAACCCGATCATAAAAGCGCAGTGGCGACTCTGGAGCGACGGTAGGATCGTTGCTCAAGGCTCCAGCGACTCCATCAAACCAATTCCTGCTCACTGGGTTGAGTATGGGGCTGCTGACGATCCCCTCTTGATGCGGACGATCGGGTATTTTGGGGGCAAACCCGGAAGACACTATGTGGTGGACGTTGTTTTCAACGGAGACTTAGCGTCGCTGAGCGGTTCAGATCCAAAGTTAGTCGTCGAAGTGCCGGTGACGTACGACGAGGAAGAGGAGACGAGGGAGTTTATTCTTTTCGGCGTGGCCGCCTTGATGGGGTTTTTCGGTTTGATCATGCTGTGCTTCTCCGGCATTCGAAGCTTGGCACGGTCGTATTTCATGGTCTGACCTGCAGGCCAACCTCACTCGAGTCGCTCGTCCATCGGCCCATCGGAACTGACGCCTAGCTGCCGCGTGTTTCCAAAATTCCAGCATTTTCAAACAGGATTTGAGCATTTCTCGCGCAGGCGACTTGCCTTGTGCAAAACGCGCCTTGCTAGTCAAAGCTCCCCAACCCCGCTGCCCCTCCATTTAGACTGGATATGTGAAGATCGCACTGGCCCAGATCGATCCGACGGTCGGGGATTTCACTGGAAATCTGCAAAAGATCGTTTCCTTCAGCCGCCGGGCTGCCGATTTGGGCGCGCGCCTGACGGTCTTCTCTGAGCTCGCCATCTGTGGCTATCCGCCCGCCGACCTTCTTGAGAAACCCAGCTTCCTGGCTCGATGCCAGACGGCGGTCGACGAGCTTCGAGCCGCCACTTTCGATTTGCCGACAGCAATCCTGGCTGGCGTTGCGCTGCCGGCCGGCGGCGCGGATGGCAAACCCGCCTTCAACGCTGCCGTTCTGATCGACCGGGGCAATATGCTCCTGGAACAACACAAGTGCCTCCTGCCCTTTTATGACGTCTTCGATGAGCAGCGCTATTTCTCTCCGTCGGGGCCACAGAAGGTGATCGACTTTGAAGGCACACGCCTCGCCGTCACCATCTGCGAGGATGCCTGGAACGACAAGAGTTTCTGGCCGCGCCCGCTTTACGCCATCGATCCGGTGAAAGAGCTGATGCGCCAAAACCCCGCGCTGCACATCAACCTCTCATCTTCGCCATACTGGCACCATAAGCGCACCATTCGCCGCGAGATGCTCACTGCCATCGCGCGTCGGGACCGCATCCCGGTGTTGATGTCGAACCAGGTCGGCGGCAACGATAGCCTTATCTTCGACGGCTCTTCGCTGGCGCTGAATGCGCGCGGAGAGCTCATCGCACAGGCCGCGTCGTTCGCGGAAGACCTGGTTGTCGTCGATCCCTTCAACGCGTCGCCCGTGCCACTGCCCGAGGACGTCGAGACTGAGGCCGCCTATCGTGCGCTGGTGCTTGGCACTCGCGATTATGTGCGCAAGTGCGGGTTTCGCAAAGTCCTCATCGCCCTTAGCGGGGGCATTGACTCAGCGTTGGTTGCGGCCATCGCCGCTGAGGCACTTGGCGCGGAAAATGTGACCGGCATCGGTATGCCCAGCCCGTATTCGTCTTCTGGCTCCATTGACGACAGCCGGCAGTTGGCTTTGAACCTCGGTATCCGCTTTGAAACCATCTCCATCAACGAGCTGTTCGCCGATTTCAACCACGCGCTGGCCCCGGTCTTCAAGGGATTGCCGCCCGACATCACCGAAGAAAATATCCAGCCGCGCATTCGCGGCGCCATCCTCATGGCCCTCTCGAACAAGTTCGGCGCTCTGGTGCTCACCACCGGGAATAAGTCCGAGATGGCCGTCGGCTACTGCACTCTGTATGGCGACATGGTGGGCGCGCTGGCGGTCATCGGCGACCTGGTCAAGACACGCGTTTACGCTGTCTGCCGCTGGATCAATCGGGAAAGGGAAGTGATTCCCGCGACCATCCTCGAAAAGCCGCCTTCTGCCGAGCTTCGCCCCGGCCAGATGGACACAGACTCGCTGCCGCCATACGATGTGCTCGATCCGATTGTTGAAGCCTATGTCGAGCGCTACGAGACTCCGGAATCGATCGCCGAAGAGCGCGGTTTTCCCCTCGATCTCGTCCAACAAGTGGTGCGCCTGATTGAGCGCTCGGAGTACAAACGCCAGCAGGCGGCTCCGGTTTTGAAGGTTACTTCCAAGTCGTTCGGCATGGGCCGCAGGTTTCCCATCGCGGTCAAAGTCGAGATTTAGCCAACGTCGCGTTATAAGCTACGGAAAGGGGGTTTTTCCACTAATGAAGGAGATCAGCTTGGTCCGTCCGTCCTGCCGTTTGCTCAGCGCCGTCGCGCTAATTGCCTTATTCGTTCCCGCACTGCAAGCCGTCGCGCAGCAGCATGTGCCGCCCGCGCCCGATAACACCGCGGCCGAGCCTTCCGCGCCGGCGCCACAACAGCGGGAAGCCTCACAGGCGGCCCAGCAGCCTGAAGCCGCGCCCTCTGCGCCGGCTCCGTCTGGTCCGCCGGTGTTTCCCAAGCCCGATCCGGCCAATTTCACCGCCGCCGCTCCCACAAAGGAAGAGATCAACAACTTCCTTCAGAACACTTGGGGATACGACGCTGACCGCATGTGGCAAGTTCAGGCCATTCTCAAGACGCCAGCCGACGGTGTCAGCAAGGTCATCGTTCTGGTTGGAGATAAGACCGGCAAGCAGAAGCCGCAGGTTCTTTCCTTCTTCTATCTTCCCGATGGCAAGCACATCCTCAGCGGCGACGACATCGTCACATTCGGCGCAAATCCCTTTGTCGAGGTTCGCCAGCAGTTGCAGCTGCACGCCAACGGTCCCTACCGCGGCGCCGCATCAAAGGATCTGGAACTGGTCGAGTTTGCCGACTTCCAATGTCCGCACTGCAAAGAGGCGCAAGCCAACATGGACAAGCTGGTCACGGATTATCCCAAGGCGCGCATTGTCTTTGAGAACTTTCCCATTCCGACAATCCATCCGCAGGCCATGCTCGCGGCCGAATATGGCTTATGCGTGACAAAGTTGGGGGGTAGTTCAGCGTTCTTCCAGTTTGCGGCTGCGGTTTTTGACGGTCAGGATGGCCTTGCCACGCCCGACGGCGCCGCGCTCACGCTCAATAGCGCGACCTCGAAAGCGGGACTAGAGCCTGCCAAGGTTTCTGCATGCGCCGCCACGCCTGAGGTGAAAGCCGACGTAGACGCTTCCGTTCAATTGGGGAAGGATCTGGGCGTGGTCGAGGTTCCCACATTGATGGTTAACGGCCGCCCGGTTGCCGCTACTGCTCCTTATGACCTGCTAAAGAGGATCATAGATTATCAGGCCAAGATTGATGGCGTCAGTGGCCAGTAGCCAACGCGCAGTAGGGGTGAGCCGGGCTCACCCCTACTGCGTGGCCGGCTCTACACGCATCATTGCCGTGTGACCTGCCGCTTGCGTCCCGCGGATCACGTGTGGCGTCATCACGATGACAAGCGTGGCGTAATTCTTCTGCAAATCCCTGCCCGTCAGATCGTTCAGCCCCGGAATCTCGCTGATTCCCGGTGTTCCGCTGATGGCAAGGCTCTGCGACTTGTCCAACTCCGTTGCCACAACCGTTGCCTCGCCCTGTCGCAACGTCACCATCCCGTTGTATGCCCGGTTATCCAGCACGGGATTGCCATCGATCAAAGTTCCCGAGAGCGCATCGAGCTTTAAATCGATGTTGAGCGCAACGTCGCCGTTGCGCAGCACCTTGGGCGTCACCTTCAAATTCAACCCGAGATCCTGGTACTGCACCATAGGAACACTCGGCACGGACGACGTGAGCGATGAAAGCAGCGAAGAAAGGCTGCTGGAAGCCCCCGCGCCCGTCAATCCTGCAATGTTCGGGATGTTGGGCGAAAGGCTGGAATACGAAGACGTCTGAATGGGATACCGCTCGCCCTCTTTGATGGTTTCATCCTGTCCGTCTTCCATGCGCAGCTCAATCTGGTCGAGTTCCCGCGAATCGGACGTATTCAGGCTCAGGTGGAAGGTGGTTGCGCCAGGCACCAGCGCCGATTCCGTGAGGCCGCCGCCGAAAAGCGCGAAGCCGCTCGAGAGCAGCGGGCTCGAAACCTCGCCGGAGGCGATGAGAATTCCCAGGATGGCTAGAGGGTTGTTGGCCGAAGCCAGGCCGGACGAAATGATCTGCTGCACCAGGCTCGCATTCTGGCTGAGCAGCGACTGCTCCTCGGCGAACACATTGAATGCGGAGAAGCTCGGCGGCGGCACAACGCCCGTGTTGCGCTCGCCCGTGTGCGCCACCTGAATCATCTGGACATCGAGCAGTACCTCGCTGCGGCCGTCCAGCAAACCCCTCATAGTCGAGTTGAATGCGTCCAGCGTAGATGCCGGCGCGCGCAGGGTCAGGCTACTCTCCGACTGCGAAAGCTGTGCCTGTTGAATTGCAAACACGTTCTTGGCCAGCGTTTGAACCTCAGTCATTTCATCCGTGCTCAACCCGGCCAGATAAACCGTCTCCATCTCCTGGGGTGTCAATTGAGCTCGTTTTTCGCGCGTATCGTCGGCCACCAGAGCGTGATGCGCATCCAGCGGAACGTAGAAAGTGTGCGTCGCCAATCCCAGGATGTATGCCGCTTCTTTAAACTTCACATTGTCCAGATCCAGCCGAACCTGATTCGGCCGCACGCTGTCGTCGAGCATTGCCTTTAGCCCGTAGGCTTTGAACACCTGGTCGATCGCCTGCCGCTGGTCAGTGTGCAAATGGAAGCTCTGCGGCGCAGGCGCCGCCAAAAGCGTCTCATTGCCAGCTATTGCGCTCGAAGCCTGCCCGTATAAGTCCCTGGGCTGGGCGCGCACCGATTCATCGGCCAATTCGTCAAGGTGCTGGCTGGCCTCGAAGTTTGCGGGATCGAGCGCAAGCGCGCTTGCGAGTGCCGCACGCGCGGCCGTCTCGTTGCCCAGCAGCTTGTCCTTGGCTGCCTCTTGTATCAGCGCGGTGACCTGGTGGCTGCGGGCCACCAGCGCTGCAAGTCGGTAGTTGTTATTTGCCGGATCAAGCCCGGCGGCGCGCTCAAAGCCCTTCATCGCCTCAATAAATTGACGGTTCAGGAACAGCTTGCTCGATTCCATATAAAGCTTCGCCGCGCGCCGTTGATCGTTGCTGCGCGGCTGTTTTGTTTTGGCTGGTGCGGGAATTTCGCTTGCTTCCGGCGGTGCGTGGCTGGCCACGGCCCCAGCGCCGCCTGGCTCAGCGACCTGGCTGCCGGTCGCATTTTGTCCGGCTGGCAAAGGCGCGCCGCTGGCCGTTTGGGCTGGGAGGATGCCCGCTGCGGCCGCCAAAACCAGCCCCGCGCCGAACAGCATCGCCACCCAGACCTGGCCGGGCACGGTTTCAGCGCGTTCCCGAGATTTGTTGTTTGCCGAAGACATTCTCATTGTGTGCTCGGAGCCAGCGCCAGCAAATCCGCCAGCGAGGAAACGCAGGCCTCCGGCTGGCAGCGCAGCAGCTCGTCAAAACTGTACCTGCCGGTAGCCACCGCGATCACGGAAAGAAAATTGGCGCGGGCCGCCTCGATGTCGCGTGGTGTATCGCCGACCACGCAGATCTGAACGCCGGTTTCTCCTGCGGGACCAGCCAGCTCTCTTGCCTTGCGAGCGGCATGCCCGATCAGCTCCGGACGCACAGGAAAATGGTCGCTGAAGCCGCCGAATCGAAACCACTCGCGCAGACCGGCCTTCTCAATCTTGATCCAGCCAATGGCCTCTAGATTCCCTGACGCTACGCCCAGCAAGGCGACGCGCTGGGCCAGGTGCCGCAGAACCTCCTCGATGCCCGGCGTCAGCTCCGGGTCCAGCTCGTGGCGGCGCTCGGCTACCGAATTCCGCATGGCCTGAAGGATGGCGTCGTAGTGCTCCTCCAGAATTTTGTCGGGAATTCCAGCCTGGCGGCATGCCTCGCGCAGGATTGCCGTGTCGGTGCCGCCATGGATCAGAACCCCGGCCAGTGTGATTTCGAATCCCGTCACCCGCTGCACGCTCGCCGCCACCGAGTCGTAGTGCACGCGGTCGCGGCCGCGCATCAGCGTCCCGTCAATGTCGAAGAGATACGCATCCTGCTCGTCCCACACGAATCCCGGCTCAATTTTGACGCGGGCTTCGCTGTTCTGTTGTGTTTTCTGCATGATTGGGGCCGCAGATTTCAGCGCTGGCGGTAGCCCTGGCGAAACGCGCTGTATACAGGACGTTCGCTCCTCGGCGGACGCTTGAGCTCGGCGCGCACCTGGGCAAGATCCAGGCCCAGCTCAGCCATGACGCGGCTCAGCGTGTTGCGATGCATGCCCAGTTCTTCCGCTGCCTTGCACTGGTTCCCGCGGTGCGCCACCAGCACCTCCCGCAAATACTGCCGCTTGAAATCGCGCACTGCCTCTTCATAGCGGAGGCCGCTCGAGTGCATTTGCGTAACCAGGCTTTCCAATTCTCGTTTCACTCAATCCTCTTGCCAATTACGAACAATCAGTCTAACCCTTTACCCGGCGTTTTTGCAGCACTATTTCTCAGAACTTTTTTTAGTTGACGCCGCGGGGGTTCAACCACTTCGGCGATTCATGCTCCAGCAGTAGCAAGCCCTTGCGCAAGCGATCGCCCAGCTCCTCCGGAGTGACATTCTCGCTCATGTGGAGCGTGCTGAAGAATAGTTTCGGCAGCCTGGCCTGACTCAACCAGTCCTGGCTGGGGAAAAACGCTACCGTCACCATGATGCCGATGGTTACCAGCACCAGCCCCTGGATGAATCCCAGGATTGCGCCGGCCAAGCCATCCAGACACCCCAGGCCCAACTTGTCGGCAATCTTCCCGATAAAACTCCCAATCAGATTTGCGAGCCCCATCACCAAAAGCGCGATCAGCAGGAACGCGACTGTGTCGGCCACCGCGTCGACTCTGAACATCGGCTTGAAAAAAGCTCCGACACGCAGGTAGTTCCACTCGGCGAGCGTCAACCCCAGGATCAGCCCCGCCAGCGAACATGCAGTGCGGAAAAAGCCCTGCGAAAGGCCGCCCAATGTCGCTGCGGCAAGCACCGCCAGGATTACCCAATCTGCCCATGTCATAAGCTGTTCCGCTTTCTCCCCAAGCCCCGTTCACAAACCCTAACGCATTTCTCCTTATGATGTATATCGGAGACTTCGCTCCATGCTGAATCAATAAAAATCCGTTTCGAAAGCAGAGAAACGTTACGTCTTCGTCTCCCGCCCAGTCAAGTCCCGTCCCGTTAAGCGCCGAAATGCTTCAAAGTACCTGGCCCGAGTGCTCTCTATAACTTCTTCAGGCAATCCGGGAGCCGGCGCCAGCTTATTCCAGCGGATCGATTCCAGGTAATCGCGGACAAATTGTTTGTCAAACGATGGCTGCGCGCCGCCAGGCTCCCACGCCTTTCCGTCCCAGAAACGCGACGAATCCGGCGTCAGGACCTCATCGGCAAGGATAACCCCTTCGGCGGTCTTGCCGAATTCAAATTTTGTGTCGGCCAGGATCAGGCCGCACGATTCGGCGTGCGCAGCGGCCGTCCGGTAGATCGCCAGCGTCAGCTCTCGCAATTCCGCCACCTCGTTAGCGCCAAGCAGCTTCTCGACGGCCGCATATGAAATGTTCTCGTCGTGCGCACCGTCCGGGCTCTTCGTGGCCGGCGTAAAAATCGGCTCCGGCAGCCGCGAGCCATCCTTCAGGCCGCTCGGAAGCTTGATGCCGCAAACTGTCCCCGACGCCTGGTATTCCTTCCATCCCGATCCGGCGAGATATCCGCGCGCCACGCACTCCACGGGAAACATTTGCGCCCGCTTCACGAGCATCGAGCGCCCGTCAAGTTGGGCGATATAGGGACGGAGTACCTGTGGGTACTCCGTCACATGGGCGGTGATTACATGATTGGGAACCAGATTCTTGAGCAGGTCGAACCAGAACAGCGAAATCTGCGTAAGAATCCTGCCTTTGTCCGGAATCCCCGAGCCCAGCATATGATCGAAGGCCGAAATGCGGTCTGTCGCCACCAGAAGCAACGCGTCATCGATCGCATACAGATCGCGCACCTTGCCGCGGCCCAGCAAAGGAAGGTCGCCAAGGTTGGTCGTCAGCAGTGCTGCCATTTGGATTTTTCCTCGCGGAGCTGAATTTTCGATTTTCGAGCGGCGGACGCGCTTTGTCAATTTTTCCAGCGTGCGCCAGGATTCGGCGCGTGAGAGCGCCGTGCGGTCAGCTTGGGTAAAGTGTGCCGAAAACTGAGAACTATGAGCTGTGCTCTCAATGTGGCCGGCCCGGCAGCACAAAGTGTTCCTCGCAGCGCGGCTCGTAGTTGTCGCCGGCCATGATGATCGGACTTGAGTACTCCGCCGGTTTTCCATCCAGCAGCCGTTGCGGGTAGAGCGCCTTCGCTCCGCAACTGCAATAGGCGACCAGCTCGGTCACATTGCCCGCGTACGTTCGCACGAGCCACGAAAGGTTAAGCATTTCACCGAACGGCATGCCTCGAAAATCCAGTTCGAGGCCTGAAACCATCACGTCGTGGCCCGAGTCGAGCAGCCGTTTGGCGAACAGAAAGAGATCACGTACGAACTGTCCCTCGTCGAGAGCGATACACTCGACGCGCTTGCCGATACGCTGCTCAGTGGCGCGAATTACCGGCAGCACGGTCCAGGGATCGGCGGAAGGGAACTCGACCGCCTCCATTTTTCCGCAGCCGTTGCGGTTGCGGCTTTCGACCAGGCCGGCGGCCGCTTTGGTATCGGCGCTGGGCTTCAAAAGCATCACATATTGCTTGGCGTATTCGCGGCGCGTTTCAATCCTGCGCAGCAACTCGGCGGTTTTGTTGCTCCGCATCGGCCCGACAATCATTTCCAGCTTGCCTGGCACTGCCTTCTCCGATGGACTATGACGATGTTTGATGAATCGCAGCTCGTGGTCCGCGAATCGTGGACCAATCGCGGCGGCCTTGGTCCGTTGTTCCCCTGGTCCCTGTTTCTACGCCGTCGCCCGCTGCGCCTCGCGATGCCCCAGCCGCACGCTTACGACCTTGGAAACGCCCGGCTCCTGCATCGTCACGCCATAAATCATGTCGGCGGCCTGCATCATGCGCTTGGAGTGCGTCACAATCAGGAACTGCGTGTCGTGGCTCAGCGATTCGAGCAGATCAGAGAAGCGGCCAACGTTGGTCTCGTCCAGCGCCGCGTCCACTTCGTCGAGCACGCAGAAGGGGCTGGGCCGGAACTGGAAGATACCGACCAGCAGCGCCAGCGCCGTCAACGCTTTTTCGCCGCCTGAAAGCAGAAGCACATTCTGCAATTTCTTTCCCGGCGGCGAAACCACGATGTCCAGCCCGCTCTCGTCCAGGTTTCCTTCGTCGCTCACCCGCAAAAATGCCTGACCACCCTGGAACAGCCGCGCAAAGACGCGCCCAAAATTCTCATTGATAGCCGTCAGCGCCTCATCGAATTTGGTGCGCGAAATCTGATCGATCTCCTTGATGGTTGCCTGCGTATTTTCGATCGACTCGATCAGGTCCTGCCGCTGCGTCAACAGGAAGCTGTGGCGCTCCGCTGTTTCCTTGTACTCCTCGAGCGCCATCATATTCACCGGGCCCATCTGTTCCAGGCGCTGGCGCAATCCGCGGCAGGTCTCTTCTTCAGTGGCCAATTCTTCGCCTGCCAGCCTTTCAATCTCCGCATCCGCGCGGAGCACTTGCGCCTCGACGTTGACCTCGGCGAGGCAGCTGGCTTCCAAGTGCTCCAGATCGGAGCGCAGCTTGGCCAATGCGCTTGAAAGTGCTGCGCGATCTTCACGTAACTGATCGAGGGCCGCACGCTCGCTCTTAAGCTGCGTTTCAAGCTCGGCCAACTGCGCGCGCAGCGCCTGCGCCTGCTCGCTGATCGACTGCGCCGCCGCGAGCGCTCCGGCCCGAGCCGCCGTCAACTCTGTCTGCCGTTCGACGAGCTCAATATTTTCATTCACACGCTGTTCGCACTCCGCCGAGGCCGCGATACGCTGCTGCTCGATCAATTGCACCCGCCGGTCCAAGTCGCCAAACAACCGGTCGATGCGCTGGAACGCCGCCTCTGCGCCGCGCCGCCGTTCCTCAAGCCCGGCCAACTCCGCAGTCATCTGCGCCGCTTCCTGCTGCAGAATCTCGCGCTTCTGCCGCAGAATCTCCAACTCCGCCTGCTGCGAATTCTGGCTGCTCTCGGCTTGCGCATGATCGGCGTCAAGCCGCGCGGCCTCTTCGCGCTTTTCTGAAATGGATTGCCGCCTGGCCTCGCTTGCATCCGTGTTGCGCGCCGCCTGCGCCTGCCACTCCTGCATGCGCCTCTCGATGCGCTGCGCCTCAAACTCCATCTGCTTCAGAGCCGCGCCTAGATTGGCCGCCTCGCTCTCCGTCTGGCGCCGCTCCTCGGCCCGCGACTCAAGCTGCGTAGTCAGTTCCTCGATCGCCCGCGTGAGCGCTTCTGCCGATTTTTCCGCGTCGGCCAACTCGGTCTCGAGCTTGCCCAGCTTGCCTTCGGTCTCGCGCAACTCGCGCTTCAGCGCCAGCGGACCCTCACTCGCCGGCTTGCCGCCCGTCACCGTGGAGCGGTGGAAACATTCGCCCTCCGGCGTCAGGAAATAGGCGTGCGTATATCGCAACGCCAGTCGCTGCGCGTCGATCGAGTTCTCCACGAGGTAGCCGTGCCGCAGCTTGGGCAGAACCGCTTCGAGCGAGCGTCCAAATCCGTTCAGCACCTTGATGGCATCGCGCAGCGGCGTCAGGCCGGGCTCGTTCACCGATCCCTCGCCTGTATCGAAGAGCAGGCCTTGCGCGTCGGAGTGCACCAGGAACGTGGCGCGCCCGTCGCTGGTCTTTAATACGCGCACCCCCTCTTCGGCTTCGCCCCAGTTTTCTACGACAACATAATTCAGCTCTTCGCGGAGGAACTCGTCCACCACGCCTTCGTGCTCACCGCTCACTTCCACAAAGTCCGCAAGCGTGCCCACGGGCGCCACGGACGGCCCCAGCGCTCCGGGCTTCAGCAGCCGCCGCACGGAGTCTGTGGCGTAACCGTGATTACGGATCAGCGCGTTCAGCGAGTCGCGCCGCCCCGCTACCGCTGCCTGCTCGCCGCGCAGTTGATTGGCCAATGCTCGCCGAGAGCCTTCGTCCGCCCGCTTGCCCTGCGCGCTTTCGCGTAGCGCAGCAATTTCTTCTTCGAGTCTTTTTTGCGCTGCGTCCGCCACTTCAAAGCGCGCCCGAGACTCGCCAGTCTGCACGCCGAGATTTTCCTGCTCAATGTGCGCCTGCCCCATCTCGCCGTCGAGCCGTTCCGCTTCACGCTCCAGCGCGGCCAAGCTCTCCTCGCCCTGCACGATGAAGTTCCTCGCGTTCCCCGTTAGCGTGAGCAGATGCGTGGCGTTGCGTCGCACCGCTTCCAAGTCTCGCTCCGAGGTATAGACCGACTCGGCCGCGGCCCGCGCTTCATGCTGCCGCGCCTCAACTTTTTGGCGGAACTCGTGCGCTTCGCCGGCCGCCGTCTCCAAAAAGCTGCGTTGCTGCGCGCGCTCCTCTTCGATTCCGGCCATCTGTGCCCGCGTTTGCTCAAGCTCCGCCCCCGACGCGGCAATCCGCGCTTCCAGGTCGCTTACGCGCTCAGTATTGCCGCGCTCCCGCGCCGTTGCCCGTTCCAACTCCACGGCCGCTTCACTCGCCCTGGTTCGGGCTGCCTCGCCTTCCCGGTCGAGAGCGTATCCGCGCTCAGTGAGAGAATGCTGGCTTGTTTCGTGCTGCGTCACGGCCTCAACGGACCCGTTGATTCGCTCCGTGAGCGCCGCAATCTCCTGATCCAGCCGAGCCTGATCCGCATCCATCGTGGCCATGCGACTGGCCAACACCACGCGCAGACGCCCGCGCAGTTCATCGCGCACAGCGGCATATCGCTCGGCCTTGGCGGCCTGCCGCTTCAGGCTGTTCATCTGCCGCGTCACTTCCTCAAAAATGTCGTCTACGCGGGCGAGGTTCTGCTTCGCGCTTTCCAAGCGCAACTCCGCCAGGCGTTTTCTGGTCTTGAAGCGCGTTATCCCTGCCGCTTCTTCGATGATCGCCCGCCGCTCGTAGGGCTTTGAGCTGAGCAGTTGCCCGATGCGCTCCTGGCCGATGATGGCGTAGCTCTCCGGCCCGAGGCCCGTGCCCATGAAAATGTCCTGAATGTCGCGCAGGCGGCACAGCTTGCCGTTCAGCAGGTACTCGCTCTCGCCGGTGCGGAACAGCCGCCGTGTGATGATTACCTCGCCCTTTTGCGGCGCGCTGTGGAACTTGCGCCGACGAATCTTCAGTACCACTCCGTGCTGGGCCCCATTTTGTGCGCTATGTTGCGCGGCGGAACTTTGCTCCGCGTCTTCGCTTGGAGACGTGGCGGACTTGTCGCTGTCCTCTTCTTCGATTGTTTGGCCGGGCTGCTCGTTGGCGATGATCTCTTCGGCCTCAGCCGCGCGCTGCCGCCGCACTTCGTCTTCATCCCAGTCTGTTGGGCCTTCGTGATCGATTTCGATCTCCGGCATTACTGGTACCGGACCCCGATGCTCAGGATCGACGGCCTCGGGATCGATCATTGTCAGCGTCACTTCCGCCATTCCCAGCGGCTTGCGCTCGCGCGTGCCGGCAAAGATCAGGTCCTGCATGTGCGAGCCGCGCAGCGTCTTCGCGCTCTGCTCGCCGAGCACCCAGCTCACTCCGTCAAGAATGTTCGATTTTCCGCAGCCGTTTGGTCCCACCACGACGGCAATCCCCGTGCCTGCGACGGTGACTTCAGTGCGATCGCAAAAGCTCTTGAATCCGAGGATGTGAATCTTCTTTAGTTTCAGCATCATTTCTCCGGCTCGCTCCGGCCGAAACCGGAATTGCCGAGCCCGCATTCGAATTTCTCTATAAGCCCGTCGGCGGCATCGGGCCAAGCTCGCACCGGCCGCGCGGACGCGCGACTAGGCTGCTTCAAATAAGACTCTACGGACGCGGAACCGCAGGGTCAACGCCGATCAAAGGTGCCAATGTGGATAAGAGGGCCGGAATTCGCGTCTGCCGCGCGCGATCCGATGCCCGGTCCGGAATCTACGCGTCGAGCGATCTCATCACATTTGTTTCGGCCATCCCGGCGGAGATAAACTAGACGCGGAATAGCGTTCGGCTCGGCTTCGCCGGGTAGGCTTTCATCCCGCCACGCTGACGCCATAAATTTTAATAACAGTCCCCAAACCCCAAGGAGAAGCGCCATGTCTGAACGCGAGACACAGAAGCCCGGACCGCCAATCGTCGACGACCAAAATGCAATGTTAGGGGAAGCAAAGTGCCCCTTTCCGCATGGCGCGCTTAAGCATACCGTCGCTGGAACCCCGGCGAACGAAAGCTGGTGGCCCGATCAACTGAACCTCGGAATTCTCCATCAGCAGTCCTCACTCTCGAATCCCATGGGCGAGGAGTTTGATTATGCCGAGGAGTTCAAGACGCTTGACCTTGACGCGGTGATCAAGGACCTCCATGCCCTGATGACGGATTCTCAGGATTGGTGGCCGGCGGATTTCGGCCACTACGGTCCTCTCTTCATCCGCATGGCCTGGCACTCCGCGGGCACGTACCGTATCCACGACGGACGCGGCGGTGGTGGCAGAGGGGCGCAGCGGTTTGCGCCGCTCAACAGCTGGCCGGACAACGTCAACCTCGACAAGGCGCGCCGGCTGCTCTGGCCTATCAAGCAGAAGTACGGCCGCAAGATCTCCTGGGCCGATCTCATAATCCTCGCCGGGAACGTGGCCCTCGAATCCATGGGCTTCAAGACCTTCGGCTTCGCCGGTGGCCGCGCCGACATCTGGGAGCCGGAGCAAGACATCTACTGGGGATCAGAAACCAAGTGGCTGGGAGACGAGCGCTACGAGGGAGACCGTGAGCTTGAAAATCCTCTCGGCGCCGTTCAAATGGGGTTGATTTACGTCAATCCAGAAGGCCCGAACGGCAATCCCGATCCCATCGCCGCCGCCTGCGACATCCGCGAGACCTTTGCACGAATGGCGATGAACGACGAAGAGACAATTGCGCTGATTGCCGGTGGTCATACGTTTGGAAAGACTCATGGCGCTGCCGATCCTGTGAAGTATGTCGGTCGCGAGCCTGAAGGCGCCGGGATCGAGGAACAGGGCCTCGGCTGGAGCAACAGCTTTGGCGACGGACATGGTGGAGATACCATCAGCAGCGGCCTTGAAGTTACCTGGACGACAACGCCGACCAGGTGGAGCAACAACTTTTTCATTAATCTTTTTGGTTATGAGTGGGAGCTCACCAAGAGCCCGGCGGGCGCGCACCAGTGGAAGCCCAAGCACAATGACGGTGCGGGCACCGTTCCCGACGCGCACGATTCCGTCAAAACCCACCCGCCGACAATGCTCACCACCGATTTGTCTTTGAGATTTGACCCGGCCTACGAGAAAATCTCGCGCCGTTTTCTTCAGCACCCAGACGAATTTGCGGACGCCTTTGCCCGCACGTGGTTCAAGCTGACACATCGCGACATGGGACCGGTTTCGCGCTATCTCGGCCCGCTTGTGCCAAAAGAAGAGCTGATCTGGCAGGACCCGGTTCCGGCCGTCGATCATGCGCTGATCGACGCCAAAGACATCGAAGCGCTTTCGGCGAAAATTCTTGCATCCGGCCTGTCAATTTCCGAGCTTGTGACCACCGCTTGGGCGTCGGCGTCAACGTTTCGCGGCAGTGACAAGCGCGGCGGTGCTAATGGCGCGCGTATTCGTCTCGCTCCGCAAAAGGATTGGGAAGTCAATGAGCCGGCCAAACTCGCCAAGGTGCTGTCGAAGCTCGAAGCCATCCAGAAGGAGTTCAACGCTGCGCAAAAAGGTGGCAAGAAGGTGTCGCTCGCTGACTTGATTATTTTGGGTGGCTGCGCTGCCGTTGATGCGGCCGCGAAAAAAGCTGGCCACAATGTGAGGGTGGGTTTTGCACCCGGCCGCACCGACGCATCGCAGGACCAGACCGATGTGAACTCGTTTGCCGTGCTTGAGCCCACTGCGGATGGATTCCGCAACTACATTCGCAAGGGATTGGAGAAGTCGGCTGCCGAGCTGCTCCTGGATCGGGCGCAACTGCTCACGCTCACGGCGCCCGAATTGACGGTTCTTATCGGCGGCTTAAGAGTATTGGGCGCGAACTTCGGCGGGTCTCAACTTGGTGTTTTCACCCAGCGGCCCGGCGCGTTGACGAACGATTTCTTCACGAATTTGCTCGATATGAAGACGAAGTGGCAGAAATCCGCCAAGTCGGAAGGCGCACTCGAAGCGCGCGACCGCAAGACTGGCGAAGTTAAATGGACTGGAACCGTCATCGATCTAGTCTTCGGATCGAACTCCCAGCTCCGCGCTCTCGCGGAGGTCTACGCAAGCAGCGATTCCGAGAAGGCTTTCATCGAGGCATTCGTGGCCGCCTGGACCAAAGTGATGAACGTCGACCGCTTCGACCTTGTTTGATTTGGTGGAGAGATTCCGCGCCGAATGCTCGTCCAAAATGGATGGGCCTTCGTTCATGCGCCATGATTGCGGCGAGTGATAAAATCTATCAGTGCCGGGTCCTACGCGACGTAATCCCGCCAACCCCGCCAGGTCCGGAAGGAAGCAACGGTAACGGGCTCATGCGTGTGCAGTAGGTCACCCGGTACAATTTTTTGCGTTTTCTTCATTCCTGATGCATTGATGCGGCGAGCCGGTCCGCCACCGGTGTACGTGCCGCAAGGAGTAGTGCTTTGAGCCTTGACGTTCGCCCCATCGTGGGCCGCCGCGCCAAAATCACCGCGCTCGGAACCTACGTTCCTCCCGACGTGATCACCAACAAAGATCTCGAAAAAATGGTGGATACCACGGATGAGTGGATCCTGACGCGCACAGGTATCCGCGAGCGACACAAGCTGGCGCCGGGACTTGGCGTGAGCGATATTTGCGTTCAGGCGGCGAAAAAGGTGCTGGCGCAGCGCGGCATTGAGGCCAGCGAGATTGAGGCCATCATCGTCGGCACGGTTACGCCCGACATGATGTTTCCTTCGACCGCGTGCCTGGTACAGGACAAGATCGGCGCCAAAGGCGCGTGGGGCTTTGATGTTTCGGCGGGATGTTCGGGCTTTGTGTTTGCTCTTCAAGCCGGCGTCAAGCTGGTCGAAAGCGGCGCACATTCCAAAGTGCTCGTGATCGGCGCGGACGCCAATACGCGCATGACCGACTACACCGACCGCGCGACGTGCGTTCTTTTCGGCGATGGCGGCGGCGCAGTGCTCATCGAACCATGCGAAGAGGGTGAAATCGGGTTCATCGACTTTGTGCATGAGGTGGATGGCTCAGGCGGCGTCTCGCTCAACCTCAAAGGCGGCGGCAGCCTGAACCCGCCGACGCACGAAACCGTCGACAAGAAGATGCACTACATCTACCAGGATGGCCCGGCGGTGTTTAAGTTCGCAGTGCGCAAAATGGCTGAGACCACCGTGAAGGTGCTGGAACGCAACGGCATCACCGGCGCGGACCTGGCCTGGTTTATTCCCCACCAGGCCAATAAGCGCATAATTATGGCCACGGCTGAGCGGCTTGAGATGCCCGAGGACCGGGTAATTATTAATATTGAAAAGTACGGCAACACCTCATCGGGCACCATTCCGCTGGCCATGCAGTCGGCGATCGACGATGGCAAGCTGAAGAAGGGCGATCTGGTTCTGCTGGGAGCGATGGGAGCGGGGTTCACGGTGGGCGCGGCGCTGCTGCGCTGGGAAATCTGAGAGGCAGATTTTAACTTTTAGTTTGCTCTTGCAGCAATTCGTGCATTTCTTTCCACTCATAAATCTTTAGCTTGTCGGCTTGATTTTTCGCCGACCCGATCATTGCTTTTGCAACGTCTTCTCCCGTTATGCCCCTATACTTTCCGTCTTTCCATGCTAAAAGAGGATTTAGCGCGGGCCAAAACTTCATCAATGCACCTTCGAGCAGCGAGCGATTCTCTTTCCTGTCGCCCACAATCATGGATGGGCGAAAGATGTTCGTATGCTCGAAATTGAGCGCGATCACATCTCGCTCGGTTTCGCCCTTGGTCCGCACATAGAAAAATTTTGCGTTGGGATTGGCGTCAACAGCCGTGACCAGAAAGACCGATGTGGCCCCTCTCTCTTTTGCTATCTTTGCCGCCAGGACCGGATAATCGTGGTCGACTTTGTAATATTCCGCCTCCACGGGCGACTTTGCCTTGGTGGTGCCGAGAGCGATGAAGACTTCATCGGCGGCGATTTCCGATTTCAGATCCGTCAGTGAGTCGTAGTCGCCGATTAATATTCGTAGCTTTGGGTGAGTAATGTTCAGGCTTTTTCGAGCGACGGCGGTTACCTGCTCGTAGTCAGAGCTGTTCAACAGTTCGCTCAGAAGATGCGAGCCGACATACCCGCTTGATCCAAAGACAATGGCTTTTTTCATATGGCTGAGCAATCCGAGAATTCCTCCGAATAGGCGGCCCGAAAATTCTGACGAATATGCAGCGGCAAGCATCAAACAACAAATAGCTGCAGGCGCGCTTGTAGAAGCGATGGGCAGCTTCAGCATATACTGTGCTCCACAAACGCCTGAATTGGCCGGTGGGTGGACGATGCAAAGCGGAGGGCTACCATGGACGTGGCGATGACCGCAAGAAAAGGAAGAATCTCCAAGGCATTGCGTGAGCACGCCGAGGAAGGACTTGAGCGCATGGCCCAGATTCTCGGGAAAACCGCTCACGCCAGCATCACCATCACAACGCAGCGCCACATTCATATCGTCGAGCTGACCGTGCAGGCGCGCCTGCACAGATTTGCGGCTACTGGAAAGGCCGATACGCCGCTCGCCGCGCTTCGTGACGCCATTGAGCGCGCCGAACATCAAGCCCACCGCTACCGTGATCGGCGCCTGGTAAACAAGCGCCTGCCCAAGGGTGACAAAGTCCTGATTGCGCCTCCCGTCGCGCGTTCCAAGGCACGAGTTGAGCCGGATGCGGAGGAGACGGGATCGGCTCGCAACGTCGGCAAAGCGCGGGCGTCTATTAAGGTTCACTCATTTCCCGCTCGCGACACAGTTGTTGAACCGCATATCGTGAACAGCGCCGAAGCCATCGCGCTCAAGCCCATGAGCATTGAAGAAGCGGTGAAGGAGACGGAGTTCCGCGACCGCGATCTGCTCATTTTTCGTACCGTCTCGGGAGGCACATTCGTGCTGCATCGCCGCCGTGACGGCCAGATGGAATTGGTTGAGATTCCTTAAAATTTAGATAGTGCGGGCGCGCTCAGTCGCTCGTAAATGTTTTCCTTTTGCCATCGGTTCTCTCGCAGCGGTTCGCGTTTCAGTTCGCGAATGGGCGCGCCGCGCCGTGATGGCTTTGCTGCGTTCGCCGGCCAATGTGAGAAAAATCACAGGTTCTGGCGTGCAAAACCCGCGCAAACTTTGTATTCCGCTGGACTTTGGTTGCACGCGCCGACCGAATTTGGGTATGGTTCACCGGTTCTGCAACGCATACGATTTGAACAATATACGTATTGAATAGTGGCACTTCTGCGGTAAACGCCGGTTTCAGACCGGAAAGGGAGAAATCTGGCGTTCCGTCAGATTCAAGGGAGGCATCGGGTTGAATCTCTATAAAAACGCGAACCCCGATGCGCAGAGTGAGGTTCTCGATAGCCTGCCGGTCCTGATCTTTCTTGAGCGCGCTGGAACAATCGTTTTTGCCAATGCCGAAGCACGCCTGCTGTTGGGCCTGACTGAAGGCGCTTGGGTCGCTCGTCCAGTCGAAGAGGTTTTGTGGGGCCTCTCCGCCGGCACTGCGGAGCCGCAGACCCTGCTAACAGGCACGCCGCGCGGCTACCCATTCCATGCGACACTTCCTGAAAATAACGGCCGTCTCATTCCCGTTGAAGGCACCTACAGCGTTCTTAATCCGGAGCTGCGCGAGGCCGTGATTGTGGCTCATCCCAGCGAACGCGAACGCGCGCCCAAATCGCGACTGATGGAGGACGTGCTGGCCAGCCTTCCCGAGGCCGTAGCCATCGAGCACCAGAATCACGTACTCTACGCCAATCCGGCTTTTACGCGCATGTTCGGCTACACGGCAGAGGAGGCGAGCGGCGGCAGCCTGCGCGAGCTCATTGTGCCGGAGACACGCTTCAACGAGAATGCCGCCCTGCTGAAAGCCGTTGACGACCACGGCGTGGCGATGATGGAGACGGTTCGCAGCAACAAAGCTGGCGAGCTCGTGGACGTAAGCCTGCAGGCTGCCCAGCTGCTTGTAGACGGCGACAGGGTCGGTTACGTTTTCACCTTCCGCGATATTGGCGAGCACAAGGAGACGGAAAAAAAATTAGAGCACGACGCCATGCACGACGTGCTGACGGGTTTGCCCAATCGCGCTCTTTTTCTTGACCACGTCAACCTCGCGCTCAGCCGCCGCCTGCGCGATCCCGACCAGAATTGCGGGGTCCTCTACCTTGACCTCGATCGCTTCAAGGAAGTCAATGACGGTCTTGGCCACGCCGCGGGCGATGCTCTCTTGATTGCAGTCGCCGGTCGCCTGCGAGCTTCACTGCGTCCGCAAGACTCGGCCGCGCGACTCGGTGGAGACGAGTTTGCCGTTTTGGTCGAGAATATCGTTTCCGCATACGATCTTGAGGTGGTAGCCGGCCGCATACTGCATGAGTTGGAGCGGCCGTTTGAAATCTTTGGCCAGGAAGTCAGCGCGGGCGCCAGCATCGGCGCTGCCATTGCCAATCCCGACCATACCTCGTCCGATCTTCTTGTCCGTGACGCCGACGTTGCGATGTACCGCGCCAAACAGGCCGGCGGCGAGCGCTATGAAATCTTTGACAAGCACCTCGAAATCTCCGTCACTACCAATCGCGAGCGGGAGCGCGAACTCCGTTCCGCGGTGAGCAAGCGGCAGTTCTTGTTCCGGTATCAGCCGATCTATCGCCTTGTCGGCGGTTTGCTAGAGGGTTTTGAGTCGTTTCTCAGCCTGCGCCGCGCCGATGGTTCCCCGGATAACTTTGCCGACCTGCCGTCCGTAGCCGATGACAGCACCCTTTCGATTCTGCTGGCGCGCGAGGCTCTCGATGCAGCCTGTGCGCAACTGCGTATTTTGAGCGATCGCTTTCCCGAGCAGGAGCTGATTGTGACCGTCAACCTGACACGCCGGCAACTCTATCATCCCGATCTCATCGCGATTTTGATGAGGGCTCTCGCCGCCAGTGGCGCTGACCCTTCGCGCTTGATCATTGAAGCGCCTGAGAGCGCATTCAACGATGACCCCGACTCAGCGGTCGCTATTGTGCAACGCCTGGCGGACTGGCAGGTGCGCGTAGCCATCGACGATTTCGGCGGCAGCCTCGCGCCATTGAATCACCTCGTCAATCTCCCTGTCGGCATGATTAAGCTCGCTCCCAGGCTCACGGCCGCCGCGCTCTCATCGGGCCGGCAACTGGCCGTTCTGGAGTCGCTGATTCGCCTCGGCAATACACTGGGCTTGGAGATCGTCGCCCAGGGAATTGAGACGCCTCAGCAGCTCGCGGCGCTCTCCCGCATGGGATGCGCTCTGGGCCAGGGTCCTCTGCTTGCGCCGCTTCTGGAGCCGGAGCGAGCGATGGCGCATGCCGAGGCCGGCTATTGGGCCGTCGCACCGGGAATCTAATCTCAGTCCTGCCTCGCGGTTTACCTGATCATTTTTTATGTCCATGATCTTCGGTGTAGCATGAAACCAATGACGCCCCGGAAGCCATTACGCCACGTGCCAAAACCGAGAACAGCAGCCCGCAAGCCGACGCCGGCAGGCAAGCCGGGCAAGGATCTGATTATTCTCACCGGAATCTCCGGTGCGGGAAAAGCTTCGGCGCTTAAGGCATTTGAGGATCTGGGATATCACTGCGTCGATAATCTGCCGCTCGAACTGCTGCCTCAGTTCGCCGCGATCGTCGGCAAATCCACTGAGGTTGAACGCGCCGCCATCGTGATGGACGTTCGCGAGGGCGCTACTCTTGACCGTCTGCCCGAAATCCTCAAGAGCGTCAAAAAGCTGCTTCAGATTCGCGTTGTCTATCTTGACGCGCAGGACGCTGTGCTTGTCCGGCGCTATTCCGAGACGCGCCGCCCGCACCCGCTCGGCCAGTCAGACACGGTTTGGCGCTCCATCGTCGAAGAGCGTCAGTTGCTCGATCCTATCCGCAATGTTGCCGACACGCTTATTGACACCTCCAACTTCAATGTCCATGAGCTGCGTGCCGACATCCACGCCCGCTTCGGCCATGAGAAGCAAGCCAAACGCCTGCTTGTCTCCTGCCTGAGTTTCGGCTTCAAAAACGGCGTTCCTCTCGACGCGGACATGGTCTTCGACGTGCGCTTCTTGCCCAATCCTCATTTCGTTCCTGAATTCCGCAAAAAGACCGGACTCGATCCCAAAGTCGCCGCCTATGTTCGCGGATTTCCGCAAACGAAGGAGTTTCTCAATCGCGTCACCAAGCTAATGCTTTATCTGCTCCCTCATTACGTTAAGGAAGGGAAGAGCTATTTGACAGTCGCGTTCGGCTGCACTGGCGGCCAGCACCGCAGCGTGATGATGGCCGAGGAGCTGGGCAAGAGGCTTCACAAAGCCGGCTACCAGGTCAAGGCGCTGCATCGCGACATCGTGCGCTAAATATTCAATTGTGTGCGAAGGCGTGCCCCAGAATCAGCGAGCTGGCCACCCGTCAGCCCCGCAGTCCGTCAGCCCCGCAGCCCGTCTAGCCATCGGCCCAACGCATCCTCGGTCTGCTTGTACTTGTCGCCGGCGGGGTTCAGCCAGACAATCATCTTGCGTGCCGTGTCCCTTGTGTAAGCCTCCGGATCTTTGGTCGCGCCTGTCGCATCCGCATGCTCAAACCAGAGCAGCGGCACGCGCAGCGCAGCAGCCGCCGCGTCCAAATCGTATCGGTCCCGCACCAGCAGGCGCGCGGGAACCATTTGCGCGCGCGCGTCGTTGAAGATTGTGCCTGCCGCATCTTGAAGCGGTGAATCCACGACAACACCAGCCAGCTCGGGATGCTCCGCGCCAACTTCAAGAGCCAGATTCGCGCCGAGACCCGCGCCATCCAGCACAATCGAGCCGGAATCGATGTGCCGCGTTCCTACTAGGTATTCAATCGCCCATTCCGCATCCTGGCGCCAGTGCGCCTCGCTGGGGCGTGCATTTTGGCTATCTCCATATCCGCGATAGTCAAACGCCAGCACATTCACGTCCGCGCCATGCAGCCGCGCCAGCACGTCTACCGTGTCCCCCATGTTGCCGTCTTGCCCATGCAGATAAATCACGGTGAAGCGCGCGCGGGCAGCTCCCGGCGCCGCGGGAATCCACCAGCCTTTGAGGCGCGGGATGCCAATGTCTGTGGTCGCGAATGCGACTCTCCTGAAAGCCAATCCCGCGCTGGCCGGAGTTCTTGCGCCCCCCGCCGTCGGATGATAGAGCAGTTGCCAACTCCCTTGCCAGAAGAGCAGGCACAATGCCAGCCAGCAGCAAATTGCTGCGGCCGCAATCGTCGCGCTCAACGCCGCCAGCAGCCATCGCCCTGAGACAACGGGCGGCTTGACGTAGCCTGCGTTGCCACTCGCGTCTTGATCGGCGCGCGGGCCTGCTTTACCGCGGGCTGCGGGCTTTTGCGGCACAATTTGATTCTGGATTTTCTTGCGCGACATGTTTTCGGCTCACCCGCTTGGTTGTCCGCTCCAACCTGCGGAATCACTTCCATCCTAAACGTCGTAGCTGCCAGACCGTGCTCCGCGCTCCGGTGTATATTTCTCCTTGGTGTGAATCACTTCATCTACTGGAAGCGATCTAAATGGCGCCGATAAACGCTGAACCGACCAAGCCGACAACAAATGAAGTTCTGCTCATCACTAGTGGCGATCTGCGCCTCTCCGCCAACCAGGCGTGCTGGTCCGCGCAGCGCGACATGGAAGAAATGCTCACTGCCGCGTTTGCGCAAAAGGGCTACAAGCTCGTCCGCGCTCACGCCTACGACGAGAAACTGAAGCATGGTTTCATCTCCTCGCAGCGCCAGGGCATGGATGTCTTCACGAAGATTGACCCCAGCGCCCGGCTCGTTTTTGCCACCGCGGCGTGGCAGTATAGCCATCATGTTCTGCCTGGTCTCCGTTCGCATCAGGGGCCGATTCTCACCGTCGCTAACTGGTCGGGACAGTGGCCGGGACTGGTCGGCCTGCTCAATTTGAACGGCTCCCTGGTGAAAGCCGGCAAGCCGTTCTCCTCCATCTGGAGCAAGGATTTTACCGATGCTTACTTTCAGAGTGCTCTGGATCGGTGGCTTAGCGACGGGACCGTCACGCACGATCTCTCCCATGTCCATTCGCTCGATAAAACCAAATTGCCCGCCGCCAGCGCGCAATTGGGAGCGCAGCTCGCCAAAGATCTGAAGTATCGCAAAGCCATCATGGGTGTTTTTGATGAAGGCTGCATGGGCATGTACAACGCCATCATCGACGACGAGTTGCTCAATCCCGCCGGAATCTTCAAGGAGCGCCTGAGCCAGTCCGCGCTCGTCGCCAAAATGCGCACGGTCACCGAAGCGGAAGCGCAGGCCGTCTATCAATGGCTGGTTGCCAAGGGCGTCAAATTTTCTTTCGGCAAGAATGCTGCGACGGAGCTGGCGCTCGATCAGGTGCTCGAGCAGTGCAGGATGTACATCGCGGCCGTCCGCATCGCTCACGAATTCGGCTGCGACGCCATCGGCATTCAATATCAGCAGGGGCTCAAAGATCTGGTGCCCGCGTCCGATCTGGCTGAAGGCATGCTCAACAATTCCGATCGCCCTCCGGTGTACGCCGAGGGAACCACAAACGAGCTTTACGCCGGTGGGCCGCTGCCGCACTTCAACGAAGTCGACGAATGCGCAGGCGTCGATGCGCTGGTCACCAATCTCTGCTGGAAGGCGCTTGGCCTCGATCCCTCGACGACGCTACACGATGTGCGCTGGGGCGAGCACTACAAAGGCGGCAGCGGCGCCGCCAGCCCAGAACAAGGCGCCGCCAACCGAGAGCAAATCGACGCCTTCATCTGGCTATTGCAAATCTCCGGCGCCGCCCCGGCCAATCATTTTGTGGATGGCTACGCGGGCGCAATCAGCGAACGCCAGCCCGCCATGTACTTCCCACTCGGCGGCGGTTCGCTCAAAGGCGTCGGCAAACCGGGCGAAATTGTATGGAGCCGCGTCTTTGTCGAGGGTGGCGCGCTGCACGCCGACCTTGGCCGCGGCACGGTGGTCATCCTGCCTGCTGCCGAAACCGAACGCCGCTGGCGCGAAACCACGGTGCAGTGGCCGATCGTCCACGCCGTTTTGCATGGTGTCAGCCAGAATCAAATGATGGCGCGCCACCGCGCCAACCACTTGAATGTGGCCTATGCTCCCTCGGTCGCCCTCGCGGACAAAGCTCTCGCGACCAAGGCCGCAATGCTTGCCGACCTTGGTGTCCACGTCCATCTCTGCGGCGTCGCGCAGTAACTCTACGTCCGAATTTGTTCCGTGGCCATCTCCGTTGTGGCCGGAATGATTCCCATCTCCTGGTAAATGGGCCGCACCACGCGCCGCAGCGCCGGCAGTTGCGTCATGAACCAGGCCGCGCCCAGCACCACGACCACTCCGTTGAAAAGAACCGTCCATTGCGCTCCCGAAAGCGGCGTGCCTCCCACGAACCAAATCGGCATGGGTGGGATTGCGTTTGCCAACATTCCTGCCAGCAGGCTGCCGAACGGTGCCATCCCCATGAAAGCCATCGTGTAGTAGCTCATCACGCGTCCTCGCTTGTCTTCGCTCACCAGCGTCTGGATGACCGTATTGCTCGCCGCCATCCCCTGCATCATGCCCATGCCCGCCACCATCGCCATCAGCATCGATAGCCAGAAAACGTGCGACAGGCCAAAGCCGATTAGTCCGACTCCAAACACAGCCGCCGCAACCGGAATCATGCGGATCAATCCGCGCACGCTTCTGCGCGCCGCCAGCGAAATTGCCGAGACCAGCGCGCCCACGCCCATCGCTCCCATCAGGAACCCGAGCGTGTGCGGGCCGCCATTCAGCACTTTGACAGCGAAGATCGGCATTAGCACTACAAACGGCATGCCCATCAGGCTGATCACGGCAAACAGCATCAGAATTGTGCGGATGGGCAGGAAACCTGCAACATAACTCCAGCCTTCCTTTAGCTCCGTCAGCATCGATGTCGCCTTCCGCAGCGCTGCCGTCGCACTCAGTTGCATCATCAGGAGCGATGCAATCACCGCGATGTAGCTGATGCCATCGACCAGAAAGCACCAGCCCTCGCTGGTGGCCGCAATCAAGATTCCAGCCAGCGACGGCCCAATCAAGCGCGCCACGTTGACCATGGACGAGTTGATCGCGATGGCGTTGCCCAGATCGGCGCGGTCGCCCACCATCTCCATCATGAAGGCCTGGCGCGCCGGCATATCGAAGGCATAGACGATGCCCTGAATGACGCTCAAAAACAGAATCAATCCAATGGTGATATGACCCGAGAGAGTGAGCGCCGCCAGCAGAAACGACTGAATCATGGACAGCGTCTGCGTCCACACCAGCACTTGACGGCGGTCAAGCCTGTCTACCCAGACGCCTGCGAAAGGCGCGACAAGAAACGTTGGAATCTGCCCCGCGAAGCTGACCGTGCCCAGCAGCAGAGCAGAGCCCGTTAGCCGGTACACCAGCCACGACGTCGCAATGCGCGTCATCCAAGTGCCGATCAGCGAGATGGTCTGGCCGCCGAAGAACAGCCTGAAATTGCGATGCCGCAGCGCGCGCCATATATGCGAAGGGCCGCTCGGCGGCTTAGGTCGGCCCGCAGCTTCAAGATAGGTAGTGGATGTGCGGCCCCGCGCTCCGCTTTTGCTCAAGAGGTTATCCTCATGCGCCACTTCTCCGATTCGAACTGGAGAGTCGACACTCTTCTTTTACCTTACTTGCTGCCTGGACGGAATTCAGTGCGGCTTCGTCAGCCATGAATCGCATGATCCGCGTCGATATTCACGCCGCTCCACGCTTTTTGCGCGGTCCAGGGTTCAGGCGGCGCGCTCCAGAACTCGTCCCTTGCCGCCAGCCCGAGCGGCAGCCACGCCGCCGCGCAAAAATAGCAGCTCCCGGTAGATACGTAGCTTTCTCCGAGGGCCGGTTGGTGTCCGGCGAATCCGATCGTCAGCCATCCCTCACTATCAAATGTGCCCGGCGCTTCGATCATCCGCGTCATCACGGCGGTCATTGCGCTTCGCGCCTGCGCGGGAGAAACGCCCTCCGGCAGGTCGCGCCGCCACGCCATCTCTGCCAGGTGATGCAACGTTCCAAACCGGTAGGCCAGCGAGCGCCCGATGGGCGGCAGAGTGCCCTCGGGGCTGATGAGCCTTTCTTGAACCGCCGCATAGCGCCGCGCCCGCTCCTCCACTGTTTCGCGCAAAAACGTCCAGCGATCCGTTACCGGCTGCGCGACATCCAAAATGGTCAACAACATTGGCTGGATCACAAAACTGTTGAGGTAATCCCAGTGGAACTCGGGTCCGTCACCGTAAGCTCCGTCGCCTTTGTACCACTGCTGCACTTGCCGCAGGGCATAGTCGATGCGCACGGTATCCCACGGCTCGCCGAACTTGCAGAAGAATGCCTCGATCATGGCGCTGAACAGAAGCCAGTTGTTGAAGCCTGGCTGCAGTTTGCGCGTTGCGGCGAGCGCGCGCACCAGGTTTTCCTTAGTCTGCGAATCGAGCTTCGCCCAAAGCTCATTGGGCGCGCGCACCACGGCCAGCGCAAGAAGCCCAGCATCGACCAGCGACTGCTGGTTTGTTCCAAAGTTGAATGCGTCGGGCGATTGCGGATCGGTGCCGTATCGAATAGCGAGCCGCGCCCACTCGCGGTAGCGTTTGCGCAGCACTTCCTCAGCGGGATGGTCGCCGGGCTCAGCCTCCAGCCACGGCGCTAGTCCTGACAGGAGTCGCGCGACGGCTTCCAGATGTGTCGACTCTCTTCGCGCTGCTTTTTGTCCCTCAACGGCTTCCACAGGCATCGTCGCGCGCAGCTTTTGTTGGCTGATCGCTTCAAGCACCGGCTGCGAAACGCGCTCGACAATAGCAAGCCACTTGGCCCGGTCGTCATTTCCTGAAGACTTACCCGCCGGAGTCGCTTCCCCAGCCGCGCTCCGCGCTCCCTGCGCCGCAATCAGCGGCGCCGATGCCAGCAGCGCGCTCTTCAGAAAGTTTCGCCGGGTCGCTCTTGAGTTCATCTTTTTACTCTTCCGCCGCTTTCGCCGCAATTCCTTCCGCTGCCGCAAGGTTCTGTATCAATTCCGTGGGTACATTGTGACGGCTGCGCAGATAGTCCGCGGAGTTATAGGAGATCCAGGCTTTGCCGGTTTCGTCTCCCCAGACCAGAATCTTGAGCGGCAGATCGATGGCAATGCTTGGCGCCGCCAACATTACGGGCGTGCCCGCCTTCGGATTCCCAAAGATCAGCAGCTTGGTGGGGCGCATCTTCATACCCACCTTCTCAGCTTCGCCGCCGTGATCCACAACCGCGAATAAAGTCACGCCCTTCGCCGAGAGAATGCCGAGAATCCTCTCAACGGTCGCGTCCACCGAATGATGGCTGGGGATGTCGACAATTCCAGTTGCACTCATGTCGAAATGATACGTGAGTTGCTCTTCCGCCCGCTGCGAAGTGCCTGCGGTTTTGAATCGAATCGTTCGGCCAACTGATCGGCTCAGCTCGACCGCTGCCTCTTTACTCTATAAAGACAACCTGTATTTTGTGCAATTTTGCTGCGGTAGGCCCTCCGATAAGAGCGGACAATTAGATAAGAGGTTTTCTATTTTGGAAGCGGGGCTCCTTTGACGGTTTCTCAACATTCGAATACTCCGATCGGCCTCTTGCAGTCCGTTTTTGGCTTTGCCGGCTTTCGCGCCAATCAAGAGATGGTATGCAGCACGGCGATCGAGGGACGCGACCTTCTGCTGGTCATGCCGACTGGGGCAGGGAAGTCGCTTTGCTATCAATTGCCCGCTATCGCGCGTGGCGGAACTGCGCTGGTTATTTCGCCGTTGATCTCTCTGATGGAAGACCAGGCCGCGAAACTGGCCGCGCTCGGCCTTCGCGTGGCGCGAATTCACTCCGGTTTAGACCGCGCGGCAGCCCGTCAGGCGTGCGTGGAATTCCTGGAAGGCGGGCTGCAGTTTCTATTCATTGCGCCTGAGCGGCTGCGCGTGCCCGGATTTCCCGAGATGCTCGCCAAGCGCCCACTGGCGCTGATTGCCATCGATGAGGCGCATTGCATTTCGCAATGGGGACACGACTTTCGGCCAGACTACCGAATGTTGGGCCAGTATCTGCCGGGTCTGCGCAACTCTCCCAATCCCCCGCCGGTAATTGCGTTAACGGCCACAGCCACGCCCACGGTGCAGGCGGACATTCTTGCGCAACTGGGTATGGCGGATTCGCTCAAGTTCATTCACGGCTTCCGCCGCGAGAATCTCGCCATCGAGGTGGTTGAGGTTGCGGTGCCGGCGCGGTCGCGCGCAATCAGCCGTCTGCTCGCTTCGCCGGCACGCCGTCCGGCCATCGTCTATGCGACGTCGAGAAAGCAGGCCGAAAGCCTGGCCGAGGAGCTCTCGCTTGTCGTCTCATCTGCCGCTTACCATGCCGGTCTCGATGGGGAGACGCGTGCACACGTGCAAAAGGCGTTCCAGACCGGCGAATTGCAAGTGGTGGTGGCCACCATAGCATTCGGCATGGGAATCGATAAGGCTGACATCCGCACGGTAATTCACGCCGGTTTGCCGGCCACACTCGAGGGCTACTATCAGGAGATTGGTCGCGCCGGCCGCGACGGAGCTTTGAGCCGGACTTACTTGATGCACTCCTATGCCGACCAGCGGACGCACAACTTTTTCCTTAGCCGTGACTATCCGCCGCTGCAAAACCTGAACCTGGTCTTTGCGGCGCTCGGGGAAGAACCGCGACTTGTCGAAGAGCTGCGCGTCGCGTCGAAACTGGACGGAGAGGAATTCGACAAGGCTCTTGAAAAGCTCGAAATTCACGGCGGCGCGCGCGTCGACTTCGGAGGCGCAGCGACCAGAGGCGCGGCGGGATGGAAAAAAAGTTACCCAATTCAGGCCCAGCATCGGGCCGAGCAGTTCGAGCAGGTGCTGCGGTTCACTACATCGAGCACATGCCGAATGTGCGCGCTGGTGGCGCATTTTGGCGACGTAAAGGACGCGAGCCAGTCGTGCGGAATCTGCGACATTTGCGATCCGGCGGGCGCGGTGCTGCGCCAGTTCCGGCGCGCCACGCCAACCGAGCGCCACATTGTGGAGGCAATTGTGGACAAGCTGCGCCCGGTAACCTACATGGCGGCGGGGACGCTGCAGCGGAGCCTCGAACCCGCGGGCGGAATGAGCCGTAGCGACTTTGACGGGCTGCTGGATGCGATGGCGCGCGCGGGACTCATCGAGATCGAGGAAGCGACCTTCCAGAAAGACGGAGAGATTCTGCGTTTTCGAAAAGCGATGCTCACGGAAACGGGATTGGAAGTGAGGCCTGCAACGCCGCTGCCGCTGCTTATCGGTGACGGAATTGCCGATGAGTTCAGCGCCGGAAGCGCGGATCTGCCGCGAACGAGAAAAGCCCGGATAGGCGACCGGTCCACTGGAGAGAAGCCAGCCGGCATAGTAGCGAATCGTGCGCCGGCCAGCGCCGCTTCCGAGGCTCTGGCTGCGATTCTCCGGGAGTGGCGAACCGCCGAAGCCAAGCGGCTGGGCGTTCCGGCTTTTGTGGTGCTGCATGACCGCACGCTGCGGGCGGTCGCGTTGGCGCGCCCAGCGAATGTAGCGCAATTACTGGCGATCAATGGGATCGGCCCCGCCAAGGCGGAGCGGTTTGGTGTGGCTATCCTGAAGCTGTGCGCGGCGTCCGCTAGCTAATCCGCTCGATCTCGACCGACTCCAGCACCACAGGCTTGTGCGGCTTGTCCTGCCCATTGCGCGGCAACTTTGAAATTTTGGTCACGATGTCTTCGCCCTCCACCACTTCGCCAAAGATCGTGTGGTTGCCGGTGAGCCACGGCGTCGCCGCCACAGTGATAAAAAACTGGCTTCCGTTGGTGTTCGGGCCTGAGTTCGCCATGGCCAGCTTGAACGGCTTGTCGAACTTGTGCGCCGAGCCCCTGGTCTCATCCTCAAAGCGATAGCCCGGCCCGCCCATGCCAGTGCCCGCGGGATCTCCGCCCTGAATCATGAAGTCTGGAATCACGCGATGAAAAATGGTGCCGTGATAAAGCTTGTCTTTCGACTTAGCGCGCGTCACCGGATGCGACCACTCCTTTGTGCCCTCGGCCAGCTCGATAAAGTTCTTGACGGTGATGGGTGCTTCGGTTTCAAAGAGCCGAACAGTAATTTTGCCTTCGCTGGTGGTGAAGATTGCGTACGTTCCTGCTGCAAGTGCCATGAATTCTCCTGTGTTTGTTTGCTTGTAAATTTCGTCAACCTAAATCTGACGACTGATAACCGCGCTTACGGCAACGGCGGCGGCATCGTCTGCCCTTCACGAACAATCGTCACCTTTTTCAATGTCACCGGCGAAAGCGGCCTGTCGTTCGAGTCGCGTTCTACGCGCGCAATGGCCTTTACAACTTCGACGCTTGGGTCATCGCACTGGCCAAAGAGCGTGTAGTGCTGATCGAGAAAATCGGTTGCCTGCTCGGTGACAAAGAACTGGCTCCCATTGGTGTTCGGCCCGCTGTTGGCCATCGCCAGCCGACCCGGACGGTCGAAGTTGAGGCCCGGATCGAACTCGTCGTCGAAGAAATATCCGGGATTGCCCATCCCCGTTCCCGTCGGATCGCCGCCCTGAATCATGAACTGCGGAATCACCCGATGAAAAATCGTCCCGTCGTAATACGGCTTGTGGTGCTGCACCTTCTTCGTCGCGGGGTCGGTCCAGTCCCTGGTGCCTTCGGCCAGTCCGATGAAGTTGGCCACCGCTTTTGGGGCTTGCTTTTGATAAAACTGGCAGGTGATCCGGCCCATCGACGTATCCATCACCACAAATGGCCCGTTAGGAACCGTCGTGGCCTCGGCAGTCGCCTGCGGCGCGTCAGGAACTTCGCTCGCGGAAGGGCTCGCTGGTGCGTTCGTTGCCGGGCTCGCGGGTGGTGTCGATTGTTGAGCGAAGATAACGAAAGCTGCGCCAGCAATACAGGCCACTGCCAGAGAAGAGAAGAGAAGCGTCCGTCGAGTATTCATGCCTGTCTTCAGGGTAAATCATGCGGCGTCGAGGCCGCCACCGGGCCGTTCGCTGTTCAAGGCGCGGCTACGCGCTACACCAGCTTTAGAAATCCCGCTTGGCTCAGTCGCGCTCCCGGAAAAACCGTCTCGAGATTCTCGGCGCCGAGCGTGCGCGTGACCACTTCGCCCAGTACCTGCCGGTAGTCGGTGGTGAGCGCCAGATCGCGGCCTTCGTTCAGTTGGTCGTCGTCGAGCCCCGGCCACTTGCCGTAGACCTTGCCACCCTTCACTTGCGCGCCCAGCACAAACATCGCATTGGCGTGCCCGTGGTCCGTGCCGCCCGTCCCGTTCTCGCGCGCCGTACGTCCAAATTCGGACATCGTCACCAGCGTCACATTTCCGCCACTGTCGCCCAGGTCGCGCCAGAACGCGGCGATGCTCCCGGAGAAATCGGTAAGCCGGTTGGCGAGCTGCCCGTTGACGCCTCCCTGGTTCTGGTGCGTGTCCCATCCGGTCACATCGGTAAAGGCCGCCTCAACGCCCAGGTTCGCCTTCAGCAGTTGCGCGATCTGCTTCATGTTGTTGCCAAAATCCGTATTCGGGTAGTTCACGCCAGCCGCAGGCGTGTACTGCGCGGGATTCGCCGCCTTCAGCATCTTCACAGCTTCAAACGTTTCATCTCCCGCCGCGTGAAAAATGCGATCGCCTGAGTCGGCATACATCGCCTCAAACGCACTCGCCGCCGGCGAAGGCGTTGCACCACGCCCCGCCACGCTAAATGTATTCACGTTGCCGATCGCGATCGCAGGAATGGTACCGGCCAGCGTGCGCGGAACTTCTGCGCCGAGCGCCAGCGCGCGAAATGCTGTGTGCTCCTGATTGTGCCGCCCGCAATGACATGCGGCGGCGTACACGTCCTCTGCCCGAAGCGCGCGATTCAGCCAGCCGTCGTCGGTGTTCTTCAATCCCGGCGTGCCCGATTCCATGTAGTCCTGCGCGTCAAAGTGCGACCGGCTCATATCGGGCGAGCCGCACGCGTGCACAATCGCCAACTGTCCCTGATCGTAGAGCGGCTTGAACGAGGCCAGCGATGGATGGAGGCCGAAGAATCCATCCAGATCCAGGATCTGATTTTCCGGAATCGCGATGCTCGGCCGCATCTTGTAATAATTCTTTTCGCGATAGGGAACCACCACGTTCAGCCCGTCCGCCGCGCCGCGCTGGAAGATCACCACTAACCGCTGACCTGGCGCACCCGCAGCCGCCTGCGCCAGCACTGAGCGCACAAGAAAATTCGGCATCGCCGTCGTGCCTGCTACAGCCAGCGCGCCTCTGTGCAGAAAAAATCGCCGGTTCATTCGCATCATTTTTCACCTCTAAACAGCAGCTTTCAGCTATCAGCCATCAGCTTTCAGTTTCCTACTTAGTCCCGCGTGCAATCTACGAAAGCCTCGTGTTTTGCCTGCGCATGCCTCAACTTCGGTTCTCTCGCCGCCCAGCTGACAGCTGATGGCTGAAAGCTGGCCCCTGGCGGTTTCAGCGCCGCTGAAACTCCGGCGACCCCATCAGCAATCCCGCAAGCAATTGGTCTTCCCGCTCGTATGCATCGGCTGCGGGCGCTCGATTCGGCCGCCGCGCCGCGGGTGCTCCAGAGACCGCCGCAGAGCTCGCTCTGACTGCTTCGAAAGGCCTTAAGTCGGATACCCGCGGATCGCGCTGCATCATCATCGGCGGACCTTGCCTCGCCGGATCCAGCATCGTCCCCTGCGCGCTTTGCGCTTGAAATTCCCTCAGTGCCGCCGATCGCGTCGCATCGCTCACCCCACCCGGCAGCAACACTTGTTCAAGCCGCGCCTCCTCTGTCGCCGGAGTGGGCACCACTTGCTGCGCGGGTGCATCGTTATCCAGTGCGCTCAGGTTCGTCTCGGGCGCCCACCCCACCGTAATTCCCGGCAGCTTGTTCGACGCCAGCGACAAGGCAAAGTTCATGCGGTCAACCAGCGCGCCCGTGCTCACCCAGTCTGCCTCGTTCCATTTGTACCCCACCGGGGGAACACAGCCATACAGTGGCATTCCCATCTGGCGCAGCCTATTCACCAACGGCTCAAAGTTCACCACGTTCGCATTGCTCGCGCGCACCGCGCTCACCACATATTCGAGCGGCGTCTTCACCTTGGCGCTGTCGTCCGTCGCGGCCCAGAACTCCGGCGAATGAAAAAGCGCCTTCAGCACAGTGGGAATATCTCCGCCGCTGCTTAAATACGCTTTCGCCATCCGATCCACCAGAGCCTGCGGCGGATCGTCGCTCACAAACCGGATCGCCAGCTTGCGCGAGATGAACTCGCCCGTTGCCGGCCGCGTTGCCAGCATGTGCAGCAACTCGCGGCCCTCCAACTCGCCGTTCTCTTTGATCTTCGCGCCCATCACTTTTTTCGTGCCCGGCTCGTGCCGGTTTTCATTAAATTGGAATCCGCCGCCCTGCTGCGGCCGATCCACCGTCCAGCCCGACAGCACCCGCGCCACCTGCGTTATGTCGGCCTGCGTGTAG
>Ga0208849_1000468_pt1 | contig 37791 bp, 41 predicted proteins | sample NGESurdeep072012_10_FD_184470 | JGI IMG/M metagenome (GOLD analysis project Ga0208849, IMG submission 184470) | Arctic peat soil microbial communities from Barrow, Alaska - NGEE Surface sample 53-3 deep-072012 (SPAdes) | ecosystem: Environmental > Terrestrial > Soil > Wetlands > Peat ... | reverse complement strand
TCGTCGACGCCGCCGCCGATGGCGAGACCCGGTCGCGGCTGATGGCGCTTCTGCGGCTGGCCGGCGGATGAGCGTGCCCGGGCCGAGTTTCGATCTGGCCGCCGATGACGTGGCGATGCGCATCGGCGAATTCGACCTGCGGCCACTGGAAGACGCCGACGCCGGCGATCTGCTGCGCCATTTCGCCGATCCGCGGGTGACCCGGTTCATGGACATCGAGCCGCTTCGGGAACTGGGCGAGGCGGCCGAGATCATCGACTGGGCGCGGACCCTGCGCGACCGCGGTCAGGGCCTTCGTTGGGGGATCCGGGACGCGGGGTCCGGGGTGTTCATCGGCACCTGTGGCTTCAACGCCTTGACCTGGGACCGCGGTCGGCGCGCCGAGGTCGCCTATGACCTGGGCAGCGCCTGGTGGGGGCGCGGGGTGATGGCGTGGGTGATGCCGGCCCTGGTCGCCTTCGCTTTCGAGCGCCTGACCGTCCATCGCATCGACGCCCTGGTCACGCCTGGCAACGACCGCTCATGCCGCCTGCTCGAGCGCCACGGTTTCGCCCGCGAAGGCGTCTTGCGCGGCTATGGCTACTGGAAAGGCGCCTACTGGGACCAGATAATCTACGCCCGCATCGCGCCGGGCACGGGTGAATGACATCTGAGGCGCCTTCGATGAGGCTTCCCGGTAAGGTTCAACACCAAGGACACAAAGAACACCAAGGAGACGAAGTTAGGATTTTTGCGCTTCGCGCGGAGCGCAATTCTTTGCCTCTCTCCTTTGTGTTCTTCGTGTCCTTGGTGGTCTTGGTGTTGAATTAGCCGCATTCGCCACTTGCACGGGCCTGATGGTAGGCCCCGGCGCGCCAGCAGGCTTGACGCGCTCAGCGGCGCCCGGCACCCTGGGGGTGGACCAGACGGCTGGGCGGTCGCCCTCTTTTCCGCAAGGGGAGGGGGGAGGAAAGTCCGGGCTCCACGGTGACAAGGCGGCGGGTAACGCCCGCCGGGGGCAACCCCAGGGAAAGCGCCACAGAAAGCAAACCGCCCTTTTTGGTCGCAAGGCCTTAGGGCAAGGGTGAAAGGGTGGGGTAAGAGCCCACCGCGGACCGGGCAACCGGGACGGCATGGCAAGCCCCGCCTGGAGCAAGACCGAATAGGGATGTCGCGCCGGCCGCAAGGCCGGCAGGCCGTCGCCGGCTGAAGGCATCCGGGTAGGTCGCGAGAACCGTCCGGCAACGGGCGGTCCAGAGGAATGATCGCCGCGTCCTTTCGCGCAAGCGAGAGGGCTGCACAGAACCCGGCTTACAGGCCGTCTGGTCCCCTCATCATAGCGAATGCGGCGGGAATGGGCCCGGGCGTGGAATACTATCGGTTCACTTTATGTTCTGTGGATAGGTCAAATCTGTTAACCATAGCGTTGTGCGACTTCTTTGACACTCTGGAAAAAACACTGAAAGTGTCATTGTCTCCCAATCAATCCCATGTTAACCCAATCGCGTCGCCAGCGGGGACGGTCCGACGCCTTCCAGGGGGAAGCGGTCGGGCCGAAAGGCGGTGCATGGGACGCGCGGATTGACGCGGTGGCGAGTGGGGCGGCGCGGTGTTTCTCTCGACCTTCGAGAAGCAGCTGGATGCCAAGCGGCGGATTGTAGTGCCGCTGGATTTCCGCGCCGCGGCGGCAGGCCCTTTCGATGGCGTCTTCTGTTTTCCTTCGATCGAGGCCGACTGCGTCGAAGGCGGGGGCGGCGCGCTGTTCGATCGCTACCAGGCGCTGATCGAGGAACTGGCCTTCGGCGATCCGCTGCGCACGGCCTTGGAGACCAGCGTTCTGGGCGGCATGGCGCGGCTTTCCTACGACACCGCCGGGCGGATCACCTTGCCTGAGAGCCTGTGCGAGATGTTCGGCCTGACCGATTGGGTGGCCGTGGTCGGGCTTGGCGATCGCTTCCAGATCTGGCCGCGCGAGGCCTTCCAGGCGTACCGGGCCCAACAGCGGCTCGCCGCCCGCGAGGGCATGGCCGCCCTGCGCGCCAGCCAGCGCTTGGCGCGCGGCGGAGCGGGGGCATGAGCGGCGCGCCGCACGTTCCGGTGCTGCTAGCCGAAGTCCTCGAGGCGCTCAAACCCGCGGCGGGTCAGATCGTGGTCGACGGCACGTTCGGCGCGGGTGGCTATTCCCGCGCCTTCCTGGCCGCCGGGGCGCGGGTTGTCGCCTTCGATCGCGATCCAGGGGCGGCGCGCTTTGCCGCGTCTCTGGAAGCGGCCAGGGGCTTTCGGCTCGTCGCGCGATCGTTTTCGACCATGGCCGAGGTGGTCGGCGACGCCGGCGCCGACGGCGTGGCGCTCGATCTTGGCATGTCCTCGATGCAAATCGACGATGCCGAGCGCGGCTTTTCGCTGATGCGCGACGGGCCGCTGGACATGCGCATGGCCGCCGAGGGGGTCACCGCCGCCGATCTGGTCAATGAAGCCTCACCGGCGGAACTGGCCCGGATCTTCCGCGAATTCGGCGAGGAGCGCCAGGCCCGGCGTATCGCCGGGGCCCTGGCGCGGCGGCGCGGCGAGCAGCCGTTCACCCGTACGCTCGACCTGGCCGAGGTGGTCGAACGGGCGCTCGGCGGCCGCAGGGGGGCCAGGACCCATCCGGCGACCCGCGTCTTCCAGGCCCTGCGTATCGCCGTCAATGGCGAGCTGGCCGAGCTGGAAGCAGGCCTTTCGGCGGCCGAGCGCACGCTGAAGGCCGGCGGCGCCTTGGCCGTCGTCACCTTTCATTCGCTCGAAGATCGGATGGTCAAGACCTTCCTTGCCGCCAGAGCCGGTCGCGAGGGACCTGGCTCGCGCCACGCGCCGCCCCGGCATGAAGGCCCCGCGCCCAGCTTCAGGCTGCTCCACAACGGCGCCCGCGCGCCCGGCGCGGCCGAGATCGCCGCGAATCCCCGCGCCCGCTCGGCCAAGCTTCGCGCGGCCGCGCGCACCGATGCCCCGGTCTGGAGGCTGGCGGCGTGATCCTCTCCGACCTGTTCACTCGGCGCGTACGAGGCTTTCGGATCATTGATCTCTGCGCCCTGGCGGTGCTGCTGGTGCTCGCGTTCGGCGTCTATGCCTTCAAGACCCTGGCCGGGGCGCAGAGCGCCGACGCCGCCGACGTCCAGCGTCAGATCGTCCAGGAGCAGAAACGCGTCCGACTGCTCGACGCCGAGATCGCCCACCTCGAGGACCCCAGCCGGATCGAACGGTTGTCGACGCAGTACCTGGGCCTGCAGCCGGTCGACCCCAAGCGCGAGGCGACGCCCGAGGTCCTGGCGCAGGTCGCCGCCGGCGGGGGCAAGCCATGACCGCGCTGAGCGGGCCGTTCCCCGGCGGTCAGGCGCCTTCTCCCTGGCGATGGCTGTCAACGCGCCTGTGGTGGATGGAGCACGCCTTCGAGCGGGCGCGCGCCTCGGGCAAGGCGGAGGACGACACCCGCCTGCGGATCTTCTTCGTCCTGGCGCTGTTCTCGTTCGCCTTTCTGACCCTCGGTCTGGCGGCGACCAAGGCGGCCCTGTTCTCGGGCCTGGGACATGAAAGTGACGAGGCGCCGCCGATGGCCGGCGCGAGAGCAGACCTTGTCGATCGCAATGGCCAGATCCTGGCGGTCGATCTGGTCCACTACGGCCTCTACGTCGATCCGCGCGATGTCTCCGACGGGCGGGCGACGCAAACGGCGCTGCTCGCTGCCCTGCCCCAGATCGCGCCGGCCCGCCTGGAGAAAATCCTGGCGGGCGGCCGGCGGGAATATCTGATCGGCGATCTCACTCCCGAGGTGAAGGCCCGCGTCCATGACCTGGCTCTGCCAGGGGTCGGCTTCGAGGAGGAGACCGGACGGGCCTATCCGCTGGGCGAAACCGCGGCCCACCTGATCGGGTTCGCCAGCTCCGACGGCGCGGGGCTGGCCGGGGCCGAGCGCGCCTTCGACGGCCAGATCCGCTCCCAAGCCGGAAAGGCGCCAGTGGCGTTGTCGATCGATCTGCGGGTCCAGGGCGCCCTGCAGGACGAGCTCGAGAAAGCCGCGGAGCACTTTCAGGTCCTCGACGGGGCCGCCATGGTGGTCAACGTCCGCACCGGCGAGATTCTGGCGATGGCCAGCTATCCCGCCTTCGATCCCAACGCCCCCGGCAAGGCCGAGCCCTCGGCGATGGTCAATCACGCGGCGGCCACCGTCTACGAGCCCGGCTCGGTGTTCAAGGTCTTCACCCTGGCCATGGGCCTCGATTCGGGCGTCACCGACGTCTACCGAAAATTCGACGTCCACACGCCGCTGGTGCTGCCCGGCCAGACCATCCATGACTACGATAAAGGTGACGAGACGTTGCCCCTGTGGGAGGTGTTCACCCACTCGTCCAATATCGGCGCGGCGCGCATGGCGCTGCTGGCCGGCGCCGATCGGATGGAACGCTACTGGCGCGCCTTTGGCCTCTACCGCGCGGCGCCGAGCGAACTCATCGAGTCGGCCCGCCCCCTGGTTCCCCGGCGGATGACCGATAACGCGGTCGCCTCGATGGCCTTTGGCCACTCGATCTCCGTCAGCCCGCTGACCATCGCCACCGGCATGAGCGCCATCCTCAACGGCGGCCTCTATCGCCCGCTGACCCTTAGGAAACTCGAACCCGGCCAGGCTCCGGCGCCGGGCCGGCGGGTGATCCAGGCCTCCACCTCGCGCACCATGCTCAACCTGATGCGCCTCAACGCCACCAACGGCACCGGCCGCAGCGCCAACATCGCGGGCTATCGGGTCGGGGGCAAGACCGGCACGGCGACCAAGCTGGTCAACGGGCGCTACAACGGGGCCAAAAAGAATCTGGCGTCCTTCGCCGCGATCTTTCCCACCGACGGCCCGCTCGATGAGGATCGCTACTACGTTCTGATCATGATGGACGAGCCTCAGAATCTGCCGGAGACCGGCGGCTTCCTCACCGGCGGGGTGATCTCGGCGCCGATCGCCGGCAAGGTGATCGAGCGGATCGCACCTTTACTGGGTGTGCCGCGCGCGGCCGCGGTGGGCGACGTTCCCGACCCACGCAAGGGCAAGGACGACATCGACTTCAGCATCCTCACGGCGGGCCAACGATGAGGGTCACGCATCGCCTCTCCAACCTCGTCCACAAAGACCTCGCCGTCGATCCGATTATCGAGGGGATAACCGCTGACAGCCGCAAGGTCGCGCCGGGCTTTCTGTTCGCGGCTCTGCCCGGATCGAACGAGGATGGCCGACACTTCGTCCCGCAGGCCATGGCCCGGGGCGCGGCGGCGGTACTCAGCGGCGAGGCGTTGCCCGGCATCGACGCGCCGGTGGTTCAGGTCGCCGACCCGAGGCGCGTCTATGCCCTGGCGGCGGCGGCCTTCTTCGGCGCCCAGCCCACTGCCTGCGTGGCGGTCACCGGCACCAACGGCAAGACATCGGTGGCGACCTTCTGCCGCCAGATCTTCGCGGCAGCGGGCCATAGCTCGGCCAGCATGGGCACGCTCGGCGTCCGCGCCGGCGACGAGCAGCTGACCCCCGCGGGCCTGACCAGCCCCGACGCCGCTGACGCCGCGCGCTTGTTGGCGGCGCTTTGCGAGCGAGGCGTGACCCACCTGGCGCTAGAAGCCTCGTCCCACGGCATCGACCAGCGCCGCCTGGACGGGGTCAAGCTCAGCGCGGCCGGGTTCCTGAACCTGACCCAGGACCACCTCGACTATCACGGCACGATGGAAGCCTACCGGACGGCCAAGTTGCGGCTCTTCGACACCCTGCTGCCGCGCGGCGCGACCGCGGTGCTCAATGCCGACAGCGACGCCTATGGCGCCTTCGCCGCCGCCGCGGTCGCCGGCGGCCGCACGGTGATCTCGGTCGGAGCCATGGGCCAGGGGCTGACGCTGACCGGTCGAACTCTGGGCGCCGGCGGCCAGCGGCTGAAGATCGCCGCGTGGGGCCAACCGTACGAGCTGGTGCTCCCGCTGGCCGGCGCATTTCAGGCATCCAACGCCCTGGTCGCGGCCGGCCTGTGCATCGCCGCCGGCGATAGTCCTGATGTCGTGCTGGGCGCCCTGGAGGGTCTCGAAGGGGCGACGGGGCGGATGCAGTTCGTGGGGGCCGCGGCGAGCGGCGCGCAGGCCTATGTCGACTTTGCCCATACGCCCGATGGCCTTCGAACGGTGCTGGAAGCGCTGCGGCCGCACGCCCGAGGCCGGCTGGTCCTGGTCTTCGGCGCTGGCGGGGACCGTGACCGGAGCAAGCGACCGCTGATGGGCGCCGCCGCCGCGGCCCTGGCCGATGTCGCCATCGTCACCGACGACAATCCGCGCAGCGAGGACCCGGCCGCGATCCGCGCCCAGATCACCGCCGGCGGCGCCGGACTGCGGGAGGTCGCCGGCCGGCGTGAGGCCATTGAAGCGGCGGTCGGTCTTCTGGAAGCCGGTGATGTGCTGATTGTCGCCGGCAAGGGCCATGAGCAGGACCAGATCGTCGGCGACGAGGTCCATCCCTTCGACGACATTCGCGAGACGCGCGCGGCGCTTGGCCTGGAGGCGCAGGGTGACTGAGCCGCTGTGGACCTCCGCCCAGATCGAATCCATCGTGGCGGGGCGCAGCGCCGGCGCGCCGTTCGTCGCCAGCGGCGTGTCGATCGACAGCCGGACGCTGGAACCAGGCGATCTGTTCGTCGCCCTGACCGAGACTCGCGACGGCCATGCCTTCGCGCCCGCGGCCTTCGCCGCCGGGGCCACCGGCGCCTTGAGCGAACGGCCGATCGACGGACCCTGCATCGTCGTCGCCGACACGTTGGACGCGTTGGGCGCCCTGGCCCGGGCGGCGCGGGATCGCGCGAGCCGCGCCAGCCGCGGGGCGGTCACCGGCTCGGTGGGCAAGACCAGCGTCACCCAGGCGGTGAAGGCCGGCCTCGCCCGCGCTGGCGCGGCGCACGGTTCGGTGAAGTCCTACAACAATCACATCGGCGTGCCCCTGACCCTGGCCCGGATGCCAGCGGAGACGAGGCGCGCGATCTTCGAGATCGGCATGAACCACGCCGGCGAAATCGCGCCGCTGTCGGCGATGGTGCGCCCGCACGCGGTGGCGATCACCAATGTCGAGGCCGTGCACACCGAGAACTTCGCCGATGGCGAGGCCGGCGTCGCGGCGGCGAAGGCGGAAATCTTCACCGGCCTGGAGGCCGGCGGCGTCGCCGTGCTCAATGGCGACAACCGCTGGTTCGGCGAACTGCAGGCCCGCGCGGCCGGGGCGGGGGCCGCGGTGCGAAGCTTCGGGGCGGCGCAGACCTGCGATGCCCGGCTCGTGCGCTTTTCTCCGCAGGGCGCCGGGGCGCGGATCGAGGCGATCGTCGATGGCGCGCAAATCGACTTTCCTGTCGCTCAGACGGCGGCGCATTGGGGTCCGATGAGCCTATGCGTACTGTTGATGCTCGAGGCGCTCGACGTGGATCGTACGACGGCGCTGGCCGCCCTGGCCGAATTCGCCCCTCTCGAAGGGCGGGGGGCGGAACGCCGCATCGCCCTGGCTGGCGGCGAGATCGTGCTGGTCGACGAGAGCTACAACGCCAATCCCGTCTCGGTCGCCGCGGCGCTGCAGACCCTGGGGCGCAGGCCGGTCGCCGGCCGCCGGATCGTCGCCCTGACCGACATGCTCGAACTGGGCGACCAGGGGCCGGGCGACCACGCGGGACTGGCGGCGCCGATCGAGGCTGCGCGCATCGACCTGGTGTTCTGCGCCGGACCGTTGATGGAATCCCTGTGGAAGGCGCTTCCGCCGACTCGCCGAGGGGGTTACGCCCGGACGGCGGCGGAACTTTCGCCGTACCTCGCACGGGCCGTAGAGCCCGGCGATGTGGTGATGGTCAAGGGATCGCGGGATTCCCAGGCACGGCTCTTGGCGCAGGCCATCGCCGACCTCGCGGCCGCGTCCCGGGGAGGCGTCTAGAGAATGCTCTACCTGCTTTATCAGCGTCTGGCCGAGCATCACCACTACGTCCCTGTGCTCAACCTGCTGCACTACCTGACCTTCAGGGGCGGCATGGCGGTCGCCACGGCGCAGTTGGTCGTCGTCGCCATGGGCTCGCGTTTCATCCGCTGGATGCAGTCCAAGCAGGGCAAGGGCCAGCCGATCCGCAGCGACGGCATAGAGCGCCACATCGTCGAGAAGGCCGGCACCCCCACCATGGGCGGGCTGATGTTCCTGGCCGGCATCACCGTTGCGACCCTGCTGTGGGCCGACCTTGGCAATATCTATGTCTGGGTGGTGCTGCTGGTCACCCTGACCTTCGGCGGCCTTGGGTTCATGGACGACTACGCCAAGGTCACCAAGCAGACCACGGCGGGGATTTCGGGCCGCCTTCGCCTCTCGGTGGAGACCGGAGTCGCGGTTTTGGCGGTGTTCCTGATGATCCGCTACGGCCAGCCATCGCCCGAGGGGGCGAGCTTTTCGACGTCGGTGGCCTTTCCGATCTTCAAGCGGGCTCTTTTGGACCTGTCATGGTTCTATCTGGCCTTCGGGGCTTTCATTATCGTCGGCGCTTCCAACGCGGTGAACTTCACCGATGGCCTCGACGGTCTGGCGACGGTGCCGGTGATGATCGCGGCGGCCACCTTCGGCCTGATCGCCTATCTGGTCGGCAACTTCGTATTCGCCAACTACCTCGAGCTGCATTTTGTCCCTGGATCGGGCGAGATCGCCGTGTTCTGCGCCGCTATCGTCGGCTCGGGCATGGGGTTTCTCTGGTACAACGCCCATCCGGCCAGGATCATCATGGGCGACAGCGGCGCCCTGGCGCTCGGCGGTGGCATCGGCGCGGTGGCGGTGGCCACCAAGCACGAGATTGTCCTGGGCATCGTCGGCGGCTTGTTCGTCGTCGAGACCGCCTCGGTGATCATCCAGGTGCTGTGGTTCAAGCGCACCGGCCGGCGGATCTTTCTGATGGCTCCGATCCATCACCATTTCGAAAAGCTCGGCTGGTCGGAAACCACCGTGGTCGTCCGGTTCTGGATCATCGCGGTGATGCTCGCCATGCTGGGCCTGTCGACCCTGAAGCTGAGATGAGGGGGCTTTGAGCGGCACGCCATGATCCCGGTCGGCATCTTCGAGGGCGAGAACGTCGCGGTCTTCGGCCTTGGCCGCAGCGGGCTCGCGGCCGCGCGCGCGCTCACCGCCGGCGGCGCCCGCGTCGTGGGCTGGGATGACGATGGCGCCAGCCGGGCGGCGGCGAAGGCGCAAGGGCTGGCGCTGGAAGATTTTTCAACGGCCGATTTTTCGCGCTTCGCGGCCCTCGTCCTCGCCCCTGGGGTGCCGCTTACTCACCCTCAGCCCCACTGGGTGGTGGCCAAGGCCAGGGCCGCCGGCGTCGAAATCATCGGCGATATCGAGCTTTTCGCCCGAGCGGTGGCGGCGGCGCCGGAACACAAGCGTCCAAGAGTCGTGGCGGTCACCGGCACCAACGGCAAGTCGTCGACCACGGCGATGATCGGCCACATCCTGGCCGAAGCCGGCCGCGACATCCGCATCGGCGGCAACATCGGAACCAGTATCCTGGATGTCGAGCCGATGCACGGCGGCGCGGTCTATGTGCTCGAGCTGTCGTCCTATCAGCTGGACTTGACCTCGAGCCTCAAGCCCGATGTGGCGATCATTCTCAACATCACCCCCGATCACCTCGACCGGCATGGCGACATGGCCGGCTATGTCGCCGCCAAGAAGCGCATCCTGTTAAATCAGGGCAAGGGCGACACCGCCCTGATCGCCGTCGACGACGCCTGGTGTCAGCAGATCTGCACCGAAATCACCGCCGCCAACCGCCGGACCATCTGGCCGGTCAGCGCCGGCAAGGCCATGGGCCGCGGCTTCTATGTCCTGCAGGGCGTGCTCTATGACGCCACCGATGGCAGGGCCCGGGAGATCGCCGACCTGACCCACGCGCGCTCGCTGCCCGGCCGTCACAACTGGCAGAACGCCGCCGCCGCCTACGCCGCGGCCAGGGCGCTCGGAATCTCCATCGCCGACGCGGCCGAGGGCCTGCAAACCTTTCCGGGCCTCGTCCATCGGATGGAGACCGTCGGAGCCATCGGCAAGGTGCGTTTCGTCAACGATTCCAAGGCCACCAATGCCGATGCCGCGCGCCAGGCGATGGCCGCCTATCCCCGCTTCTACTGGATCGCCGGCGGGCGGCCGAAGGCTGGAGGCATCGAAAGCCTGACCGATCTCTTCGGCGGCATCGTCAAGGCCTATCTGGTCGGAGAGGCTTCGGCGCAGTTCGCCGCCGCTCTCGAGGGGCGCGCGCCCGCCGTGGAGACAGGCAGCATAGAGACCGCGGTGCGCGCCGCTTTCGATGACGCCAGAGCCGCCGGCGAGGAGGCGATCGTGCTGTTTTCGCCGGCCTGCGCGTCGTTCGATCAGTACGCCGACTTCGAAGAACGGGGCGACGCCTTCCGCGCGGCGGTCCACGCGCTGGCCGCGCCGGCGGTGCAGGAAGCGCGGGGGTGACCGCCCAGACCCACGCGTTCGCGCGGTCGGATAGGTCGAAGCTCGGCATCTGGTGGTGGACCACCGACCGCTGGCTGCTTGGGGCCACGGCGGCGCTGATCGGTCTTGGCGTGCTCTTGCAGTTCGGCACCAGCCCGGCGGCCGCCCAGCGGCTGAACATCGCCTGGCCGTTCCACTTCGCCGTCCGCCAGTGCATCTTCGCCGCCGGCGGAGCGGCGATCCTGCTCGGCGCCTCCATGCTCTCGCCGCGCGGGGTGCGCAGGGCCGCCTTCTTCATCTATCTGGCTGCGATCGGGGCCATGTTCGCGCTTCCGTTCCTGGGCCATGCCGCCAAGGGCGCCACGCGCTGGGTCGAGTTCGGCGGCTTCACGCTGCAGCCATCGGAATTCATGAAACCGGCGCTGGTGGTGCTGATCGCCTGGATGTTCGCCGAGGGCCAGAAAGGCGAAGGGGTGCCGGGCGTCTCCATCGCGTTTATTCTCTACCTGCTGGCGGTCGGCCTGCTGCTGATCGAGCCGGATGTCGGCCAGACGGTGCTGATCACCATCGCCTTTGGCGCGGCCTTCTGGATGGCCGGGGTGCCGATGAGCTGGATCATGGTCCTGGGCGGCATGGCCATCGCCGGGCTTTCCAGCACCTATTTCCTCTTCGACCACGTGGCCAGCCGCGTCGACAGGTTCTTCAGCCACGAACAGACCGATACCCAACAGGTTCACCGGGCGGCCGAGGCCATCGCCGCCGGGGGCGCCTTTGGCCGCGGGCCTGGCGAAGGGATCATGAAGCGGCTGGTGCCGGACATGCACACCGATTTCGCCTACTCTGCGGCGGCCGAGGAATACGGGTTGTGGCTGTCGTTGATCCTGCTGACTCTGTTCACGCTGCTTGTCGCGCGCGGCCTCTACAAGGCGATGAAGCTTTCCGATCCGTTCGAACAGGTCGCCGCGGCGGGGCTTTTCGTCCTCGTTGGCATGCAGGCCTTCATCAACGTGGCGGTGAACCTTGATCTCATCCCGACCAAGGGCATGACCCTGCCGTTCATTTCCTACGGAGGCTCATCGATGCTGGCCATGGGCCTTACCGTCGGCATGGCCCTGGCGCTCACCCGCCGCCGGCCCGGGGCCTATAACGCCGGCGACACCGTGGCCAAGGCCGGCGCCTTTGCCTGAGCCCATCGCTGCGGCGCGCAAGGTGGCGATGATCGCCGCCGGCGGCACCGGCGGTCATCTCTTTCCGGCCCAGGCGCTCGCCGAGGCGCTCGCCGCGCGCGGCTGGCGTATCGTGCTGGCCACCGACGAGCGCGCGTTTGGCCTTGCCGACGCCTTTCCGGCCGAGCGGCGCATAGCCCTGGCCGCGGCCACGCTTCGAGGCGGCGATGTCGCCGGCATGGCGCGCGCGGCCGTAACCATATTGCGCGGGGTTCTCCAGGCCAGGGCTGCGCTCAACGAGATCGATCCGGCCGTGGTCGTCGGCTTCGGCGGCTATCCGTCCCTGCCGGCGCTGATCGCTGCGATCAGCCAGGGGCGCCGGACGATCATTCATGAGCAGAACGCGGTCAGCGGCCGCGCCAACCGCCTGCTGGCCCCGCACGTGACGGCCGTGGCCTGCGCCTTTCCGACCCTGCTGAAGGCCTCCGCGAGAGTACGGGCCCGCGCGGTCGTGGTCGGCAATCCGGTGCGCCCGCAGATCAGGGCCCTCGCGGCGGTCCCTTACGATCCGCCGACCGATGCCATCCGCCTGCTGGTCACCGGCGGTAGCCAGGGCGCGCGCCTGCTCTCCGAACTGATTCCGGCCGCGGTGAGCGCGTTGCCGGAGGCGATCCGCGTCCGGCTCAAGGTTCAGCAGCAGACCAGGGCCGAGTGCATGGGCGCGGCTCGCCAGACCTACGCCGAAGCCATGGTCGAGGCCGAAATCGCGCCGTTCTTTCGGGACATGGCCGGGCGCCTGGGCGCCGCGCATCTGGTCATCGGCCGGGCCGGGGCCTCGACGGTCAGCGAGATCGCCGTGGCCGGGCGTCCCTCGATCCTTGTCCCGCTGAAGGTCGCCTTGGATGATGACCAGGGGCAGAACGCCAGGGTCTTGGTGCAAGCAGGGGCCGCTGTGGTCATCGAGGAGGATACGCTGACGGCGCAGGCCATGGCCGCCCTTCTGGAATCCCTGCTGAGCGATCCAGCCCGCCTGTCTCGGATGGCCGACGCCGCACGCGGCGTCGCCCGCCCCGACGCTGCTGAACGCCTCGCCGACCTGGTAGAGAGCACCGCGCGGTAGGGTCGGAGCGGAATCTTCTCCGGATAAGGGGAGCAGTACGGGCGTTTTTCAGCATCGTAGGGTTCCGTACCAAAGGACGGAAAGGCGCCGGCTCGCCGATGGTTCCCGCGGGAAAGACGCTTACTTTTGAAGGTCGCCGAATCGCTCCGAACAGCTCGCATCCCGTTTCCGCTTCGCCGGCCGGTAAGTTAGCCTCGTGGCGTGCCCATCTATCTTTCGCCGCACCACGACGACGTCTGCTATTCGATCGGCGACCTGGCTGGCCGCGAGGGTGGCGAGCTCGTCAACCTGTACACGCGCAGCCGTTACGTCGAAGCCGACATGGCCCTGCCGGCCGACGGAAAGTCGCGCGCGGAAGTGGTTACCGCTTTGAGGCGCGACGAGGATCGCCGGTTCGCCACCGCCGCAGGCCTCTCGCGCCATGATCTGGGTCTGGGGGAGCCCGCGATGAGTGGCCGCACGCCTTTCGACCTCGAGGGGATAGAGTTCGACGTCGCAGTCCTGTCCGATCTGCTGATCCCATGTTTAGAAGTCGTCCTCTCCGGCGATGGCGAACGACGCCCGGGGCGCCTCTATTGCCCGATGGGGATCGGCGGCCATCGAAACCATGTCGTCACCCTACTGACCGTCCGAGCCGCCTGGGAGGAACTTTGCGACCGCTGCACCGTGTTCCTCTACGAGGACCTGCACTATGCGAGCGATCGGGCGACGCGGCTGGCCGGAATCCGCCGCGCGTCAAGGGTCTTCGCGGGCATCCCGCTGACGAGATTCGTGCTATCCTTGGACGCCGCCCAGGCGGAGCGCAAAATGCGGTGGATCGGCCTGTACGCTAGCCAGCACGCCCGCCCGCCCCGCGCCGCCGACTTTACGCCCGCGTCCGGCGCGGTCAGCGGACTACATGAGATCGTCTGGCGGGTATCGCCGCCGGCGCGCCGTCAGCCATAGAGCGCCAGGAGCTCGCGCATTCGCCGGCTCGGTTCGGCGTCATCCCGCAGGGTCCTCAACCAAAGGCTGTCTGGCTGGGCCTGGGCATAGGCTTTCAGCCAGCCGGCCGCTCGCGCGATGGCGATGCGCGGCAACCCTTGCCGCTGTGCTTCGATGGCCAGATTGATGTCGTCCATTCCGGTATGGTCCCATTTTCGTGGATCGAGACCGAGGCGATCGGAGACGAAGGCGCAGGTCCCCGTACCCAGTTCGTGAACGTTGCAAGGCGCGGTCAGGCCATGGGAGAAATGCATCACCCGCGCGTCCGCGACATAGGATCGGTAAGGCGCCAGGAAGATGCGGCCGTGGACGCCGACGATGCCCCTGCCGGCCACCTGCGCGAGGGCGAAAACCAGGCGATCGACATAGTCGGCCGGATAGAGGATGTCGTCGTCGGCGATGACGACCACGCTCGGTACGGTGAGCTTTTGCAGAACGAGGAAACGGCTGGACGCGTGCAGGTCGCCGACATCTTCGCAATGGGTAACGCTGACGTCGGCGAGGCCCCGCAGGAATGGGGGCGTCGCGGCGTAGCCATCGAGATAGATAAAGACGCCGTCCACCTGGGCCCGAATCGCCGGCAGGACCTTTTGAAAGGTTTCCGCGCGGCTGGCCAACGTGGCGATCACCGCGACGCGGGGGAGGTCGGCGATGACGACGTTTTCTCCTGGCATGGGTTCCCAATGAGACTTGTCTTGGCAATTTACCTCAGCCAGCCCGCCGCCAAAAACGGCGCACGATGTTCCCGTTCCGTTTCGCGCCGCAGTCGGTTAGCATCGCCGATGTGAACGCACAGTCGCCAACGCTCGACCTCGCCGCCGCGCTGGTGGTCTTGCCGGGAGGTCGCTCGGCGGTGGCCGACGGGGATGGCGCGCGGACGGTCTCCGCGGCCCAGGCGCGGACGTTGTTCGAGGCTGGACCGGTGCTGCTCGCTCACGCGGCGATGACGGCGCGGCGGCTGGGAATGCATGCGCCACCACGGTCGCCGCGGTTGTTCGATGTGCTCGAGTTGTTCGCCTTCGCGCGGCCGGCCGTGTTCTGCGCGCCGTCGGCGAGCGGCCTGGCGCTGGCGGCCGGATTGGCCGAGCCAGTCGGGGCGCCGGGTCAGGCAGCGGCTTTGCGCGAGGTCGCGGCAGTGCTGCTCGCACAGCTGGCGGCGGCGCCAGAGCCCAGCCGCGAAGAAGCCCTGGCCCAGGCCGAGACCCTGGGCCGCGCCGGTTGGGCCTGGGGCGCCGCGGTGCTCGGCGCCTTGCGATCGGGTTCGCTCGGGCGGTCCTGGCGTGGCGCTGGCCTCGATGTGTGGGGCCGACTGACAGAGTGGGAAGACCAGGCCCCTCCGGGCGAGGGTGGCTCAAAGCCGGTCGATCCGGCCGCCGCCGCCGCCCGTCTGGCGCAACTTCTGGAGCGGACGGGCCTGGACGAAGCGCGGCCCAACCAGGCGGTATTCGCCGCCGAGACCGCCCACGCCTTTCAGCCTCGCGAGCGGGAGGGCGAGCCGATGATGATGCTGGCCGAGGCGGGCACCGGCATCGGCAAGACCCTGGCCTATCTGGCCCCCGCCTCCTTGTGGGCCGAAGCCAACGGGCCGGGCGTATGGGTGTCGACCTATACCCGCGCGCTGCAGCGGCAGATCGAGCGCGAGAGCCACGCGGTGTTCCCCGATCCCGCCGTTCGCGCGCGCAAGGCCGTGGTCCGCAAGGGGCGAGAGAACTATCTATGCCTGCTCAATTTCCAGGAGGCGGTGAACGGGGCCCAGCTAGGCGGCGGCGACCTGATCGGCCTTGGCCTCGCGGCCCGCTGGGTCCGCGCCAGTCGCGACGGCGACATGACCGGCGGCGATTTCCCGGCCTGGCTGCCGACGCTGTTTGCCATCGGCCCCGGGGCGCAGGCGGGGCCCGGCAATCTGGTCGACCGGCGGGGCGAGTGCATCCATGCCGGCTGTCCGCACTACCGCGTCTGTTTCATCGAAAAGGCCGTGCGGGCCTCGCGGCGCGCCGACATCGTCATCGCCAATCACGCCTTGGTGCTCACCCAGGCGGCGTTCGACGGCGCGCGCGCGGCAAGGGGCGGCAAGGGCGACGGCGAGACCACCGCCCTGCGCCGCATCGTCTTCGACGAGGGCCATCACCTGTTCGATGCCGCCGATAGCGCCTTCGCCGCCGCGCTTTCGGGGGCCGAAGCGGCCGAGATGCGCCGCTGGATCCGCGGGCCGGAAGGCCGTGGCCGGCGGGGCAGGGGACTGGAAGCGCGGCTGATGGAGGTGCTGGGCGAACGCGAAGACGCCCGCGCCTTGCTCCTGGAAGCGGTGCGGGCCGCCACCGCCCTCCCCGGCGAGGGCTGGTCGGGCCGCATCGCCCCCGGCGCGGGCGAGGTCAGCCCCTCGGGGCCGGTCGAGGTCTTCCTGGTCGCTGTCCTCGAACAGCTGCGCGCCCGCGCCGCGCCGTCCGATGTCGGCATGGAGTGCGCGGCGCGCCCGGCGCTCGATCTGGTCCGCCACGGCGCGAGAGCCGCGGCAAAGGCGATCGCCAGCCTCGAAGCGCCGTTGCTTGCCCTGTCACGTCGCCTCGAGGACGCCCTCGATGAGGAAGCCGAAACCCTGGCCACTGGCGATCGCGCCCGCATCGAAGGCGCCCTGCGCGGCCTCGACCGGCGCGCCAGGATGATGCTCCCTGCCTGGCGCTCGATGCTGGTCGCCATCGACGAGAACGCCGAGGACGACCCCGATTTCGTCGACTGGTTCGACGCCACCTTTCTCTATGGCCGCGTGGTCGACGCCGCCTGCCGCCGCCACTGGGTCGATCCCACCGCGCCGCTGACCGCTGCGGTGATCGTGCCAGCTCACGGAGTGCTGGTGACCAGCGCCACTCTGGCCGATTCGACCCTGGCCGACCCATTCGCTCTGGCCGAAATGCGAACCGGCGCCGCGCGTCTGCCGGAGCGCCCCAAGACTCTGCGCCTGGCTTCGCCGTTCGACTATGCCAATAACGCCCGCGCCCTGGTGGTCGGCGACGTCCGCCGCGACGATCCGCGTCAGGTGGCCGCCGCCATGCGCGAGCTGTTCCTGGCGGCCGGCGGCGGGGGCCTGGGTCTATTCACCGCCATCCGCCGGCTGCGCGACGTTCACGAGCGCATCGCCGGCCCGCTGGCCGACCGGGGCATGGCTCTTTACGCCCAGCACGTCGATCCGCTCGAGGTCGGGGCCCTGGTCGATATCTTCCGCGCCGAGCAGGACGCCTGCCTGCTCGGCACCGACGCGGTGCGCGACGGCGTCGATGTGCCCGGCGCCTCGCTGCGGCTGCTGGTCTTCGATCGTGTGCCGTGGCCTCGGCCAGACATTCTCCACAAGGCGCGGCGGGGGCGATTTGGCGGTAAGGCCTATGACGACGCCGTCGCCCGCGGCCGCATCGCCCAGGCCTTCGGACGCCTGATCCGCCGCGCCGACGACAAGGGGGTCTTCGTCATGCTCGACGCCGCCGCCCCAACGCGCCTGTTCTCCGGCCTGCCGCAGGGCGTCGCCGTCGAACGCGTCAGCCTGGTCGAAGCCATCGAAGCCACCGCCGCCCATCTGGGGCGTTAATGTCTCACATCGGTCCATATTGACCTCTCTTTAGGCGCCGCTCGACTAAGAACCCCTGAAAAGGGCGCAAGCCGACGCCGACAAACATGGAGATCCACCTTGGTGAAACGTTATTTCGCCCGCGGCGCGTTGTTGACGGCATCCCTGCTGCTCGCCGCGCCGGCCCTGGCCTGGGCGCCGAGCCCTTTGGTCCAGCGGCAGCTGACCAAGGGTCAGGCCTGGGCGGAAGTCCTGCCCGATACCGCCGGCGCGGCGGTGATTCACGCGGCTATCGATATTTCCGCGCCCCCGAAGACCGTCTGGTCGATCATGACCGACTGCCGGATGGCGGTGAAGCTGGTCACCACCGTGACCAGCTGCAAGGTGGTGCAGGGCGATCCGAAGATCGGCTGGGACGTGCGCGAACAGGTGACTAAGGGTAATTTCTTCATGCCCGGCATCCGCAACGTCTTTCGCTCGGACTATCAGCCCTACAGCGTCATCCGCTTTCGCAAGGTAGGGGGCGATCTCAAGGCCGAGGACGGCGAGTGGGTGTTGCAGCCGCTGAACGGCGGCTCCGGCACCCGGGTGATTTACGTCAACCGCGTTGCCGCCGACATTCCCCTGCCGGCCGGCATGGTCCGTGCCGCCATGCGTCGCGACACGCCCAAGGTGATGGTCAATCTGCGCCGTGAATCGCTGGCCGCCGCCAAGCGGACGTCCTGACGCCTTGGCGAGCGCGCGTTGCCTGTGCGGCGAGGTCGAGATGGAGATCGACGTTCCCGCCGTCTGGGCCTGGCACGACCATGGGCGCCGCCAGCCGCAGCGCCCATGGCGCCGCCTACGCCACCTTCGTCGGCAGCTGGAAGAGCCGCTTTCGCATCCTCAAGGGCGAGGCGGCGATCACCCGCTTCAAGGAAGAAGCCACCGGCGCGGTGCGCAACTTCTGCGCCCGCTGCGGCTCGCCGCTGTTCTACGAGCGCGCCCGCGCGCCGAAAATGGTCAACATCCCCCGCGCCCTCTTCGCCGAGCGCACCGGCCGCGAGCCCCGCTATCACCTGGCCATCGACCAACTGCAGGACTGGACATGGGCGGGCGAGGCCCTGGTCCCGCTAAAAGGCTTCCCGGGCGTCGTCTGGCGACGGCCAAGACGCCGCAAGCGGCTTTCCTAGACCACTTCCATCCCACCGTGATGAACGGCGTCAGGCCTCGATGCGGTGCACGTGGACCGGTTGGTCGAATCCCTTGAGGGTGACCGGGCCGAGCGCCTTCAACGGCAGCGTCTTGCCGATGCACAGTTCGGCGACAGCGTTGGATACCAGGATTTGTTCGGGGTCGGCGTGGGCGCACAGCCGTGCCGCCAGCTGTACCGTCGAGCCAAAAAAGTCGTCGTGGTGCTCTATAGGCTCACCTGCCGCAATGCCAATGCGCACCTGAAGCGGCTGGTCGGGGTGCTCGTTTTGATGCCGCGATAGACCTTCCTGTACGTTTATTCCGCAACGGACCGCGGAAGCGGCCGAGAGGAAGACCGCCATAATCCCGTCTCCCGTGTGCTTCACTTCGCGCCCCCGCGTCGAGGTAAGGGCGCCGCGCACAATGCGATTGTGCGTTTCGAGCAGGGTGAATGACAGCTCATCTCCGAGACGCTGCGTCATGCCGGTTGAGCCGACGATGTCGGTGAACAGGACGATGCGCGTCCCCGGGTCGAGTTCGTCGTGCCCGGGGAGGACAACCGCGCCATCCTTGTTGGTCTCCGCGGCGCCCATGAAGGCTTCGGCAACTTCAGGGGTCACCTCCATGACCCGCGCCGCCGACATTCCGTGGGCTTCACGGTGCACGGCGTCGGCGGCTTCGGCATTCGGCGCGTTACATAGACAAAAGACCTTTCCCTGCTTCTGGTTCAGCCAGTATTTGACGTAATCCACGCCGTGCTTGCCCTGAACGTGCAGGTCAAGAAGGTGCGCCCTCGCCAGGGCTTCCTGATCGATTCCCGGCGCGTCATGAATGTCGATGTACAGGGGCATGCGCAGTCTTCATCCGGGCGAGAACGTGTGGCCTAGATAAAACACGGAAAATCGGGGATAGCGAGACACCTCTCATTCCCGGCCCCTGTTCCTCCCGAAATCGGGCTCCGGCGTCTCCTGCCCGGCCTCGATCACGCCGCGCTCAAAAGGCAGCTTAGACAGGTCGTCGGCAACACCCGACAATATCGCTTCGCCCTTGATATAGTTATGTCACTCTGATAACTGAGACTTGTGACGGCGCGGCGCGACCCGACACTGGATGTGCCGCTTGATCTCGATGGGCAGGTGCTCGTCGTCGATCCGCGGGGCGGACACTGGGTTCGCTTCGTGGCGACGCGTGTGCCGGTCTCACCTGAAAAGCCGTACGGCTTGGACTATTCGCTGACTTTGCACGGACCCGATGGCGAGCGCTTGGTCGGCTTCGACAACGCCCACAGGGTGGCGAGGCAGAAACGCGGCGGTCCACAGGATCATCGGCACCGACTACGGACGATCAAAGCTTATGAATACCGGGACGCAGCGACGCTACTCGGCGACTTCTGGAACTTGGTCGATGCAGTATTGCGCGAGAGAGGAGTGATCGGATGACGACGTTGAAAGTCGGAATCGCCACCTATGAAGATATGAAGGCCCGCACCCTGGCGGTGGCGCGCGGTGAAAGGCGCATCGCGCCTAACGATCCGAAAGTCTGGTTCACCTCGACGGAGTCCTTCGCCAAGGTGCTATCGGCCGGCAATCGTGAGCTGTTGCGGATCATCGTCGAAGCCTCGCCGAGCTCGCTGGATGAACTGGCGCGGATCACCGGCAAGGCAAAATCGAACCTCTCCCGGACCCTAAAAACCATGGCCGGCTATGGACTGGTTCGCCTCGAACGTGGCGAGCGCGGCCGCATTAGTCCAAAGGTCACTTACGACCGCGTGGAACTTGAGCTGCCGCTCACACTGTGGCCGCGGGCGAGCTAGAGTCCGGAGAGCGGCGGTTGCGCACACGTTGTTTTAGGATTTTCAACGGGCAACTCGGCCCGCGTCGAGCTTCGTCAGAACAGTTTAACTGGCACGGTCTTCAGGGCTCGCTCGCGATACAAGAGTACGAGTGGCGCTTCACGCTGCAACTGACCTTCTGACAGTTCTTGCCCTGAAAAACGAGTTCGAGGTTCCTCGTGAAAGCCCTCGCGACCCTCGAGCGCAGGACCGAGGTAGGACCAAACCGAGTCGGCCGCCTCCTCACCCTTGATGTTTAAATAGACGACCGCCCTGAGGTGTTCGCTGAGATCCGCCAAGACCGGGTCGTTCCGGAATAGCCGCATGTAAGACGCTTGAATCAATCTCCATTTCACGTCCGCCCGCGCGTCGGCCTCCAACATAGAACCCACGCCGACGGCGGCCCTTTCGAAACGTTGTTCGGCCTCAACAGGTCCCAGGGCGAACGTTAGTGCGTTAAGACACCCCGAAAACGTTGCGACTTTCTCCTCGACAATTCGAATTTTGGCCCGAACAACGACTAGCAAAAGCGCGGCGACCAGGATTAAGTTGAGCACGATTGACGCAATGAGACCCATCAACCTCGCCCCTCTGCCTTCAGTTCACGATACACACGCTTGAGGCTCCGACCAATTCGCGTCGCCAACTATCCGCGACTAGGCCTCTTCTGCAGCCTCCAACTGCGGGCACAGTGATACATTTTCTCTCATTCCCGGCCCCTGTTCCTTCCGAAATCCGGCTCCGACGTCTCCTGCCCCGCCTCGATGACGCCGCGGCGGATTTCGCGGGTGCGGGTGAAGAGGTCCTCGAGCTTTTCGCCCTCGCCCCAGCGGATGGCGCGGGAGAGGGCCTGGAGGTCCTCGGTGAAGCGGCCGAGGATCTCCAATACCGCGTCCTTGTTGGCCAGGAACACGTCGCGCCACATGATCGGATCGGAGGCGGCGATGCGGGTGAAGTCGCGAAAGCCGCCGGCGGAATATTTGATCACCTCGCCGCGGGTCACCTCTTCGAGGTCCGCCGCTGTGCCGACGATGTTGTAGGCGATCAGGTGAGGCAGGTGACTGGTAACGGCGAGCACCAGATCGTGGTGGCGCTCATCCATCAGCTCGACCTGGGCGCCCAGCGCCATCCAGAATTCGGTCAGGCGTTCGACGGCGGTCAGATAGGGCCCATCGGTGCGGTTCTGCGGCGTCAGGATCGTCCAACGGCCCTCGAACATGCCGGCGAAACCGGCGTCGGGGCCCGACTGCTCGCTGCCGGCGATCGGATGGCCGGGGACGATGAACACATTGGTCGGCAGGGCCGCGGCCAGGGCCTCGGCCACCGCGCCCTTGACCGAGCCGACATCGCTGACCGTGGCGCCTGCCTTGAGACCTCCAGCGGCCGCCACCGCCGCGGGGCCGATAGCCAGAGGCGGCGCGGCGAAGATCACCAGGTCGGCGCCCCGGGCGGCCTCGGCCGGGTCGGCGGTCACCTGATCGGCCAGACCAAGGGCGATCAGCCGCGCGCGCACGTCCGGGCTGGGATCGCAGGCGGCAATGGTCGCGACCACGCCCCTGGCGCGCGCGGCCCTGATCACCGACGAGCCGATCAGGCCGGCGCCGATCACCGCCAGTTTCGGGTAGAGGATCGCGCTCATTGCTCTTTTCAGTCCTTGAGAAACGCGGCAAGGGCCTCGATCACCGCCCGGTTGTGCGCTTCGAGCCCGATGGTGAACCGCAGATGGTTGGGGAGGCCGTAAGGCGCGACGCCACGCACGATCAGCCCGCGCCGGCTGAGGAAGACTTCGGCCTCCGCCGCCGTACTGCCCGGGCGCGCGGGAAAGCCGACCAGGATGAAGTTGGCCGCCGAGGGCACGACCTCCAGGCCAAGACCGCCGAACTGCTGGGTGAGCCAAGGTCGCCAGGTTTCGATCAACGCCAGGGAACGGCTCTGGAAATCCTCGTCGCCCAGCGCCGCCACGGCCGCCGCCTGGCCGGCGATCGAGGTGTTGAACGGCTGGCGGATGCGGTTGACGGCGTCGGCGATGGCCGCCGGCGCATAGGCCCAGCCGACGCGCAGGGAGGCCAGGCCATGCAGCTTCGAAAAGGTGTGGGTGACGACGATATTGGCGGCCGCGCGGGCCAACTCGAGGCCGTCGGTGAAGGTAGGATCGGTGTTGAATTCCGCATAGGCCCCGTCGAGCACCAGCACCATCCGGGAGGGGAGGCTCTCGTGCAGACGCCGGATCTCAGCCTCGCTGACGAAGGTTCCCGTTGGGTTGGCGGGGTTGGCGATGAACATCAGCCGCGTGCGGTCGTCGACGGCCTCCAGCATGGCATCGACGTCGATGCGGTAGTGGCGCTCGGGCGCCTGGCGAACCTCGCCCTGGCAGGCGCGCGCGCCGATGGCGTAGGCGCCAAAGCCGTACTGGCCCTGAACGATGTTGTCGCCGGGCTCGAGGAACACCTGGTTGATCAGGGCGAAGATCTCGTCAGAGCCCGCGCCGATGATCAGCCGTTCAGGTTCGAGCCGATGGCGCTGGACCAGGGCCTCGCGCAGGCCGCCGGCGCGCCCATCCGGATAGAGCGCGAGATTGTCGCATGCGGAGACGAAGGCCTCACGCGCCGCGGGGCTGCAGCCGAGGATGTTCTCGTTGGCCGAAAGTTTGACCGGGTTTTCGACGCCCTCGGCCTTGGCCTTGCCGGGCACATAGGGCGAGATCTCGAGGATGCCGGTCTTCGGCACGGGGGCGAGGGCGGTCATGGCCGGCCTCATACACGCGTCGGCGATGGGCGGCCACTAATAGACCCGAGGCGCGGGTCCAATGGCCGCGGGTCCGAGCGTCGTCTGGCCGGCCTGGAAGTCGATGGTCAGGGTGGCGATCTGACCGTGGCTGCGAGCGCCGATGACGCTGGCCGCAGCCCCAGCGGCCTCCGGGGCGATGGCCCCGCTCTGGCCCATCGCCGCCAGCGCGCGGGGCGCCTCGCGGATGTCGGCGGTCAGCGAGCCGACCAGTCGTCCGTCTGAGCCGACGCTCAAGGCTCCGGCCCGGGCGTCCACTACAACCTGACCGGCGCTTGCCCGCATCATCCGCACGTTCAAGAGGCCGCCGGCCTGGCGCCAGGCGCGCACCGCCGACGGCCAGTCCGCTCCTTGCAGGGCCGATGCGTGCGAGAAAATCGCGTCAGCGGCGAAGCTGACCGGTTTGCCGCCGGCGATTCGTCCCAGCAGGCCGGTCAACCGGGCCCGCGCCTTGTCGATCTCGACATAGACCGCACCCTGATTGGCCGGGCCGGCGCGGGTGTGCAGGTGGACTTCCTCCGCCGCCGTAACCAAGACGGGGGCCGCGCCGGGCACGGGGGTCACGCTGACGCCGAGCGCCTCGAGCGAGATCCTCGGTGGATGCGCCTGCGCGGCCGAGAAACTGGCGCGCAGCACGCGGGCGCCGATGGTCACCGCCCCGCCCGACGGGCGAGTGATGACGAGGCCTTGCGGGGCCGCCGCGACCCAGTGGCCCGGTGCATAGACAAAGGCTTCCGCTTTGAGCGCGGGCGCCTCGACGGCCCAGCCGGACGGGGCGGAGAATCGTGCGCCGGTCAGGTTGACGTCCAGACGGAAAGGGAAGCCGTAGAAGGCGCGGCTGGTCCAGGTCAGACCGTAGCCGGTCTGGGCAACGACAATCGACGCCCCGTCCATCCGCCGCGCCGCTTCGCCGCGCGCCCAAAGCCACGCCGCGCTCCACGCGCCGGCGAAGATGACCAGGGCCACGAAGGGCCCGTAGAGGCCCAGGCGCAGGCGTTTTTGGGCTAAGGACGCGTGGTCAGTGGTCATGCGCGGCTTTAAGTGGAAGCAAAAAGGATGGACGAGGGCGGCGAGCGATGGGTGTTCGGCTACGGTTCGCTGATGTGGCGGCCGGGGTTCGCCTTTCTAGACCGCCGGCGCGCCACGCTCCATGGCCGCCGCCGCGCGTTCTGCATCTATTCGGTCCACCATCGCGGGGTCCCTGGGCGGCCAGGCCTGGTGCTGGGCCTGGCGCCAGGCGGCGCCGTGCGCGGAGCGGCCTACCGCGTCGCCGAGCGCGACTGGAGAGGAACCCTCGCCTATCTGCGCGAACGCGAGCAGCCAACGGAGACCTATGTCCAGGCGGAGGTTTCGCCGCGCCTGGAGGACGGACGAAGGGTCAGGGCGCTGGCCTTCCTCTCCGACCGCGGACATCCCCAATGGGCGGGCGCCCTGAGTCTCGAGGCGCAGGCGGCGCTGATCGCCGACGCCGCCGGGCTTTCAGGTCGCAACAGCGATTATCTGCGCGATCTCGTCGCCCATCTGCGCGCCGAAGAGATCGTCGATCCGGCCATGGAGCGCTTGCTGGCCATGGTCGATGCGAGGACGCGCGGTAGGGTCTATTCTTCGAGCAGCGCCGCGGACGCGGTCTCGATGCGATCTTCGAGAATGCGCATGAATTCGCGCCGTGGAAGGCCCGGCGGGAGGGGCTCGAGGAACTCATAGACGATGGTTCCGGGGCGCCGGAGAAAGCCGTGCGCCGGCCAGTGGCGCCCGGAGTTGGTGGCCATTGGGATGCAGGCCTGGCCAAGGTCGCGATAGAGCGCGGCGATGCCGGGCTTGTAGTCGCCGCGGGCGCCCGGCGCGGTGCGTGTGCCCTCGGGAAAGATCACCACCTGCCGGCCGTGCGCCATGTGCCCGGCGGCATCGGCGACCAGCTTGCGCAACGCCTTGGCGCCGCCTTCGCGGTCGACGACGATCATGCCCGCCTTCCAGCTCACCCAGCCATAGAAGGGGATCTTCATCAGCTCCCTCTTCATCACATAGCAGGCGTCGGCGAAGACGGTGAGCGGGCCCATGGTGTCGAACATGCACTGATGCTTGGCCGCGATCAGGGCGCCCCCGGCCGGCAGATACTGGCGTCCGCGCACCTCGACCCGCACGCCGCAGATCGCCCGCAGCATGGCGATGACCCCGGTGGCCCAGAACGCCATCGCCGCCAGCGTCCAACGCCGGGGGGCCAGCAAGAGCGGCAGCATGACAATGGCGGTGAGCGCGGACCAAAGATAGAAAACCGCTGCGAAGGCCAGTGACCGCGCGGCGATCACGCCGGCGCCCCGTGAGCGGCTCTCGCCGGCTTCATCACCGCCCCTCGCGCCAGGATCACCAGGTATTTGCAGTACTCGATCGCCAGGCGCCGCGCTCCTTCGCCGGTCGCCTGCCAATGGCGGGCGTCCAGCGCCGGGGTGGCGACCGGGTAGGGGATCAGCCGGGCCTCGGGCAGCGCCGCTTCCATCTCGAGCATCGCGCGCGGCATATGGTAGTCGGCGGTGACCAGGATCAGGCTCTTGTAGCCCATGGCGTGGGCCCACTGCGCCGCCTCGCGCCCGTTGCCAAGGGTGTTGGCGGCGGTAAAGCCCAGGTCGACGCAGCAATCGAAGACGCGCTTGGCCGCGCCGGTGACATTGCGTATGTCGGCGCGCGTGGTGCGCCGGTTGACGCCGGATACCAGCAGGCGCCGCGCCTTGCCGTCCTCCAGGAGCCGCGTGGCCGCTTCCAGGCGCAGGTCGGAGGCGCCGGTGAGGGCGACGATGCCATCGGCGACGGGAGGATCCTCGGCCGGGGTCAGGCGCTGGATGCGGTCGGAGAATGCCACCAGTCCGGCCGCCCAGATGATCAGCACCACGAGGATGGCCGCCAGACCCTTCACGGCGAGCGCTTCAGAACCGCATCGACGGTCACGCGGGCGGCGATGGCGGCGATCAGGGCGGCGATCAGCGGCCACGGCAGAGGCGCGGCGAGATCGGTCCAGGCGACCGGCAGCAGGGCGGCCAGGCTCTGGCCGGCGCCGAACTGGCGCAGGGCGGCCGCCACGCCGATGGCGGCGGCGGCGCCGACGATGCCGGCCTGGGCCGCGGTGCGGGCGAATCTCAACTGGAACAGCCTGGCGATGAAGCCGTCGGTGGCCCCGGCCAGGTGAAGCACTTCGACGAGGTCTCTTCGCGCCGACAGGCCCTGGCGCGCGGCGAAGGCGATCACCGCGCCGGCGGCCGCCGCGATCACCGTCAGCAGGCCGATCGCCAGCCATCGCGCCAAAGCGGCCCCGCGCATGATCTGCGCCGCCCAGGGGCCGTGATCCTCGACCGTGCCGTCGACGCCCGCCGCTTTCAGGGCCGCGGCCAGGGCGGCCGGTTTTGCCGGTGCGGCGGCATCCAGATCGATCGCCACCAGCCTCGGGATCGGCACATCCGCCGGAAGAGGTTCCGGTCCGACGAAGCGCGCGATCAAGGCGTCGGCTCTGGCCTTGTCGAGAGCCCGCGCTTCGCTCACCCCCCTGACCCCGGCCAGGACTTCGGCCGCCCGGGCCGCGGCGGCGTCGGGGGTGTCGCTCGCCGAGGCGCGCACGATTACCGTCGCCGATCCGATCAGCTGATCCTTCCAGCCGTCAGCGGCGCGCTGGGCGGCCAGGCCGCCGATGGCGCTCAGGCTGGCCAAAAACGACAGCACCGCGATGACGAAGAACAGCGACGCCGCCCCGCCATCGCGGCGGGGCAGCAGCGGCGCCGGCCACCAGTTGGCGAATTCGGCGCTCATTGTGGGGACTCGCGCGCCGCCGGGTCGAAACGGCTCAGGCGGCCATCGCTGAGATGCAGCACCGGCTTGCCCGCCCGTGCGACCAGGTCCTCGTCGTGGCTGGCGATCAGCACCGTCGTCCCGACCCTGTTTAGCTCGGTGAGCAGGCGCAGGATGCGAAGCGCGATCGCCGGGTCGACATTGCCGGTCGGTTCGTCGGCCAGCAGGATATCGGGCCGGTTGACCACGGCCCTGGCGATCGCCAGGCGCTGTTTCTCGCCGCCCGACAACGCGTCCGGCATGGCGTGCAGACGGTCGCGCAGACCGACCCAGGCCAGAAGCTCGACCACGTCGGCGCGATAGGAAGCGGGCTTGCGACCGGCGATGCGGGGTCCCAAAGCGGCGTTATCGAAAACCGAAAGGTGGCTCAGCAGGCGAAACTCCTGGAAGACAACGCCGATGCGGCGGCGCAGCGCGGGGCGCTCGCGACGGCCGAGCGTGGCGACATCGCGGCCCATGAGCTCGACCCGGCCGCCCGTCGCCCGGTCGCCCAGATAGATCAGGCGCAGGACCGTGGTCTTGCCCGAGCCCGATGCGCCGGTCAGGAAATGGAAAGAGCCGGACGCCAAGTCGAAGGAGACATCGTGCAGGACGGGGGGGCCGGCGCCATAGCGCATCGACACCTTTTCGAAGCGGACCACGGGCGGCGCGAGCGTGCCTGGATAGATGTCGGCGGCGCTTTCGGCTTCGGGGTTCCTGGACATCAGCGCGGAAATCGGCGACCTCGAACGTTACGTTTCTGGGGCGTCCGATTCTCTGGCCATGATACTGACCTGCCCACAGTGCGCCACTGGCTATTTAGTGGATGACAGCCACATGCCGCCGGGCGGCCGCTGGGTAAAGTGCGCCGCATGCAAAAACCGCTGGCTGGCGCCATCGCCATCGCCGCCGGCGCCATCGCCGCCGGCGCCGGCGCCGGCGCCTGAGGCGGCCGTGGATGGCTCGGCCAAAAGGTATATCGGGGCGAAAGCCGGATCACTGTCCGCCGTGGACGGTGTTTCCCGGGCGTTCCGCTCGCGGGCGATGGCGCGGCGCAGGACGCGGCAGGCGGCCATCGCGGGCGCGGCGTGGGGCGGCTGCGCCGTCGCCCTGGCCTTGATCATCGGCGCCGCCGTGGTGTTTCGCGTCGATGTGGTGCGCGCGCTTCCCGGAATGGGGGGCCTCTATGCGGCTTTGGGCATGCCGGTGAACCGGATTGGGCTGGTCATCGAGCAGGTGCGGGCCGAACCGACTCTGGCGCTCAGCCATGCGGCGCTCTCGGTCACCGGCGACATCCGCAATGTCGAGGATCGCGCCGTCTATTCACCGCCTCTGCGGATCGTGCTCTACAACGCACGCGGCAAGCGGGTGGCCGGCCAGATCGCGGTGCCGGCCGACGGCCGCGTTTCCCCTGGGCGGGCGCGCCGGTTTACCGTCGTCATCCTCGATCCTCCGCTGACAGCTTATGGGCTTGAGGTCGGGTTTGCCCCGGAGTCGGCGCGGCGCTTCGCGGTGACCCAGCCGCTCGCGCAGGAGCCGATCCCCTCTTCGCCGAGGCCGGCCCCGCAATTGCGCGGCGCCATCGCGCCCTCGCCGGATGGATAGGCGCGCACCGGCGCCTCTCGAGGTGTTGCTTTCGCAAAGGCAGGTCGCCGCGCGCGTAGCGGCGCTGGCCACGCATCTGGCGCCGGTAACCGATGACGACACGGTGGCGATCTGCCTGCTGACCGGTGCACTGTGGTTCGCCGCCGATCTGACCCGCGCGCTGGCGCGGCTAGGCCGCACCCTGGCTTTCGACGCCCTGTGGCTGAGTTCCTATGGCGATGGCCAGGCGAGCCTGGGACGCTGTGAGTTGCGCGCCGGCCTTCAACGGCCGTTGAAAGGTCGCTCGGCCCTGATCATCGACGATGTCATCGACAGCGGCGCCTCACTCGCCCACGCCTTCAGCCTGGTCCGCGAGGCCGGCGCGGCGACGGTGAACATCGCGGTTTTCGCCCGCAAGCCGTGGCCCCGCCCGCGCGCCATCGAGCCGGATTTCGTGGCCTGGGAAGCGCCGGCGCGGTTTCTGGTCGGCTACGGGATGGATAAAGCCGGGCGCCTTCGCGGCCTTCCCTATGTGGCTGCGGCAAGGTGAGCCGGCGCAAGCCACGGCGCGGGCGTCTCGCGGGCCAGCATGTCTTCGTAGCTCGGCCGGCCCCTGACGACGGCGAAGTCCTGGCCATTGACCAGCACCTCAGGGGCGAGGCGTCGGCTGTTGTATTCGCTGGACATCACCGCGCCATAGGCGCCCGCTGTCATGAACGCGACAAGGTCGCCCGCATGCAGGGGCGCCAGCGGCCGAGCCTGGGTGAACACGTCGGCGCTCTCGCAGACCGGCCCGACGACATCGCAGGCCACCGCGTCTCCAGTCCGGGGCGCCACCGGCCGGATGTCGTGGTAGGCCTCGTACATGGCCGGACGGATGAGGTCGTTCATCGCCGCGTCCAGCACCACGAAGGTGACGCCGCCTGGCCGGGCGTTGACGTGGATGACCGAGGCCAGCAATACCCCCGCATTGGCGGCGATCACCCGGCCGGGCTCGAACGCCAGTTCAACCGCCAGGCCACCCACCACCCGAGCCGCCATGGCCGCGAAGGCCGCCGGGTCGGGAGGGTCCGGCTGGTTGAAGTAGGGCACCCCCAGGCCTCCGCCGAGATCGAGCCGCTCGACCACCTGACCTTCGGCCCGCAGGCGCAGGGCCAGTCCCCGCATCCGCCCGAAGGCCTCTTCCAGCGGCTCAAGGCCGGTGATCTGGCTGCCGATATGGCACGCCAGGCCGGCCATTCTCAGGTGCGGCCTCGCGGCGGCCCAGGCGTAGAGCGCCGGCGCCTGCGTCATCGGCACGCCGAACTTGCTTGCGGATCGGCCGGTGGAAATCTTGGCGTGGCCGCCGGCGCCAACATCGGGATTGACCCGGATGCAGAGCGTCGGCTTCGCCCCACGACCCGCGGCGACGGCGTCGATGAGGCGCAACTCCGGTTCGGACTCGACGTTTATCTGAGCCACGCCAACGTCGATGGCGAAGGCGATCTCCGCGGCGGTCTTGCCGACGCCCGAAAAGACGATCCGACCGGGGGGGATGCCCGCGGCCATGGCACGGCGAATCTCACCTTCGGAGACGGTGTCGGCGCCCGCGCCGAGCCGGCCAAGGGTGGCCAGGACCGAGACATTCGAATTGGCTTTCACCGCATAGGCGATGAGCGGCTCGCCAAGCGCCGGATGGGCATGCAGAGCCTGTCCAAACACCCGATAGTGACGCTCGAGCGTCGCGGTGGAATAGACGTAGACGGGGGTGCCGACATCGGCGGCGATACGCGCCAGGGGCACGGCTTCGCAGCAGAGCTGGCCCTCGCGCAGCTCAAAGTGGTTCATTGAGGGTTGGCGTAGGGGTCGGGAAGTACGCCTGGCAGGGCCGAGCTGTTGGGGGTTGGATTTGAGCCGGGGATCGGCAGGCTGCGCGGCGGGGCCGGATTGGCGTAGGGATCGCCGGCCTGGGCGGGCGGCAGGGCCTCGGGCTCGCCATCGCGGCGGTCGGCTCGGGCCTTGGCGATCCGTTCGGCCTGTTCGGCCTGGTACTGCGCCTTGGCTTTTTCCCCATAGAGCGGCGCGGGCCGGTCGAGGGCGCCCACCTTTCCGCAGGCGCCTAGCGCCAGGGCCGCGGCGCCGATGAGCAACCATGTCGAGCGGGTCATCCTAGAGTCTCTCCTTCCAGCGCGCGATCTGGGCCCGCACCTGGGCGGGCGCGGGGCCGCCGTAGCTGGCGCGAGCGGCCACCGACGCGCGAGGGGCCAGGACAGCATAAACGTCCGCTGTTATCCGTGGTTCAATGGCCTTCAGCGCCTCGAGCGGCAGATCGGCGAGAGTCAGTCCCAGTTGTTCGGCCCGCTTCACCGCGGCGCCGGCGATATGGTGAGCCTCGCGAAAGGCCACGCCCAGCGCCCGCACCAGCCAATCGGCCAGATCGGTGGCCGTTGCATAGCCTGTCCCGGCGGCGGTTTCCATGGCTTGGCGGTCAGGGCTCATGTCGGCGACCATGCCGGTCATCGCCGCCAGCGACAACTCCAATGCGTCAAAGGCCTCGAAGGTCGCGGCCTTGTCTTCCTGCATGTCTTTGGCGTAGGCGAGCGGCAGGCCCTTCATGACCATCAGAAGCCCGACCAAGGCGCCTGTCACCCGGCCGCTCTTGGCCCGAACCAGTTCGGCGGCGTCGGGATTGCGCTTCTGGGGCATGATCGACGAGCCGGTGGTGAAGGCGTCGGACAGGCTGACGAAACCGAACTGCGGCGAGACCCATAGGACGATTTCCTCGGCCAGGCGCGATAGATGGCCGGCGCATATCGCCGCCGCCGAAAGCGCTTCGATGGCGAAATCCCGCGCCGAGACGCTGTCTAGAGAATTGGCCGTCGGCCGTTCGAAGCCCAGCGCCTTGGCGGTCATCTCGCGATCGATGGGAAAACCGGTGCCGGCCAGCGCCGCCGCCCCCAGGGGACACTCGTTCATCCCAGCGCGCGCGGCATCGAACCGCCGGGCGTCGCGGGCGAACATCTCGACATAGGCCATCAGATGGTGGGCGAAGGTGACTGGCTGGGCGATCTGCAGGTGGGTGAAGCCGGGCATCACCGTCTCGGTGTGATCGGACGCCTTTGCGACCAGAGCGCGCTGCAAATGGACTATCTGCCCGGCGGTGCGCGAACAAGCCTCGCGCACCCAAAGGCGGAAGTCGAGCGCCACCTGGTCATTGCGCGATCGCGCTGTGTGCAGCCGCCCGGCCGCCGGACCGATCAGTTCGGCCAGGCGGGCCTCAACGTTCATGTGGATGTCTTCGTATTCGTCGCGAAACGGAAAGGTCCCGTCGGCGATCTCGGCGGCGATCAGATCGAGGCCCCTCTCGATCTTAGTCTGGTCGGCGGCTGTGATGATGCCGGTGGCCCCCAGCATGGCGGCGTGAGCGCGCGAGCCGGCCAGGTCTTCGCCAGCCAGCCGCGCATCGACGCCGATCGAGACGTTGATCGCGGCCATCAGCGCGCCGGGCTTGGCGGAGAAGCGAGCGCCCCATAGAGAATGACCGGCCTTAACGGAGTCGTCGGTCATATGCGCGAAATCCTTGCCCCTCTGCCGGTGGCGAAGCCCTGGCGCCGCGCCAACGCGGCGTTGCGCGGCCTGTGCGCGGCCGCGCTTGTATACGCCATCGCCGGGTGTTCGAAAACGCCGGGCGATCTGCGGTCGCTGGCTACCGGGGCGATGGCCAAGCTGACCGTCACCCGCCAGCCGGCGCCGGCTCCGACGACGGTCTTCGCCGACGCGGCGGGCCAGCCGCACACCCTGGCGCAGTTCAGGGGCAAGGTGACGGTGGTCAACATCTGGGCTAACTGGTGCGCGCCGTGCAAGGCGGAGATCCCCAGCCTGGCGAGGCTTCAGCGCGCCTATGCCGGCAAGCCCCTGGCGGTCGTCGCCATCAGCGTCGGCAAGGACGCCGATGAGACCGCCGGCCGCGCCTTCATCCAGCGAAATCCGCCGCTGACCTTTTACACTGAACCGACCTACGCCATCGCCTATGCATTCCAGCCGATGATCGAGGGCATGCCGACGACCGTTATCTACGACCGAGCCGGCGTCGAGCGCGCCCGACTGACGGGCGGCGCTGACTGGTCAGGCCCCGACGCAAAGGCGGTGATCGACACGCTCATCGCCGCAAGGTGACCGCCGAGCCCGCCGTTGCGCAGGTGCTGGAGCCGGTCGCCGCGCGCGCCTGGCCGCCGGCGGAAAGCGCAGCCATCGGCGGCTGGCGGCTCCACGCCTCGTCGGGTTTCTCCGGCCGGATCGACGCCTGCTGGCCACTGGCCGCGCCGGACCGGCCCGTCGGTGACGCCATAGCCTTCGTCGAGGCCTGGTATGCAGCCAGAGGCCTGCCGCCGCTGTTCAAGATTGTCGATGGGGGCGGCGATCCAGCCGAGCTCGCCGGTCGCCTTACGGCTCTGGGCTATGGGCCGCGCACCGAGACCCTGATGATGACAGGCGCCTTGCGCCCGCTGTGCGACCAGGAGGTTCGGCTCTCGGACGCGGTCGGCGAAGGCTTTGCGGCAGTCTTCGCCGCGGCCGGTTCAGGAGACGCCGGCGATGCAAACGAAAGGCTTTGCGCCCTGCGTCGAATTCCACCGCCGCGCGCTTTCGCGCGCCTGGACATCGAGGGCCGGCCCGTCGCCATCGGCGCCTGCGCGGTGGAAGGCCGCTGGAGCGGAATCTTCGCCATGCGCACTGACGCACGCCACCGCCGACGCGGCATCGCCGGGCGCATTCTCGGCGCGCTGATGACCGAGGCGGCCGATGCCGGCGCCGTCAACGCCTACCTTCGGGTCGAAGCCAACAACGCGACGGCCCGGCGCCTCTATGACGGGTGGGGTTTCACCGAGGCCTACCGGTATCGCTACTGGGCGCGCGGTTAGGGCAAAGCGCCCGCGTTCCTAGCCCTGTCCCCGGTGATAATCGAATTCGATCAGAAACACGCGCTCGCCAGACCCATGCTTGGCGGTCTTGAGCAGGTCGACCACCCCGGCGAAGCCGGACCGGCGCGCGAGCTCCGGGGTGATATCCGATAAGGCGATCTCCTTCAGCGAAGTCACTTGGACGCAACCCGCCCCCAGGCCGTAGCGGCCGCCGACCTTGACGCGCGCACTGCGCCAGATGCGCACCGTGCAGGTGATCTCGCCTTGCACGATCCGTTCGCGAAGCTGCTTGGCGAAGACCATCGAGGCGGCTCAGTCGGCTAAGGAAGGGGCCGCAATCAAAAGCTCACGCCGCCGGTCGCTCGGTCTGCCAGATGGCCTCGACGTTATTGCCATCGGGATCGATGACGAAGGCCGAGTAGCAGGTCGGTCGGCGATAGCCTGGGAGGCCGTTGTCGGTTCCCCCTGCGGCCATGGCCGCCGCATGGAAGGCGTCGACCTGGGCCGGCTCGGCGGCGGTGAAGCCCAGGTGCATGCGCGAACGTCCGGCCCGTTGGTGAAACTCTCCGGCGCCTTCGCCCAGCCACAAGAAGACGGGCGAACCCTGCCGCTTGAAGATCGCCGCCCGGTTTTCCGGTTGCTCCTGGACGACGACGATCCCCAGTGGCGCAAGGCATGCCCGATAGAACGGCAGGCTGACATCGGCGTCGCGGCAACCTAGACCGAAATGATCGAGCATGGACGTCTCCTCGAAAAACACCCAGATTTTCGCCGATTGCGCCTCAGAACCCAAGCCGTTCCCGCAGTGTTTCAGCGCTGACGCCCGCGGCGCGCAGTTCGCGCAGGCTTTGCGCGCCATTTCGCTTGGCCAGGCGCTTGCCGTCTGGGCCGCGCAGCAGCCGATGATGGCGGTAGATGGGTGTCGGCAGGCCGAGGAGCGCCTGCAGCAGCCGCTGGATATGGGTGGCCTCAAAGAGGTCGGCGCCGCGGATGACGTGGCTGACGCCCTGATCCGCGTCATCGACAACCGCCGCCAGATGATAGGCGACGCCCAGGCCCTTGCGCGCGAGAATGACATCGCCGGCGATCTGCGGTCTTGCGGCGATGATGCCATGCTCGCCGCCCGGACCCGCGCCCTCCTCGATGAACGAAAGCGCCTCGAACCCGCCCAATTCCTTTCTGGCGGCGGCAAGCGACAGGCGCCAAGCGTAGGCTTGCCCATCGACCAGGCGACCGGCCTCTTCAGCTGGAGAAGCGGGGGCGCCCGTGTAGGCCACGGTTGCCTGGTGGGGCGCCCTGCCGATGTCGGCCGCCACCTCGCGCCTGGTCTTGAAACACCGGTAGAGGAGCCCGCGCGCTTGAAGGGTCGCCAGGGCTGCGTGGACGTCGGCTATGTGGCGCGATTGCCGACGAACGGGCGCCTCCCAGGCCACGCCCAGCCAGGCGAGATCCTCGAGGATCGCGGCGTCGAACTCGGGCCGGCAGCGATCCTCGTCGATGTCTTCGATACGGAGCAGGAGGCGGCCACCGGCGGCGCGGGCCGCGGCGTGCGCCGTCAGGGCCGAGAAGGCATGGCCGGTGTGCAGCAGCCCGGTGGGGGAGGGCGCGAACCGGGTGACGAAGGGCGGCGTAGCGCGCCTAGCTCCGCGCCGGCTTGGCCCTGTGGGCGAAAATGCCGATGTGATCCAGCACGGCGCGTACGAAGCCCTCTTCGCCGCCCATGGCCGCTTTCAGCGAATCGAATTCCTTGAAGCCGGCCATTTCAGCAACACCGTGGGCGGCGCACCAGGAGGCGATGGTGGCCAGCTCGAGTTCGCGGGAATTGTCGGGATCGGCCCCCGCTTCGATCAGCGCGTCGCGGACGTGGCCCCAGCCACTATCGGCTTGCTTGGCGTGATCGCCCATGGTCTCGCGGTCGCAGGCCGATTTGTACATCGTCCGATAGAGAGCCGGATTTTCCCTGGCGAAACAGACATAGGCGACGCCTATGTTGGTCAGGCGCGTGGCGGGGTCGCGTCCCGCCAGCCGGGCCTTGGCGACCGCCGCGCCCAGTTCCATCCAGCCTTCCGTGGCGACGGCGTCGAGGAGTTCGCATTTGTCTTTGAAGTGATGGTAGGGCGCCGCTGGGCTGACACCGGCCTCGCGCGCCACGGCGCGCAGGGACAAGGCGCCGGGGCCGTCGCGTTCGAGAATCCGCCGGCCAGCCTGAACCAGGCCGCGCGACAGATCGCCGTGATGATACGGCCGGGCCAGGGCGCTTTCAGCTTCTCTCATGTCGGTCACCGTAAAACTGAATCCTATCGCCGTAAAGATTATGTTGACATCGTTCAGATAGGCACTATCTAAGCATCGTCCAGATCGGACACCCCGGAATTTCGGGGCTTGGGAAAACAAAAGGATACCTCGTCATGTCATTGGTCAAATTCGCCGCCCTGGGAAGCCTCTTCGATCGTAGCGTTTCGGTCTTCCTGGTCGCCATGGGCCTGATCGTCGCCGGCGCGACCGCCATCGTCGGCGCTTAAGTTCCGCGCTTATGATTGGGCCAGAGCTTTGAGAGGAGCGGACCATCGCTCCTCTCAAACGCGCCCACCCCGCAGAGCGATCCTGCCAAACGCCCAGGCGCCAGCCTGGACCTAGCCCGTGTTCCCGCTGTAGAAAATAGTTTCCTGATCTGAAACGTCCAGCGAGGCGACCCTGCGCATCCTGATCGCCGGCCTTATAACCGAAACCAACACCTTTTCACCTTGGCCAACGGGCGCCAGGGGCTTCGAGGAAAATGGCGTCTTCCACGGCGACGCCGGCCTTTCAGACAACGACGCCGAGACGGCGATCCTGGCCCGTTCCTGGCGCGAAATGGCCAAGCGCGACGGCCACCAGGTGGTCGAAAGCCTGCTCGCTTTCGCCCAGCCCGCCGGGCCGACCGTGCAATCGGTCTATGAAGCCTATCGCGACGAAATTCTGCGGGACGCCGCCAGCCATGGCCCGTTCGACATGGTGCTGCTGTTCCTGCACGGCGCCATGGTCTCGGCCGAATGCGACGATTGCGAGGGCGATCTGATCGCGCGGATACGCGCCATCGTCGGGCCGAGAGCCGCGATCGGCGCGGTGCTCGACCTGCACTGCCATCTGACGGCACAGATGGTCGAGGCCAGCGACGCGATCATCACCGTCAAGGAATATCCCCACATCGACTTTCTCGAGCGCTCCGCGGAGCTCTATGAAATCTGCGAGAAGACGGCCAAGGGACAGTACCGCCCCACATCGGCGCTTTTCGATTGCCGCATGGTGGGGTTTTATCCGACCACCACCGAGCCCATGAAGAGCCTGGTCGATCGCTTTCGCGTGGTGGAAACCCGCGCCGGGGTGCTGTCGGTCAGTTTCGCGCACGGGTTCCCGTGGGGCGATACCCCTGACACCGGATCGCGGATGCTGGCGATCACCGACAACGACCCGGCGCTGGCCGCTTCGGTCGCCAGGGAACTGGGCATGGAGATCTATGCCGCCCGCGAGGCCCTGCTGCCCCGCTTTGCCGGCATCGAGGCGGCGCTCGATCAGGCGCGCCAGTCGAACGGCCTGGCGGTTCTGGCGGACACCGCGGATAACGCCGGCGGCGGCGCGCCCAGCGACAACCTCGCGCTCTTGGAGGCCATGCTCGACCGCAAGGTCGAGCGCGCGGCTTTCGGCGCGGTGTGGGATCCGATCTGCGCCCAGGTCTGCGCCGACGCCGGGGTGGGCGCGCGGCTGTCGCTTCGGCTCGGCGGAAAGTGCGGGCCCGCCTCGGGCGCCCCGCTCGATCTGACGGTCACGGTCAGGGCCGTCCACCACGATTTCCACCAGGGCAGCCTTGGCGGCTCTCGCGTGCCGATGGGTCTTTGCGCGTGGGTGGAGATCGGCGGCGTCGACGTGGTGATCAACTCGATCCGCACGCAGGTGTTTTCTCCGGATGCGTTCACCGGCCTTGGCATTGACCTGACCGGCAAGCGGATCGTAGCGCTCAAGTCCAGCTGGCATTTCCAGGCGGCCTTTGGGCCGATCGCCGACGCGATTATCCCGGTGGCGACGCCCGGCGCGATCCAGATGGACTTCGCCGCCATCGACTACCGGAAAAAGCGCGACCAGGAATTCTTCCCCCGCGTCCGCGACCCTCTCGGCGCGAACCGCTAGCGCCCCCATCGTCACGGCGCGAGAAAGAGCGCCGCGGATGGTTTCCCCCAAAGATAGAGGGGGAAGAGAAACCACCTTTCTTCCCCCCTCTACCTGGCTAGTCGATTCACACATCTCGACGAACGGCCTTCCAAACACCTCTCCCAATGGGAGCCTAGGGGATGCACACATCTTTTTTCTTGGGTTGATGACTGGAATGTGAGTGTCGCCGGGTGACCGACGCGTGATTCTCCCTGTGTCGCGCAGGGGAGAA
>Ga0208849_1000467_pt1 | contig 37826 bp, 36 predicted proteins | sample NGESurdeep072012_10_FD_184470 | JGI IMG/M metagenome (GOLD analysis project Ga0208849, IMG submission 184470) | Arctic peat soil microbial communities from Barrow, Alaska - NGEE Surface sample 53-3 deep-072012 (SPAdes) | ecosystem: Environmental > Terrestrial > Soil > Wetlands > Peat ... | reverse complement strand
CCCTTAACCTCAGCGTCGATGACTGGCATCCCGAATGGAACTACACCATCTCGCCAAGACCACTTGATCGACGCGGTAATTGTTGATGGCGGCCTTAGGCGTGAAACCGATCTTGTCGTCCCTGCCTGAAGGCCGCGCATCCGGTTTCAGATAGTCGTCGATCGAACGCCCCTACCCCCGCCCCACGAACGGCATTGCCGTGGCCATCACGGTCATGAACAGCACATTGGCCTCCAGCGGCAGGCTGGCCATGGTCAGGACGGCGCGGGCGACGGCGGCGACGTCCATGGTCGGCTCGACGGCGATCTCGCCGCTGGCCTGGGGGACGCCGGCGCTCATCGGCGCGGTCATCCGCGTGGCGGCGTTGCCGATGTCGATCTGTCCGCAGGCGATGGCGTGGGCCCGGCCGTCGAGGGCGATCGATTTGGTCAGGCCGGTGATGGCGTGCTTGGTCGCCGTATAGGGGGCGGAGTTGGGCCGCGGGCTATGAGCGGAGATCGAGCCGTTGTTGATGATCCGGCCGCCCCGGGGGTCCTGGGCTTTCATCATGCCGATCGCCTGGCGGGCGCAGAGGAAGGCGCCGGTGAGATTGGTGTCCACCACCCGCCGCCAGGCCTCGACCGACAGCGCCTCCAGCGGAACGGGCGCCGCGCCGGTTCCGGCGTTGTTGAACAGCAGGTCCACCCGGCCGAACAACTGGCGCGCGGTCGCGAACAGCGCCTCGACCGAGGCCGGGTCGGTGACGTCGCAGGCGACCGGCGTCACCGTCCCCGAGCCCTCGGCGGCCATCGCCGCGGTCGCCTCCAGCGGGGCGATCCGCCGGCCGGCGGCGACCACCGACCAGCCGTCGGCGGCCAGCGCCAGGCTCACCGCCCGGCCGATCCCCGATCCCGCGCCGGTGACCACGGCGGCCTTGACGTTATCGCCCATCCTTAGTCCTCTACAGGGTCGCGGGACGTTTGGCGCGGGGGCTGGAGCATGAACCGATCATCCGTTCTCTGGATCGCGGGCGCCGCGGGGGTCCTGATATTCCTGGCGGCATGGTTCGGATCGCCCTACGCGGCCCTCGGCAAACTCTCGGCGGTGGCCAGGGCCGGCGACCGGGACAGGCTCAACGAGCTGGTCGATTTCCCCGCCGTGCGGGCCAATCTGAAGGAACAGCTCTCCGCCGGCATGCTCCGATCGGTGCGCGACGACGCCGGCGCGAAGGAAAATCCCCTCGCCGCCCTGGGCCTGCTGATCGCCCCGGCCATCATCGACCGGGCCATCGACGCCTATGCCACCCCCGACGCCATCGCCGCCATGGTCGCCAAGGCCCCGGCCCCCGGCCACCTGGCCGCGGTTGGCGGCGCGGGCGAGTCCGAGCCGCCGCCGAGGCCGATGCGGGTCAGCTATTCCTGGGCCGGCCTCGACCGCTTCCGCGCCCAGGTCACCGATCCGGACCAGGCGGCGCGGCCCTTCGGCTTCGTCTTCGAACGCCAGGGCCTGTTCGGCTGGAGGCTGGAGCGCATCGACCTGCCGCTCAGGTCATCGCGGACCGAGGCAGAAACCGCGCCGGCGCCCGCCGCGCCGGAGGTGGCCGAACAGCACACCCCGCCGGCCGGGCCGGCGGACACGGCGGCGAGGGCGCCACCGATGGGAAACGACTGCTCCAACACCCGCGTCTCGCAGGTCGGCTCCCGGCTGGAGGGAATGCCGGACAGCGGCAGCGCCATCCAGTACGAGAACGGCAAGTCGCAGGTTTCCTACGACACCGTCCCCGGCATCGCCGACGCCCGGGTCGGCGATAGGGTCCGGCTCTGCCTCGTCTCGCGACCGCAGAACTGTCCCCCCGGCGACGACCGCGGCGCGGTCTGGCGCGCCACCGACCTGCGCAACGGCGAAACCTGGAGTGAAGCGGATTCCGAGCACTCCTGCGGCGGCGCCTAAGGGACGGCGCGGACCCCCTTGCCTCCGACCGCGCCGCGCCGGGTCGCTCACGAGGCCAGGGCTTCCAGCGTCGCAGCGTCGCCGGCGCCGCCAAAATATCGCGCCAGCGCCTCTGCGAACACCGCCTCAGCCGGCGCGGCGGTGGCGAACAGCGTCATGGATGATCGGAACTTCAAATCGTCCGGCGAACCGAATATCGCTCGGGCGTCGCGGCCCTGAACGGCGTTGACCGCGTGCGTCGCCGTGATCAGCCGGGACCCCAGCACCGGATGGCCGAGATAGGCCCGCGCCTCGTCCAGCGAGGCGATCGCATAGCGCCGCGCCATGCCGCTCGTCCCCAGGCCGGCGATCTGGGGAAACACGAACCACATCCAATGGCTCGTCTTGCGACCGCCGCGAAGTTCGGCCAGAGCCTGCTCCCAGACACCCGCCTGCGCTTCGACGAAGCGGGCCAGATCGAACGGATCGTCCACTGTCACCCTTCCGAGCGGATATGGTCCCTCGCCGAAGCTCTAGCTGGAAAGGCCGCCGATTGACGATCAGCAGCGAGGCGCTCGCCGCCGAACTCGCGGCCGGCCGGCGGGACAAGGCCCTGGCCCTGGCCGAGGTGGCGCTCTCGGAGGGCTCTCTCGATCCCCTCCCGCTGCGCATCGTCGCCGACTCCCTGCGCCAGGCAGGCCGGTTCGACGAAGCCATCGCCCTCTACGGCCGCGGAACCCGCAACGCGCCCGGCGACGCGGCGCTATGGGCCGATCTCGGCGAGTGTCTGTTCGCCGCCCAGCGGCCCGAGCAGGCCTTGGCGGCCTGGGACCGGGCCATCGAGGCCTCGGGCGGCGCGGCGGCGGTGCTCGGCGGCAAGGCGCGGGTGCTCCACGGCCTCGGCCGCGTCGAGGAGGCCGGCGCCCTCTTTCGCCTCGCGCTGGCGCTCGAACCGGCCAGTTTCGAGGCCGGCTTCGGCCTCGCCCGGCTGGCCTTCGAGGCTGGTCGGCTGGACGAGGCCGAAGCCCTGATCGGCCCTCTGATGGCGGCCGATCCCGACCGCCGCGACGGCCGCTGGCTCGCCGCCCGGATCGCCTTCGGCCGGGGCGAGGCGGAACCCGCCCGCGCCCTCTTCGCCGGCCTGCTCGCCGGCGGCCGGCTCGACCTGGCCCAGCGGGCCGAGACCCTGCTGGCCCTCGGCGACGCCCTCGACGCCCTGGGCCGCTTCCCCGAAGCCTTCGCCGCCACGATCGAGGGCAAGGCCATCCAGCGCCGCCTGTTCGCCGAGCGGGCGGCGGGGCGCGAGGGGGAAGTCGCCAGGCTGACCCGGCTGGCGGCCTGGTTCGCCGCCGCCGATCCCGCCGCCTGGACTCCGGCCCCCCGCCGCGCGCCGCCGACCGGCCGCGAAGCGGCCGGCCACGTTTTCCTGGTCGGGTTTCCCCGCTCGGGAACCACCCTGCTCGAACAGGTCCTCGCCGGTCATCCGGACGTCGTCGCCCTTGAGGAAGCGCCGACCCTGGCGGCCCACCAGGCCCGGTTCCTCGTCGACGACGCCGGCTGCGCGAGCCTGGCCCGGCTGCCGGCGATCGACGCCGACGCCTGGCGCGCCCGCTATTGGATGGAGGTGGCCGGACGCGGTGTCGCCGCCAGGGGGCGGATGTTCCTCGACAAGGCCCCGGCCGGAACCTTGCGCCTGCCCCTGGTCGCCAAGCTTTTTCCCGGCGCCAAGGTGCTGCTGGCGATCCGCGATCCGCGCGACGTGGTCCTGAGCTGCCTGCGCCGCGTCTTCCAGATGAACTCCCTGACCTACGCCTTCACATCCCTTGAGGAGACCGCCGCCGCCTACGTCGCCACCATGGAACTGGCGATGATCTACCGCGGCCGCCTCAACCTCGATCTCATCGAGGTGCGTCACGAGACCCTGGTCGAGGAATTCGACGCCGAACTGGCGCGGATCCGCGCCTTTCTCGGCCTCGGTCCCCATCCGGCCATGGCCGACCTCGCCGCCACCGCCGCCCGCCGCCAAGTCCGCACCCCCAGCGGCCCGCAGGTCCGCGCCGGCCTCAACCCCTCCGGCCTAGGCCACTGGCGCGCCTACGCCGCCGAACTGGCCCCGGTCATGGACGTCCTCGCCCCCTGGGTGGAACGGTTCGGCTACGCGGCGTGACCGGACGCCCACCTCCCCCGAAGGACGGCGCCCAGCTCGCCCATGACCGCCATCTCGCGCGCCTTTTTGATTGCGCCCGGAGAGGGTCTCTAAGTCAGCGTCCGGGTCCGCCTTCCGTGTCGAGTTCGCGCAGGAACTGGACCACCTCCTCCCGCCGCCTGGGATTGGCGATGTAGAAGGGATGGGGGGAGGTGGCGCCGCGGAGCGGGTCGAGCAGGTCGCCCAGGCTGTGCACCGAACCATCGTGCAGGAACATCGGCTTGCGAGCCAGATCGAGAAGCATGGGGACGGCGTTGCCGCGGTGGCCGCCACCGGGACTGGCGTCGACGACAATCATCTTGTCGTCGAAGGTCCCGGGCGCATTCTGGATCGGATCCAACGGCGGATTGCGATTTGCCAATACCGTCGGATGATAGCCCGGCCAGATCCTGTTCATCTCGACCAGGGCCATCTGCACCGGTTTGCTCTGATCGGGATTGTGACAGGAGCTGCAGTTGGTGACGAATACCTGGCGTCCGCGCGCCGCCACCGCCCGATCGACCGCGATCCCGCGAGGAGCGGGCAGGAAGTCGAGGTAGGCGCGAAGATCGGCGAGCTTCTGTTCATCGACCCTGCGTCCCACCAGACTCCCTGGATCGCCAACCTTGAAGCCGGTCATGGATGTGACGGCGATGTGGTCGCTGACGTGGGTCCTGCGCAATATCTGGGCATAGTCGTCCGAGAGCTGCGTTCCGGCCTTTCCACCGACGATGGTGAGGAATTTTCGGCCTTCGGGCGTGATCAGGGAGATGGGATCGAAGGCGATCGTGTAAACCCCATTGGAGAAGCTCTCGACGCTGGGCTGTTCGCCGGCGCTGCCGAAGGGAGCGGCGAGATCCTGACGGAACAGCGGAGAGGTCACGACCGGATTGCCGTTGCCGTCCGGGGTGTCGTCGAACATGCCCACTGGGTAGAATTTGGGATTGCTCAGATAGGCCCTCGCGTCCGCTTCGCTCGAATTGACGGTGAGGCCCCGAGGCGCCCGGCCGATCGTCTTGCCGCCGAGGGTCGTCTGGAGAAACGGATAGAAGGCCAGCGGATTGTCCGCCGCGGCGAGAATCTTGCCGAATTGCAAGTTCAAGTTCGCCCGGCCGTCCTCCCGGTGGCCGATCGAGCCGCCTCCCGGCATGTTGAACACCGATTCGTCGGTGATCGTGTGGCAGAGCGCGCAGGACGCGCCGACCTTGTCGCCCTTGGGCACGAAGCCGATTATGGCGTTGGCCGCGATCAGCTTCATCGTCGTGGCGGGATCGTTGAGCAACGGCGCGGCGCGCGGTGAGAGGTCGGTCTTGAGTTCCGCGGCGAGAGGGCCGCGCATTTCGGGAGGGACGGCGTCGATGTCCACCATCAAGCCGAGCTTCAGGGCGTCGATGGGGGTGACCTTCGCCTTCATGATCCCCTGGGGCAGGCGCATGGCGTCGGTCCAGAAGCCTTCGTTGCCGAAGGTCTCGTTGCGGAACACGTCCCGTCCAGCCTCTGGATGGCCGGTCAGTCCGGAATGCGGAGGGGCGATCTTGTCGCCCTGCGCTTGGTCCCCTTGGGCGTGGCCTTCGTCGCGCTCACCGACGAAAAGCACGGCGGCCATGCACAGGACCCAAAGCGAAACGCCCACGCGCGCGCTGATACGGAACTTCGGCATGGGTTCCACACCCCATCTTTTGGGCGCACGTCGTGTACGTGTCCCCAAGCATGAGCCCCCATGTCATCGGTAGTTTCCGCGCCGCGCCTTATTGTCAACGCATTTGCTCTGGCCGGCGATGCGGAGCGCTCGTCAAGCACGAAATAGGGACGCCAGAGCACGCCGCGACCTCCAGGCCGTGACTGAACAAGGGACATGGGCGGTCGCCAGGCCCCCATCCTTGATCAGGACGGGCTGGACGACTTCCGCCATGAACATTTGATCGCTCATCGGATTTTCCTCGATATCGACGTGGACGCGTCACATACCGCCGGGGCGCCGCATCAGCGGATGGTCACGGCGTTGCGGAGCAAGCAGGCTCCCGCGCCGGCGAGAAACGCCGCGAGCCTCGCTATGGCTTGGGGACGTCGAGTTGGGGAACCGAAACCGCTTTCCGGAAACTACGCGGGTCGGTCCCGTAAGCGTCGCGGAAGGCCCGCGAGAAGTGGCTGCGACTGGCAAAGCCGATGCTCGATGCGATCACCTTGATGGACACGGTCGTCGAACGGAGCATCTCGGCCGCGTGGCGCAGCCGGGTCCTGGCGACGAACTCCATCGGTCCGATCGAAAAGGCGTTCATGAAATCGCGCGCGAACACCGATCGGCTCATCCCGGCGACCGCCGCCAACGATGCGACGGTGTGCGGAGCCGCCGGCTTGTCCAGGACGGCCGTGAGAGCCTTGCTCAATCGGGGGTCGCGCGGGTCTCCAAGCAAGCCGGATCGAGACGCCGATGCTTCGAAAAAGCGACGCAGCACGATCACGAGACAGGCTTTCATCAGAGAGCCGGCAAGAGCTCGGGTTCCCAGCCGTGGACGGGCCATCTCGTCCAGTACGATCGCAAAGGCGTGCGGCACGATATCGATCCCGCCCAGGTCTTCGACGAGCGGCCCGGCCAATTGGTCGAGGAGTCCGAACGAGCCCGACAGATTCGCCATGATGACGCCGCAGGCCACACGCAGGTCGCCCGGTGCGCCATCGGCCGCGTCGAATACGAGCAGGCCGTCGCGGGCCATCGAACAATGCTCGCTCGCCGCGATTTCAACCGTGGGGCCAGGGTCCGCGGCAATCGTCTGGGCGATCCCGGGCGGGACGACAACGACACCTCCAGACTGGCAGACGATCGGGTCGGCGCCGGGAATCATCAGATGCATTGTCCCGGCAAGCACGTAATGAACCTTGATGGCGTTTGCCGGGCCGCCAACCAGCCGACAACCCCGCCTTACCTCGCAAATCGCAAAAGCTTCGACCCCCACATCGAGGGTGACGAGAAGGTGGTCCAAGGTGCTCTGCTTCATGGATCGTCTCCCGCGAGCTCAAGCTCTGAAATCGGCGGCCCGTTCCGGACTTGCGTGGCCGCCGCCGCGGTCTTGAACGGACCGCCGCATTCTTCGGACGATACCGCACAATCCCCATGGGGGCAGAATCGCGCGCCGAGTGTCGAGCGCGCTCGCTCTCCCGGACTGCCCCTGGCCATGGGAGCGTTGGCGTCGCTGCCACCGAATGGCGCCAGCGCACCCGCCCGCCTGGGACCGCTCCTTCACGAAGCTGCTTGGCGCCTCCTCAGTCGGCTTCAAGGGCTCTTCGCCGGGTCCCGGGCCGCCAATTCCCGAGTGGGACCTTCCGCCACTTACCGGTGTGCCCGCTTCTGGCGAATGGATCACCTGGCCCCTCGCCGTGGCCCCGCCTTTCGTCGCCCCGCGCTACCGCGTGAGGAACTGAGCGGCGAACACCCGGCGGAGGATATCCTCCAGACCGCGGGCATCGACCTCGTCGAAGGCGTCGGGCTCGGCCGAATCGACGTCGAAGACCGCGATCAGCCGGCCGGCCGGGTCGCATACCGGAATCACGATCTCGCTGCGCGAGCGGGAATCGCAGGCGATGTGTCCGGGAAAGGCCGCGACATCCGGCACGATCAGCGTCTCGCGCCTGGCCGCGCAGACGCCGCACACGCCGCGACCGAAGGCGATCCTCAGGCAGCCCAGCGTGCCTTGATAAGGGCCAACCACCAATTCTTCGCGCCGGCCCGGATCGACGAGGTAAAAGCCGGTCCAGAAAAAGTGCTCGAAGGCGTCGGCGAGCATCGCCGCCACGGTGGCCATGCGCGCCACGCGGTCCGGTTCTGCGTCGAGCACGGCGTCGATCTCGCCGGCGACCTGGCGATACTTCTCCGCCCTGGCGGCGGAACCGGAGCGGGTTGGAAGGCTTTGGTTCATGCAAGCCCCTATAGCCTGGGCGAATTGGCGCGCCAAAGTCTTGCATTCCATGTTGCGCTGCAACATAACGGCGTCGTCGCGAAGGGACTCCGAAGATGACCGCTCGACGCCTGCCCTGGTGGAGCTTTTCCATGGACGCCATGCAGCTCACGCTCGAGGCGCAGAGCGTTATCGGCATGCGCATGGCCAAGGCCGCCTGGGGCGGCGCGGCGGCGCAGGACGAAGCCGCCCTGATGATCACCGAGAAGACCAAGGCGGCGATCGACGCCCAATTCGTCCTGGCCAAGAGCATGATGGAGGGCCAGGGCCACCTGGGTCCGGCCCGCGCCATGGCCATGTACCGCCGGCGTGTTCAGGCCAACCAGAGACGCCTGAGCCGGGGCCGCTGAAGAACCTCCGGCGACCGCGATGAAGACCTACAGCCTCGACCTTCGCCACGCCGCCTCCAAGCGCAAGCTCAACGCCTTGCCCGACAACCGGATGCCCCCGCTCCGCCGACGGCTCGAGGACGACACCGCCGCCACGGCCTGGGCGCGCGGCGAACTGATCGACTTCGGCCGCGCCAAGGCGGGAGAAGATTTCCAGTACGTCGAGGCGGCGCTCACCGAGCTGCTGCCGTTCGGAGACATCGTGGACGGCAAGGACTATCGCCGGCTTGGTCGCTGGGTGTTCAACGCCGACGGTCTGATCTGGCGCGAGGCCGGCGCCGAGTCGATGGCCGGGTCCTTGGGAGCGTTCCTGGTAGGCCCGGCTGGACTCGAACCAGCAACCAGACCGTTATGAGCGGCCGGCTCTAACCAATTGAGCTACGGGCCCCCAGGGTTTGGCGGGGGGCAAGCGGTTAGCATGGGGCGTGGGCGGCTGAAAGATCGGCCGCGGCGGCCTACAGGCCCGCCCGCTTGAACACATCCGCCAGCCGGCCTTCGATTTCCTCGCCGGGAAGGGCGCGCTGGCCTTCCATCACGGCGGAATAGACGAGGTCGCGGCGCGCCCCGCCCACCCTTCCCTCGGCCCAGCCGACACTGCGCGAACCGTCGGGCGTGGAGGCGCAACTGGCGTGGCGGCCGGTCGCGGCGAGCGGCAGGGCGATGGTGGCGTTGAGCGTCCCGGGCCGGTCGCAGGCCGCCAGGGGTCGCTCGCAGTTGAACCGTTCGCCATAGCGGTAGCGGATTTTCCCCGTCGCCCGGTCGGCCAGGATCACGCAGGTGGCCGGATCGCCGATGGCGACGCCGATGGCCTGATCGAGGGCGTCGGACGGCAGGCGGTCGGCGGCCGGCTTCGAGCAGGCGGCGAGGGCCAGGATGGCGGCGGCGGCGACGGCGGGGCGCATGTCGAGGCGACTGTGCGCCAATTCCCGCGCCTAAGCCAGTTGCGCGGCGGCGATGCGCGCGATTTCCACGGCCGGCGAGGGGTCGAACCGCCCATCTTCCAGGGTCCAGGCGGCCGAAAGGCCGGCGTAGGCCAGGACCCAGCCAAGAAGACGGCGCGGCTCCAGGTCGGCGGCGGTCGCCAACACCCAGGCCTGGGCGGCGAGCCGGCCCGGCGCGACGGCGGTCTCGGCGTCGGGATTGCAGAGGATATTGGCGTGATCGAAGCCGCGCTCGCCGACCAACCCCTTGGGATCGATCGCCAGCCAACCCCGGTCGCCGCCGTCCAGCACATTGGCGTGGTGGAGGTCGCCGTGGAGGACGGCGGTGTCGCGGGGCTCGGCGAGAAGCCGCTCCGCCATCCCGAGCGCCTCGGCGAACACGCCGCCGTGCCGCGCCGCGGCCGGCGCAAGGGCGCGGAACCGGACGTCGAGCGGGATCAGGGTCGCGGGCGGCGCCGCTGGCCGGGGCGCGTGCAGCCGAGCCAGGGCCTGGCAGAGGATGCCGCTCGCAGCGTCGTCCCCGCCCTCCCGCGCCATGGCCGCCAGGGACCGCGTCCCGACCGCGCGTTCGAGCAGGATCGCGCCTTCTTCCCGCGCCAGCACCCTGGCCGCGCCGTCGCCGGCCCACCATTCCATCAGCGCGCCGCCGGCGATCTCCTCGGGCGCGCTGGCGATCTTCAGCATCGCCGGCGCCCCGTCGCTCAGGACCGGCAGCAGAAGGCTGCGGGAATGGAAGGTCTCGAACGCCCTCCCGTCCGGCGTCAGCCGCCAGCGCGCCAGCCACGGCGCGAAGGCGTCGGCCTTCAGCTCCGCCACTTCAGGGTCGCCGCCTCGACCGGGTTGACGAACGCCCGTCCCTCCCGCCGGCTGGCGGCCCATTCGCGCTTGAGGGCCTGGTACCACTTGGCCTGGCGGTCAGCGTCGTCGATCCACATCAGGGCCGGATCGTACTTCAGGCCCTGGTTCTGCAGATCGACCATGGCCCCGTCCTGATGCAGGAACCGGCGAGCCCCCAGGCGGATCAGAGGACCGGCGAGGGTGAACACCGGATGATCCGACCACACGATCTGAGTGATCCGCGTGCGGTGATCGTCCAGCGGCGTCAGGCAGGTCAGGGCGAGCACCTGGCGCTTGCCGACGATCACATACTCCCAGCGAAGGCCGGGCAGGCGAAAGCCGATTTCGGTGGTCGGCTGGCCGCCGAGCAGGGCATAGGCGCGCGAGTTCCGCGACGGCGGATGGCGGACCATGACGAAGCCGGCTTCACTGGGCTCGAACCGCTTGGCCTTCTCGTGGCGCGAGGCTCGCGAGCGCCACCACCACTGCTGGTGGACGAAAGGCCCGTGGGCCGGATCCATCAGTCCGACGGCGGCATGATCGACGTGTGCGGCGAAGTCCATCCGCTCGATGAGCTTTGGCGCGCCCCCGACGATTCCCGGAAACACCGGAGGCGGAAGATCGGGCGCCTCGCCCGCCCGGGCGTCGCCGGCCATCCAGACGAACACCATGCCCTGGCTTTCGGCTGTCGGAAATGACCGCACCGTCACCCGGTCCACGTCGAAGGCCTGATCTTCGGTGAGAGAGGGGATGGCCCGGCAACGGCCGTCGGCGCCGAAGCGCCAGCCGTGATAGGGGCACTCGACGGTTTCCTCGCCATCCGCCTCTCGCGCAATCCGGCCGGCGGACAGCGGCGCCGCGCGGTGAGGGCAGATGTCCCGAAGGGCGATCACCGCCCCGGCTCGTGTGCGGCCCAGCATCACCGGGCCGCCGAGCATCAGGGTCCGCCGCAGGGTCCCGGCCTTCACCTCCGAAGAGAGGGCGGCGAAATACCAGATTTCGGTAAGGAAGCCGTGGCCGAAGGCGGTCCGGCTCGCGGTCTTGACCTCGCCTTCGGGCATGTGGCCATTTACCGGCACGCATCCAGGTGAGGCAACCCGCCGACGTCTGGTGGGGAGCTCAGAGGGCGCCATGGAACTCTTCGATCTGACCGGCAAGGTCGCCGTCGTCACCGGCTCGACCCGGGGCATCGGCAAGGCCATCGTCGAACGCCTGGCCGAGCACGGCGCCAAGGTCGCGGTCTCCTCGCGCAAGCCCGCCGCCTGCGAGGAAGTGGCGGGCGCGATCAACGCAAAGCACCCGGGCGCGGCCATCGCCGTCCCGGCCAACATCTCCTCCAAGAGCGATCTTCAGCGCCTGATCGACGAGACCCGCGCCGCCTTCGGGGCGATCGACATCCTGATCTGCAACGCCGCCTCCAACCCCTACTACGGGCCGATGAGCGGTATCAGCGACGAGGCCTTCCGCAAGATCCTCGACAACAACATCGTCTCCAACAACTGGCTGGTGAACATGGTCGCCCCGGAGATGGCGCGGAGGAAGGACGGCGCGATCATCATCGTCTCATCGGTCGGCGGCCTGCGCGGCACTTCGGTCATTGGCGCCTACGCCATCTCCAAGGCGGCCGACATGCAGCTGGCCCGTAACCTCGCCCAGGAACTCTCGCCCAGCAACATCCGCATCAACTGCATCGCCCCGGGCCTGGTGAAGACCGATTTCGCCCGCGCCCTCTGGGACACTCCGGAAGGTGAGCGCCGGGCCAGCGCCGGCACGCCCCTGCGCCGCCTGGGCGAGCCCGACGACATCGCCGGCGCCGCCGTCTTCCTCGCCTCCCGCGCCGGCGCCTGGATGACCGGCCAGACCATCGTGATTGATGGAGGTTCGACGAGTTAGGGTGTCACCTTCGATCCGGCCCCTATCGCCGGTTGCCGTGGCCGCCGTGCCGAACAATCCATCCGGCGGGGAAGAGTCCGGCGGTCGATCCGAAAGTCATCATCTCACGCCGGCCGGTGGGTGCCAGGGCGGTATTCGAATTCGACCAGATAGACGTTATCGCCCGGACCGTGCCTGGCGACCTTCAGGAGATCGACGACGCCGGCGAAGCCCGAGCGCCGAGCGAGGTCGCCAGTGACATCGGCGAGGTCGATCTGGCGAACCGCGGTCACTTCCACGGCGCCCGGACCCAGTCGGTAGCGCCCGCCCACCTTGACATGCGGACGGCGCCAGATGCGGACACTGCAGGTGACTTCTCCGCGCATGACCGGTTCGCGAAGGCGTTTGGTGAAGGTCACGGAGAGCGAAGTCTTTCGGTGGCGGCGAACGGCCTTTGCGTCTAACAGGCTGGGAGTTCTTCGTCGAAAGGACCCACTAAGGATGTCGAGAGTATCAGCGGTCGCGATCGGATTGGCCCTGGCGCTGGCCGGATCGGCGGCGGCGGCCGATCCGGGCACGATCGAGCAAGGATCGACCGTGGCGCCGAAGTACGGCGCCTGGGGCCTGGATCTTTCCGGGCGCGATCCGAGCGTCAAGGCGGGCGACGACTTCTATCGCTACGCCAACGGGGTGTGGGACGACCGCGCGGTGATTCCCGCCGACCGCACCCGCTACGGAAACTTCGACCGCTTGACCATCCTTTCGGAAAACCGCACGCGGGCGATCATCGAGGCCGCCGCCGCCGGCAAGTCCGCCGATCCGGACGCCGCCAAGATCGGGGCCGCCTGGCGCGCCTTCATGGACGAAGAGCGGATCGAAAAGCTGGACGCCGAGCCGTTGGCCGCCGACCTGGCGGCGATCCGCGCGGCCACCACCCGCACCGACCTGGCGGCGCTGATGGGCGGGGCCAATCGCGGCTTTCAATCGGCCATCTTCGCCGCCGGGATCGGCGCCGACGCCAAGAACCCCACCCGCTACGCCGTTCAGCTGGGGACGGGCGGCATGGGCCTGCCCGACCGCGACTATTATCTGGAGGCGGCGCTGGCCGACAAGAAGGCCAAATACCAAGCCTATGTCGCCACCCTGCTGCGCGAGGTGAACTGGCCCGATCCCAACGGCGCCGCAAAGGCGGTGGTCGATTATGAGACCCGGATCGCCGAGGTCAGCTGGACCCGGGCCCAGCGTCGCGACCGGGACAAGACCTACAATCCGATGAGTCTGGCGGAACTCCAGGCGACCGCGCCGGACTTCCCGTGGAGACCGTTCCTGGCGCGCGAGGACCTCGGCGCCGTGGACCGCTTCATCGTCACCACCAACACCGCGGTCCCCAAGGTGGCCGCCATCTATGCAGCCACGCCGGTCGCGACCTTGCAGGCCTGGCAAGCATTCCACGTCGTGGACGAGGCCGCGCCCTATCTCTCCCGCCGATTCGTCGATGCCCATTTCGCCTTCCGCGACCACGAGCTGGCCGGCCAGCCCGAGCAACAGCCGAGGTGGAAGCGCGGTGTCGCCTTCGTCAACCGCGTCGTCGGCGAGTCGGTGGGCCGGCTCTATGTGGCCCGGTATTTTCCGCCGTCGTCCAAGGCCAAAATGGAGGCTCTGGTCGGCGACCTGGAAACCGCCATGGCCGCGCGCATCGAGCGGCTGGACTGGATGAGCGCGCCCACCAAGGCCAAGGCCGAGGAGAAGCTCGCCAAGCTCACGGTCAAGATCGGCTATCCGGTGAAGTGGCGCGACTACGGCGCCTATCGGGTCGAAGCCGCCGACCTTTATGGCGACGCCGCGAGGTCCGCCGCCTACGACTGGGACTACGATCTGGCGCGGCTTGACGGCCCGGTGGACAAGCTGGAGTGGCACATGACGCCCCAGACCGTGAACGCCTACTACAACCCGACCAACAACGAGATCGTGTTTCCCGCCGCCATCCTGCAGCCGCCATTCTTCGATCCGAACGCCGATCCGGCGGTGAACTTCGGCGGCATCGGCGGGGTGATCGGCCACGAGATGACCCACGGCTTCGACGACCAGGGCCGCAAATCGGACGGCGACGGCAAGCTCACCGAATGGTGGACACCCGAGGACGCGGCCAAGTTCAAGGTCCAGGCGGAACGGCTGGGGGCGCAATATTCGTCCTATGAGCCGGTGGCCGGCTTCCACATCAAGGGCGAGCAGACCATGGGCGAGAACATCGCCGACATGGGCGGCCTGCTCCTGGCGCTGGACGCCTACCACGCCTCCCTCAAGGGCCGGCCCGCGCCGGTTCTGAACGGCCTGACCGGCGACCAGCGGGTGTTCCTGGGCTGGGCCCAGGTGTGGCGTCAGAAGATGCGCCCCGACGCGGCCATCCAGCAGACCAAGTCGGACTCCCACTCGGCGGCCAGGTTCCGGGTCATCGGCCCGGTGCGCAACAACGACGGCTGGTACGCCGCCTTCGACGTCAAGCCCGGAGACAAATACTACCTGGCGCCGGATCAGCGGGTGCGCATCTGGTAGGGGCGTTGGTGAGCGATGCCGCCCAACCCGGCGAGGATCAGGATCGCGGCGGCGGTTCGGATGAAGCCGTCAGCAGGTCGCGGACGGCGCTGTCGAAGTGGGCGTCCATGGCCGCGATGGCCGCGCCGACGTTCCGGCTCTCGATGGCCCTGGCCACGGCCAGGTGACGATCGACGATGGTGCGGCGCTGGCGGGCGGTGGTGCGGGTGCTCCAGGCGGTGGGAACGGCGACCTCCATCAGGGGGGTGAAGGAGGCGACGATCTGCAGGAAGAGGGCGTTGTGAGCGGCCCTGGCGATGGCGACGTGGAAGGCGATGTCGTGGCCGGTCACCGCGGCGCGGTCATCGGCCTCGGCGGCCATGGCTTGCGCGAGACCCAGGATTCGCGCGGCCTCGGCGTCGTCGCGCGAGGCGGCGGCCAGGGCGACGGTGCGCAGTTCGATGGTGCGGCGCACGTCCCACACCTCGGGCACGGTGATCTGGGCGGTGTTGACCGCGTGGTCCAGCGAAGCGGCGATCACCGACCCGTCGATGGCGGCGACGCGAGGCTTGCGGCCATTGCCGACATCGATGAGCTTCAGGGCGGCCAGGGCCCCGAAGGCCTCGCGGATCACGCCGCGGCTAACCCCCAGGCTGGCGGCGAAATGCCCCTCGCCGGGCACACTGTCGCCGACCCGCAGGCGCCGCGACTGGATGTGGAGATTGACGGCCCGGACCGCCTGGTCGACCAGCGATCCGTTCTCGCCCGGGGCAACGCCGGTCATGCGGCCAGACGGCCCGCCCGGCAGTCGGTGGGCGAGCGGCCGAAGTGTCGGCCGAAGGCGCGCGCGAAGCTGGCGTTGTTGAGATAGCCGGTCTCATAGCCGATCGAGGAGACGAGCAGATCGGTGGTCATCAGCAGGCGTTCGGCCTGGCCAAGCCGCCGCTCGGCGATCGCCTCGCCCACCGTGCAGTGGAAGGCTTCGCGAAAGCCTCGGGAGAGCTTGGCGCGATTGAGGCCGCAGGCCCGGGCGATGGTCTCCAGGGTGAGCTTTTCCGCCGACCGCTCGTCGATGAGGCGCCGCGCCTCCATGATCCGGCGGCTGTCGGCCTGGGAGAGGGCGCCCGAGCCGGTGAGCGGAACGAGTTGGCCGGCGCCGGCCAGCCGGATGGTTTCGCAGAGCAATTCGATACTCTTGGCGAGGCGGTAGGTCGCCAGAGTCCGCGGCGCGATGGGCGGATCGCGAAGCGCCAGGGCGATGCCGCGCAGCTCGGCCGGCGAATAGAACTCCCGTCGCGATCCGTCGATCAGCGACCCGCCGCCCAGTCTGGAGACCGCGGCGCCGGCGACGAAGAGGATCAGCCTGAATTCGGCGCCGGACGTCTCCACCAAGGCCGAGATGTCCGGCGCGGGATCGATGTGGAGAGTAGCCGGTCCGCCGGCCCCGAAAACCATGACGATGGCCAGCGGATCGGCCGGGGCGCGGAAATCGTGCGCGGCCCCGGTTCCGATCAGGGCGGTCATCTCCGCGGAGACCTCGATGCACTCCATCGCGTGGACATCGCCGTGCCGCATTTCCACCCCTCGCCGTTCCCGCGATCTCGGTCCCCTCATGCCACCTATCGGACAGGTTGGCAAGAAGCTATCGGATAGGTCACGGACTTTACAGCGTGAAGATCTTTCCGGGGTTGAACAGGTCCCTGGGATCGAGCGCGCGCTTGATCGTCCGCATCATCTCTACCGCTTCGCCCAGTTCGCTGACCAGCCAGTCCTGCTTGCCGAGCCCGATGCCGTGCTCGCCGGTGCAGGTGCCGTCCATGGCCAGGGCCCGTTCGATCAGGCGGCGGTTGAGGCGTTCGGCCTCCAGCAGCTCTTCGGGACGGTTCGGATCGATCACGAAGACGACGTGGAAGTTGCCGTCGCCGACGTGGCCCAGGATCGGGGCCGGAATGCTGGCGGCTTCCAGGTCGCGCTTGGTCTCGCCGATACATTCGGCCAGGCGGCTGATCGGCACGCAGACATCGGTGGGCCAGCCGACGCAGCCGGGCCGCAGGCCGACGGCGGCGTAATAGGCCTCGTGCCGCGCCTTCCACAGCCTTGAGCGTTCCTCCGGGAGATTCGACCACGCGAAGTCGCCGCCGCCATTGTCCGCCGCCAGGGCGGACACCGTCTCGACCTGTTCGGCCACCGAGCGCTGCGTCCCGTGGAATTCGAAGAACAGAGTGGTGACCTCGGGATAGTCGAGCTTCGACCAGCGGTTGACCGCCCTCATCTGCACGTCGTCGAGAATTTCGACGCGGGCCAACGGAACGCCGAGCTGGATGGCCTGGACGACCGTATCGACCGCGCCGGCCAGGGTCGTAAAGCCGCATACCGCCGCCGAGATCGCCTCGGGGACACCGTGCAGCCTGAGCGTCACCTCGGTGATCACCCCGAGCGTGCCTTCCGAACCGATCATCAGGCGCGTGAGGTCATAGCCCGCCGCCGACTTTCGCGCCCGGCGCGCGGTGCGGATGTCCTTGCCCTCCGGCGTCACCACCCGCAGCGACAGCACCGCCTCGCGCATGGTGCCATAGCGCACCGCGTTGGTCCCCGAGGCCCGGGTCGCGGCCATGCCGCCGATGGTGGCGTTGGCCCCCGGATCGATGGGGAAGAACAACCCGTTGTCTCGCAGATGTTGGTTGAGCTGCTCGCGGCGAACCCCGGCCTCGACGGTGCAGTCGAAATCCTCGGCATTGACCGCCACGATGCGATCCATCTCCGACAGATCAATCGTGACGCCACCGCGGACCGGCGTGGTGTTGCCCTCGATCGAGGTGCCGGCCCCGAAGGGTATGATCGCGACGTCGGCGGCGAGGCAGGCCCGCACCAGGCCGACCACCTCCTCGGTGGAGTGCGGAAAGGCCACCGCGTCCGGCGGCGCCATGGCGAAGTGAGACTCGCTGCGGCCGTGGGCGGCGCGTATCGCCTCGCCCAGATGCAGGCGGTCGCCGACGATGGCCCGCAGCCGATCGGCAACCTCTCCGCTCAGACCGGCCGGCATGTCCGGGTCCCTTTCGCCCCTTAGAAAGCCACCGTGATCTGACCGCCGAAGGTGAGCGGAGGAATGACCGAGGCGGTGTTGTAGTTGGTCAGGATCGGGGCCGCCAGGACCGGCACGTAGACGATGCCGTGCGAATTGCCGATGTTGCGGACGAAGGCCTGGAAGGTGACCGGGCCGTGGGTGACGCCGGCGTTGATGTTGAGGGTTGTGAAACTGGGCACCGGTACGCCGTAACCGTTGATAGTCGCGCCATTGCCCACGAAACCCGACTTGCGGACCCCGACATAGTTCACCGAACCGCCGACGTCGCCCGTCCAGCCGTCCATGATCGGCCAGTTGTAGTCGGCGGTGATCGATCCCGCCCATTTGGGTACGAACGGCAACTCGTCTCCGGCCACCCCACCGGCTGCTGGCGCGTCCGTGGTGAGGTTGGCTTGCGTGTAGGCGCCATTGAGTCCGAAGGTCAGACCATGGACCGGCCGCCACAGGGTCGAAAGCTCGGCTCCACGGGTGCGCGCCGTTCCGCCATTGATGAACCCTTGGAAGCCGGCGACGCCGGTCTGGATCTGGATGTTGTTCCAGTCGTTCCAGAAAAGGGCGAGGTCCAGGGTCAATGTCCGATCGAACCATTGGCTTTTGTAGCCGGCTTCGTAGCTGGTCACCGTGTCCGGCCCGAACGTCGCCGGCTCACCGAGCCCCGGCGGAAAGGCGTTGGCGCCGCCCGGGCGATAACCGTTGGCGAACCTGGCGTAGACCATGTTGTTGTCGTCGATCTTGAACCGCGGCGAGATCAGATAGTTGAAATCTCGGCCCGTCGAAGAACTGCCGTACGTCAGGGTGTCGCCGGCTTGTTTCTCAAGGGCTTTTACGATCGCGATGTAGGTGCCGGAATAGTCTTCGAGGAACTGCTGCCGGTTGGCGCTCTCGCGGATCCCGCCGGTGACGTCGAAGCGGTCGGTTATGTGCAGGTCGAGGTTCGCATAGCCGGAGAGTTCGGTGTAGCGCGACGCGATCTCGGCGCTGATCAGGGGCATGCTGTTGTAGGGGAACAGCGGCGCGAGTGAAGCCCCCGTGCTCTTGTTGAACAGGAAGTAGCCGGGGATTGTCAGCAGGTCGTTTTCGTGGGTGAAGAAAGCGCCGGCCTGGGCGTCGAGGCGGCCATTGAAGAAGCTGTCGGAGACACGGAACTCCTGCGAGAATCGCCGGATCTTGCTCGCCAGCGAGTCCTGGAGGGCGGTGTTGGCCGGATTGGCGACCACGCCGAAGGCGCCGAACAGGGTCAGGTCCAGGATTCCCGCCGAGGACTGGGTCGCGTCGGCGTAGGCGATGCCGCGGATGTCCTGGTAGGTGGTGGAGGAGGTGAGGTTGAGGGCGCCCCACTGACCCTTCACCGTGGCATTGTAGACTTCGAACTGGAATTTGTTGGGCTGTTCGGTATAGGCCTTCATGGTCAAGGGACCGTACAGCGGCTGCAGGGTCTGGTAATTCACGTCCTCGGCCGAACTGCCATTGTTGTTGATGTTGTGAATGAGCGCCCAGGCGTCCACCGAAATGTGCGAAGTCGGTTTCCAGAAAAGGTCGGCGCGACCGCCGGCCACCTTCGAGTCATTCTGGTATTTGTCGGTCAGGAGATTCTTGACGTAGCCGGGATCCTCGCGGGTGAAGGCGCTGATACGCAGGCCAAACACGTCCTTGACGATCGGCATGTTGATCAGCCCTCGAAAGGTGTAGCCGGCCGTTCCCTCGGTCGTCACCTCGCCGCCGGCGGTGACTTCGCCCCCGAAATGGTCGAGGTCCACCGGCTTGCTGTCGAACTTGACGACGCCCCCTACCGCCGAGGCGCCGTAGAGGGTGCCTTGGGGTCCCTTCAGCACTTCGATCTGGGAGAGCTCCGCCGGGTCGAGATCCGGGGTCAGGTCGCTGCCGGCGGCGTAGGCGTTCACCGAGCCGAACGGCGCTTCGTCGACATAGATCGAGGTGGCGGGAGACGATTCGTTCTCGCCGCTGGTGATGCCGCGAATGGCGATCTGCATCGACCCCGGGTTCACGGTGCTGATCGAAAGGCCCGGCACCTGGGCGACGTAGTCCTCCAGCTTGACGAAGCCGGCCTTGGCCAGGGACTGCGCGTTCAGCGCCGTGATCGCCGCCGGCACGTTCTGGATGTTCTCGCTCCGCTTGGTGGCGGTGACGACCACTTCCTGTACCTGCGTCGCGTTCGCCGCCGGCGCCGTCTGCGCCTGGGCGAAGCCGGCGACGGCCGAGCCCGCCAGAAGCCATCCGGCGAAGGTCATCCGACGGCCGTTGAAGTGTGGAAAAGAACGCATGCTGGCCTCCCCCGGAGCGCCATACGCACGTGTGGCGCGGCGCTTGGTCTGATTGGAGACCTATATGATAGGTCAGCGAGCCCCGACCCAAGCCTCCTGGCTTTGCCGCACGGCAAATTGGCTGTGCCGGCCTGTCATTTCAGGTTCGCTCCATGGAAGCGTCGGTGGCGGCCTCAGCGCCATCGGACCTGGATATCTTGCGGCGAAAGCGCCGATTCCGGGTTGGTGACAGCGATCCTCGCGACTTCGCCGGCGGCCAGATCGAAGTAGTTGTCGCTGAACCGCGTGCGTTCGTCGGGGGCGAGGATATTGACGAAGTGGAGATAGGCGCTCGCGGCAATCACTACCGCCAACTCGTACGGACCAAGAACGTTCACCGCGATCCGCGGCGGTGCGATGTCGCCACGCGCGAGATTCTTGATCGGCGCGAAGAAGTGGCGATTGGCCGGGAACTGGCCCCGCGATGATCTGGCCGTGACGACGCGATCCGGACCGCCCGCGAGCCGTCCCGGTTCGGCCCGCCAGACGGGCTCGCTCCGCCGGGGCTCGGCGTGGAACCGGGTCTCTTCCGACCAATCGACACCGCCGGCGAATGATCTCATGGCGACGCAAAGGGCGCCTTCGACGGCGACCGGTGTGTCGTTGACGATCCACAGTTCGAGGCCGCCATCGCCCAATGCCTTGAACGAGGCCATCACCGGCGCATAGGCGCGGCGGGTGTAGAAATAGCTCGCCTTGCCGAACCCGTAGAAGTCGATCAGGCTCCAGCTCACCCCCGGCCAGCAGTCGTTCAGTTGCCAGATCAGGGAGCCCGAGCAGTGCGGTGTTCGCCGCCGGAAATGCTCGATGCCGAATTTGAGACCTTCGGCCTGGGTGATCTGGGTGAAATCGACATACTCCTCGATTGTTTGCGGCATGCCGGTCACCGGCTCCATCATGGCGTCGATCTTGTTCTTGGGGTTGTCCTTGATGCGATCGAGCAGGCCGGCGCCGCCCAGCCGGCGTTCGCTCTCGGGCAGCACACGTTCGAGGGTCCGCATCGCCGGGGCGCCCTGGATGCCGTACTCGCTGATGAACCGGCCCATGTCCTCGGCGTAGCGCGTGTAGGCGACGCCCTCGGGGCTTCGATCGAAGCCGCCCACCGGGCGGTCGGCCGGCGCCGGCGGAATGCCATGCCAGACCGTCCAGTCGTGCACGTCGCCGGCCAGCATGCTGTTGGGGCTGGGGCCGCCGAGCGGACTCCCAGGCCAATAGGGCGTGGCCGGGTCCAGTTCGGCGACCGCCGCCGGCATGATCGTGTCGTAGAGCCGCTCGCCCGGCAACCGGTCGCCGCGGCCGGCCATGTCGTTGAGGAGGCCATGGATGGCCTGACATTCGTTGTTGCCGCACCACAGAGCGAGCGAGGGATGATGGCGCAGCCGCGCGATCTGATGGGCGAGCTCGCCACGCACCGAGTCCACGAACGCCTCGTCGCCATCCGGATAGGGCGCGCAGGCGAACATGAAATCCTGCCACACCAGCAGGCCGATCTCGTCGCAGAGATCGTAGAAGGCGTCGTGCTCATAGACGCCGCCGCCCCAGACGCGGACCATGTTCATGTTCGCCTGGGCGGCCATCTCCAGCAACGGCCGGTAGCGCGCCTCGTCCACGACGGCCACGAAGGAGCTGGCCGGGATCCAGCACGCCCCCTTCGCGAAGATCGGCGTTCCATTGAGGACGAACCGGAAGAAGCTCGTCCCCGGCTCGTCCGCGTCGGGCGAAGTGTCGAGGCAGATCGTGCGAATTCCGACCTTCAGACGCCGCTCCGCCACCACGGCGTCGCCGGCCTTCAAGGCGAGCCAGAGTGCGTAGAGATCGGGGACGCCGTGGTCCGCTGTCCACCACAGGCGCGGACTATCGACGATGAATTCAGCGCTCGCGGCTCCGGCGTTCAGAGCCACCGATCCCCGCCACGCCTCCGCTCCATCGGGGCCGGCCAGAACGATTTCCGCCGACAGGGGCGCGCTGGAGGCGAAAGCCTCCGCAAAGACACGAACGCGAACGCGCGCGCGGTCACGGCGGGGCGAAATCTCGACGGTGGTGACCTGGACGTCCCTGATCGCGGCGGCGCGCTCGACCTCCAGCGTGACCGGCGCCCAGATTCCGACCGTGGGCAACCGGGGACCCCAGTCCCAGCCCCAGCCGAACTGCGCCTTGCGAACGAGGTTGCGCCTGGTCTCCGCATTGAGTCCCGCGGCGACCGGCCAGGTTGGCCCCGCGACGCCGGCCAGGGCGATGGCGACGGGCGTGAATCGGACCGCCAGGCGATTCACACCGACGCCGGCGCGGGCGCCGATGTCGAAGGTCGCCGGTCGGAACATGTTGTCGGACTGTCCGAGAACCTCGCCGTTCAGCCACACCGTCGCGAAGGTGTCGAGGCCCTGAAATGTCAGGATCAGCCTTTCGCCGACGGCGACCGACGGCGCCTCGAAGTCGGCGCGCCACCACCATTCGCGGCCCTCGACCCAGGCGCAGGCTTCCTCGGCCCGGTCGCCGAAGGGATCTGGCAGCCGTCCCGCGGCGTGAAGCGCCAGATAGACATCGCCCGGCGCGGTGACATCGATCCAGTCGCCGCCGCCCGTCTCCGCTTCGACCGCCCCGGCCGCCTCGCCGCCGCCAGCCTCGAAATCCTTGAGCCGCCAGGCGGAGACCAGCGTGCGGCCCATCGGTTCGGGGAGCGGATCGGCGAATGAATGGATCGTGGATCCGGCGACCGACATGGGATCCTCCTCATTCGCCCCGCGCATGGCCGACGGCTAGCGACGACACGGCGATCACGATGACCCGGCGACAACGGCCTCGCAAGTCGCCTCGGGTGTGCATCCGGTCCCCCCTGATGTGCCCACACGATCGGTCCCGTTCCGGCGAGACGGAATATGCGTTAGCGTGCGCCGGTGAACGTTCCCCAACGCATTCGCCGCCCGTCTCCACCCAGGTGACCGACAGCATCGCGATCCCGTCGGCGGGGGCGGCGGAGTTGCGACGCACGCCGCTCAGTCTCGGCTTCAAGGCGCTCTACGGAAGCGGCACGCTGCCCGATAGCATCGTCCAGGCCGCCCTGGCGACATTCCTGTTCTTCTATCTCACCGCCGTCTGCGGCCTCTCCAACACCCTGACCGGCGTCTCCCTGTTCGCGGCCCTGGCGGTCGATGCGGTGGTCGATCCCCTGGTCGGCTCGATCTCCGACAACAGCTGGTCACGCTGGGGCCGCCGTCATCCATTCATGCTGGCCGGGGCCATCCCCCTGTCGATCGCTCTCGGCCTGCTGTTCTGCGTGCCGGGCGGTTTGTCGGGATGGTCGCTGTTCGCCTATGTGACCGCGGTCTCCATCGCCCTGCGCGTCTCGCACTCGGTGTTCCTGCTGCCCTATGCGGCGCTGGGGGCGGAGCTTTCCGACGACTACGCCGAGCGCACCAACATCGTCGCGGCGCGGTTTTTGTTCAACGTCGTCGGCACCTTCACATGCATCGCGCTGGGACTCCTGGTCTTTCTGCGCGGTCCCCATGGCCTGCTCGACCGCGCCGCCTACGCCCCGTTCGGCTGGTCCTGCGCCGTCATCGCCCTGGCCGGGGCCCTCATCGCCACCTTCGGGACTCTCGGCGCGCTGCCGCGCCTGCATCGGGTGGCGCCGGCCGAGGGGTCCGTGGCCGGCCGCTTCTTCCGCGATATCGCCGAGCTCTTTCGCAACCCGTCCTTCGTGATCCTGTTCGTCTGCCTGCTGCTGCTGTTCACCGGGGCCGGGACGGCCGCCACGCTCGGCCTGCACGCGACCAAGTTCTTCTGGCGGCTGCCCACGCCGATCATCCAGGCCGTCACCCTCGCCGCGCCGGTGGGGCTGCTGATCGGCGTGCCGGTGAGCGTCTTCGTCAGCAATCGCTTCGAGAAGCGCCGCGTGGTGATCGTCTGCCTCGTGGTCCTGCTGGCCTACCACGCCATCCTGCCCCTGATGAGGATCGCGGGCATTCTTCCCGAGGGCCAGGGCTTGTGGGCGATCCTGATCGCCCTGGCCCTGGTGCTGGGCGCGGTGGTCGGCTGCGCCGGGATCGGCTTCCAGTCGATGGTGGCCGACGCCGCCGACGAGCACGAGGCCCTGTTCGGCACCCGCCGGGAGGGCCTCTACTACGCCGGCCTCAATTTCTCCGCCAAGGCGGCGACGGGCCTGGGGGCGCTCTTGGCCGGCGTCGGCCTGGATCTCATCCACTTTCCGACCCACCTGGCGAGCCGTGGGGGGGGCCGATGTCCACATTCCGGACGCGATCTCACGCAACCTCGGGCTGATCTACGGCCCCGGGGTGGCGGTGATTTATCTCGTCGCGGCTGTCATCTTCCTCGGCTATCGCCTCGATCGCCCAGCCTACGCGCGGATCCAGGCGGTCCTGGACGCTCGCCGCCGCGCCGCCCAGGCGCCCTGACTGGGCCTCGAGTTCACCAGCAGGTGTATCCCCCATCCGCCAAGACCACGGCGCCGGTCATCAGGCTCGCCGCGTCGGACGCCAGGAAGAGGACGATCGAGGCGACTTCCTCCGGCTCGCCCAGGCGTCCCATGGGGGTCCCATCGATCCACCGGCGATACATCTCCCCTTGCCGGTCGGCGAAGGCGTTGATCGGCGTGTTGATGTATGTCGGCGCGACGGCGTTGACGCGTACGCCGCGGGACGCCCATTCGGCCGCCAGGGATTTGGTCAGCTGATGGACGGCGGCCTTGGAAGCGTTGTAATAGCTCTGCGCCTGTGGCCGGTTGACGATGATGCCGCTCATCGAGCCGATGTTGACGATGGCCCCGGCCCCACGGGCCAGCATGTGACGCCCGAACGCCCGGGCGCACCAGAAGGCGCCGTTCAGGTTGACGTCCAGAACGCTGAGCCAATGCTCGTCCAAGACCTCTTCGGCCGGGACTTCGCTTCGCGCGATGCCGGCGTTGTTGACCAGGATGTCGATCCGGCCGGCGCCGGCCATGAGGGCGTCGGCGGCGGCGGTGACTTGGTCCGACCGGGTGACGTCGAGGACGATCCCGTCGATGGCGTGGCCCTTGGCGGCCAGATCGCTCTGGGCGCGGCCCAACGCGTCGCGGTTCAGATCGGCGATGGTGACCATCGCGCCCGCCTCGGCGAGAGCGGCGACGCAGGCCAGGCCGATGCCGCTCGCCCCGCCGGTGACCAGGGCGACACGGCCGTCCAGTCTCATGCGTTCGAAGTACATCCGTCCCTCAGGGCTGCGGCAGGAATGGTTCGGCGAGAATATCCGGATCGGTGATCGCAACCCCCTTGTCGAGAGCGAAGATCTGCCGGGTCTTGGCGTCGTATTGCGGCCAGGGCAGGGATCCGTCGCGGGCGAAGCCGACCCACAGGCCATGGATGCGGTCGGCCAGGGCCTGGGGCGGCGCGCTCCCGGTGATGCCTCCAGGTCCGCTGCACCTGGCCAGGGTGTCGAAGACGAAGGGAATCTCCAGGGCGTGGCAGGCGCCGAGTTCACCGCCGCAGGCCGGCGAACACCAATCGAACTCATAGAGGTGGGTGCGGCCCTGGTGGGTCCTGGCGAACTGGCGCGCCGGCAGACGGAAGATGAGATCGGTCATCGCCTCGGTGAGGGCGTCGCCGGGGCGGCGTCCCTTGCGGCCAAGGCCATAGGCTTTCAGGATCTCCCTAGCCCTCGGCTCCGAACGCCCCAGGGTGTATCTGGCCATCCAGCCGGTCATCCGCCGGCGCGCGCCGGTCGGGGTCATGTACAGGCTGACCTCTTCGGCGTTGGACCCGATCAGCAGATCGACCTTCGCGCCCACCCCCTTGCGAAGCGCCTCGAGCGGCGGATCGGGAAGCACGGCGTCGCCGAAGACGGGCAGGAAGCGGCTGAGACTGAACGCCGATTCGCGGCCGTCCTCGTCGCGCAGATCGATGCGCGTGGTCGGACGGGAGATCTTCTCCAGGGCCGCCAGGCATTCCTCGATCGTGCGCGTGCGAAATCCCTCCACGTCCGGGGTGATCCGCAGCCGCCGGGCGAGGCGATCGACCACCCGCCGGGCGACGCGGGGCGCGCGGACCATGGCCCCGTGTCCGCTCTGCACGATGGCGCGGCCGAACAGCCCCTCGGCCAGTGGGGAAGCGATGAGATCGGCCACCGACATGGCGCCGGCGGATTCGCCGAAGACGGTGACGTTGGCGGGATCACCGCCGAAGGCCGCGATGTTGTCCCGCACCCAGGCCAGCGCCGCCAGCTGATCGTGCAGTCCGAGATTGGCCGGCGCGCCGGGGATCGGCAGGAAGCCCTCGACGCCCATCCGATAATTGATGGCGACGCAAACCACGCCCGACCGGGCGAATCCCGATCCATCGTTGGCGGAGGCGTCCTTGCTTCCGACCACGAAGGCGCCGCCATGAATGAACACCATCACCGGCAGACCGGCGGCGCCGACGGCCGGCGTCCAGATATTGAGGGTCAGGAAGTCATCGCCCTTGCGCCATCCCTCCCCGACCAGCGGCGTCATGTCGAGTTGCGGAAAAGCGCGCATGGTCTGCGGCGCGTTTGGACCAGGGTCCGTCGCCCCCCGCACGCCCTCCCATCGGGTAGGCGGCTGCGGAAGCCGGAAACGGAGTTCGCCCACCGGCGGCGCCGCGTAGGGGACGCCGAGGAAGAGGCGGACGCCATCCAACTCCGCGCCCCCGACCGCTCCTGTCCGCGTGGCGACGACTATCTGGTTCATGCCGATCCTCCCGAGGCTTTCGATGGCGTTCGGCGCCGACCATAGCGATCGGCGGGGGCGAAGCGGCCGGCGCGCTTTTGCCGGTCGGCGCTTTCTGCTTGCCCGGCTCTTCGCAGGCGGGCGACTCGGCTGGCCGCGCTCAGGAACGAATGCGCCTCCTCAGCCGTTCGATTCGCATCTTGTGAGGATGCCCGGTAATGACGCCCAAACCGTTAGCATTGTTGAGCTTTGTCGCCGGTTGCGCGGCCTGGGCGCCGCACTGTGCGGCGCAGGCCGGCCCGGACGCCGAGGCGACCGCCGTTCGCGCCTCTCTTCGCGACATGACCGACGCGCGAGCTTATCGCCGTTCCCTCGCCACGGCTCGGACGCCGGTCGCCGGCGACCGGAATCTGTTCAACCAGCTGACCCTCGCGCGGCGTTTCAGCAACGGCGGAAGCGAGGCGTCGATCGGCCTCCAGCATTTGACCCGCAACACACTCGACCCCCATGAGGTGAATTCGGCAGTCTCGACACCCTTCGACAAATTCGGCGGCGGCGGGGTCGGCGCGGGGTTCAACTATAGGTTCCGATAGGGACGCCGGGGACTCGCGGACACCCCGCCTCGACGATTTCTCACCGAATTGACACGGTTTTGGTGTATGGTACGTCGCATGACCATTTTTACAAAGCCAGACGCCCGCCAGGCCCCATATATTCCCGATGGCGAAACCCTCACCGATCCCCCCTCGCGCGCGCCGGTGGCCTCGGTGTCCAGGCGGGATCGGCCTTCCCGCGACCTCACCGGTCCCGACTCGCGCACCGCCGACGGGCTCACCGCGCTGGTCACGGCGATGCGGGCGAGCCGCGCCTCGCGATGAAATCTCTTGACTTGGCGATCATCGGAATTCATCGCCGCACTGGAACGTAGCCACAGAGCGCGTTAGAGACGAATGCGGTTCATAGACGAGGTTCACCTGATGGAAGATGGTTCAAACGACCTGCTGGGTCCCACGGCCAGCGTTGTCGCGGCCTTCGTGGCCAATCACAAATTATCCGCCGCCGAGCTTTCGGGGCTGATTACCGCCGTCGGACGGGCTCTCGGAGGACTGGACGCGACGGTCGCCGAGGCCCCGGACGCGGTGAGACTCACCCCCGCCCAAGTCCGCAAGAGCATCACGCCCAACGCGCTGATCAGCTTCGAGGACGGCAAGGGCTACAAGACTCTGAAGCGACATCTGTCCACACGCGGGATGACCACGGCCGAATACAAGGCCAAGTGGGGCCTGCCGAACGATTATCCGACCACCGCGCCCAGTTACAGCGCCACACGCTCGGCGATGGCCAAGAGCTTCGGGTTCGGCGTCGGGGGACGCAAGCCGGCCGCCAAGGCCGCGACCGCCGCCAAGGCGACCGCCGCGCCCAAGACGGCGAGAACCGTCAGGGCGCCCAAGGCCGCGCCTGCGCCGCGGGCCGCTCCGGCCGCGCCCAAGACCACCGCCAAGCGCGCCGCGGCGGTGTCCACGGCCGCGCCCGCGCCGAAGCGCAAGGTCGGCCGGCCGAGAAAGACACCCGCCGCGTCCTGATCCGTGATTGGCGGCCGGCGCGACGAGTCGGTCGCCGGAGACCTCGATGAGCGAGACTTCGGCCGGGGCCGAGCCGCTGAATGTGCTGTTCATCACCGCCGATCAATGGCGGGGAGACTGCCTTTCGGCGGCGGGCCACCCGACGGTAAGGACGCCGCATCTCGACGCCTTGGCGGCGCGAGGCGTGCGCTTTGCCCGGCATTTCGCCAATGCCGCGCCCTGTGGCCCGAGCCGCGCCTGCCTGCACACCGGCCTCTATGCGCACAATCACCGGTCGGTGACCAACGGCACGCCGCTGGACGCCCGCCACGATAACTGGGCGCTCCGGAGCGCCGCGCGCGGCCACGACCCGGTTCTATTCGGCTATACCGACACCAGCGCCGACCCGCGCGGTCTCTCGCCGGATGATCCGTTGCTCTCGACCTACGAAGGTCCGCTCCCCGGAATCCGCGTGGTCTGCGGCATGAACGGCTCGCCCAGGGCGTGGATGCGCTGGCTGGAGGCCCGGGGCCATGAAACGCCGGCCGATGCGGCGCGGGCTTATGGCTGGAGACGGCCGGGACCGGAATATGAAGACGGCGCCGCGCACCCCCGGCCATTGGCGTTCCCCGCCGCCGTGGACGACACCGCGTTCCTGGCCGACCAGGCGATCGACTATATGGACCAGGCGACCGCTCCGTTCGTGGTTCATCTGTCGTTCCTGCGGCCACACCCGCCTTTCGTGGCCCCCGAACCATACAACGCTCTCTATGATCCGCGGACCGTCCCCGGCTTCATTCGACGGGAGACGGCCGGAGCCGAAGGCGGACAGCATCCATTCCTGGACTGGTGGCTTTCCCGCCGTTCGTTTCGCGCGCCGGAAAGCGAGACGCGGCTGCGCCGGCTCAAGGCGGTCTATTTCGGCCTGATCAGCCGCGTGGACGCGGAGATCGGCAGGATCGTCACTTTCCTCGAGAAGAGGGACCTCCTGGCCCGCACCCTGATCATCTTCACCAGCGACCATGGCGAGCAGATGGGCGATCACTGGCTGCTGGGTAAAGGCGGATATTTCGATCAGAGCTATCATATTCCGCTGATCATCCGCGATCCTCGCACCCGCGCCGACCCGTCGCGCGGGACCGTGATCGAACGCTTTACCGAGAGCGTCGATCTGGCGCCGACGCTATTGGCGGCGATCGGCGCGGAGATTGCGCCGCAATTCGATGGCTTTGATCTGGGACCGTTTCTCCGCGGCGAAGGCGCTCCCGACAGTTGGCGCACCGAAGTCCACTTCGAATACGACTTCCGCGATGTCGGCGACGACGCCGCCGAGCGCGCGCTTGGACTGACGCTGCATCAATGCGCCCTTAGCGTCGTCCGCTCCGAGCGCTACAAATACGTGCATTTCACCGCCCTGGCGCCGCTGTTCTTCGATCTCGCCCGGGACCCGGGCGAGATGGACAACCTCGCCATCGACGCGGCCCACGCCGGGCTCGTTCTCGCCCACGCCCAGAAGCTCCTCTCCTGGCGCATGAACCACGACGAAGCGACCCTGACACACATCGCGCTCACCGACGCGGGGCCGGTGAGCCGGCCTTCGCCGCGGTATTGAGCGGCGATGGCGGGAGCCCCCAGCGATCTCCACGCTCGATCATATAGTTCGCGAACACATAGGGCCACGGAATGACGATCAGGAAAATCACCGCCGCCAAGCATTCATTGGCCGTCTCCAAGGTGTCCGCGTCCATGTGATGGGCCGACCACGCCGGGAGTGCGACGACGACCAGCCAGATCGACTTCCAGGCCAGTTCGAAGAACAGCAAAGGCAACATCCGTAGCGGATATCGAAGCCCCAGGATCGCCAGGGCGGACATCGCCGCCAGCATGCAGTGGACGACTCCCTGCATCAAGGTCCATGGGCTTTCGTGGTGGATTATTCCCGGCCATATCGTCAGGCCGAGCCCCACGACGAGAACAAGATAGCCGGCCCTGAGGGCATGGAGTCGCCACGGCGATACCTCGGTCGCCTTCATCTCGCCTACTCCACATCCTTCAGGATCTTCTCGACGGCGGTCAGACGGGTGCTGACGTCCGCGAGCGTCTCCTGGATGGTGATGAGCGCCGTCGCGGTCTCCGATTGGACGGCCGCCGACCTTTCCGCGATCTGGCGGTATGCGCCGTCGTTGGCGAGTCGCGCCTTGGCCTGCTGGACGGCCGAGACGTATCTCATGGCGAAGATCAGCAGGATCGTCCCGAGCGGGAGACATAGGGTGAGCAGATAATAGGTTGCGCGCATGATGATCCTCTATTTTTCAGGTTTAGTGGTCAGGGACTTGGCCGCCTCGGTGATCGAGACGGGGGTGAGTTCGAAGCTGAAGTCATCGACTTCGAAGTAATTGAGCGCCTTGCCGTCGCGCGACAGCTCCAAGCGGCTGGTGACGAGGCCGGCGTCCGCGAGCTTCTGGAGATGCAGGTGCATGAGCGGGCGGCTGATGCCGATCTCGCGCGCCAGAGCGCTGACATAATTGCGACCCCCGGACGATAGCGCCGCGATGATTCGCAGCCTGTGCGGATTTGCCAGCGCCGCCAGCATGGCCAGCAGCCGGTCTCCCCCGCTCGGCGGTTGTGAATTTGCTTTCATGCGTAATGAATGCCTGACGCATGTCAGAGAGTCAAGTGGAGGCGGGCCGCCGACCGCTCCCACCCGACCTTTTGCTTACCCTGCCGGCCGTTCCCGTGCTTTAGGTCAGCGGAAGAAGCCAGGGAGTGACGTCATGGCCGACGGTTCGGTGGCGGGATCTACGCGCGACAGGTTCGCAGCCGTGCGAGAGAGCTTCGCGGCGAATCTCGCCAGCGGCGCGGACCTGGGCGCGTCCTTCGCCGCCACGGTGGAGGGCGAGACGGTGGTCGATCTCTGGGGCGGCTGGGCCGACGAAGCCCGGACGCGGCCCTGGGAGCAGGACACGCTGGTCAACGTCTACTCCACCACCAAGACCATGACCGCCCTCACCGCTCTGCTGCTCGCCGACCGGGGCGAACTCGACTTCGACGCGCCGGTGGCTCGCTACTGGCCGCGGTTCGCCGCCAACGGCAAGGCGGAGGTCAAGGTCAGCCATCTGATGAGCCATTCGGCCGGCCTGTCGGGCTGGAAGGAACCGATCACCCGGGATGACGTCTATGACTGGGACAAGGTCACCGCTCTGCTCGCCGCCCAGGCCCCCTATTGGGAACCCGGCACGGCGAGCGGCTACCATGCCCTCACCCAGGGATTCCTGGTCGGCGAAGTGGTTCGCCGGATCACCGGCCGCTCGCTGGGGACGGTGTTCCGCGAGGAGATCGCCGAGCCCCTCGGCGCCGACTTCCACATCGGCCTGCCGGCCTCCGAAGACCACCGCGTCGCCGAGCTGATCCCGCCGCCGCCGGGTACCGGGATCGGCGACGGCGAGCAGACGGCGCTGCAGGCCAACATGTCGCACAATCCCGGCGTCGATCCCCGCGACACCAGCACGCGCGCCTGGCGGGCCGCGGAAATCCCCGCCGCCAATGGACAAGGCAACGCCCGCTCGATCGCCGAGATCCATGTCATTCTCGCCAACGGCGGCGTCGCCAAGGGCAAGCGTTTCATGTCCGAGGCCGGATGCCGCAAGGCGCTCGAACTCCAGATCGAAGGGACCGATCTGATCCTCGCCGTGCCGGCCCGGTTCGGCATGGGTTTCGGCCTGCCCAGCGAGATGATGCCCCTGCCCAATCCCAACACCATCTTCTGGGGCGGCTACGGCGGCTCGCTGGTGGTCATCGACTTCGACGCCCGCGCGACCTTCGGCTACGCCATGAACAAGATGGCGGGGACCACCACCGGAGACCTGCGCGCCCTCGGCCTGGCCATGGGCATGTGGCAGGGGTTGGCGGGCGGAACCTGAGGCGGAGACGGCCGTGGTCCTTCTTCCCTCCCCTTCGTGGGGAGGGCGTCCACACATCGCGCCGTCAGAGCACCAGCCTGCCGCCGACCAGGGCGAGAGTCGAGGCCAGGATCGGGCGCAGGACGCGGTCGGGGACACGGGAGGCGACCAGGCTGCCGATGACGATGCCCGGGATCGAACCGGCGAGCAGCGAGATCAGGAGGTGGAAATCCACCGAGCCGATCAGCCAGTGGCCGAACCCGGCGATCAGAGTCAGGGGCACGGCGTGGGCGATGTCCGATCCCACCAGCCTGGCGGCCGGCAGGCGGGGGTAGAGAATGAGCAGGACCGTCACGCCGATCGCCCCCGCGCCCACCGATGAGAGCGAAACCAGGACACCCAGGATCGCGCCCAGCAGGACGGTGAAGCCGGCCAGGCGCGCGGGCGCGATCTCGCCCATCCGGTCCCTGAAGAAGCCCAGGATGAAGCGCCGGAAGAGCATCGCCGCGGCGGTGGCGATCAGGGCCAGGCCGAGAACCGCCGAGATCACATGGCTGGCGGTCCCCAACCGCCGATCGACATGGGCCAGGACGAACAGGGTCGCCACGGCGGCCGGCACGCTGCCCGAAGCCAGGCGACCGACGATCTTCCAATCGACCGTGCCGCCAGCCCCGTGCACGGCCGCGCCAACCGACTTGGTGGCCGCCGCGTAGAGCAGATCGGTTCCCACCGCGGTGGTCGGGGAAACGCCGAACAGCAGCACCAGCAGCGGGGTCATCAACGAACCGCCGCCGACCCCGGTCAGTCCCACGAGCGCCCCGACCGCGAACCCGGAGAGCATCTGGAGCGGGTCGATCGAGGCGAGGAAATCCATCGGCTGTCCGCGCGCGGCTCCCTATCCCCGTTCCGGAGGGCGACCGGTGATCCTTGCCGGACCTGTCCGGACCCGCCAAGCGAGAAATAGTGACCGGCCTTTCAGGTTTTCCGCGACCGCGCCGCGATGCGCCCGGGTCGGGGCGACGGATCGGTTCCGTTTCCGGTGCGTTGAGGTGACGCTTGAACGTCAGACAGCCGGCGCGTGGTGCGTTCGGCGCAAAAGGGAGGCGGCCCGTGAATCGCCCTGCCAAGATCCTCGTCGCCGGCCTCATCCTCGTGGCGCTCGCCGCCTGCACCGCCGGAACGCCCGAAGCCCAGCACGCCGCCGCCGGCGGCCTGATCTCGCAATTCGTTCTCGGAATCTGGCACGGCATCATCGCCCCGGTGACCCTGCTGGTGGAGGTGATCAACAAGCTCGCCCCGACCCTGCTGCCGTGGAAGCTGCACATGTATCAGGGCGACACCGGCGCGGCCTATGACGTCGGATTCTATCTCGGCCTGGCCGGCGGTCCGTCGTTCCTGGTGCGCAGGCGGTGGTCGCGGCGAGTCTGACCACGCCAGCCACGACGGTTGCACGGGCAACCCCTCGGCGCGCATGGTTCGCCGGCCGTCCCTAGCCACGAGGCCGACCCAATGACCCCGCCCCCTCCGACCGACGTCGCGAACCCGCTCGAGAGGATGGGCGCCGTCCTCCGCGCTCAGAAGGCGGCCCACATCCGTGATGGAGCTCCGGCCATCGAGGTCCGGATCGCCAGGCTGGACCGCTGCATCAGGCTTCTTATCGACCACGAAAGCGAGATCGTCGGCGCGCTCAACCAGGACTTCGGCAATCGCGCCGCGGCGGTCAGCGGCATCACCGACGTCGCCGGCTCGATCGGCCCCCTAAAACACGCCAAGGCCCACCTCAAGGCGTGGATGAAGCCGGAGCGGCGCAAGACCACGCCGGCCCTGCTCGGCTTCCTGGGAGCGCGGGCCGAAGTCCGCTATCAGCCCAAGGGCGTCATCGGCGTCATCAGCCCCTGGAACTTCCCGGTGAACCTCACCTTCGCGCCTCTCGCCGGCGTCCTGGCGGCCGGCAACCGGGCGATGATCAAGCCCTCGGAGTTCACCCCCGCCACCTCCGAGCTGATGGCGCGGATGTTCGCCAAGGCCTTCGATGAGACCGAGATCGCGGTCTTCCCCGGCGGGCCAGAGGTCGGGCAGGCTTTTTCGGAGCTGGCCTTCGACCATCTGGTGTTCACCGGCGCGACCTCCATCGCCCGCCATGTGATGAAGGCCGCCGCCGCCAATCTCGTCCCCCTGACCCTGGAACTGGGCGGCAAGAGCCCGGTCATCCTCGGCCGGTCGGCGGACCTGGCCACCGCCGCGGCGCGGGTGATGGCCGGCAAGACCCTCAACGCCGGCCAGATCTGCCTGGCCCCGGACTATGTCTTCAGCCCGGACGACAAACTCCGAGAGTTCGTCGGCCACGCCAGAACTTCTGTCGAGACAATGTTTCCGACCATCCGTGACAACGACGACTACACCGCCATCATCGCCGATCGGCACTATGACCGCATCCGCGGCCACATCGACGACGCCCGGGCCAAGGGCGCCGAGGTCATCGAGATCAATCCCGCCGGCGAGGACTTCAGCCAGCAGGAGCATCGCAAGATTCCCCCGACCCTGATTCTCGGCGCCACCGACGAGATGACGGTGATGCGGGAAGAGATCTTCGGCCCGGTCCTGCCGGTGATGATCTATCGCGGCGTCGATGAGGCGATCGCCTACGTCAACGCCCACGACCGGCCGCTGGCGGTCTATTACTTCGGCGCCGACGCGGAGGAGGAGGCCCGGGTGCTGGCCCGCACAACCTCCGGCGGCGTCACTGTCAACGACGTCATCTTCCATGTCGCCCAGGAAGACCTGCCGTTCGGCGGGGTCGGCCCGTCCGGCATGGGCAGTTATCACGGCGTCGATGGCTTCCGCGAATTCAGTCACCGCAAGGCGGTCTACCATCAGCTCAGGAAGGATCTCGGCCCCATGAAGGCCCTGCGGCCGCCCTACGGCCCCGCCGTGCGCGACTACATCGCCTCGCAGCTGAAGGCTTGAGACGGCGAAAAGGCGCCTCCCTCCCCTTCATGGGGAGGGACAGACGGCGAAGCCGTCAGGGTGGGGCTGTGTGGCCAACCCCCGCATCGAACGGGCAATCCAAACTGCCCCACCCCGGCCTTCGGCCGACCCTCCCCATGAAGGGGAGGGAGCCCTACGCGTTGACCGCCTCCCGCACTTCGTCGGCCACGAAGCCCTTCCAGCCGTTCATGTACTCGATGAAAGTCGGGCTCAGGCGCTGGCCCGCGAGATAGGCGCGGGTGACCGGCAGGGCGATGGCCTGGAAGTCCGGATCGCCGGCGACCTGGCGCGGAAAGTCGTGATGGAGCACCCCGGCGCGGCCGAGGATGGCGAAATCGGCGCCGCCTTCCAGCGCCCTGCGGGCATCGGCGGCGCTGGTGAGTTTGCCGGCGACCCCCAGGCGCGTCGTCCCGCGCGGCAGCTCGGCGAACCAGTCGATCAGCGGCCTGCCGCCGAACTCCGCCTCGACCGGCGGCTTGAACGTGCTCCACAGCGACATGTCGAGGAAGTCGAGATCGCCGCCGGCGAGCATCCGGGCGGCGAGTTCGCGCTGTTCGGCGAAGCGCAGGCCGAAGCGCTCCGGCGACAGGCGCAGGCCGAGCTGGAAATCGGGACGGGTGCGGGCGCGGACGCCCTTGATGATCTCGACGACGATGCCGGCGCGGTTCTCCGCCGATCCGCCCCATCGGTCCTCCCGGCGGTTGGTTTCGGGGCTGAGGAAGGCGCAGAGGATATAGCCGTGGGCGCCGTGCAGCTCGGCGCCGTCGAAGCCGGCCCGCTCGGCCCGTACGGCGGCGGCGACGAAATCCTCGATCAGCGCCTCGACCTCGCCGCCGGTCAGCGCCCGGGCGCCGGTTTCGGCGTCTTCGGAGGGACCGCGCGGCGGCTCGCCGATCAGCGCGGCGGGCGAGCGGATGCCGGCGTGATGAAGCTGCGCCGAAGAAACCGCGCCGGCCGCCTTGATCGCCGTCGCCAGCCGTGTGAGGCCCGGCAGATGGTCGTCGGAAAAGATCCCCAGCTGGCCGGGAAATCCCTGGCCCACCCGCTGCACGTGGGCCGCGCAGGTCATCACCATGCCAAAGCCGCCGGCCGCGCGATAGGTAAGCCATTCGAACTCCTCGTCCGACAGCCGGCCATCCGGGTGGCTCTGGGAATTGGTCAGGGGCGCCAGCATGAAGCGGTTTTTCATGGCCGATCCGCGCGAAAAGGTGAGAGGTTCGAAGAGATCGGTCATGGCGCCCATCTGGCCAGTCGCGGCCGGTGTTTCAACCACCTTCGCGGCGGTCCCAGTCTTGACGATCAATTCACCGCCAGCCTTTCCCTCTTGTATTCGCCGACGCATGGCGGTGAAATCAACCGCGGACCCCACAAGAGAACCAGCCATGGCCTACGTCGAAGACCGAGTGGTGCACGACGCCGATTCCCATCTGATGGAGCTGCCCGACTGCCTCGATCCCTGGTTCGAGCCGAGGTTCCGCGGCGCCTACCACGCGCTTCCCGCCTGGCGCCACAAGCTCGGCAAGCCCGGCTGGACCGATCCCTTCGTGCGCCGCCAGGACGACCCGGCGTTCCGCGCCGGCGACGCCGAGAACATCCTGTTGCGCAAGAACTACGACGCCCTGGGCGCCTTCAGGGCCGCCGACCGGGCCAAGGCCCTGGACCTGCTGGGCTTCACCAGCCAGCTGGTGTTCACCACCTTTTGCCTGGGCAATTTCGGCCTCGACCAGGGCGGAGATCTCGACCTCTGCTACGCCGCCGCCCAGGCCCACAACCGGATGATGACCGACTTCTGTTCCGCCGACCGCCGTTTCCTGGCCACCTGTTACGTGCCGCTGGTCGACTTCGCGCGCGCCGAGACGGCGGCGAGGGAAGCGATCGCGCTGGGCGCCAAGGCCCTGCTCGTCCCGTCCCGCTGCCCGCCCGGCCATTCTCCGAGCCACCTCGGCCTCGATCCGGTGTGGGCGATGGCCCAGGAGGCCGGCATCCCGATCCTCTTCCACGTCGGCGGCGAGGATAAACTCCATCCCGACTATTTCGAGAATGGCGCCCCGAGGGTCAAGGATTTCCACGGCGGCGAGGAGAACTTCACCTCGGTGAGCTTCATGGCCATCCCCGGATCGGTGATGCAGACGCTCGCCGCGATGATCATCGACGGGGTTATGGATCGTTTTCCCACCCTGAAGTTCGGAGCCATCGAGCTGGGCGCGTCGTGGGTTCCAGGCTGGATGCGGTTCATGGATAGCGCCCACGCCGCCTTCTACAAGAACGAGGAGCGCCTGCACCGCCTCTCCGCGCCGCCCAGCGAGATCGTCCGCCGGCAGGTGCGGGTGACGCCCTACCCGCACGAGGCCGCCGGCTGGATCATCCGGGACGCCGGCGAGGAGGTCGCTCTCTTTTCCTCCGACTATCCGCACGTCGAGGGCGGCCGAAATCCCTTGAAGCGCTTCGGCGATTCCCTGGCCGGCGCCACGCCCGGCGAGATCGACCGCTTCTACGCCGGCAACTTCATCGACCTGATGGGACAAGGCTTGCCCGAAGACCTGCGCCACCCGGCGATCCTGGCGGCGGCTTGACGAGCAGGGCAATCGGGTGAGTGCGCCGGGAGACCGGCAAGGAGTAGGTGGTGCAAGTCCACTGCGATGAAGGAATAGCGACCCACGTCGGCCCCGAGCCGTGCG
>Ga0208849_1000466_pt1 | contig 37839 bp, 32 predicted proteins | sample NGESurdeep072012_10_FD_184470 | JGI IMG/M metagenome (GOLD analysis project Ga0208849, IMG submission 184470) | Arctic peat soil microbial communities from Barrow, Alaska - NGEE Surface sample 53-3 deep-072012 (SPAdes) | ecosystem: Environmental > Terrestrial > Soil > Wetlands > Peat ... | reverse complement strand
TACGCTTCGTCCATGTCTCTATACAGTCCCTCACCTACTCGCTACGACGACATGGCCTACCGGCGCTGTGGACGAAGCGGCATCTTGCTGCCCGCGATCTCCCTGGGCCTCTGGCACAACTTCGGCGACGACCGTCCGCTCGAGACCCAGCGCGCGACGTTACGGCGAGCCTTCGATCGAGGGGTCACGCACTTCGATCTGGCCAATAACTACGGGCCGCCCTACGGCGGCGCCGAGACCAACTTCGGCCAACTCCTGCGTGAGGACTTCTCGTCACTGCGCGACGAACTGTTCATCTCCACGAAAGCCGGCTGGGACATGTGGCCCGGACCCTACGGTGACCTCGGATCACGCAAGTACCTCCTCGCGAGTCTCGACCAGAGTTTGCAGCGAATGGGTCTCGACTACGTCGACATCTTTTACCACCACCACTTCGACGCGACGACCCCACTCGAAGAGACCATGGGCGCCCTCGACCACGCCGTTCGCCAAGGCAAGGCGCTCTACGTGGGCATCTCGTCGTACTCGGACGAGCGCACCAAAGAGGCCGTCGCCATTCTTCGCCGGCTCGGCACGCCGCTCTTGATCCACCAACCCTCGTACTCGCTCTTCAATCGTTGGATTGAAGAGCGCCTGCTCGACGTGCTCGACGAAGAGGGCGTGGGCTGCATTGCCTTCTCCCCGCTAGCCCAGGGGCTCCTCACCGATCGCTACCTGAACGGTGTGCCCGAAGGTTCACGGGCGTCGAAGGGGACGTCACTCTTTGCCTCGATGTTGAGTGAAGAGAACATGAACCACGTGCGCGCGCTCGCTCAGATCGCCAGAGAGCGCGGACAGACTCTCTCACAGATGGCCCTGGCCTGGGCGCTACGCGACAAGCGCGTCACGTCGCTCGTTATTGGCGCGAGCAGCGTTCAGCAACTCGACGAGAACCTCGACGCCCTGGCAAACATTGCTTTCAGCGACGACGAGCTCGCGCGCATCGACGATCTCGCCGTCGAAGGCAACATCGATCTCTGGCGCGACGTCGCTACGCAGTAAAGACACACCCAAGAATTGTCGACACGGTGATTGCCACACCGTTGCGTAGGTCGGTACTCCTAATTGGCGTGGAGTGGAATCTACACCGGCTTGGTCCACACCATCAACGCCGCCACCGCGAGGTACTTCGCACCTTCAAATCTCACTTGGCGCGTTTCGATATCAATGTGCAACTTTGCGCCGTGGGTGGGGGGAGAACTGAGAACGGCCCGACGGTGACCGTTGCACCCAGGCGCCGTAGCCGACGTGCAGTCGCCATTCAGCGTCTTTTGCTTTGATCCTTGCCATCCGTCGTGGTACACCCAGTCATTAACTACTTGAACCGACGACGAGGTCCAACCTGGAACGATGCCCCACAGACTGTATTCGGCGTCAATGTTGCCGCCCAGTGGCGCGAACGGTGGGTCACCGTTGGATTGAATTCCCTTGAGCACTTCTTTGTCGTAGGCACCCGTGACGGTGCCCAACTGAAGTTGGAAAGAAGTGCGGATTGCGTTGACGCGCTGCAGCGCGGCCGTACTTTGGGCCCCCATACTGAGAGGTGCGCTCGAGGCACCCCCGGCCGACACGATGACCAGCATCGTTCCCGCCACGAGCGTCGCCGCGAGCACGAGAGACCAGCGCTTAGCGATGACGGTCCGGCTCTTTCGCAGTTTGAGCATCCGGCACTGGACTCAGTATCGCCCACCTTTCTCGTCGAATTCGATTGACTTCATGTCAACTTCGTGTCAATGAAAGGCCGAGCGAGCACCATTCTCCCGTAGTGGCGCGTCAGGCGGCGGCTCTATCTGGTCAAATACCCACGTTGACCCGTCTCGATAGATTGCGTAGCGTAGAAGTTCAAAACTGACGGGGGTCTCGTGAAGAGAATAGAAATTGAGTCAAAGCTCAACGAGAGCCGCAATTGGCTCATGGCGACCTACGCCGATCTCAGGGACGAGCAGTTACGCCGACCGATCACGAAGAGTGAACACGACTCCAATAATCGCTGGAGCGCCCTCGATCACTTCGCTCACCTCTCGCTCATTGAAGACAACTTCGTGGCAATGATTCGACGCCACCTTTCGGGCCATAAGAACCCCGTGGGACTACTCCTCGGCGAGGGCGGAGAACCCCGCTCTCGGGAGCAAATCATGGCGAGTGTCAACGCGATGACCGAGAAGTTCCAGCAAGAGCACCACGATGATTCGCTCTCTGAAGTCGTCGCGCTCACCGCTCGCTCTCGCGCGGCCACTTTGGCGCTGCTCTCAGAACTCTCTGATGATCAGTTGAGCGAACGCCTCGAGGGCGCGCCGTGGGCGGACGGCACGCTCGGTGGCGTTCTTGGCGTTAACGCAGATCACGCTCGTATGCATTGGAACTGGGTGACCGAAGCCGAGTTGCTCTAGAACGAAGTCGGCTTCTCGACGAGAGGCCCCAGGCGTCCACCAAGGAGGATTCGTCATGATCCATTTCGACCAGGGTGAGGGACTCCACCGCGAGGCACGCGGGAGCGACGTGTGGTTTAAGGCGCTCTCCATGGATACGAACGGTCGATTCTCCTTCATGGAGCGGACGTTGCCGCCGACCGGGCGCATGCCGCCTCCACGCCGCCACGCCAACAATGATGAGGCGTACTTTGTGCTCGAGGGCGTCGTTGAGTTCCGCGTCGGCGAGGACGTGGTCACGGGCGCGAGCGGCACCTTCATGTTGGTGGAAGCTGGTGAAGCCTATACGTTTGGTAACACCAGCGACGAACCAGCTCGTCTTGCACGCGTCAGGGCTGGACGGCTACTTCGAAGAGTTAGCGCAGTTGTGGGCTGCACCCGAGGCGCCAAATCGAAACGAAGAGCTGGCACTGATGCAACGCCACGGCATCGAGCCGGCGTAATGCCAGCGACGAAGAGGTACCAGACCGCCATGAGAGGCGATGCCAGGAAGGGCCGTCGTGGAAATTGATTCGTACGCGAAAGCGCACCTCGAAGGCGTCCTCCAACTCTGCAGCGATGAAGGTTGGCCAACGTTCACCGAGAGTCCCGAACGCCCGCACCGAGCTCTCGTGGCACCGGGCGTGACGACGGTGGTCGCGATAAGCGAAGGCGCAGTCGTCGGATTTGCGCAGTTGCAAAGCGACGGCGAAATTCAAGCCCACCTTTCACTGCTGATCGTGTCGAAAGATCATCGGCGCCGAGGTATTGGACGACTGTTGCTGAGCGAAGCGCTCGCCAAAGGCGGAGGAACTCGCATTGATCTGGTGACCGATTCTGGCGAGGCGTTCTACGACGCCCCTCCCCACAAAAAATTCAAGGGGTACCGTCTCTACCCTTTGTAGCCGAACAAACGTCGCAGTACCTTCACTAGAAAAATTACAGACCGCGAAGCACTCCTTCGAGTCGGGTCAGGGCGTCGCTGGTGCGACTACCCCACCAGAAGAGGTCTTTGCCATCAATCAACGTCGTGGGGGCAACTCGTTCGAGTTCAGGTAGTTGACGTTCGCGGAAGGGATAGGGCTCGCTGGGAGCGAGCACGACGTCGGGGTGACGGCCGATCGCGTCATCGAGTTCGATCTCGGGACACCTACCATCGTCGTCGAAGACATTGACGACGCCGAGGTGCGCCAGGAGTGAAGCGCCGTAGGTCGACCCTCCCAGAGCAATCCACGGGCGCCGCCAAATTGGCACGAAGGCTCTCACTCGCTCGGGGATTGGTTCACCGAACGTAATACTTCGCCAGTTCGCTTCGACCCGATCCGCGAGGTCGCTCATCATCGGATTGATGTCGTTCAACGAGCGAACGTGAAGAACGTGCACCGCGACGTCTCGCTGAAGCAGTGCTTCGTAATCCTCTCGTCGATTCTCCTCAACGTCGACCACGACGAGGTCGGGTTTAAGTTCAACAATGGCCTCAATATCCGGATCCTTCGTGCCGCCCACGTGCGCGAGGTCGCTTCGTTCACAGAATCGCGTGCAGGCCACTGGCGTGCGATCCCACGACGACAAAGTTTCGGTGACCGACGGCACCAGGCTGATAATCCTCACGGGTACATCTTGGACGCGTTTACCCGAATGAGCGGAACCGGCCTTCGGTGCGGCGCGGCTACAGGTTCTGCTCGAACTCTTCCACAACCGCGATTCGATCTTCCTTCGCCGGTCTATCAAAATACGGGTTGTGCTTGGACCAGTAGTAGAACATCGGAATTAACCCCAGAGCCATCGCGCCGAGGCCGATCCACACAGTGGCCGGGTCCGCGTCGTACAAACTCGGAATTGACTTGACGAAGAGGTACGCCATAAAGAGCGCACCGATGAAGGGCCAGAGACCCATGAAGATGAAGTTGGACGCCGAAAGTAGCAACTGCTTGCGGTACAGCATGACGACGGCGAGTCCGGCTAACGAGTAATAGATGCAGATCTGAAGCCCGATGGCGTTAATGCCGTTACTCATAATTGCATTGATTGAATGAAAAGACTGTGAACCCACAAAGAGCGCCAACGAAATCACCATGACGATGCCGGTCGCGAAAATTGGTGTCTTTCTCTTGGCGTGTACGGTACCGAGTCGCTTGGGCAACGTGTTGTCGCGTCCCATCGCGAACATCGTGCGCGTCACTTGGATCAGCGTCGTTTCCAATGTCGCGACCGTAGAAAGCACCACCGCGAGCACGATAATTTTCCCCGCACTACCGTGCCACACTTGCTGACCCAACACACTCAGCACGTCAGCGGGGTTTTTATTAATCTGACGCGCATTCAACACCATGTTGGTCGCAATCGTGAACACTTCAAAGAGTAAAAAGACAAAGATGACCCCGATGATGGCGCCGAGACCCGGCGTCTTCTTCGCTTTCTTGGTCTCCTCATTCAGGTTCGCGGTGACGTCCCAACCCCAGTAGTAGAACGCAGCCACGAGCGCGCCACTGACGAATCCCTTTTGACCATGAAAGATGCTCGGAGAGAACCAGTGCCACGAAAAGGTGTGAACGTGATGGCCGTGAAAGATTGCCAACGCGGCGAACAGAAAAAGGATGAGGATTTCCACGCACGACATCACAATCTGGACGTTCACAGTAATGGTGACGCCGGCTGCCACTGCGGCGACCATGAGAAGAAAGAAGACAGCTCCAACGAGGGTTACCTCGACCTTGTTGTTCGCCGCGCCCGTCGAAAAAAGGTCGAGAACATTCGCGCCCGCGGGCACCGTCGCGATCACCATGAAGATCAGCGCGGAAACAATGAGAGCCCATCCCGACATAAAACCCAAGACCGGGTGCAATGCTCGGCGCACCCACGAGTAACTGGCTCCCGCGTTCGCCTCCACTCGACCGAGATAGCTAAACGCAAAGACGATGCCGAACATCGCAAGACCGCAGTACAGCAGCGCGGCGGCTCCGCCGAGTAGCACCGCACCGAACAAGATCGCCGTCGTCGCCGCGATCGAGTAGCCCGGAGCCACTCCCGCGATGCCCATGATGACCGAATCGAACAGTCCGAGAACGCCGGGGCGAAGACCGCTCTCCGACGCGTCCGGCGTGGGGACCTCAAGGGTGTCCGTCATGGCAACCGCTCTCCTTTTGTGGGTATCACCTTCGATAAAAGTTTGGGTTCCGAAATGTAACACGAAGCGTCGTAGCACCATGGTCTACTACGGCGCGGTCGCTTCTTCAGCGCTTTACGCGACGCCAACGCGGCGTTGACCAAGCCCAGTGGGCCCAGTGGGCCCAGTGGCGCACGGTAACGTTGAACGAGTGACCGTCAACTTCTGGCCCCCTTCGGGGTCGACCCAGTATCTCTCCTCGCGGTCCGCGTTGAACCTCTACGCCCCGTTGATCGAAGACTGAACGTGCCCCTCTTTCAACGATTCGACGTCGATACGACGCCCGCAATAACGCCGGCGGAGATCAAACGTCGATGGATCGAGTTCCATCGACAGATCAGAGCAATGTCGGGCACGCCGCTGCAGCGAGTTGCCGGGAGAATGCTCGGCGAAGACACCTGGCGCTATCACCTGGCACGATTCATCTTCCGTCCCCTCCTTAAAGTGCTTCGACGGCGTCGAAAGAAAGAGGCGAAGGCCCGGACTCGAATCGCCGCGACTCGCGAGGCCACGATCTTTCCGGTTAACTACCGCCCCCGCACCATTGACTACGTTGTCGAACTCGCTCCGATTACTTTTGACGCCACCGACGTCACCATTGTTGAACTTGACGAGAGCGTCACCAATCCCGGCGAACTCATCATCACCCTCAACGAGGCGCTCAATGAGACGGCGGCGGAGTGGATCTTTTTAGTTGACTCGTCGCACAGCGAAGAGAGCCGTCGTTACAGCGTTGGATCCCTCCTCGCACGAGCGACGCCCGAGGACGACGTGGTCTTTGGCGACGAGACCGGCACCAACCTCTTCGCGCCGATTTTGAAGAGTCCCGCCGTGGGGCCACACACTCTGCTCAGCTACAACGTGGTTGGTCGTCCCGCGCTACTTCGAGTCGAGACCCTCTTTCGTGTCGGTGGCTTTTCCACCGACGCCGGTTGGGCCTTCGAGCACGACGCCTACCTGCGTCTTAGTGAAGCGAACGCCCACTTTCGCCACGTGGCGACCGTCCTTCCTGCGGGCCGACCGGCGAGTTCTTTTGACGCGACGCGACTGAATGGGGATACCTGTCGGGTGGTCCAGTCCGCGCTCAACCGTCGCGGATGGAAGGGTACCGTCACGCCTGGCGCCCTGGCGGGACTCGCGCATTGGTCGCTCGAGGCGCCAACGTCGCCGAGCATTGACATCATCATTCCCACGCGCGACCGCATCGAACTCGTGCGCCAATGCATCACGTCCATTGAAGAGAAGACCACCTACTCGAACTACGACATCATCATTCTCGACAACGACTCAGTGAAAAAGGAGTCGCTCGACTATTTCGACGCCACCAAGTACAGCGTGATTCCCTGCCCGGGACCCTTCAACTACGCGAAAATCGTCAATCGAGGCGTGAATCACTCGAGCGCGGACTACGTGGTCACCCTAAACAACGACACCATCGTCGTCACGCCCGATTGGCTCGAACGGTTGTTGGCGTTGGCCGCTCTGCCCGACGTCGGCATCGTGGGGGCGAGTCTCTTGGACCCCGACGGACGACACGAACACGACGGCATTGTTATCACGCCCTACCCTCAGCACCTGCGCACCGACTCGAACTACCCCCACGCCGATCTATTCTCGTCGGCCACCCGAGACGTCGCCGCGGTGACCGGTGCCGTGCAGATGGTCGAGCGCGAGTTCTGGCAGTCGCTGGGCGGAATGGACGAACAGCTCAAAGTCGTTATGAACGACGTGGATATCTGTCTACGAAGCCAGTTGGAAGATCGCTACGTCGTCTTTACTCCCGACGTCCAACTCTTTCACCACGTTGGTTCCTCTCGTGGCGACCTGGATCCCCTCGACGACCGCGACCGCTTCATCCGTCGCTGGGACATCTTTGGCTCGTTCAGCGACCCCTACTTCCCTGAGGCACTCTTGCTCTTGGGCGAGAAGGTTTTTTACTTTTTGCGCTGAGCGCGAGGTACGTTTACGCCAGGTGGCCCTTGTAGCCTGAGTAGGTGAATTCGACCGGGGCGCGATTAGTTACCTGGTATCGCCGACTTCCCCCCTCGACAACTCCCATCATCCTCATTATCCTCCTCGTGCTGTTGGGCAACTTCTTCTTCGTGGCGGGCCTCGCGAACAACGACCCGATCTCGTGGACGGCCGGCATAAGCCACGAACTCTGTCGCGTGACGTGTGGACGACCGATGATTGACCCGAACGTCGGTTTCATCACCCAGCCGCTCGGTCACCAGGCCGCGATGGATCTCCTGCACGGTCACTTGCCGTGGTGGAACTACTTCCAGGGCCTCGGCCAGCCACTCGTTGGCGAGATGCAGTCCGCGGCGCTGCTCCCCTTGACGTTGCTCTTCGCCCTCTCCTCGGGTCTCGTGTGGTTCCACATCTCTCTCGAGGTCATCGCCGGGGTTTCGACGTACTTCCTCGCTCGTCGACTCTCGCTGCCGATGTTCCTGGCCACCGTGGCCGGCATACTCTTCGCGCTCAACGGCACCTACGCCTGGCTCGGCAACGCTGTCCTTAACCCCGTGGCCTTCCTGCCGATGTTGCTCCTCGGCGTGGAGATGATCTTGGACAGTTCCTCGAGTTCGTCCAAACGCGGTTGGTACGTCGCGGCGATCGCGCTGGCCCTCTCGCTCTACGCGGGATTCCCCGAAGTGGCCTACTTCGACGGACTCTTTTCTGGCGCCTGGGCGCTCGTGCGACTCTTCTCGATTCCTCGAATCAATCGACCGCGCGCCCTTCGACGACTCGGACTCGGCGGGGTCATGGGCGTGATCTTGGCGTTGCCGGTCCTCATTCCCTTCGAGGATTTCTTGAAGGTCGGCGACGTGGGCGCCCACTCGGGCTCGGTGGACGCGCTGGTGCACTTACCCACGACGGCCGCACCCATGCTCTTCGATCCCTACGTCTACGGAACACTCTTTTCAAACGCGAACGCGGACCTCATCTGGGGCATGGTTGGCGGTTACTTTGGTGCCAGTGTCGGCGCACTGGCCCTCGCCGGCCTCTTTGGACCACGTCTTCGCACCCTCCGCTCCTTCTTAGCAATCTGGACGCTGGCGGGCGTCGCCGGAGAGTTCAACATCCTGCACGCGCGCGTCATCTGGAATCTCATTCCACTCGTCAAGTCCGCTTCGTTTCCGCGCTACATCATGCCGAGTTGTGAGATGGCGGTCATCCTCTTGGCGGTCTTTGGACTCATGGACTTCGTAGCGAGCACTCGCGCGAGACGACTCTTGACATCCGCGAGCATCTTCATGGTGCTGGTGCTGGTGTGGTCGCTACGCGAGGCGAGGTCCCTCAATCAAGACGTCGTCTTGACGAACAAGGCGCACGTCATCGTCGTTCTCCTCGGACTCTTGCCCTTTATCGCCCTGTTGCTCCTTCTCGTCCTCGGTCGATTCTCTAGTGCCCGCGTGACGCCACTGCTGATCGCGCTCGTCGTTGTGGGTGAGTCGTTGTTGTTGTTCATGGTGCCCACGGCCGAGTCGGCCAAACAGATCACGATTGACTACGCACCGATTCACTTCCTTCAACAACACCAGGGCGACGAACGCTTCGTGGACTTCGCGGTACTCACGCCGAACTGGGGTACGGAGTTCGGCCTCAACGAACTTTCGTCCATCGACCTTCCGTTCCCTCGAGCGTTTAAGGACTTCATCGAGAAGGATCTCTACCCTGGACTCAAGCCCGGCAATCAGTTCCTCATCAAGGGTGGTATGACGGGCATCGTCGCAATGGAGAGCGAAGTCGTTCACCACCTCCACGCGTATGAAAACGCGTCGGTCAAGTACCTCTTGATTCCGAGTTCGGTCATTATCAACCCCCAACTCACGGCACTCGGCGTGACACAGGTCTTTCACGACTCACTCGCCAACATCTACCAACTTCCCCACACGCGGAGCTTCTTCTCAACCTCATCGACTTCCTGCACCGTCACTAGTTCGAGTGACGACCAGGCCACGGTCAACTGCCCGAACGCCGGCGCCACGCTGCTTCGAACCGAACTCTCGATGCCGGGTTGGAAAGCAACGCTGAACGGCCACGCTGCGACCATCACCACCGTCAATGGCGTCTATCAACAGATCGCACTGCCCAAGGGAACGTCGAACGTTGCCTACACCTACGTTCCACCCCACGAGCGCTACGCGATCCTCCTGGCTCTTTTGGCCGCACTGTTTCTTATTGGTTCCCTGGTCGATGAACGCCGACCCTTCGCGCCGCGTCGCCAACGTCGCCGCTAGGTGCGACGACTTCTCCTCGTCGTCACTTCAACTCTCTTTTCGCTGACGATTGCCGCCACCGCATACGCCACCGAACCGGGCCCTCTGCCCCAAACCAACGTAGAGCCATCTTTTGGCGTGACGCTCACGAACCAGATGCGCGTACTCGCACGAAGCATCACCGCGAACTCATCCTCGCTCGCGATGAAGACCTTCTTTCCCGAGGCCGCCTACGTACAGATGAAGACGGGCGAAATACCAGCGCCGTCGCGTGACTACGTCGATCGATTGCTGGCTTTCTATCGTCTCGACATCGTTGCCTACCATCAGAAACTCATCGGTAGCACGGGCGCCACATTTCTTCGCGTCAACGCGAACGCTCACTTGGCGCAGTGGATTCCACCGGGAGCGTGTGAGAACCGTCTTGGCTACTGGCACGTGCCACGGGTGCGACTGGTGTGGGAGAAGAGTCACCACGTGGTCTCGGTGGCCGTTGCGTCGCTGATCTCGTGGCGCGGGGTTTGGTACGTGGTGCACCTGGGGCCCAATCCACGCCCCACGGACGTGGGCACCGTCGACGACTACGAAAGTGGACCCGGCGTCGCCGGGCCCGGCGGCGGTTGCTAGTTAACCAGTGGCGTAATCGCGCCACGAGGACTTATCACTGCCGCGCTCGGACCAAAGTCCTCCTTCGAGAGTTGGTTCACGAACGTCGCGGCCGCGCCACTCGGGTCGACGAATGCCTGACCGGAACTGTGCAGCATCACTGACGTGAATCGGCCCGACACGAACGCTCCCGTGTCGCTCAACGTAACGCGCAAGATCCCCGAGAGGTTCAGGTCTCCCGCCGCGGAAAAGTTCTCGTAGTTGGTGAAATCGCCGAGGCTGTAGTCGATGAGGTGACCCTTGTAGAACTGCATCCCGCGCAGGACGTGGGGGCCACTGGCGATCACTAAGTCGGCGCCGTCATCGATCGCGGCGTGGGCGAAGGCGAAGGGATTACCACGATCCTCCCCCAAGAACGTCTCGCTCGCTCTCGTGACGTGATCAGCGCTCGAGCCCTCTTCGCCCGCGTGCATGTACACGACGACCAGATTGGCCAACGTCTTCGCTCGCGCAATCAGCTGTGCGGCAGCAGAGAAGTCGAGGAGGTTATTGGTATTGGCGTACGGTGCAAAATCCACGAAGGCCACCTTGAGCGTCCCGTCGCGCACGACGCCAATCTCTCCGGGCAACCCGGCTTGGACAATGCCGGCGGAGTGCAGAGCGACCGTCGTATCCGCGGCGCCGACCGTGCCGAAGTCGTAACTGTGATTATTGGCCGCGTTCAAGACGGTAAATCCCGCGTCTCGATAGATCGTCGCGTACGAAGGCGGCACGCGAAAGGCGTAGCACTGCGTCGACGGTATAGCGCACTTCGATGTCGAGGCGTTGGTCATCGTGCCTTCCAAGTTGCCAAAGACAATCGGCGCCGCGAGAGCGGCCTTGACCGGAGCAAAGTACGAACTCGCGTCACTCGGCAACTGTGGCGAGTTCCCGAGCTCCGTGTCGCCCACGGCCGAGAGCGTCACCCTCGGCGTAGCGGTCGTGGTGGTGACGGGTGCGTTGGTCGCTGGCGGGAATGTCGTCGTACTCGACGTCGGCGCGACACTGTTGACAACGCCGAGGGTCGCCACGAGAGCTACCAGGGGCGCCACGATGGCGACCACGACAATGCGCCGAGGACGATGAGTTCCTGGGTCAGCGCCGCTGCGCGCGTGGCGACCTACCAAGGCTGGGCTTCCCCGGGGTGCCGCGAAAGATAGACCGCGAAGAAGTCCTTCTGGCTGACCGTGAGAAAACGCGTCGGAATCTGATTGGGATTAGGGACGTCGAGTGACGGGCTAGCGGCCTTCGCGCCGCCGTAGGAGACGAAAATCGGCCACGCGGGGTTGATGTCGAGTTGCATGGCGCGTACACAGTGCAGTTGGACCATAAGCGCGGCGAGCGTCGCCGACGTCTGATTCGGAGCAGCGGCGTAGATCAGGTTCCCGTTCGCGTCAATGCCGAGCGCGCTGCGCCACACCGCCGGCACGCCACCGAGCGTCACGCCCCACGCGGCGTTATCGCTCGATAGTGGTGTGGCGACGCCCGCGTTGACTAACAGCGGGAGATTCTGGCGCGCCATCTGAATGGTCGGTCCCGGACGGGGTCCGCCGCCCCACGTCTCGACGTTCGTGACGCCATTGGCAAAGCGCACGACCGTCGCGAGTCCTTTCAACATGGGGTAGTAGAGCGTGTGGTGAACATAGAAGCCCGCGGGCCCGTCCTTCTCGTAGAAGCCTGCGTTAAAGGTCGCGAGCAGTCGTGACGTCACGGTGGGTGGCACTTGCTCGGGACCGCGCGCCAACGTCGTTGCTCCAGGACCTTCGTAACCGGGGTAGAGCGCAAGGTCCGTCGTGGACGTGCGGATCCACGCGGCGTAGGCGACGACGCCCGAGGGACTGGCGGTGGGAACAAAGTTCGTCGTGTAGATCGAGGGCGTCGAACCCGACCAGGTGTCTCTCGCCTGCCAGGGTCGACAGACCTCGAGAGGAATCGACGCATGGCCCGGAGTGGCGGGCTTGGTCTCACTGAAACAGACGGGTTGGGGAAGGGGCAACGTCGTGGTGGTGGTCGAGAGCAGCGCCAGTGACGTCGTCGTGTTGCTCGGCGGGGTCGGCGCGCGCGTCACCAGCCAGAGCGCGCCCACGCCAACGAACAGCAGTACCGCGTTCACGAGGACCACCGACTTTCTCATGAACCTCTCGCTTTCGTACCTCGTACATCTTAATTAATGGATTCGCCGGATCCAGGGCACGTCCACCTTGGTCTTAAGGTACGTTGAAGCAGAAGGGAGTCGCCATGCACATCGTCCATTCCCCATGGTTCACGTCGTGAGTCGGGTCAGCGACATCGACCTCACCCAAACGCTCACCAAGGAAGAGTCCGATCGGCGCGTCACGCGAGCGCAACACCGACTAACGCAACTGCGACTCTTTAGCGCGGGACTCTTAGAGCCCCGCGTCGTGGGACCAGGTCTCGTCGTACTTTTCGAAGGTTTCGACGCGGCTGGCAAGGGCGGGGCCATTCGCCGACTCACCGCGAGCATCGACCCCCGCCACGTCAAGGTCGTACCGATTGGGCCACCCAACGAAGAAGAGCTCCGCCACCACTTCCTTTGGCGCTTTCAAGAGTCCCTGCCCGGCAAGGGTGAGATGACCGTGTTCGACCGCTCCTGGTACGGACGTCTCCTCGTCGAACGCGTCGAAGGAGAGATCGACGAAGACACCACGAAGCGCTCGGCCAAAGAGATTGTCGAGTTCGAACAGATGCAGGTGAACGGCGGCGTTACCATCGTGAAGTTCTGGCTCCAGATATCTGACGAGGAGCAACTCAAACGTTTCAACGAGCGCGCGACCGACCCGCTCAAGCACTGGAAGCTCACGCCCGACGACTGGCGCAACCGCGAGAAGCGAAAGGACTATCTCAAGGCTCTGAAATTCATGGTCGAATCGACGGACGAAGCCCACGCCCGGTGGAACCTCATCGCGGCCGAGGACAAACACTTCGCTCGCGCCGCCATCCTCGAGACACTCATCAAGCGCTGGGTTCAAGACCTCGAACGACGCGGCCACGAAGTGCCCAAGTCCCACGGCGACGACGACTACCTGCACTGAGTCGCCATCAGCCCCCTCCATCTGAAACACTGAGTTCATGACATCTCGCTACGGCATAACGATTCCCTTTGACGGCGTCTCGTTGAACGAACACAAGGACTGGTTCCACCGTTTAGCCGACCTTGGCTACACCGACGTGTGGTCGGCCGAGGTCGACGGAGCGGACGGCTTCACGCCACTGACCATGGCGGCCGTTCTCGAAGCTCGACTTAACCTCGGCGTCGCGGTGACCCCCGTCTACACGAGAGGCCCGGGACTACTCGCGATGAGCATTTCCTCACTGGCTGAGATCGCGGGAGGTCGTTTTATCATGGGCCTCGGCGCGTCGAGCCAACCGGTCGTCGAACGCTGGAACGGCATCAGCTACGACAAGCCCTACGCCAGAACCCGCGACGTCCTTCGATTCGTGAAGAGCGCTCTGGAGGGAGAGAAGATCGACGAGGTGTACGAGACCTTTGAGATCCACGGCTTCAAGTTGTCGCGTCCGGTCATCGAACGCCCGCCCATTCTCCTTGGCGCCCTTCGCCCGGGCATGTTGCGCCTCGCCGGTCGTGAAGCCGACGGCGCCATCCTTAACTGGTTGGCCGCGAGTGACGTCATGAAGTGCCGCGCCGAAGTCGGACTCGATAAGACCATCGCCGCTCGACTCTTCGTCTTACCCACCGAAGACGCTGACGCCGCGAGGTTCATTGGCCGCCGGATGATCTCCTCGTACCTGACCGTCCACGGCTACGCCGAATTTCACCGTTGGCTCGGGCGCGGCGAACTACTCACCCCCATGTGGGACGCCTGGGCGGCCGGCGATCGCAAAAAGGCGAACGAACTCATTCCCGACAGCGTGGTGGACGAGTTGCTCATTCACGGCTCCTACGACGAGTGCCGCGAGCACGTCGCGCGCTACACGGAGGCCGGCGTGGAGATCCCCACGATCGCCATCGTGCCCTTTGGCATTGATCTCAAAGAGGCCATCGAGGGCCTCGCACCGCGCTAGACGCTCTCAGCCTCTAAAAACTCCAGCATGTCGGCGAACTTCTCGCGGGCCGCGATCGTGCGCGTGGGAATGTGGTCGGTGGGGACGTCGGAGGCTTCGTAGTTCTTCAACGCGTGGCGGGCGACCGTTTGACGGTGGACCTCGTCCGGTCCGTCGTAGATGCGTGCCGCGCGCGCCGCACGATACATCGACTCCAGGGGCATGTCCGAGGAGTAGCCGAGTGAGCCGTAGGTCTGAATCGCGCGGTCGATCACGTTGTGTAAGACCGAGGCGCCGTAGTACTTGATCATGGCGATCTCGTCGCGCGAGGCCGACGCGCCGACCTGGTCCATCTTCCACGCCGCGTGCAGCGTCATGAGACGCGCCGCGTGCATCTCGGCCTTGGAGTCGGCGATCCAGTTCTGGATCGTCTGCTTCTCGGCCAAGAGCGAACCGTGGGTGAAGCGACTGAGCGCACGTTCGCACATCATGTCAAAGGCGCGCTGCGACTGACCGAGCCAACGCATGCAGTGATGAATGCGCCCCGGTCCCAGGCGCGTTTGGGCGAGCAAGAAACCCGATCCTTCGGGACCGATCAAGTGGTCGGCCGGCACACGCACGTCCTCGTAAAGAATCTCGGCGTGGTTGCCGAAGCGGCCGTAGACGACGTCGGGGTGGTCCATCGCGCCCACGTCGCGCACGATCGTGAGACCCGGCGTGTCCACGGGCACGACGAACATCGAGGAACCCTGGTAGGGGTGCACGTCGGGATTCGTGACGGCCATGACGATCAAGATGTCCGCGACCGATCCATTCGTCGTGTACCACTTGCGACCGTTGATGACGTACTGATCACCATCTTTGGTGGCTTGCGTCTTCAAGAGTCGCGGGTCGCTGCCGGCGGTGTTGGGTTCGGTCATGGAAAAACCCGAGCGAATGGAACCACTCAGCAGTGGCTCGAGCCAGCGTTCGCGAATGTCCTCGCGCCCGGTCATCTCCATCCCGGCGGCCAACAACTCGGCGTTGCCGCTGTCGGGCGCGTTGTTGCCAAAGACCACGGGTCCGTACATGGTCTGACCGAGGATCTCGTGCATCAGACCGAGTTGCACTTGACCAAAGCCCATGCCTCCGAGTTCGGGCGACAAGTGCGCCGCCCACAGACCCCTCGCCTTCACCTGCTCCTGGAGGGGCTTGATGAAGTTGAGCACCTGCTCGTGACTGAGACGCAGCGTCTCGATGGGCATGATCTCCTCGCGAACGAATCCCCGCATCCAGGCGAGTTGTTCTTCAAATGCTGCGTCCGTTGAAAAGTCCCAGGCCATGGCCACCCCTTTGTCGGACCAACTCTACGGTATTGAGAAAATCACGCGGTGAGGCTGCGGCGTCTAACTCTCTACACTGGACGACAGATTGGAGTCTCGTGGCCAAGAAGAAGAAAAAGTCCGACCGCACGGTAACGATTGGCGTGGTCGACACGATGTTCGCCCGTTACGACATGGGAGCCGCGGCTCGAGCCGAACTCGCTGACTGTCCGGGCTACGGCACCACCTTTGACGTCATCACCGAAACGGTGCCCGGATTTAAGGACCTGGCCGTCGCGGCGAAGAGAATGATCGAACAACACGACGCGAAGATCGTTGTCGTGCTCGGCATGCCCGGATCGGCGCCAATTGACAAACAGTGTGCCCACGAAGCCTCGTTGGGCATCATGCAAGCCCAACTGATGACCTCGACACCGATTCTCGAAGTCTTCGTCCACGAAGACGAGTCCGACGACCCCGAGGTGCTGGCCTCGGTCTTTGAACAGCGCTCGCGCAGCCACGCGCGCAACGCCTACTGGATGCTGTTTGAGCCTGAACAGTTGACTCGCCGAGCGGGTCACGGCATCCGCCAAGGCTTTGGCGACGCGGGGCCACTCGAGGTCAAGTAGTTCCAGGTGGGTGGCGGAAGTCACTATGCTCGCCAAAGTTACCGTTCAGTACATCGAGGAGTAGTCCATGCCAGAAGCCGTCATTGTTGCCACCGCTCGCACCCCTATCGGGCGAGCGTTTAAGGGATCACTCGTGGACATGCGCCCCGATGACCTCACCGCGTTCATCGTTCTCGCGCTGCTCGAAAAAGTACCGTCGCTCGATCCCCACAGCGTCGAGGACCTCTTGCTGGGCTGTGGCCAGCCGGCTGGCGAGTCGGGATTCAACATTGCGCGCGTCGTCGCCGTGCTCGCGGGCCTCGAGGACGTGCCCGGCGTGACGGTGAATCGCTACTGCTCCTCGTCGCTCCAGACGATCCGCATGGCCGCGCACGCTATTCGCGCCGGTGAGGGCGACGTCTTCATTTCGGCTGGTGTCGAGACCGTCTCGCGCTTTGGTAACGGCGCGAGTGACAGCGCCAAGGCCATGAACCCACTCTTTGAGGCGGCCATGAAGCGCACCGCCGGTCGTGCAGAAAAAGTCACCGATCCCTGGACCCCTCAGCCCGGTCTGCCCGACGTCTACATCGCCATGGGCCAAACGGCCGAGAACGTGGCCGAGTTCGAGAACGTCTCGCGCCTGGAGATGGACGAGTTCGCCGTGCGCAGCCAAGAGCTGGCCGTCCAGCACCAAGAGAACGGCTTCTTCGAGCGCGAGATCACGCCCGTGACCTTGCCCGACGGCACCGTCGTGGCGAAGGACGACGGACCTCGGGCCGGGACGACGCTCGAGAAGCTCTCGAGTCTCCAGCCCGTCTTTCGCCAAGGTGGCACCATCACGGCCGGTAACGCGTGTCCCTTGAACGACGGCGCGGCCGCGGTCGTCGTGATGAGCGACACCAAAGCCAAGGAACTCGGCATCAAGCCCCTGGCGCGCATCGTGGCGAGTGGCGTGAGTGGACTCAACCCCGAGATCATGGGTCTCGGCCCCATCGAAGCCGTCCGTCAAGCCTTGGGTCGCGCGAAGATGACCATTGACGACATCGACCTCGTCGAGATTAACGAGGCCTTCGCCGCTCAGGTTCTACCCAGCGCGAAGCACCTCGGCGTTCCACTCGACAAGCTCAACATTCGTGGCGGCGGCATAGCGCTCGGTCATCCCTTTGGTATGACCGGCGCGCGCATCATGACGACGCTGCTCAACTCACTCGAAGACGCCGACAAGCGCTTTGGTCTTGAGACGATGTGCGTGGGTGGTGGCCAAGGCATGGCCATGATCGTTGAGCGTCTCAACTAGACGCGCTACTGCACTCCCGTGAGACGCGCGTCGGGGTCGTCCTTAAACGAGCGCTCCTCGTCTTCATTCACGAGTCGCGACTCGTCGGGCAGCATGACGGGAATCGAGTCGCGCACTTCGTAGGCGATGTGCAGACGGGGGTTAAAGAGCACGTCCTTTGAGGGCACGTAGAGCAGCGGCCCGTGATCGACGGGGTCCTCGAGTAGGTCGAGTAAGAACGTATCTAAGGCCATTATTTGGTCTCCTTTAGTAGTGCCAACACTTCTTTCACGTGCTCTCGACACGACGTCGCGTCCGCTGCCTCGAGATTGAGGCGAAGCAACGGCTCCGTGTTCGATGGTCGAAGATTAAACCACCACGAGCCGTAGTCGGCCGTGAGACCGTCGAGGTGATCAACGTTCACGTGCTCGGCTTCGAGCCTCTTCGCCACGCGCTCTACCGTGACTGGCGGGTTCGACACCTCTGAGTTGATCTCACCCGAATCGGCGTAACGCAGGTAGGGCGCTACTAACGCCGAGAGCGGCATGTCGCTCTGGCTCATGAGCTCGAGCACGATGAAGGCGGTGATGATCCCGGAGTCGGCGCGGTAGTTATCGCGGTAGTAGAAGTGCCCCGAGTGCTCGCCCCCGAACACCGCGCCCGTCTCGGCCATGACCGCCTTGATGTAACTATGTCCGACGCGGGTTCTCACCCCAACGCCGCCCTCTTCGGCGATGACTTCGGGCACGGTCTTAGAGCAGATGAGGTTGTAGAGAATCGTGGCGCCGGGAAATCGCTGCAACATGACGGTCGCTACCGTCGCCGTCGTCGTGGAACCACTGATGGGTTCGGCCTTTTCGTCAATGAGGAAGACCCGATCGGCGTCACCGTCAAAGGCCAGACCAACGTCCGCGCCGACTTCGAGTACACGTTTTTGCAGGTCTTTGATGTTGTCCGGGTTTAGTGGATCGGCTGGGTGATTCGGAAAGTTGCCGTCGAGCTCGGGATAGAGAATCTCGACGTCAAAGGGCAGTCCCTTAAAGACCAGCGGCGCGACGAAGCCACCCATGCCGTTGGCCGTGTCGCAGACGATCTTGAGCGGACGAAAGGTGGAGACATCCGCGAAGGAGTGTACGTGCGCGACCCACTCCTTGGTGAGATCGAGTTCGCTGTACGACGCGAGGGCGCCCGTTGCTGGCGTTTCGTAGAACGCGTTGGTCAAGCTCTCAATCTCGGTGAGGCCGGTCTCGACACCGACGGGTTTCGCGCCCGCTAAACACATCTTGATGCCGTTGTACTTGGCCGGATTGTGCGACGCGGTGAACATCGCGCCCGGAACACCGAGGTAGCCCGAGGCGAAGTAGAGGAAGTCCGTCGACGCGAGGCCCAAATCAACGACGTCCACACCCACCGAGCGCGCGCCGCGCGAGAAGGCCGCCGAAAGAATTTCACCCGACGTGCGCATGTCGCGAGCGACGACAATGCGCGGCGACTTGGTGAAGGTCGCGAAGGCCGAACCTATGGCCTCGGTGACGCGCTTATCGAGTTGGTCGGGGTACGTGCCTCGGACGTCGTACGCCTTGAAGATTGCCGTCGTGTCCACGACCGTTCATCCTACCGGCGAAGGTTTCGACGCCTTCTAAGAACGAGCCACAGCGTGACAAAGGCGCCGAGCGTCGTGAGATCGCTAATGACGTTACCCAACGTCAACGCCGGCGTACTGGTGTAGTCGAGCGACACGTTCTTGCTTGTCGGCACGACCACCATCAGGTTGGGGCTCACGCGGTAGGGGCCGGTAGCGCCGCTGGCGTGCCACCGCGGGTAGTACGAGATCTTGACCAGTACCGGCACGCCCACGCGGCTGACGTGAAACGACACTGACTGCAGACCCACCTTCAGGTGCGTGACCGTGACCTTGGACAGTACTGGCGACGTCTTCATCGTCGTGATGCTCGTCGCTCGTGGCCACGACGACGGTCCGACACTCGCGGCGTAGACGTTCTCCAACGAGGCCGTGGTCCACCACGCTTGATTCGCGTCTAACCACTGGGCCTGACTCGAAATGTTGGCCACGACGTTGGGCAGGCTCCGCAACGCCTGGACCATAGGACCGTGCTTGATCAGATAGATCCGCCACTGCACGCCCGGGATGGGCCATTTCTTCGTGGTCGCGATGAGACGAAGCTGGGGATCGGCGTTGGCCTCGGTGATGACTTGAGGCGAGAAGGCCATGTAGTACTTCACGCCGAGGATCTGGAGGTGGCGCACACCTTCGGCGACGTTCAGACCTCCGTAGTTGAGGCCGACTTGAGGATTACTGGGCGAAACGCTGAGCTCGGACTGGTCGAGGAAGTGATACGGCACCGTGGGCGAAGACTCGAAGAGGAGTCCTTCCTCTGAGTCCACGCAGTTATTCGTCCAGTAGGGCAACAACATCAGCGCCTCGGGCGTGCCAAAGCGTTGCTCGGAGACGTTGTACTCCCACATCGCTCGGCCACAGCCGTAGCGCTGAGCGAGGTTACCCATCGTCGTCATCAGGTTCTGGTACTCGGGCCACCCCGCCTGGGCCTGATAGCCGCCGTAGTTGGTCGTCGCCCAGGTGCTGACCTGGTTGCCGCCAGTCGAGAGGTGGAGTTCATTCGCGATGGGTTGGATGAGTCCGGGCAGGGTGGAGAGAAGGCCGAGCAGCGCCACGACGGCCGTCGCGCGAATGATTCGCTCCACGCGCCACAGGGGATCCTTCGCCTCCTCAATGGCCAACACCGGCTCTTCGACGCGCTCACTGACGACGATTTCATCGGCGACATCGTCGACGCGTCCAATATTGTCGCCGTCGACGAAAAAGGGCACCCGACGAAAACGCACCGGCACGTAGTCAATCCAACGCCACAACACGTAGCCCACCAACCACCCGGCTACGAGGTGGACCGAGATGAACCAAAAGGGGATCAGTCGTTCGTTCCAAATCGCGCCTTGGGGGTCGAACACGAACGCCACGACGGAGAGCACCGTCAACGTCGAAAGTACGAGTCCCAGGCGGTCGCGCTCGACAATGGCCACGGCGACGGCCATGACACCAAGCGCGATGACCCAACGATCCCCGCCCGCTCCCCCCGTAGCGTTGTACCAGCCCAAGGTCGACAAGACCGCGTGCAGGCCCGTGATCTTTTGGTAGCCGAGTGAATTGGTGAGACTCTGCGTGGTCGCAAAGGGCAACAACCACCACGCCGAGAGGCCAAAGGAGAGCAGGCCCGCGCCGAGGACGAAGCGAACGGGTCGCGCGTAGTCTCCCCGTGCTAAATCCGGTTCTTTGGGATCGCCGAGACCGCGGCGTTGGAAGAGTTCGAAGACCACGAGCACGAAGACGGCGCCCATCGCGAAGAACCAGGGCAAGACGTGCGCGGCCAACGTCGCGCTCAGGGCGATCGCCGCCCACCAGTAACCGCGGCCCGTGCGAACGCCCCGCGCGAAGAGTCCGACCGTTAAGAGCGCGAGGGCGAGGGAGAGCGAGAACGAGTACTCCCCGGCCATCGTGGAGAAGAGATTGCCCCCGTCGATCGTGAAGGACGCGTCAAAGAGGAACGGCAACGTGGCGAACGCGAGCGCCACGGGGATGGGCCGAGGCGCACGAAAGAGTTTGCCCAAGGCGTAGGCCGTGATGGGCAGTAACACCGAGCCGAGGATCGTCACGAGTTTCATGGCGACGGCAAATCCAATGACGTAACTGAGAAACGTCGCCAGCACGTCGGGTAGGACGAAGTAGTAGGTGTAGGCCGGAATGCCGTCGAACCAGCCGGGGTACCAGGGCGTGAAGTTGAAGAGGTCGCCAGTCGTGCGTAAGTAGGCCGGCAGCGCCAAGTGCGCGCCCGTGTCGCCTCCAGTAATCAATGACGACGAGAAGAGCAGCGAAGGGTGCAGCGACCATACCGTGACGAAGATAATGACGAAGACCAGCACCGCGTCCAACACGCGCAGCGGCGTCCAAAACGAACGAAAACGTTGCATCAATGCCCCGCGCGATGAGCGACAACCGCGGCGAGCGCGGTGGCGTTGAAGGACGCGTGAGTAACGAAACTCGGCACGAGGCGCTTGGTGCGATAGACGAGCAGCGCGAGCACGACGCCGAGGAGCGCGAGGCCCGCGAACTGGATGAGTTCACCGTGGGCCAGTCCAAAGAGGACGGCGCTCACGACGACGCCGAGCGTGACCGAGGTGCGCGGCGACATGTTGGACGTGCCGTCGGCGATGGAACGATAGATGACGCCGCGAAAGAGCCACTCTTCGAAAAACGGCGCGCCGAGTGCGGTCATGAGGGCGATGAGTACGAACGCCGGGCCGTGCGCCGCGTGAAAGAGGTGATTGACCGGATGGTTGAGACTTTTGATGTGAAAGGGCGCGTAGAGGAGATCGACGCCCAACTGGCACGCCAGGCCGAGCACGACGTAGAGGAGATCGCTCGTTCGCGGGCGCCACTGATCGGGTAGCGAACGCAGGTGGCCCTCGCGGTGCGCGTAGATAATCGCGGCGCCAAATCCCACCCAGAGTCCCAAGAGACCGAGCGCGTTCGACCACCACGGTGGATCGGCGGCCTTTTGTAAAGCGCTCAGGCCACCGGGATAGTTCGTCACGGCCGCGCCGAGCACCTCTAAGAGTTCCGCGAGAATCTGCCCGGCTAAGAATCCGATAAAACACGCAACGAGAATCGCGCCGACGCGTGGGCGACTCTCTAGTGACGCAACGGAAGAAGAACTCAAAGGCGGAACGCTTTCAAATCGAAGTTATGCACAGGCGCAGCCGACATCTTGCTGACGACCTCTAGATTAGATACGTGGCTGACGCACCGAACGTACCTAACCAACCTGACGAACCAAAGGGTTTCAAGAAGTTCCTTCCTGGCGGCGAGAAGCCAATGGCGCCCCAAGTGCGTCGACGAATCGTGACGATCGCTATCGTCGCGTTCATCCTGGGAATCTTGGTTATTCCCAGCATCTTTAACTCCAAGAGCGTCAAGACCATCACTTATTCGACGTTGATTCACGACGCTCACCAGCAGAAGGTGGTCTCGGCCAGTATCAACAACTCGAGTGGCGTCATCACGGGCCAACTAATCAACGGCACCAACTACACCACCAACGGACCAATTCCGGCCCTCACCACCGAAGTCAACGGCCTGCGCACGAACAACGTTGAGGTCACGTTCGCGAACTCCTCTACGCTCTTCGCCCTCCTACTCCCCTACCTCATCTTCGCGCTCATCTTCGCGGGCTTCTTGTACTACGCCAGTCGCCAAGCTCGTGGACAGATGAACGGCATGATGTCCGTCGGACGCTCCAAGGCCAAACAGTTCAACGAGGATCACCCCAAGACCACCTTCGCCGACGTCGCGGGTTACCTCGGCGTGAAACAAGAAATCAATGAAGTCGTCGAATTTCTAAAGAATCCCCTCCGCTATAAAAACATCGGCGCCACTATTCCCAAGGGCATCTTGCTCGTTGGACCTCCGGGTACCGGTAAGACCATGCTCGCGCGCGCCGTCGCCGGCGAAGCGGGCGTACCTTTTTTCTCGGTTTCGGGATCAGACTTCATGGAGATGTTCGTGGGCGTCGGCGCGAGTCGCGTGCGCGACCTCTTCGCCACGGCGCGCAAACAGTCGCCCGCCATTGTCTTCGTCGACGAAATCGACTCCATTGGCCGCAAGCGCGGCGCCGGTCTCGGCGGCGGTCACGACGAGCGTGAGCAGACCCTCAACCAAATGTTGAGCGAGATGGACGGCTTCGAACCCACCGAAGGCATTGTCGTCATCGCCGCAACCAACCGGCCCGACGTGTTGGACCCGGCCCTTCTTCGTCCCGGTCGCTTCGACCGCCAAATCGTCGTGCCACTCCCGGACTTAGAAGAACGACTGCCGATCCTCCAAGTGCACTCCAAAGGAAAACCGCTCGACGCTTCGGTGGACATGAGTTTGGTCGCGCGCGGTACGCCCGGCATGAGTGGCGCGGATTTGGCGAACCTCGTCAACGAAGCGGCCCTGCACGCCGTGCGCCGTAACTCAGAGACCATAGGTATGGAGGACTTCGAGTCCTCGAGAGACCGCGTGTTGATGGGCCAAGAGCGCGACACGATGGTCCTTCAAGACGACGAACGTGAGCGCATTGCCTTTCACGAAAGCGGCCACGCCGTGCTCGCCTACGTGCTCGACAAGACCGATCCCCTGCACAAGATCACCATTATCCCGCGTGGCATGGCGCTCGGTGTGACCATGACGTTGCCCGAAGAAGATCGCCACATCATGGCCCGAGGGCACCTCGAGGACTCGTTGTGCATGCGCATGGGTGGACGCGTCGCCGAGCTGCTCGTCTACGGCGATCTCTCGACGGGCGCCGCGGACGATCTTCAGCGCAACACCGAACTCGCGCGGCGCATGGTGCGCGAGTGGGGTATGTCCAAGGAAATTGGTCCGATGGCCTGGGGCTCGAACAACCAGGTCTTCTTAGGTGAGGACCTCATGCACACGCGTGACTACTCCGACCACACCTCCAAGGTCATCGACGACGAGATCGAGCGCATCCTCAGAGAACAAGAGACGCGCGCGATTGAAGTGCTCACCTTGCACCGCCGTGGTCTTGAGTCGCTCGCGCGCGCACTGCTCGAGCACGAAACCGTCGACGGCGCTGACGCCGCGCGACTGATCGACGAGGCCAACGGAGAGCCCGTCCACCCCGAAGGTACCCGAACCGTGAGCGCCCTCAGTGGCGTTGGCAAACCCCGGGTCGCGGCGAAGGAAGCCTCGCCCGTGGCACCCGCCGCGACGGCACCGGTCGTTCCGCCAACGCCAACCTGGCAGCCGCCGACACTACCCGCCGTTTAACGGCACCACCACGAGCACGCCGTTGGGTTTACTGGGCAGCGTCAGGCCCACGACGAGTGAAGGCGTGGCCGACGAGACAATGAACGTCTGGCTCTGCGTGGTGGCCGAGGCGGGAAGAAGTGCGAGGACGCTCTCGGTCGTGTCGCCACCGACCTTTTCACCCGTCACCGTCAACGACTTCGTCTCCTTGTCCTTCAACGTCGTAATCGAGACCGAAATGGTGCGAGACGAGGTGTTGGTTACCGTGGCGGCGTCAAAACCACGTCCAGTGAAGTCGCGAATGAGGAAGACTTTTCCGGGTGCTGCAGGTGCGCTGAGCGCAGTCCACGTGCCCTGACCCGTCGCGAGCGAGGTGACGACGGGCTCGCTTGATCGCAGGGTCAAACTCGCGTAGCCGGCCGCGGGAATCGCCGAGTTGGGCGTGATGTTCACGAGACTCGTCGAGTACGGCGACACGGTGAGCGTCTGGGGCGCAACGGTGTACTTACTCAACGTCACGTTCACCGTCACTTGAGCGGGCGCGGCGTTGGGGTTGGCAACACGAATCTGCGCGGTGGCGTGGTTCACGGTCGTGACGTTGGGAAACCACGCCGCCTTGAGCGGACTCACGGCACCCTGGTCGAAGGAGACTTCGCCGTTGGAGTCCTGTACCCCGACGATGACCAGGGATCCTCGAAGCACGTCGATACCAACGCCCACGTTGGCGGTGTTGACGACCTGACCGCCCAGGTTGATCTGCGTTTGGGTGTGGGCGGGAATGGAGAGTCCCTGAAAAGACTGCGGCGCCGAGAAGCCCGTTCCGGTGAAGATCGTGGCGTTCAGTACCGCGGCGGTGCCCGTGGGGTTATAGAGACTTAGGTACGCGCTCGATCCCACCAGTGTGTCAAAGCCCGTGGCGTACCAGTGTCGTACCCCGGTCGACTGACACGGTACTTCAGCACGATTATTGCCGGCCGTCTCGTTACCCACAACGCCGCCGCCGCTTATCTGCACGGCCACGCCAAAGTTCGTGCCCGAGTCGAGAACGCTTGGTTGAATCGACTGCGCGGCGTGCGCGGCGAGTTCAATCGTGCTCGTGTAGGTGGTGCCAACCTGGGACACGATGCTCAGACTCAGACTGCGACTGGCGTCTGACGTGTTGTAGAACGTGACGCGTCCGGGCGGGCCCGTGCCGCTCGCGAGACCGGTGCAGTAGAGCGCGGTCGACTCAGCGTCGAGCGACGCCGTCAAACCGCTCGGGAGCGTCGAAGGATTCGTCGAGTGACGTAGCGACGTCAGCACGCCCGTCGCGGCGAGCACCACGACGACGACGAGCACGAGCGGTAGGCGGCGGCGATGCTTAGCCATCGTTCTCCCCCTTCGGCTCAGGCGCACTAACGCGACGGCGCCGCCCGGTAAAGAGCCACTCGAGACGGTGAATCCACCCAAAGCCCAACCAGACAATCCCCCACATGCCCAAGGTGAAGAGCGCGAGGAGCCCGTTCAGCGGGAACTGGTGCAACGAAATCGCACCGGAGGGACTGGGCGTCGAGGACACCACGCTGTAGATCGGCGTCCACGTGTTGGGGTTCGTGCGCGCGACGGCTTTGCCGTTGACGTCGAGGGCGAAGGCGTCCGCGGGCGCGAGCCCCGCGATCACCGTCGAGCCGGCCGTGAGTGGACCGGTGTTCGACGTGGAAGTGAAAATCGGCGTCAACTTGGTCGATCCCGTGCTCGTCGCCGCGACGATGCCGTGAAAGAGAGAGTTCGAGTAGACCTCGACCGAGGGCGTCTGTAGATCGAGGGAGAGGTCGCTCTGGTTGTTGAGCGCACTGGTAAGGACCCCGGGCGTTCGATGCAACAACGCGCTCTCCGCGCCAGCGAGTTGTGGCGCGGCCGAGTTCATCACCACGATCGCCGAGATGCCCGCGGGCGCGAGCAGTTCACCGAGTCGAACGGTGCGTCCGGCCATGGCACTCTGTAACGCCTCCATGATCACGTCACTCGTGCCAGAGTCCGGAGGCGTAAAGAGCGTCGCGCCCCCGGGAAGGCCGTTCATCGAGGTGGCGGCTTCGAGGCCGGGCGCCACCGCCCAGCCCGACGTCGGCAACACCGAGGGATCGCCGAGCCACAGCACGCGGTACCCCCCGGCCGTCGTCGGTGAAAGGGCACTCAGTGACTCGGCCACGCTCGTCGAGGGAAGGTCAAAGCGGCCACTGCCAAAGCTCGCGAGAAGGGGCAAGCTCGCGAGTGCCATCGTCGCTACCGCGAGCGCGGCCGTCAGCTGGCGCCAGCCGAATCCCACGTCACGTAGATCGTGCTCCAACGCTCCCACGCCGAGACCAATAAGTGACGCCAACATCACGGCGTAGAGCGCTAAGAGCACGTCGAGGTCCGGTGAGAACGAGCCGAGCCAGTGTCGTGAGACCAGTGCGCCCAAGACCAGCGTCAACGTCGCGATCACCGCGACCTTCGACGCGACCCGGCGACGGTCGCCCTTACAGAGCACGAGTGAAAACAGCGCGGCCACCGGCAAGAGCCAACCCCACCACGACGAGCCAAAGGTCCCATCCACGTCACGCAGCAACAACATGAACGAGGGCGCCGACCACGGTCCACCCGGCAGTCCAAAGACCTCGAGCGCTCGTCGCCCCGCGACGAAGACGTCGAAGGTCATGGGCAAGAGAAATATCGCGACGTTCACCACTAAGGCGCCGAGGAACCGACCGGGATGACGAGACGAGTTGTCGTGGTCGGGCTCGAAGTAGCGAGCCACAACCACGCCCACCACGACCAAGCCCACGACGACGAGCGTCGCGGGGGCCATCGCGGTGACGAGGGCCATGAGCATGATGAGCACCATGCGCTGGCCGGCTTCGGTCGTGCGCCATCCTCGATGTCCAAAGGGCAGTGGTTCGTCGAAGGGGCGAGCTCGAAAGCCCGCCACGTCCATCAACTGGAAGATCCGTCGAACAATAAAGGGCAGCCCCGCGACAACGACGAGTACGTCGACGCGACCCTGGCTGATCATGTTGAAGCCGAGCGGCATCGCGGCGTAGGCGAAGGCGCCGATAATGCGCGCTCGATTGGACACACGGTCCTTTAAGAGTCGACCCATGCCCACCGCTCCGACGGGCACCGCGAAGATGAGTACGAGACGAGGCAAGACCCCCATGCGTCCAAAGACGAAGGTGCCCGCGAAGGCCAGTACGCCGTAGCCGGGCATGCCGGGCGTGCCCGTGCCCACACCGTTGGGTGACCAGGAAGCAAAGTAGTGACGCCACGTCGACCACCACGAGTCGAGCGGGGCCAGGCGACCAACGAGTGGCAAGTGCGTCGCGACGAGGTCGCGCGAACCAATGAGCCACAACACGGCCACGACAACGACGACCGCCGCTTGGGAACGAAAAGTCGTCATGAAGCGCGAAGGGCGAGAGCGCAGTTCTAAGAGTTCACTCTGGGCGATCTCGTCGAACTCCTCATCTTCAGAGAACGCTGCGGCAAAACCAACGCCCACGTCAACGGGATCGTCAAAGATTTCGACTTCTTCTTCGGGCGGCAAAATACCGCGCGCCCGGTCGTAACCTTCACGCAGCAGCGTGACGAAGAAGTGCTTGAGGCGGCTCGCTCCCCCGACCTGGAGTCGGCGAAGCTCGGCGTCGGAGAGGACCCGCAGGACGTGGAGCTGACGACGGCGTTGTCGCACACCTTTACGTTGCTTGAGCAGCCAGCGCCACGATCCAACGATCGCGCCCGCTCGGTCGGTGTCGCGTCCCGCCAACGCGATTCCCACCTCCACGACGTCGAGCACCATCAGCATCATCAACGTCCAGACCGTCGTGCGCCGTCCCCATCCGGTCGCCACGACCAGTAACTGGTGGCGACGCCGTAGATCCGTGCGGCTCGCTCGCCGCGTGCCAATGGCCGCAACCGGGCGCTCACCAGTCGCGATCGTCTCGCGGTGGGCCACTTTGGCGAGCGGCGTCACGACGATGCGCGCGCCGGCAACTTGTGCACGCCAGCAGAGATCGAGGTCCTCGCCCAGCAACGTGATCAGCGGGTCAAAGCCCCGCAACGTCGAAAAGAGATCCGATCGAACCAACGTGACGCCACCGGGCGCCACGAACACGTCGCGCTCGAGGTCTTGTTGGCCGTGATCGATCTCGCCCAACTCGACGCGGTCACGCACGACCCCGAAACGGTCACTGGTCTGACCCGCGTGTAAGAGCACCAGAGGGTCGTCGTAGGCGACGAACTTCGGCGTCACAATCCCGGCGTTCGTGCGGTAGGCCGCCTCAACCATGAGCTGTACGGCGTCGGGCTCGAGTCGCACGTCGTCGTGACAGAAGAGGAAAAAGGCTGATCCCTCGACCATGAGCACGGCTTCGTTACAGGCCGCGCCAAAACCGCGATTCTCCTCGAGAACGCGCACGAAGGCGTTGGGCGCCACGGCGGCGACGCGTTCGGGGACGTGCGAAACATCCCCGTTCGCCACGACGAGCAGGCTTAGTTCCTCATAGTCCTGGGCCACCAAGGAAGCCGCCGTGGCTTCAAGGCCTGGCCCCGAACCGGTGGTAACGATGACGGCAACAACGGCCGGAGCACGAGAGTCCATCAGTCCTTCAAGGCTAGTTGGCTCTCGTCATCGATTCTGACTGCTTGCGCGCACAAAACCCTTGTATTGCATACTCTCGCTACATTTCACGACGACGAAGGACGAGATCGTCAATGACGTCGCGGAGCGAGACGTGGAGTGGAATCGAGGGCGACCAGCCAGTGGCCTGGTTCAACTTTTCGAAACTTCCTCTGGAAATCGGAATCTCCTTGGGCCGAAACAACGTCGAATCAGCAACGAGTCGAACGTGAGGGGCAATTGCGTCGACGAGTTGATGAGCAATGTCGCTGATTGCGACGTCGTGTCCCGAGGCGACGTTGTAGATCTCACCAGTCACGCCGAGTTGCGCGAGCAGTCGATAGGCGCGCACCACGTCGCGCACGTCACTGAAGTCGCGTCGCGTCGAGAGATCGCCAACCGAGATTTCGTCCATACCGCCTTCGCGCGCGTCCAGGAGACGAGTGACGAGCGCGGGAACAATGAACGTGGGCGCCTGTCCCGGACCAAGATGGTTGAAGGGTCGCGTGACGATCACGCGCTGATTGCGGGTCCGGAGTGCTTCGTGGGCGACGCGCTCGACTTCCACCTTGCTCGCCGAGTAGGGATTAGCGGGCGCGACGCGAAAACTTTCGTGGAGGGGTTGATCATCTTCACCAACGATGCCGTACACCTCAGAGGAACTAACGACCAACGTCGTTGCTTTGGGCACCACGGCGAAAGAGGCGTCCAGCACTCGCTGGGTCCCCACCACGTTCACCCTCGTGAACTCACTCGCGTGCTCCCACGAGTCACCCACGTGGGTCAACGCCGCGAGATGGTACGTGACGTCGGGGCGCACGTCGTCAAAAACGTCGCGCATGATGGCTGCTTTGGTGACGTCGTGTTCGCGGTCAATGCCGCGCACGTCGTCGCCCGATTCGCTGAGATGCGCGACGAGGTGGCGTCCAACAAAGCCGTCCGCGCCGGTGACGAGGACCCGGTTCAACCGACGTCCAGCGCTTGACGATAGGCCACGAGTTGTTGATCGACGCAGTACTCCCAGGTGAAGTGCTCGGCGCGTCGTCGTGCGCGCACCGCCCACGACGAACGCTCACTGGGACCTGACTGCAGCGCGTCCAGTAAGGCCGACGCGAGAGCTTCGGCGTCGCCGACACCGACCAGTCGCGCGGCGTCGTCGGCGACCTCGGCCATGACCGTGTCTTTGGTGGTCACCACGGACGCGCCACAGGCCATCGCCTCGAGGACTGGAAGGCCGAAACCCTCGCCACGTGAGGGGTAGGCAACGGCCTTCGCTCGGCGATAGAGCGCGGGCAACAAGGCGTCATCAACAAAGCCCAAACGGCGGATACGCACTTTGAAGGGATGCGATCCAAACTGGGCCTCGAAAGAGTCGGCGCCCCAGCCCGCCTGTCCCGCGAGCCAAAGTTCAACCTCGTCGTCGTCGCGCGCAATCTCGCTAAAGGCCGTCAACAACACGTCGAGGCCCTTCCTCGGTTCGAGGGTGCCCACGAAGAGAATGAAGCGAGTGTCGACGTTGAGTTGGTGCGTTCGAAAAAGTGCGTCATCGTCGCCAGAGGGCTGAAATCTATCGAGATCGACGCCGAGTGGGGCGACGACAATGGGTGCGTGTACCGGCACGATCTCGTCCAAGAGTCGAGCGCTGAACTCACTGATGCTCACTAACACTCGAGCGTGCAGAGCCGAATGGGCAATTGCGCGGCGAAAGAAGGCGACCTTACGTCGCTCGTGCCACTCAGGATTCGTAAAGAACGTGAGGTCGTGAATCGTCACGACCGTCGGCGTCGACCCGCGGCGGGGCATCGTGTAGTGCGGCGCGTGCCAGAGGTCGACGTCGCGCGCGACCTGGCTCGTACCGAGGACCCACGCTTCGTAGGTCAGTCGCGCGGCTCGAGCGTTGGGCACAAGTCCCCTCACCGACGCCTGTGGTGAGAGATCGTGCCAGCGCTTCGTGTCGTCACGCCGAGCGACCAAAATCGTCTCGACCTCGCGCGCGGGTAACGCTCGCGCGAGTTCGGCGATATAACGTCCGACCCCGGCGATCTTGGGCGGAACCGCCGAGACGTCGAGGGCGACTTTCACGCCCAGGCCGCGAGGTGATCGAGCGCCACGTTCTTCCACGTCAGCGTGGCCACCGTCTCTCTTCGGCGTTGACGAGCAATCTCGTCAGTACCGAGCGAGAGTGCGCGAAGAAGACCCGAGGCGATGGCGTCGACGTCCAGAGGATTGACGAGGACGACTTCTTCATTCGACGAGACGCTCGGTGTTGTATCGCTCGCGACAACGCGCGCGCCTTCGTGTAACGCCTCCACCGGTGGCAGTCCCCAGCCTTCGGCGCGCGGCACGTAGGCCACCACCGTGGCGTCGCGGTACAGGCCCTGGAGCATCGACCTCGCCACCAGCCCCAGCACCACGGCGTCGCCACTCTCTTCCTCACCCCATCCTGAAGGTCCGACGAACACGAGCGCTCCGAGTTCGGGGTTCGTCGCGCGCGCGCTCGCGTGCGCCTCGCTCAGTCGACCGAGATTCTTTCTCGGCTCCCTCGTCCCGGCGTACAAGGTGAAGGGTCCTTGGACCCCGTGCTCGGCGAGAAAGGCCCGAACTTGGCCTTCACTATCGGCACTCGTCGTGTCGCCAACGCCCAGGCGCGTTTGGTGGACTCGCTCCGCGGCGAAACCCTCGTCAATCAGTCGTTGGGCCAGCCCCGGGGTCGTTGTGATAACGCGAACGTCGTAGCGACGTTTGAGCATTTGGAGTCGGCCTTCGTGAAACTTGATGCCGCGTGGCGTGATGGCACTCGGTTCATCTCGCCACAACAGATCGTGCAGCAGCACCGAGTGCACGGCCTGTCTCGCTCCTCCGGCGTAGGGACCCGCCATCGACGTCGCGTGGACGACGTCGCTCAACGCGGGCACGCCGAGGGGCCACTTCGCCCACACGCGCGTCAGCACGTCAATGGGCATCATCGTGGTCACTCGCTTGAGGGCCAGGTCCGAAAGGTCTTGGGTCGGGGAACCCTTGGGGGCGACACCAATGAGTCGAAGGTCCTCGTGCAACGAAGCGAGACCGCCCACGAGTCCTCGCACGTAGGTCGCGATGCCGCCGGGCTGGGGCCGGTAGAACTGATCCAGCGAAATGCTGACGGTGCGAGTCACGAGCTCCAGCCTCGCACGACTTCTCGATAGAGGGCCGCGTACGCCCGCGCCGCAGTAGCCGGTGCAAAATCCTCGGCCCTCGATCGTCCGGCCGCCACCACGATGGCCCGGTGCGTCGGACTCTCCCAAAGTTCGCTCAAGCGCGGCATCACTTCGTCATCGCTTTCGGTGAGTGCCGCCGCGCCACTGAGCAACTCTCGATTAATAGTCGTCGCGCGCGCAATCGTTGGCACGCCGGCCGCTAGTGCGGCAATGGCGAAGGAGGGAAAACGAGCCCCGTCAGAGATGTGCAACACGACGCGCGCTTCGCCGAGGGCGCTGCGAGCTTCACTTCGCACGCGCAATGTCACGTCGAGGTCTCGCGAACGAATGCGCTGGGCCACGCTCGCGCTGGTGACCGCAATGACTTTGGCGTCGTGGCTCTTGGCGAAAGCCACGAGATCAGGCGCCAGAGAAAGGAACGGTTTCACCACACCGGTGAGATTCACCACCAGCGCGTTTCCATTCATCGTCGGCTCCACTAACGGGACGGCCGGCGCTACCACGACGACACGAGCGCGTTCGACGCCCAACACGCTGAGGACTTCGTGGCTCGCGCTGCGCGTTGAGGCGACGAGGAGCGCACCGTGACTGACCGCGCGACGAAGTTGGGTGATGCGCTGACGCTCACGCGACTCACCACGAAGTGGGCGAAGATCGTCCACCGAAATGATGAGCGGGATCCACTTCGTCGGTGGCGTTGATCGACCCGCGACGTGCACTACGTCAACGGATGGCAAGAGTCCATCGAGCGATGGCCCCAGGCTGCGTCTCCACAGTGGCGTCCAGAGCGTTCGAAAGTTTAGGCGGGCCTCGTCGCGCGACGTGGCCGACGTGTGGCTGTGAAAGCGCACCAACGCGCACTCGCCCGTCGCGTCGAGTGCGTTCGCGAGATCGTTCATTGAGTTGCCGAGTGACTCGAGTGATCCGTCGAGATCGAGGGCTACACGAGGGACTGAGGAACTCACGAAGCGAGGGCGAGGGCCCGCATCGCACTTGTCCACCCGGGCCAGAGTCGTACCGCCCAGGGCCCGAAGGGTTCGCTGCTCGTGGCGACGACGCCGATACCTTCATCCGCGTTCAGCAGCATCAGCGCACCACTTTGGCCGAAGTGGCCGAAACTGGCCGGTGGCCAGTCGCCCATCCAGTGTTCCTTCTCACCGCGCACCTCAGGACCGAGTCCCCAGGGACAGGGCGAGAACCGCCCAAAGCCCGGCACAATGCCGTCGAGCGCGGGCATGTAGGGCTTGATGATTCGGTCCCGTGTGGTCTTCGATATACCGTCAGGCCGCAGCCAGGCCTCGGCCAGCGTTACGAGATCGTTCGTCGATCCGATCACGCCCGAGGACGGGCGACCATCGAGTGACGTCGTCGTCATGCCCAGTCCGCGAAAGACTCGATGATCGAGCCAACTCGCCGGCGTACCCTCTTCCATGATTGTGTGCACCGCGTAGTCGACGCCGTAGTTCGAATAGACGCGCTTGGTCCCAACGCCCACCACGGGGTCGCCCTCTTCGAGACCGAGACCACTACTGTGCGACACGAGATTGGCAATGTTGGCGCCTCGGGGGCCGACGGTTTCGCTGTACTCGTGCAGGTCCCACTCACTCTCGACGCCAAAGGCCATCGCAACGGCCATCTTTGAAACCGAGGCCCACTCTCGTACCTCGTCGAGGTTGCCGTACTCAACAACCCGTGTCACAAGTCCGTTGTTCAATCGAAAGACCACGTAGGCCGGTGAGCCGGGCCACGCGTCGTCGAGGGGACTAGTCACAACACTCGATGATACCCACGCGCCCCTAAGGTCTCGGTGGTGATAACGGTTCTTAGTGGAGGCGTCGGTGCGGCGCGACTCTTGCGCGCGCTCAGTAACGTCGTCGACCCTTCGGATATAACCGCGATCGTTAATGTTGGTGACGACCTCGTTCTTCACGGCCTCACCATCTGTCCCGACCTTGACACGATCACCTACACCCTGGCCGGTCTCAACAACGACGAACTTGGTTGGGGGTTGCGCGGCGAGACGTGGCGAGTGATGGATGAACTGGGCCCACTCGGCGGTGAAACTTGGTTTCGACTGGGTGATCGAGACCTCGCGACTCATCTCTATCGAAGTCAACGACTAAGCGAAGGGGCGACCAAGACCGACGTCACGGCCGAACTGGCCAGTCGCCTGGGCGTCGGCGTTCGACTACTGCCGGTGACCAACGACGTCGTGGCGACCGAGTTCGTCACCGAGCTCGGTCGGCTCTCTTTTCAGGAGTATTTCGTCCGCCACCACCACGACGTCGTCGTCAGCCAAATAGAAATCGCTGGCGCGAGCAGTGCGCAACCCACGCCCGAAGTACTCAACGCTCTTCTAGAAGCGAGCCGTCTCATCATCGCGCCCTCGAATCCGCTGATCTCCATTGACCCGATTCTCCAGATTCCCGGCGTGCGCGAGATTCTCCTCGAACGACGCGCGGACGTCGTCGCGGTATCGCCCCTTATCGGCGGGGCGGCGCTGAAGGGACCCGCGGATCGACTGCTCGACGAACTCGGTCACGCCGTCTCCACGCTCGGCGTCGTCGACTTTTATGAAGGTCTCGTTGGCACGTGGGTCATCGACGACGCCGACGCCTCGCTCGGCGATCAGATTCGAGAGCGCGGTGTCCGCGTCGAAGTTACGACGACGATCATGGCCGAGAGCGACAACGCGCAGCGACTCGCCAAGGTCGTGTTGTCGTGAGCGAACTACGAATTGTGGCCCTGGCCTCGAGTGTTCAGGTCCAACCGGACGATGACCTCGTGACGTTGTTGTTCGACGCACTCGCCCACGCCGACGAAACGCTCCAACACCACGACCTGCTTATCGTAACGAGCAAGGTCGTCTCGAAGTCCGAAGGTCAAGTCGTTCCCTACGACGGTACCGAGGAACACAAGGTCGCGATCGTCGAAAGCGAGTCCGTGCGGATTCTGCGCCGTCGCGGAACGTTGCGCATTACTGAAACCCGCCACGGCTTCATCAACGCCAACGCCGGTGTCGACCTCTCGAATACTGACGACGCCACCGCGGTGTTGTTACCCAAAGAGCCTGATCGCTCCGCGCGACGACTCCGCAGCGAAATTGCCCGACGAAGCAGCGTCGACGTCGCCGTGCTCATCACCGATACCTTCGGTCGTGTGTGGCGACAGGGCGTGACCGACGTGGCCCTCGGATCTGCCGGTCTCAAGCCTCTGCTCGACCTGCGTGGCACGAACGACGCCAACGGCCGACTGCTCGAAGCAACCGAAGTCGCCATCGCTGATGAGATCGCGGGCGCGGCCAACCTCGTTCTGCACAAGGCGGCCGGAACGCCCTTCGCGCTGATGCGCGGTCTCGACGAGTCGTTCTTTGGTCCCGGCTCGATCGAAGAGAACATCGTTCGATCAAAGCGCGACGACCTCTTTCGCTGAACACCGTGGCTTCACTCGCTCGACAATCTTCGGCCCTAGGGTCGATCGGTGAACCGAAAACGGGTCGTCGCGGTCGTCGCGTTGACTACCTAGACCCCACCGAGTCGCACGTCGCCAAAGAGCCGTGATTCCGCCGCCACGTGTTCCTTGGCCCCGACGACGCACGTCGCTCCGAGCTCGGAGTTCGAACCAATGACGGCCTCTGGTCCGATTATTGATGTTCGAATCACGCAACCACTTTGTACGACGGCACCGGGTAAAAGCACGGCGTCCTCGAGGACGACGTCCGCACCAATCACGCAGTCACGATCAACGACCGAGTTAATGACGGTTGCGCTCGCGTCGATGGTCGCCGTGTCGTGACGCCACGATCCGTCGACGATGCCCTTGAATTCGTGGCGAGCGTTGCGACCCTTTAGCACGTCGACGTTGGCCTGCAGATAGAGCTGCGGCGTGCCGGTGTCGAGCCAATACTCATCGTCGGCCAAGGCGAACAGCGTGCCGGCCGTCGCGAGCGCGGGAAACGTCTCTCGCTCAACACTGACCGGACGATCGGTGGGAATGAAACTCAACGCTCGTGGTTCGAAGACGTAGGTGCCCGCGTTAATTAAATTCGTCGGCGCTTCATCGAGGGGCGGTTTCTCGACAAAGGCGAGGACCCGTCCGTCGGGCGCGGTCGGGACCACGCCGAAACACGAGGGATCGTCAACGGGGTGCAACGCAATGGTCACCTCGGCCCCCCGTTCGCGATGAAAGTTCAAGAGCCGCGTGACGTCCAGATCAGTCACGACGTCGCCGTTGACGACGAGAAACGTCTCCTTCACGTTCGCGAAGGTCGCGGCGTAGCGAATGGCGCCCGCGGTGTCGAGGGGCTCTGGTTCAACGGCGTAGGTCACGTTCACGCCCGCGATGACGTTGGTGGGATAGGCCTCAGTGAAGCGATCGGGCAGATAGCCAAGTGACAAGACCGCGTCGGTCACGCCGTAAGCACCAAGGGATTCCAGCACCGTTTCGATCATCGGCACGCCCACGAGCGGCAACATCTGCTTGGGCGTTTCGTAGGTTAAGGGCCGCATTCGCGTGCCCTTGCCCCCGACCAGAATGATCGCTTGCAAACTCAGCCCTTGGAGGTGGTCGTCGTACTCGCGATCGTTGTGGTCGTGGCGGGGGCAATAGTGGTGGTCGCCACCGGCAGCGTGGTCGTGGTCGTTGGGGTCGTCGACTGGAGGAACATCTCGTTGACCGTGGCCGACGACGGCCCGCTCGGCGTGACGCCCTTGGGCTCAAAGGCCAACGTCACGCGAAGCTCCTTCGAGAAGTGAATGGTCGCAGGATTCGTCGTGAGTGTGGGCGTCTTTTGACCGACGGTCGTCCAGTAGGCGTACACGACGTGGCCCTTCTTACCGGCGTCCTTCGACGTCGCGGGACAGGTCTCACCGTTCTTGTAGGTGGTGGCCGCGTCGGCGGCGCCCTTGGCGTTCGGTACGGCGAGTTCGGTGCTGGTGGCAATCAGTCCCTTGTACTCGGTGGCGAACTGCGCCAGCGTGGCCTTCGCGCCAGCGTCGAGCGGACTGACGGGCGAGACTCTTATGACGTCAGCGGGCTCAACGATGAATCCACCCGTGTACTTCGGGTCCGAGGCGATGAACGGCAACGTCGTGCCGCAGGCCCTAATGGAAAATCCGGCGTAGAGGACGGAACCAACTTTTGGCGCGAGTGCGCTCGAGTGCTTCTTGACCGGATTCTGGTACTCGTAACGAGAGAAGACCACGAGCAGCAAACCGACAACGACGATGAGCGCGAGGGCGCCGTAGAAGTTCCCAGGACGAGCTTTCTTGTAGGTCTTGCCACCGCCCGCGGCGCCGACCCTACTTACCCAATTACCTGATGTGCTTTTCGCCACCCTACAACGCTACTAAATAATGAGAAGGGGTCGACGCTACGTAGGGGCGGAGGGACTCGAACCCTCACTGGAGGCGGTTTAAGCGCCTTGCCTCTGCCAATTGGGCTACGCCCCCACGGAGCATTGATGCGCTGTAAC
>Ga0208849_1000464_pt1 | contig 37925 bp, 42 predicted proteins | sample NGESurdeep072012_10_FD_184470 | JGI IMG/M metagenome (GOLD analysis project Ga0208849, IMG submission 184470) | Arctic peat soil microbial communities from Barrow, Alaska - NGEE Surface sample 53-3 deep-072012 (SPAdes) | ecosystem: Environmental > Terrestrial > Soil > Wetlands > Peat ... | reverse complement strand
CCCGGTTTCGTTACCCGGTTTCGTTACCCGGTTTCGTTACCCGGTTTCGTTACCCGGTTTCGTTACCAAAGACCGCTGCATCTGCAAATCTTCCAGCCGCACGGAATTACCTCCGTTACCTTCCCGCATCGGGACAACTCCTTTATGTTTCGGACACAACCATCCCTCTATTCCAGTCGTACCTAGGAGTTCTTCTTGCGCAAGTCCCTGATCTTTCTCCTGGTGGTCACGTTTGCGCATGTTTGCTTTGCCGACTCCCACCAGGCTCTAACTTGCACCGATACAGTCTCGTTGTTAATCGGCGGGGTCTCAAACCAAAGAATCAACGAACTCGCAGGCCAAACAAAAATTTCCTTCCGAATGGAACAAGCGGTCCAGAAAGCCTTTCTGATTGCGGGCGCCGATGCGGCATTAATTCATACCCTTCGGAATAACCAACCTATAACTGCAACGACTACTTGCTCACCTTTATTGTGGGAAGCCGCTACCTCGGAGCATCACTCTGATTATCCTCGTGCCGAGAAAATTGTTCGCAAGTTAATCGAGAATAATTCGAAGGATGCCGGACTCCATTTCGGGCTCGGCTATCTCCGCCAACAGCAGGGGGATTGGAACGAAGCCTTCGACGAATACAGCACTTCGAAGGATCTGATGCCCAGCCTGCCAGAAACTCATATCCGTTTGGCCGAAGTGTTCTATCAATCCAGTGATTCGAACAGCGCTATCGCCGAAGCTCGCACCGCATTAAGCATGGATCCGCGAAACGCTGAAGCCCACCGAATGCTGGGCCTGGGACTCTACGTTAACGATCAGTATGACTTTGCCATCAACGCTTTTCACCAGGCTCTTTCTCTCGACCCGAACAATGCCGACGTCCACTACGACATGGCAATGACGTTAGCCGACAATAACAAGCCTCAAGCGGCTGACGCTGAATATCGCATAGCTATTAAATTGCACCCCACGTTCTGGCAGGCGCATAACAATCTAGGAATTCTGCTTCATGATGATGGAAAACTTGATGAAGCCATCGCGGAGTATAAGCGGGCAAAGCAACTTGCCCCTCAAGAACTAACGGTACGAAATAATCTCGGAAATACCTATTCCGACAAGGGCGCATACGATTTGGCTGTGGCTGAATTCCACGAACTGTTCCGCCTGAATCCGAATTGGAAGGGTGGTCATGCTGGCCTGGCAAAGGTGTATTTGGCGAAACGGGATTATCAATCCGCGGTCCCAGAGTTAAAGCTGGCCATTCTCGATAATCCCACGGCATCCGCAGAGCACCGTGTGTTAGGCCAAGTCCTATTGCTTATACATCAACAACAGGATGGTTTGCGCGAGTTACGCATCGCCGTGGAACTCGACCCCGATTCAGCGCTCGCCCATCGTCTGTACGGAACTGCGCTTTTTGAAGCTAACCAGTTGAACACCGCGGCGCAGGAATTTCATGAAGCGCTCAGGCTGGAACCATCCGCCGAAAACCACTACTTCCTGGCTGCCTGTCTCATTACCATGGGCCGGGATGGCGAGGCGCTGGCCGAGTTGGAAATCGCCTCAACCCTGAAGCCCGGACAGAACCTCTATCGTGCCCGCAAAGATGAGTTGCTCAAACTGATGAAGGAAAACAAGGCTCAGTAACACTACATCGCCCTCCCGAAAGCGGAAGGACAGTTACCGCCATGAACTCCCGTGCTGTAGTTCTGAGGTCCGGCTACTTCTAGAATCACATTGCGATGTTCTAGAGTTCGGCGCTACGCCGATGGAATGAACCGAGGGAGTGAACACGATGAGTCCAACACAATCCACTGCGGTTGCACCGGCACGCGAACAAACTACAGGTGCTTCTTCGCCCGCAGGAGTCCAGCATTCTGCGGTTCAGCCATCAGCCATGACGACGCCCGAAGCCGCCGAATCCTGGTCAAGCAGTCCGAAGGCGGCGGGTTACGGCATGCCTTGCGCGAAGTGCAAGACGTATTATGCGGCAAATCTGCCTGCATGCCCGGTGTGCAAAGCCACGGAGCGGGTCGCAGTAATGGCCGCCATAAAAACAAATACAATTCTTTCCGCCGAGAAATCTCCCGATCCTGAGGCCTTGGAGGAAGAGCGCGAAAGATTTTTGAGGGAATTCAAATCTCAAGCTTATGCCGCCTCTTTGCACCTTGGTCCCTCCGCAACCCCACACTGCACCCGTGAAGAGAATCATCGAGGCACAATTGAAGCCGCTACTGTGTGCCAGGCTTGCTACGACCAATTGCAGGAACGTGTGGATGTTCTCGAAGCCGTCCTTCACATGGACGTTAAGGAAGCTGCCGAGGTAATTTACGACGCGGTTTGGTCCGATCCTTCCGATCCCAGCAAGACTTACCAAAACGCGGCACAGGCAATGCTAAGTGAGTTAAAAAAACGCTCTGGCATCACTCCCGTATTTGGACCCCTCCAACCTTTGGCGCATTAAGAGCGATCGTCTGACAATCTGGGACTCTCCGCTCCCGGAGAGAGTTCCATCCGTTGGAAAACGCAACTTATCTGCCCTGCCGATCCCTCGAAACTCTTCCTGAAAGAAAAACAGTTCGACCTGAAGATGCTCATCTGGCGGCGAAATATTGAAGTACCGAAAATCCGTGCTGCTGGCTCATTTTAGGCTCCAAAATCACATCGTCTTGTCAAAGGTAACCACCGGAATTACCAAAGCGCATGCACGTGGGACATCTATTCGCTTAAGCTCACGGATGAGATGTTGAATGGGTCGTGAGAAAGCAATTGCCCATGCCAACAGACGGTTGTTTGGATGAAGTTCATGTCCGCATCCTGCGCGTGACCGAAGATCTACGCGCCATTCAACGAGAATTAAATTGCGCTGCCATGGAAGCTCCGGGCAATCCCGAACTCATGGAAGCGCTCACTCAATTGCCCGAGATGGAATCGCTTCAAGTGCTGAAATCAGCTCTGGATCAGATGCGGCATTTCCTGTGGTTCTACATCCAGGTAATGACCAACAACTCCGAGAGCGGAGACCAATTGCGCCAGAGCATCCGCCAAAAACCCGACGACCCTTCGCGCACTACGGACGCATCGCTGCTGAATAAGTTTAAGTCCGCTGCCGACACCGCACTCTTGCAATATCTCGCCGACGGCAAAAGCCGAAAGCCAAACTAATTTCATAAATTCCAGAGCCGATTGAGATCCTGTCAGGCGGAACGGCCTCTTTTCGCCAGCGAAGCCTGCCAGGCCCTTCCGGTCCCGGATGTTATAATCTGACCACATTGCAATGCTTGTAACTCAACGCTTGCAATGTACCCCCGCGCCTTCCTTCTTCATCTTCGCGCGGGTTCTCCTCGTCGGGGCGTAGCGCAGCCTGGTAGCGCACCTGGTTCGGGACCAGGGGGTCGGAGGTTCAAATCCTCTCGCCCCGACCATATGTTTTCAAGCGATTGCGGCCATTTCAGGCACGTACATGTTTCGTGCAATTCGTGCAACTGGCAATTGGTGTTCCAAACACATGTGGAAACCAAGGCCAGCTTCCTCAGCCGTAGCCTTCCGGTAAACAACATCCCTCTTGAGTGCTTCAACGGTGTATTTGTCCGTGATGCCTTCGGTGGAATGTCCCACCCAAATTCTAAGCAACACTTCCATCACACGTTGCTTCCTCAAGTGAGTAATTCGGAATCTACGGAACCCATGAAACCCGCTTTTCTCAAGCCCGATCTCCAACAGAATCTTATGGAGATTCCTCCGCAACACGTTTGAGCGATGCAGGGGAGTGCCATTTGATGATTGAAAGATGAACCCTGATTTGCGAGTGCCTATGTGTTCACGTAGCAACCCGGCCAATGATGGGTGAAGATCAACTTCACGGATTCCGGCCTCAGTCTTTGGTGTGTAAAGATCACCGTTCCAATGGCTGTGCCGAACATGCAGGACGCTGCCTTTTAGGTCTTCCACCTGAAGGGCAATTGCTTCCTCAATGCGAAGTCCTGACCCCGCCAACAGCGCATAGAGAACGCGGAAACCCCCATTGGCTTTGGTGATGATGGATGTCACCTCAGCCTCTGTGAATGTGGGTTTTCGTTGTTCACCAATTACAGGCAGGTCCATAAAATTGTGGTTCCACTTCACCGGATAGATTGCTTCGCCTTTGTCATTCAGTGCCGCGCCAACCACCATCTGAATCAACTGCACATAGTTGGCAATGGACTTTGGAGCAAAGCGAGGCTTGCCGTTCTTTTCTTCGGCAGCCATCTTCGCAATGAACTCTTTCACCGCGAGATTGTTGACCTCAGACAACGGCATCTCTCCAATTTGCAGGTTAATGTACTTGAGATAGCCTGCCCACGCATCCGCAGTTCGCGGCTTGATTGGATTCCGCTTCCTTGTTTGCGCTAGTTTCAGCCATCTCTCGGCTTGTTGCTTAAACGTTGTTCCAAGGTTCACTGCTTCAGTTTTACGAAGTGTGACCTCAGAGTTTGCGTCGAACTCAGCGATGATTTCCTTCAGTCGCCTCTTCAGTTCAAACTTGTTGAATGAACCCGGCCCATCCACCGGGCAGATGCGAACGGATTTGTAAACCCGCTTCGCTTCGCCGGGAACGTCCAACCAAAACCGGGCATAGTAAACATTTCCTTTTTTCTCGATACGTCCATTCTGACCAGACCTGCGAGACATACATCTCCGTTTCCGGTCTGGAATCGCGTCTGGCATTATCCCATCAGTTGCTTCGTTTAGGAAATCAACAAAGGGCGTAGTCGCAATGGGTGTCTGAAGTTCTGACATGGCCTACGCTCCCCAATACTCAGCAAGTTGAGGTTCAACGCTCAAACGCTCCAGCAATTGCGCCCACGTGATTTCCCCATCACCACAAGGAGCTTCAAGCCTCAGCACAAAACACGGCATGACATTCTTCAATTCATCGAGCACCCTGCGTTGGTTATCTTTTAGTGTGTCAGGGCCTTTCTTCACTTCAACGGCGAACAGTTGGTCACCCTTCTTTACCAACAGGTCGGGCCAACCGCCGTTCTTGTTTACTACGGTGAGGCCGCACTTATAGAGAGCAGCGGCTGCAGCTTCATGTGCAAACCCATTGATGTTTTCAAGTCTGACAGCTTCAATTGGGGTACTACTTTTGTCCCGTTCCTTTATTCGGTGATGTTCACAAAAGTCAGAATCAAGCCTTGACCTGAAAGGGCAAGGTGAGCCAAGCCTATTTGTTGATTTGCAACGCATGAAGGTCTCCCCAAGAGTTTTTCGGATTTGTTTTTTTCTCTTGGGGGTCCGCTGAAGATGGGAAGCGGCTACCTTGCTTAGGATCAGGTCTTGGGGACCCGTTGCCTGCCTCAGTCCACGGGTGACTGAGGTAGAATCGCATTCATGGAACCAATATCAGCGGTTACAAGTGCCCTGCAACTCGCGAAGTCGGCAGGGGACATCTCGAAAAAACTCAACGAAGTCTGGAAAGGCTTAAAGGATCGTGAAACTAAACAACAGGTCGAAGCGATACTAGACAACTTGCACGATCTTAAACAGTCGGCTGCGTCACTCGAAGACGAGAACCGCGAACTTCGAGAGAAGCTTCGCTTCAAGAGCGATCATTACCAGTTCCGCACCCCATTCTGGTATGCCAAGGACAATCCCACGCAGGCACTCTGCGCAAAGTGTTTTGCCCAACAAATCGCGGCACCCATTGGGGAGCGGGTTGAGGGTTACAACAATTCACGCCAATGCCTCGTATGTCACAACTGGGTCCAAGTGGGTGAACGTACCCACACATCTTCACTTCCCATGAGAAGTGACTTTCCTATTTGAAATGTTGGCGAAACATATTTCAGGAAGTTCAAACGCTTTAGAAGAACGATTGAGCCTGTTGCCAACCCCACAACGAATTCTGATGAACGGATGTAATGTGCCAAAAACGGCTTGAAAGCTCCGGGTACGCCTTTCGGGTCAAGGTTATAATTTTTCTCTCGGTTCAGGCATCTGAAAACAACTCCGATGGTGACGAATAGGGACGGACCCACAATAAGACCACTCGTACCGGGAAGCATTTCACTAAAGAATAATCCCAAGCACTTTCAGCAATGTGAGAATCCCAAAGAGTACCAGAACAAGCAACATCGTTTTCACTGACATTTGCATTTTCAAGATTCGGCTCACGCGGCCTTCCCATCAAGCAGCTTTGCATCCAACTTCGTAGCAAGTTCCCTTTGTAAATCGCACAGCAACAAGACGGCATTACGCAACTTTTCAACTTCGTGGATGAGAGATTTGCCGGGCGCACAGTACCCATCAGGCTCCTGTTCGTTAAGTTTCACGGTTTCGGGTGTGAGTTGGTTATCGCTCATAGATTTGTCTCCTTCTCAGCTAGTGGCTTTACTCTTGTTGTTACACCCACTGAATCAATCTCCAAGTTCTGTCATAATTCGCAGCATGACTGATCTGGAAAAGCTTGCAGAATCCATCGAAGAACTCTGCCGCGAAAACTTGGCCCTTAAGAACCTGCTTCACAACACGCCCCACTGGAAAGACCGCTTACAGAAAAATCTTGACCATCTGCGGGAGAACTCGCGTTACTGTGGGAAGATTCTTGAGCAAGCTTCCCCAACAGTCGCAGATTATCCTTCCATAATTCAGGCCATGAACGAATCGCTGCAACAAATTCGTCAGTTGAATGACATCCAGCAAGAGAACTAGCAAAAAGACCGGGCATATAAATCTCCTTTGATTTAACCAACCTCTGATGATCCACTGTTCAAAAGGCTCTCATCATCTTCTTCAGCAGGACGCACGACAAGAAGAGCATTCGGACAGAAGTACACGGTTTTGAATTCCGACAGCTTGTCGCCTTCCCAAAACTCCATGATGGTTGGTTCGTAATCAAGCATGGGCTTACACACCAACACTGTTACTTTCCTTCCATCCTCTAAGCAAGAGATGTGCACCCCACCAATGGCATCGGGATTTGGGTGAAGCCAATCAACCAAAGAACGCCCAACCACAGTAAGCATTTCCGGGTCCGCACCCTCACAGGCTTCTGCCTCTTGCACGATGAATCGCCGCATCAACTCGACTTGTTTATCCATCATGCCGCTTCCTTTGGAAGGTAAAATTCCAATGAATCCTTCCTGCCTGTGACTCGCGTTTTCACATCCTTAACAGACAACAAACCTTTCAAAGCCATTTCGTGAATCACCGTTCCGACTCGGTAGGCGTTCACTATGTGCATTAAGGCGCGGGCCGTCAATGGTTGCTTCCTTAAAGCCTTTCGGATTCTGACCTGATGCCGCGCAACATCGTTATCGGTTTCACTCAGAAACAACTCGGAACGTACACTTAGTTGCCAGTCACACCATCGTGTAGCGGCCCGCATTACCTCAGCCGTGATGACCTCTTCATTTCTTAGCCATGCAAGTACCAAGGCTTTACGCAATGCAATGATGTTGATTCGTGTGCATATTTGAACGTCTTCATACTTGCGAGTTTTGACATCCCCGAACCACGTATTCAGCACGTGAAGTGCTTCAGGCGAAGTCTCTATCGTGATGGGGGATTTCTCTAAAGGAAGCAACTTCGCAAACAATCGTTGTTGAAAATCACCGTACAAGACCTTGGCTAGATTGGCTTTCACATCAAGTTTTGGCACGGTGACCCATATGCACCGCGAATACAAACCAGAAGCGACCTGCATTCCACCCAACCTATCGGGCTGAATTGAAGTGAGTATGCTTAAGAACAACCGCGAAGGCACTGAGGTACGACCTTTCGCTGTTGATAACTTCGGGAAGGTCGTATCCCACGCGGCCAACATCAACTCAAGCAAGGCCGCGCCCGCACCTGAAATGCTGCTCTTATCAAGCAAGCTGCCAAACTCAGGAGGTACATTCAACAATCGCGAACACTTAAGAGCGGCATCAATCGCGGCATTCTCCGAAGCCATGTTTACTGGTTTTGCGCCGATGTTCTTGTAGTCAACTTCGTGAGTGAGGAAACCCGCAACACGCCCGTCACCGTCGAACTGTTCCGACTCAGCCCGGAAGACCTCTTGTGCTTCATCAATAGCAACATCTTTTCCGTGTTGCGGGGGTGCTACAGCAATCATGTATTGACGTGCAAACATGCCCTTCTGATCGCCGCGCAGTTGGTTCCCAACCACCGCACCCAACACGGTTAGAAAGGCTTCAATGAATAACTCGTTAGCTATGTGGTTGCCTTTGGTGCATCGCTCGGCAAATTCACCTGCCAAGGTGCCTTCGTAGATGTCAGCCGGGTACGGCAACACTTCGACATCTTCAAAAACGGCAACGTCACTGATTGGCTCGATTCCACCTTCTTCGGTGAAGTCGCAAGCGTCCATGTGGTAAATCGTGAGGTTGGAGATGGAATCAACGTGCGTTAAGAATTCCTTCATCCCGTCCTGTGCAATGAGAATGAGAATCTCAATGGGGTGCTCACAGATTGGCTTTTTGTAGCGTAGATCATCCGGCTCAATGCGAAGTTGCTTGTTAAGTTTTTCCCAATAGCTGCTAGGTAACCGTGATTCTGTGATGTAGTTGGCAATCTCTTGCGCCGACCTTTGTTTGCTAAACGTGCGCGGGGCCTGTGCTTCCTTTCCCTTGTAATTGGTCTTCACCATCGGGCAAATCACGATGTTGCGCGGATTCGGTAAGAAACCCCTGTGTCCGGTGTCGTCTTCGTAGGAACCACCATTCCACAAGTCAGCCGCTTCAGGATTCCCAACCACAAGAGCACAGCAGGGGGTGTTCGTACCTTGAAAGGATTCGGCCAACTTAAGACACAAAGCCTTGCGGCCTTCTGCACCCTTTACACGAAACTGTGTTTCACACTGATCTTCTTTTGTTGAGATGAAGGAGTTGATGGTGTTCTCAACTATCTGCTCAACGATGTTTGGTTGTGGTTCGGTCGTCATGTTCTGGTTTCCTCTTTCAGCAAAATCGCGCATAAGTGAGACCGTCGCCACAGACCTCGTTAGCGGTTGCATGTTTGAAAAATGGGTTGTTGGTTAGCTTTTGTTAAGGCGGGTCTTTTCGTTCGGCTTGAGTGTGAGTGCTTCACCGACCGCGACTAAATCTTCCTCTGAGAGTGGCTTCAGCACTTGCACGATGGTGTTTAGGGTGTTGAAGCCTGTGGTCTTGCTCACTCTGCGTAACGCGTGAACCTTTCGCACGACCTCTTGTAACTCAGCCGATGAAAGGTTGCGGGGTTTAATGTTGCTATTTTCCATGTTCATCACTCCTGTGTTGGTTGGTGATCTAAATGTGGCGGTCGCCATTGCTGTTTTCTCCTTTGTTGAAAGTTGATTACTGAATGCGCCACTTGCCCTTTGCACGTGGCGATTTATTCCACAACTTCTTATCGAACTTTGTGATCTTCTCAGCCGCGCTGCGACCTCTAGCTTCAATGATGTCCAAATCCATCTCTTCGGGTGAATAGCCAAGCCATCCCCGCGCTGACAACCTCGTGTTGTTCTTCTTTTTGTATTCGGTGCAGTATTCTTCAAGGGTCTTCGTGCGCTTCGCTTCTTGTTGCTCGGTGTCAACCTTTCGCTGCTCAATGTAATCCTTGCAAGAGATTCCGCCTGCCCCATCGTGGGACATTGACACATACTCTTTGCAGATTGCGGTGCAAGTCGAGCAGAAATTCGGGCGGGTAGTAACATTCCAATCTCGAATAACCACTGACTTTGAAGCCTTGATTCCAGCAACGTGCTTCCATCCTCGTTCGTGCTGTTGCTTAATATCCTCTTGCGCTCTAACTTCATTGCTACTTGTCGGTGTTGAGTCGTAGGAAGGAAACTCGGAAAGCTGTTTGGGTTCGTCGGCAAGGTAGTCTCGATGGGGGTTGCCTTCGCGCATTGCCTTTAGCTCTGCGCGGGTCTCAGCAAGAGCACGATTGAGCGCGTTTGCGCGGGAAACCCATTGGAGGATTTCAGCAAGGGGCGAGTCGTCGCATGACACGATGTGTGCAAGGGCCGACGTTTTTGGTGATTGGGTTACAACAGGTGGGTGCAGCATTGAAAGGATCATCCTTCGCAGGACTCAAATCTAGAGTCCATCTGAGATGAGCTTTCTTAACTGCTGCTCTCGTGGAGGCCGATGTTATCGGCTATCCGTCCGCTTCGTAGTACAGGGCCAGTGGGCCGCTTGGCGGGTGATCGGCTTTTCTTTCGCGGTTGCGATCTGCCCGACGTTGACCGCTACGTTGTCTTCGGGCTAAATGAATATTATCACGAGGTACTTTGCTTTCCAGACCACTTCGCTTTCTAGACCACAATGGGTAGTGGTCACACTTCGGATTTTGTACCTGTTTCGGCGGGAGTCTTGGGGTGCACCCACAAAATATAGATTTGATTTGGTGCTGCGATCAGTGCGTGCGGCTCAGGCGCGGCTGGAAGAGGCCGACTCGGAACAACTTTACATGTCCAGTTCCCGACCGCACATCAAAATACGCCCTGTGTGTGGGGTAGAAAATGGAAGTGGTGTCAGAGTGGTGTCAAAGCGCACGTAAAAGCGCACGTAAAAGCGCATATCAAATAGTGAAGCTGATGGAGTAACTATCTTTGTTTACATCACACAAACACACATACCACACACACACCAACGAAATTGATATGCACTCCAATCGAAAATAACAACTTAACACCATCGCCCACTGTTTTGATGTGCGGTTTGACTCCACTCTGACAACGGTTGTCGAAGCCATTCCGACCTTGCCTCGAATCCCAAAAAGTGATTTTGCAACTAATTCAATAGTTGCACAGCCAAAAAACGGCGGTCTGCAAAACCGCTATGTAAACCCCCATCGAATCAACGTCTTTCATTATCAATGACTTACATTTTGGCCTAAGGCGAACAAAAGGCAAATACAAGGCGAAACCATGCGACCAAATAGGCGACGCGCCACGGCTCAGGGCGTCAACAGCGACGGCTTAAGAGGCGAACATAAAGCGAATAACTCGCGTATTAACTCGTTCCCCGTCAAATCCTTAAGCCGTAATTCTTGAGAGGCCAGATGGAAGGATCGTCAATAAACCGTTTTGATTCTTTGACTTGCAAGGAGTGCGGCAAAAGGTACTACTTTCCTGAGACTTTTGGGGCCGGGGGGAACCCCCATCGAATCAATAGGATAGGTGCGGGCATGGTCAGAATCGCAAAAAGCGCGTGGTATACTGTCCTTGGTGAGAAGAAGGGCTGCCAATCGGCGGCCTTTTGCTTTTTTGGCCTCACTTCAGGCCGGGTAGGGTCCAAGAGTACCTCTCGCCCGGTAGCGTAGAGCGGCCCGCGCAGCGCACAGGGTTCGATTAGAGCGCGGCGAACGAGCGCGAGGCCGAACTGCTCCGCAAAGCAATACCAAATTCAAACCATTTAGGGGTGATCACAATTGAAACCGTTTTTCGTTGATAGCAACGGAGTGCCTCTTTTGGAGAATAGCAACATCCCGACACTCTCACCTGAGGTTGAAACCATTGATGAGCCTCTACATGTGATCGCAGCGCAAGAAGCCGAACGGCAGTCCACAAAGAAACACCATCAGGGAAGTTAATCCCAAAGTTTTTATCGGACAGACACAAACAGCACCATCAGCGAGAGGGGATTCCAATTCGCTGAGTTGGGTTGAGGGTTTGAAATCGGGCGTGTGTTGCAACACATGAACGGAAGAGAACCACCAATACAACAATTGCAATGTTGTAGTTGATTGTAGTTAATCTGATTTTTGTCGGATGCAGGAATCGCAACAAGGTTCCGCATCCGATGTTTAATTTCACCATAGGAGTCATCACAATGAGCAAAGCAAAATCAGACATCCGACCCTTACAGGCAATTCCAGCCGAAGGGCAAGAAACGCATGATGGTTGGTCGGGCTTCATCCCTGAAGAGAAGTTTAGCAACCAAGGTTCCTTACCATACAAAGGATCAGACCTCGAATGGAAAACACGCTCAGGGATGCAAGGTGCCTCTAACATCATAGAGATTCGTGATAGTGGACCAAATCCAAACACCCCATCAGTTGCAGAGATGCGTGCTTCACAGGAAGCGGGCGGTAAAGGCAAAGGTACTGCGGATCAGACAATGAACGAATCCCAAGCCGACTTCAACATGGGAACAAGTTTAGTTGCTGGTGATGACGAGACATCTGACTAACAAAAGTTTTTCTCCGTTGCGCGTCGCCTTAGTCTGTTGCTCGTGCGGAGAATAGCCCCTGTCACTCGAAGACTCCTCCAATCTTCTTGAGTGACAGGGATTCAACATTTAAGTTTTGGTACGCAAGAAGCGTCGCATCTGACCGAGACACGTACCAGTTGTGAAAGTTAACACCCGGCTCATCCTGCTGGCATGTCAAGTCCATATCGTTTGGACCTTCTTTCACAAGTGATGATGCGGGGTTCAAACCCCGCACACACAACCAACATCACGAGACACCATTATGAAAACGGTCTTATCTTTAAAGTTCGTTCGGAAAATCGAATTAAGCAACGCAGGCGGGTACACCAAAGCGCGCTTTGCCGGTAAGTCTTCATGTGTCTACGGTGCGACGGCAGCAGAGGCAATCCAAAGATTAGAGGCTAACGCCTTGCCGAGCGCCCGCGTCCCGCGCGGAGCTATCTGGATAAAAATACAGGGCGAGAAGAAATGAGCAATCAACTAACACAGCAATGGGAAAAGGAATTGAAACAAGCAGGTTGGCGGCCTTTACATGCCACACAATTTTGGATCGCCCCATCAGGTTTTAAGGCAGCAAGTTTGCAACATGCTTTCGAGTCCATGAAGCTTGGTGCTGATCTGACAACTACTTGCTCGAATTGTGGGCAGGAAATTCAATGGGGTGCGAAATGAGTAAACCTCAAACGCAAGCCGGATATATCTATGAGCAACACGGCGCATTCCACATCAGATTTTATGTTCACGAAAACGGCAAAAACAAGCGACGCAGCCGCAAGCTGTGCATCAAAGACGATCTTCACCCATCAAAGGAAGCACCCGCAGTGTTGGCCCTTGCTGAAGAGTTCATAGCAACAATCAACAACGCGAATTCGGCCAACGATTCGAGGGCAGGACATAGTTGTCCAATTTGTAATAACAGGTGCAAACGCACCATTGAACAGAAATTCGCAACAAAAGTTTAACCAACTTCAGGAGAACAATTATGAGTTTTACAGCAGGCAACTACACGCGCTCCATTGACACACCAACAGACCCATTAGACGCACGAATGCGCTCAAAGTTGGATGGCGTTGATCTTGACAATTCCGAAAACCCCGAAGATTGGAGTGCTGAAAAAGTCCGGGCCGTTGCTCAAATGTTTGAGCGCAACGACCGCGCCGCACAAAATAAAGTTCAGTCGGGATTATCGGGAGATGCCTTCGTTGCCACCCATCCAGAATTTAAAGATTCAAAAGCGAACGGTCTCTTGATGGTGCATCAACTGAAAACTTTGTTTGGGGAAGGTGTAGCTTACACGCTCGACGATTATAACACGGCGTATGAATCTCTCCGCGCAAGCAACTTTCTGAACTTGGATGAAAAAATTGTCAAGGAACAAAACGTTGAAGCCGCCAAGCAACGTGCAGCCGCAGAGAAAGCACGCAACACCCCAAAGTCAGAGCAAGAGCTTTGGGATATGCCTATGGATGAGCTTCGTCGGCTTGATGCGGTTGAAAACCATGAACGTATGCAGCGGCGTGGTGAAGAAGGCGGTTGGTAAAGCATCACGAAGGAAAATCAATTATGAGTTTCAAGGCAAAAATTCAACGCTTGGCCTCTGCTTCATCGGCTGATGTTTGCAAGTTGATTCAGTGGTTGAACATTAGCAAGTCGAATGTGGAAACGGACAACCCGAACCTCGCCTTTGCAACCGTCACCAATCATAGGAATGAAATCGTCGGGTGCGTACCTTTTGAGCGTGTGTTCATTGTCAAGACTGATGCCGTGGCTCAGAACACCACAGAAGCAAATGATCTTCCCATTGGAAACGTCGCTGCTGGTGCCATAGAAAGCGAAGCACGGGCCGAAGGCGTTAGTAAAGTTCTGATGATTCTCGCGGATCACCATCCACAGTTCCCCCACGAGCGATGGATGCGTGTTGTTGAGCAGCCTGTTGCTCAGGCCGCACCAATGCCTAAAGTTAATCGCTATTTGCAACCATCTGTAATTTTTATCAACTAGTCTTTTTGGAGAAACAAATTATGAGCACACCAGCAGTAACACCAGACCAGCAACCAACCTCGAACGTCGGTGCTTTAGCAGCGGGCCAAGCTCCGCCAACGCCCGACGCTTCGTCATTACCACCTACTACCGCCCCCGCTCAATCAGGAAGTCGGTTGGGTAGAATCCTTGGGGCTATCGCGAACGTTGCGGACACGGGCCTTGCCGGAATACCTGACAAGGGCCGCCCAAACTTTGTGAGTGGTCTCGGTGAAGGCGCACGTGCAGAGGAACAGTCACAGGCTAACCAACAGAACATAAAATTTAAGACTTTTGATGACCAGTTACGTGCGGCCCAACTTCACAATCAAGACTTAACTATTCAGAATCAGACGCAGGCACAGGCCGACGCTCACGAAGATCACATCAACAAGATTCACGAAAATGATGGGGATTGGGGCATCACTTACGACACCATCGCAAATCATGGTGATGCTGTCATGGATCACTTAGCAACACAGACAGCGGCGAATGGTGCGGCTGTTGTTCCACCCGGTACGCACATCAGTGGCGACGGTGAAACTATTTTAATTCCGAAGGACACGCCAGAAACTAATGCGGGTCAGTTGGCTCAATTCAAAGCTGTTGCTCCGGCATTGGGACTGAATGTTTCCATACCTGATGGGGCGACAAAACTTGATCCTAAAGTTGCTACGGTGTTCTACAACAAGTTGCAAGGTTTCGATGCGGGCGGGAATGTGTACACGGCAGATAAGTTACCCGGTCTTATCGCATCCAACCAAGCGCAGCGAGATGCGTTGGCAAAGAATGGTGGGACACAGGTGCAGCTTGATACTCTTGATGGCATCCTCACGAAACAGAAAGCACAGTTGAAGGCGGACAACGACGCTCTTGACCAAGCCACACAGCGAAAGACTGACGCAACCAACGACATCAACACCACGCGCATCGCTGCACAAGGAGCACAGACACGGCTAACCAACGCGGCCAAGCCTCAGAAGGTTGCTGATTCCACGGAACTCAACGCGGTTGCTTTTGATCCTAACTATCAGAACCCTGATGGCTCTAAGGGTGCAAACGTTGTGATGGCAAAATCTGATGCCGCTGCGAAGGGTCTCAGCCATTACAAAGTTAATCCGGACACCATCAATACCGTTGTTGCTGGCTTCAACGATGTGCAGAACAAAATCAACATGCTTGCCGATGTGACTACCAACCCTGACCGGATGAGTAAAGTGCAAGCCCCCATTGCTGCTGCGTTGCTTAAACAGGGCTTCGGTCTTTCGCTCGGTGCATTCGGCAGTAAGGTTGATCTTTCTTCCATTGATACAGGCTTGTATGGTGCAACTCTAGCAACCGCCAATCAAGCAACACGCGACTATGTTACGGCAATTGGGGCTGCCCATGAAGCAATCACCCAGTTACCTCGATTGCAAACCTTCGGCAAGTCAAATCGCATGACTCAACAGCAGATGGAAGCCGCACAGAAAATGCTTCCCTTTGCAGGTGATGATGCAGGAATGGCGCAACAGAAAATGACGGCTTTGCAAACAACCATTGATCCTCTGAAGAAGCAAGTGCCCCGAATGTCAGGTGCCGATCTAACCCCATCGTGGTTGGAACAACGTCAGCAGCAACAGCAAACTCAACCATCGGGAAGCAATCTTGGCCGCGTTGCGCGAGGAAGCGCGAACGACGTAATCAACGGGTTGAAGTAGCTTCTGTACCATCAACCGAGGTGAGATTCTATGAACTGCTTAATCGCCAGAGGGATAACGACGTAAGAACTCCAGACTCAGGTGGGCATCTTCCATCATCAGCCGTTCTTCGTGATGGTCGCTGTCGTACTGCAAATCCCGCAGACGCCTGTTAATTGCCTCTTCGGTCGCTGCTACCCGTGCGATGAGTTGCTTAGGATCTAGCTCAACAATCGCAGAAGCATATAGCTGATACCAAGGTTGTCCTTGTGCTGTATTCATAAGACTTCCTTTATGCCAATACAGGAAATACGTTAGTAAGAGAATAAGGTGGGCCTTAGGCAGAGTGCTGTTCAATATTGCTCATTTTCTTAGAATAATTTAATCTGTGGTGCGCGGGGGAGGGTTGCTGTTGTTTAGTGTCAAGCGGCTGCTCCGTGCGTAGCTCTCCATTTGTCCCACGCAACAGGCATTGGATCAATTGTCTGGCCGCTAAAATAAGCCTTTTCGTAGGCCAGTTCAAATTTCAAATGCTCTTCCGAATCAAAGTAGCCGGGCGGGGCTACTTCAATTTCCGCTAGGTTCCATCCGAGTTGAGCGAGTACGCACTCCGGGATGTCAAAAGCGAGAAAGTCTTTTAGGGTCGGTTCCACGCCGCTCATCCTGCACTCGCGTCGGTAAAGTTTGTAATCGGCCTTTTGCATATCGGTCATTCTCATGGTTGCATCTCCTTGAATCGAAGTTGACTGCATCGAACGATCTCAGCTTCGCTGATCCGGCGCGGCCTGTAAATACCACTTCCGTTCCACAGATTTATAACCAATAAGCAATCGCACAAGTAGCAACCAACCTTTTTCCCAATCCATGCCTTCAACGTTCTGAACCACACCTAAGTTATCTAGCAGACCCTTTATGACCTCAAATAAACTCACCATCGTGCCTATCATTCTGCTCTACGTTGCCGAGCTTCCACAGAAATTGAACTACAACCCCATGAAGAATCCGTGGTGTACGGATTGTCCCGGTCACGGTGAAGGTAAGCCGTGTCAGAAAGACAAAGCACCATTCACGTCTGAAGAGATCACCGAAGCAATAAACAATAAGGATTTTGAACCCATTCGCAATGAGTGTTGGGGATACGACAACACTTACAACACACATGGGATTAAGAACGAGACTTGTGCAATCGTGCGAGGCATGTTCGCCGTCTCGCTTACCTAGCAACTCATTGTGACGGTAGAGACCCAATCAGGATGGTGGAAGGATGCGCGAAAATCTCCGATGGGGGACACAGGTTTGCGGCTGCGATCTATCGAGGCGTTCCCACAATCCAAGCCTACATCGAAACCGAGCAAGACAGGCAGTTGTACAAGGGGCATCTTCCGGCAGAAGAGCGTTAAGAGGGAGATTTGGTAAACACAATTGCAAACACTTGGGTGCATGGGTGCAACTTAGTTGGAGCACGATCTTATAAGCGATTCCAGACCAACAACTTAGAATTGACTTCTCTTTGTTCGGGACCAGTGGGTCGGAAATTCAAATCCTCTCCCCCGACCAATATATTCAGTTAGATAAGCATCTTCTAGCCGCAGGACGCTAAAGAAAGTTACGCAGCCGAACGGGACTCAAGGATGGACGTTCATCCGGCTGCGTTGAAGGCTCTATGCTTTGCTCCCACGCTCAATGGTTATCGTGATCATCGTGATGATCGTCGTGGTGGTCATTGTCCCAATCGCGTTCAGTGTGCCATTGGTTGTCATGACCATTCCACCAAGAATGGTACTGAGTCCAGCACCGGTCCCGCTCGGTGTTTAAATCGCGACGGCGATCTTCCGCCTGGTGGCTGCGTTCGCCGTGTCTTTGAATCGCGCTATTGAGCCGGGCCTCGGCTTTTTCTATGCGATGCCTGCATTTATCTCTGTCGTCGTCGCCGTGTGCCGGCGGGGCGGAGAGAAATAACAAGAAAGCACATACGGTTGCGGCAACTACGAGCGACTTCCCAAATTTCGCGGGCTTGTTGGTCAATTTCAAGTGAACCTCCTGGGGACTGTAAGCGTCATTTTGATCATTTATCCGTTTTAATGGTTGCCTGTAACTATCCTAAAAGTTGTACGCTACATTTCAATCCGATGGTTTTCGGGCCGTCGCAATTTATTGAGTAAATTCCCAGTACAGGACAAAGTTTAAAGAAACGCCGTCCTCTCACAGACTTTCAATGCCCGCAGTGGTAAACAAAATATGTCTCCCGTCGAGGCCGACTCAACTTGCCTATCCATAAGCAGGCTGGAGTCCAATGCGGTCACGATTTGGCTGTGTCTTCTTTTTTTTGTGCGGTGGGATCTTATCCGTCACATTGCTGATCACGATGCCCGCTTTTGGGCAGGGCGCATCCACGGGCGCAATCCGCGGCACAGTCGTGGACGCCTTGGGCCGCCGAATTGTCGGCGCACCCATCGCGCTGGTGAACAAGGCCACCGGATTTCGTTATTCCGCCAGAAGCGACAAGGTGGGCGTTTTTCAATTTCAGTTGCTTCCCACGGGAGATTATTCCGCTCGCGCGAGCGCTCCGGGTATGTCTCCTCAATTAACTCCCAACCTGCATGTGGACATCGGCGCGGCTGTTGAGCTTCAGTTCGATCTCAGCGTCGCGGGCGCGAGAGAAACCGTCACGGTTTCAGCCGAACCGCCGCTGGTCGAAACCGAGCCAAGTCCGGTCTCCTATTTGATTGATGAGCGGGCGATCACCGGCCTTCCCTTAAACGGCCGACGGTTTACCGATCTGGCCCTTCTGACGCCGGGAGTGACTCAGGATCCGCGCGGCTTGACTTCAGGATCGAATGGCGATCTCGCATTCGGAGGGATTCGCGGATTCCAAACCAGTTACCTCGTGGATGGCGAAGATGACAACAACGCCTTCTTCGCGCAAGCCGTGGGGCGTTATCGCTCGCCCTACCAGTTTTCCAACGAAGTCGTGCAGGAGTTTCGTGTCTCTTCGAATACAGCAGGCGCGGAAATGGGGAGAGCGGGAGGTGCGGTGGTGAACGTGGTCACGAAATCGGGATCCAACCAGCTTCACGGCACCGGTTTCTATTTCTTGAGAAACAGCGCGTTCGACGCAACTCACGCATTTACGGGATTCAAGCCGCATGACGACCAGCACCAATTTGGCTTCACCGTGGGAGGTCCGCTGCATCGCAACCGGGCGTTCTTTTTCGCGGGATACGATCAGCACGTATTTCATCTGCCCGTGGTTGTGCAATTCGTAAATGGCAGCTCTGTAGTCACGCCGGTTCCGGGGGCGGGACCTGCTACGCCGGGCGATTATGAGCCGAGCGACCAATCGCTGGTGTTCGCAACAGCGGCGAAATTAACGCAACAGGGAGGGCAGTATCCTGCACAACTCCTGGGAAATGCCGGCTTCTTGAAATTTGATCTCAAACTTTCTGAGAGCAATGATCTTGCGATAAGGCTCAATGCGTCGCGCTACTGGGGAGCTAATAATGTTTTTATTGATCCTGCCAGCCCGATAACTACTTATGGGATTTCCGACAATGGCGTCGAAAACGTGGATACCGAAGCCGGATCGGTATCATTGACCACCGCTTTCTCAAACCGGCTGGTGAGCCATTTGCGAGCGCAGTATTCGCGCGATCTGGAATGGTCAAACACCAATTCAACCGACCCACTCACCAAAATAACCAGCATCCTGAATGGCATGGGACGCTCAACAATCTTGCCACGCGAAACCCGCCAACACCGGCTACATGTGGCCGAGACCCTCAGCCTTGACGGTAGGCGCAACTCGTGGAAATTTGGCGGAGATGCACTGTTAACTTGGATCTATGATTTCTTCCCGCCGAATTTCGGCGGGGAGTATATTTTTGATCCTATCAAGGTCAACCCATTTACCTTTGCGCCGATGGAAAGCGGACTTCAGCTAACCTCCCTTCGGGCTTATGCTCATCAGGTTCCTCATTACTATGTGCAAGATTTCGGATCGGCGGTTACGCATCCTGACACCAATGAATACTCCGCTTTCATGCAGAACACGATTCGCGTTACCGATCATTTCGGGGTGACTCTTGGAGTCCGCTATGACTTACAGACCTTTACCACCAAAGATCTGACTTCAAATCCTTTATGGCCGAATTCAGGGAAGGTTCCTTTTGATCCTAAAAACTTCGGGCCTCGCGTGGGACTCGCTTATGCCGCGGGAAAAGACCGGCCGCTGGTCGTGCGGGCAGGATATGGGCTTTTTTACACTCGTATTCCGCAAATCTACAACGCAGCGATCGAGAGTAAGAATGGCCTATCCGGGAATTATTTGTTTCTGAACAACACGAACTTCTACGATCATCAGGTTTTCCCGCAGTATCCTGATCCACTGATAAGTTGCGCTTCTTTGGCCCCATCCTGCGCGGTTCCTGCGAGTCTCGCGCAGTACACGCAAAGCGACATTTCGGCTTTCTCTCCTAATTTCCGAACTCCACAGGTGCATCAGGCGAGTTTGAGCCTCGAAAAACAAATTTCGGATCACGTAACCGCGCAGGTGTCTTATACCTATGTTCACGGTCAAAATTTAATTCGGGCGCGCGACGTTAATCTGCCTCCGCCGGTGGATGTGAGTTATCCGGTTTACGACAGTTCCGGGAACAATTTTCTAGGAACCTATTATGATGTGCAGTCATTTTCGACGTTGCAGCTGACTTCGTCGCTGACGTGCCCTTTTCCACCGTGCATCAATCCTGTGGCCCGGCCGATTCCGCAGCTTGGCGCTATCAACGAATTTGAGAGTGAAGCATCCAGCGTTTACCACGGGGCCACGCTTTCGATTCAGCGCAAAATGGCCACCGGCTTTTATTTCCGGCTCGCCTACACCTATGCGCACGCAATAGATGACGGGCAAGACGCCCTGGTTACAACCGTCTCAACTGTTCAAAATACGTACTCAACCAAGTTGGAGCGGGGACCCAGCGTAACCGACCAGCGCCAGCGTTTCGTTCTTGCATGGATCGCAGAACCCAATTTGGTTCCCCATTGGGGAGGATTGTTAGAAAAGCTGGTGGATGATTGGAAATTTGCAGGAGTTGTGACTATAGGCAGCGGGCGGCCATTCGACGTCATGGTGTCCGGAGATCCGAATCAGGACGGCAACGGCGAAAACGACCGGCTTCCGGGCATCGGTCGCAATTCGTTGGTGGGGCCTGACTATGCAACCACAGACTTGCGCATGACTCGCACGTTGTTCAGCCATAAACGAATAAAGCTGAATTTCATAGCGGAGTCGTTCAATCTGCTCAATCGAGACAATCAGCAAGTGACCGTGACCGATAACGGTCTGCAAACCGACGTGGTGCAATTTATACAAAGTACCAAGAAACTTGGGTTCGTCAAATTCCCTGCTTATTATCAGGTTCCCACGAGCTTGACTCGGGCGACGAACGCATTCGCGCCCCGGGAACTGCAATTCGCTTTGAGGCTGAGTTTCTAGCATCTGGGAGGATTCTACAGGTCTGTGATGTTTGGACCTGCGCTTATCCCGCTCGGTAGTGGGCAGTTTCAATCCAAACTCACTTCGTAACCGGGAGCAGGTAGTGGCGCCCTGGGTATTGGGTCAAGTTGCGAAACCAATCAACCACGAAGGACACGAAGTTGCACGAAGGAAACCGTCGAAACTGGCCTTCGTGTCCTCCGTGTTGATTAGTTTTCTGCTACCTAGGCAAACTGACCCGCTACCCATCCGCTCTATTCGCTTGACTTAGCCGCTGAACCTTGCAATAAATATCGCAGTCCAAATAGGACCGGTTTGGGGGTGTGTTTCCGTTGGCAGAAGTCAGATTGCAGGAGGGAGAATCCCTCGAAAACGCATTGCGCCGGTTTAAGCGCAAAGTGCAGCAGGAAGACATTATCAAGGAGGTCAAACGGCACTCCTTTTACCTCAAGCCAGGCGAGAAAAAGCGCGTAAAAGAGGCATTAGCCCGAAAACGTAGCCGCAAAAAAGCTCGCAAGGAACAAGAATAAAGAGCAGGAATAGAATCAAGGGCCGCCCCTCCCCGGTTGGCGGTCCTTGGATTTCCAAATCGCTGCCAAGGCAATTGCCGCAAGCGAAGCATAGTTGCTTCGCCTTTTTATCAGTATCCATGCCTCTTCGAGGCGTGGCGGGCCGAGTCCAGGGTTGTCTTCAAAACAATTGAGGGGGATGCGTCAAGCTGTGCGCTTCCGCGCGCAAAGAGGCCGAACTGCTTCGGGCGTATGGAATGGCGCGGATCAGACGAAGGGAGCATTTCCTCAATGGAATTCCAGGACAAGCTGTTGACGTGCCTTGACTGCGGAGTAGATTTTGTTTTTACCTCTGGCGAACAAGAATTTTTTCGCGATAAGCAATTCAAGAACGCGCCCAAGAGATGCAAGGCTTGCAAGATGAAACGGGTATCTGTTCTGAATGGGACACCGCCGTCGGCTCCGAACTTCCCCAGGACGGAAACGCGTGCCGTGTGTTCGCAGTGTAAGAAAGAAACGACTGTCCCATTCAGGCCGACGCAAGGACGGCCAGTTTTCTGCCGTGAATGTTTTCAGGATCGGCGTGGAGAAGCCGCCAGCGCATGAGATCGGAGCACAGGTCTCCCACAAATTCGAACTTCAGGTGCGCGCTGAAGACCCAGCCCGGCGAAGCTTGGACGGCACACCCTTGAGATCCCGGATAGATGAATTCTACGGCGCCTCGATCAACTGCATCTTTCCGTCCCTTGTCCGGTGCAGCACCATTACTTTGCCCTTCGGGTCTCGGAATACGAAAACATCGCGATCCCGAAAATGTGCTTCTTTGATAGCTTCTTCGATGGTCATTGGGCGCAATGCGACGGCACCTTCGGAACGTTCGAGGTGAACTTCGGTTGACTTCGCGATGGCAGGAAACTTATGCACCAGAAGGGGCACGGACGTGCTCTCAGGCACGCCAGGAGCGGGATGCGCGTCTCGACTCGTAGCCGATCCGTTTCGTCGGCTTGAAGTCATGGTCTTTTCGCTCGGAGTCTTGTGATTGTGGCGCTTCTGTGTACGCCAGCGCGTCTTGTATTTGACTGCTTGTTTCTCGAGATGCTCTAAAGCTTCATTGATAACCGCACTCATGTTCCGGCCTTGCGCCAGAGCGATCAATGGCCCGTTTCGCGGTGTGATGGTGATCTCCGCTTTATTACGGCGCTTCTCCAACGTGAGGACTACTTTGGTTTCGAACTTGTCGCGAAGTATTTTGCGGATCTTCAGCAGACCCGTTTCGATTTCCATGCGGACCGCGGGAGTAATTTCGTAGTGACGACCGGTATATTCGACGTGCATGAGCGCCACTCCTCAATGCTTCATGGTTTGCAATGTTTAGCGGGTCATCTCTTATATCGGGATTATCGAAGAGCAGGGCAGACGTAGCGAGCTACGGCTCTACCCATGTTCCTGTTACTTACTTTTTTACCCTGCGTTGATGTGTGCTCGGAATTCGCATGTCTTCGCGGTACTTTGCCACCGTTCGGCGAGTGACCTGAATGCCCTGCGATTGCAATATGCGCGTGAGTTGCTCGTCGGTTAAGGGCCGAGCCGAGTCCTCTTCTTCGATTAATTTCTTGACGCGGCGCTTGAGGATTAGCAAAGAGGTATTTCCACCCTCAGGACCGTTCACACTCTCGCTAAAAAAATAACGCAGTTCAAAAACTCCCTGCGGAGTATGCGCATATTTGTTCGCGACTGCCCTGCTCACCGTCGAAGGATGCACTCCGATCTCTTCGGCCACTTCCTTGATCATCATTGGCTTCAGCTGATCGATTCCCATCTCCAGAAAATCGCCTTGCCTCGCAACGATGGTGTAGCAGACTTTCGCGATTGTCTGCTTTCGCTGCTCGATATTCTTGATCAGCTGCATGGCGCTCTTGTAGCGCTCTTTCACGTAATTCCGGGTATCTTTGTCATTCGTGTCGCGGGTCATCAGGCGTTTATATGCGGGATTCAAGCGAAGCTGCGGAACATCGTCATCGTTCATGATGACAAGCCACTCGTCGCCATGTTTGACGAACGCGACGTCCGGCTCAATGAGGCGCGGCTGTCCTTTGTTGTAACGCAGGCCAGGGCGCGGATCGAGAGTGCGTATGAATTCGAGCGACGCCTGAACCGCCTCGATCGGCCGTGCCAGGGCTCGCGCGATCTCTTTGTATTGTTTGTTCTGAAGTGCGCGAAGATGTTGATCAACCACAGCGATCGTATCCGCAAAGAGCACATCCGTCGCTTCGCCGTTTCCATTCTTGTTGGCCGCAAATTGTTGCTGGTGATAGCGTAGCTGCTGAAGAAGGCATTCCCGCAGATCGCGGCAAGCGACTCCGGGAGGATCCATTTGCCGGACCAGCTCGATGGCTTCATGCAACTCGCTTAAATTAAAGTTCGGGTGAAACGCTTGAGCCACGCGGCCATTTGGCTTAATGCCGGGAGTGGGAGTCAGAACTGGCGCTTCAGGATTTGCGAGGACCGCCGCCGGCACGGAGGCAATTTGTATAAGAGAATTGCCGGTTTCGGGAGGCCAGTTCTGAACCGTCTCGGAGGAGAACGGCTCGGAATCCAATGATGTGTCTTCTGGAAGTACATCCTCCAGCGCTGCGTCCAGCCCCAAGGCAGCCGCTTCCTTCACCACTTTCTCCACCATGGCAGCATCGGCTTCGGGAGGCGAGGCGGGCACGATCCCGAGCATTTCATCGTCGCTCGCGATGAGGTATCCGTCTTCGCTAAGGTTGCCAATCACCACTTCGGCGGCTTCCCGCACTTCATTACTGACGGAGATGGATCCCAGTTGCCATTTCAAATGGTCGGATAGATTGCTCGGCTTAGAAAGAAAATTCTCGAACGATGGACGTTCGATCTCTTCCATCTCTCCGGGGCTGCGGTAGCCGGGATCGAGATATTCCTGAAAAAACGATCCGAAATCAATTTCTTCGAACGGGTCTTTTTTTTCGACGGCGGTAACGGTATTTTCTTCGGGGGCGGGCCGGTCACGCTCTTCCTCGCGCTGGCCAACTTCGTCAATAAGGGGAACCGAATCTTCAAGTTCCTCGAGCACCGGATTCTCGACCATTTCGGCGGTGATCATGTCCCGCAATTCAAGCTTATTGAGCGCCAAGACGCTCACCATCTGGACGAGGCCAGGCGTCAGGATCTGCCTCTGCGAGACTTTCAAGTGGAGCTTGGGTTGCAGCATCACCATAAGATCAGTCGTTGGTCCTTGGTCGCTCGTCTTTGGCCGCTGGTCGTTAGTCCGGCGTTGTTTTGATCATTCGGCTTTGCCAACGACCAACGACGGCCGACTAGTTTCAAACCAGCGAAAAACTTTCCCCTAAGTAAACTCTTCGAACTTCGGAATCTCCACCTAACTGCTCCGGCGTTCCGTGCCGGAAAATCCGGCCTTCATTAATGATGTAGGCCCGGTCCGTAACCGATAACGTTTCTCGGACGTTGTGGTCCGTGATCAGCACCCCAATTCCACTCGCCCGCAGGTCGCTAATGATTCTTTGGAGATCGGCAACGGCAAGAGGATCAATGCCGGAGAACGGCTCGTCCAGCAAAATGAATGTCGGGTTGATGCAGAGCGCTCTGGCAATTTCGACCCGGCGCCGCTCTCCCCCCGAAAGGTCGTGACCACGATTCTGCCGGATGTGTTCCAGCCCCAATTGGTCAATTAGCTTCTCCATTCGCTCCCGGCGTTCATGCCACGGGATCGGTTGCGCCTCTAGCACAGCCAAAACATTTTCTTCTACCGTGAGCTTGCGGAAAACGGAAGCTTCCTGGGGGAGATAGCTAATTCCGTACTGACGCGCCCGCAAATACATGGGCACATCGGTAATTTCCTTGTCGTCAATTAGTATCCGGCCTGTATCTGGGGGAATCAGGCCAACAATCGCGTAAAAAGTCGTGGTTTTGCCGGCGCCGTTCGGCCCGAGCAAGCCAACAACTTCTCCCTGCTCCACGCGCAAACTTACACCGTTTACAACTCTGCGTCCGCGGTAAGATTTGCCAATTTCGTCGGCGGACAGCGTGTGCATTTAACGTGCCACTTGTATTTCAGTCACGGCAGGCGATTGTTTACTGCCTTCTACGAGCACCCTAGCATCGTGACCATACAAAGTCAACGAATCACCGGTAACATTACCGTGTTCGGCATCAAAAATGCTAGGCGGTCCGCCCGTCATGACGAACTTATCGTCCGCAGCGGTATAAACCAATTTGTTCCCCGTCGCGCGGCGGCCCGGCTGAGTGATTGAAACCCCTCCATCAGCCACGATTTTTTCTAGGACCATGTTGCTGGTAAGCTGCGCCTTTTGAGGCGCTTCCGCGCGACCCTTGAAGAAGCAGTCCATCTTCGCGGCACTCAGAGTGATACCGCTACTGGCGCCTTCCACATGCCCTTCAAAATGAACGATCTTCTGATCGTCGGAGTACTTCAAGCGATCCGCTAAAACCGTAAGCAGGGTGATTTTTCCCTTCTTATCCGTCTGGCTGAGGCTGGTCTTCACACGTTGGGCACCCGTTTGGACGGCAATAACGGTGCGGTCTTCCCGATGAAGCTCTATGGTTGGAGCTTCCACCGAATTGGCTCCCTGCCAGAGCCGGACAGTGCCTTCAAAAATCGCCGTGGCAGAGTCGCGAGAAGCTGTCATCTTCGTTGCCGTAATGTGAATCGGGCTATCCATGGTGCGATCCGTAGAGGGCTTGCGCCCTTCCGAGGTTCGCGACCGAAACGGAGCCTCAGTTGCTTTAACATTTCCTTCCGCGTAGGCGCTTCCGGTTAACCGGTTCAGGCGAATCGTTTGTGCCGAGGTTGTCATTCCGCCATCCGTCGCGCTCGGCGATCCTTCGAGCAGCACTATTTGATCTTGCGGCGTATATCGAGCGTCATCAGCCCACGCCCTAATCTTGCCATCGCTGTAGGCAAAGTTTCCTTTTTGGAGCAGCGCCACAATCCCTTTACCGCGGACGAATTCCGCATCAGTAGTCTGGCTTGTGCTTACGCGATCAAGTTTGCCCCGGGACCTGCTCACAATGCGCGAATCGGAACCGCCATGAACGGCGGCGAGCCGCCCTTCACCATCGAAGCTGGCCTCGAATTGTGCAGCGGTGATGATGGTTGAGTCGAACGCCTTTTCATTGCCGGTGGATGTAAGAGTGATCTGCGGCGGCCCCAATGTTTCGGCCCTCTGAATGAGCCGGCCATGGGCCAGCGAAAAATCCACTCCTGGCGCGGCGAGTTCAAACCCCTGCTTATTTTTCTTCGTCGAAGATTGAATCAAACTCACGCCCTCGTCTGCATGGACATTTCTTATCTCGCTGTGAACCGCGAAATTGATGACCGCGCGGCCCGCCGAGCCCTGAATGCCGCCTTCCCCGAAACTTTCATAACGTACATTGCCCTGAAGAGTGGCATTGTGAAGACTGTTCCCTGCCCCGGCGGTAAGTTCCAGTTGTCCAGCTGTGATCTTCCCTCCATCCGGCCTGTCGGATTCGATGACGACGCCACCCTGAGCCAAAACGCGCTCCAGTTTGTTGTCCTGCGTTAAGTACACCGTCGCTTTGTCAGCTTGGGAATGCTCTGAACCCTCCGTCACCTCCGGATGCTCCAACACGAGCGTGCGCGGACTACGGCTCAGTGTTAGTTTGGCAGCCGTGATTGAGATTGGAGATAGACCGCTCAATGTGCCTCTCACTTGCGAATTTAACGTCAACACGCTGCTCTGGGAGATGTAGTTCAGACCGGTAGCGGAACCGTGCGCCTGGGGAACATCGAAGTCAACTTCGCCATCAGCGTGAGCGTCACCAGTTTTCTGATTAAAAACTAAATCAGCAGTCTTAAGGTGAATGGGATTTTTCAGGTCGTTTGGAACTAACTGATCCGGCCTGCCCTGCCCCTCCGGATTGGCTTCGAGATCAATCTGCACCTCACCCTTCCCAATCACGTCGCCTGTCAGGGAATCGTATTCAAAGTCTTTACCGGTGATCCGGTCAAACCTCCCCGAATCACGCCCGTAAACCGTGATTTCGACGTCATGTAATTCTCCCCTTCCTCCTTGCTTGAACTGCACTGCTTTGCTCGCTTCAATTTTGAAGAGCGTGTGACCCTGGAAAGATTTGGAAATGGTAAAACCTTTGGCGCTCTGCTGAATTTCGACGTCAATTTTGTCCGGAATTTGCTTTAGGCTGTTTTGCAACCTGTGGCGGGCGTAGAAATAAAATGCAGCTACCAGGCAAATCAGTACGGCCGCAGCGGCAGCAAGCCATCGCCGCAAACGTGGAATGTTCAGAGGCATAGCTTGAGTTTACTTGATGGTGATGCGGGCTAGCCTAATACAAGATAATGTCAGCCGAGAAGCACGACGGTTCTGGCAATCACGTCAGTACAGCGTCCGTGATCGAATGTGGATTTCTCCTGATTTCCACAGCCCGGTTCACTTTTCCCTTGCTTGGGGGGGGGGAGACGCGTGATACGGTCCCAGCCGAGGCTATCAGTAGCGGTTTCCACACGCCTCAGACCCCGGGGTTGTAACTTCCAGATACTAGGTTTTCTTCAAATCTAAAGACATAAGGAGTACGGCCATGAAACGCCTTCTCTTACTGACAAGCCTCCTACTCGCATTCGGCGTGGGCGCGTTTGCGCAGATGCTTCCCCCCGATATCACGATGCCCGAGGATATGCATACCTCGGCTCATGTGCCCGTGATTGACGGTTTCGTGAATCCCGAGCTGATTTCCGACTCAACCGCATACCGGTTGTTCTTTGTTTCGGTGGCCGAGGGAGCAAACCCCGCGCCAGAGGAGGTCTCGCGGCACAAGTCACATCTTGCCAAGGTAGGACTCAAGGACAACGACGGGCAATCGCTAGCAGAAGTGTTGAGGACGTTCAAGCAGCAATATGACGATCTCGTCAAGAACTACAACGGTGTAGCGGACGTCGCCATCCTCCGGGGAGAGGCGCCGGATTACAGCGCCTTCCTAAGGCAGCGGGAAGCATTGGTACAGTCAACGCGAGACAAGCTGAAGCAGGTCCTCACCCCTGAAGCACTGACAAAGCTGGATGGCTTTGTGCAGGGCGAGAAGCAGAAGATGAAAATCCAACCTGCGCAGTGAGGTAATTCACTTTATTTCTGGAGGAGGAAGCATTATGAGAAAATCAATTCTGATTTCGTTCCTGATTTGTCTCGCAGGATGTTGCTGGGGTCAAATGACACCTCAATTTGATAGCTACGCGACCTACTCCTCTGATTCGAATAACAATCTCTATCAGACAATAGTGGTCGAAGGCACAACTCTGGGAGCCTGTACAACCACCTGTTGTCAGAGCTCTCCGTACCCTCCATATTATTCTTGCTGGTCATGCCAAATTCCAGGCTGTTCTTCCTTAATCCACACTCCAAAAATTAACAATGTGATTAATGGGGTCGGTGGCTGGAGCACCGGACCAGGTGTCAGTCCCTTTTCTTATATTTCGTATCAAACGACCACCTCTGTGCAGATTCCATCAGGCGGGCAACCGTCGGTTTCAGGCGAATCGGATGTTTACTGTAGCGGAGCCGGACAACTATTTGGAAGCGGAGGTACCCCAATCCAACACAATTACCCGAAGAACCCCCTTCCCCAAGTTTGCAGGATTACTTCGTGGTTCGACGCGACCAGAACGACTGGGCCGCATCATGCGGATGATGTTGTGTTCGACAGTAACGGTCAGGTGCCTTTGGGCACCCCTGTTCATGCGATGGAGGGCGGGACCGTCGTCGACGCATTGTCGGGTCAGCTGCATGCGCCCCACCCGGCCTGTAAGACCACCATCCCCAGACCGCCGGGCAATCATGTCAGTATCCAAACAACCGACAACTATGTGACGGTTTACTTCCATATGACTCCCAGCGTCACGAAGGGTCAGCAGGTTAATGCGGGCGACGTGATTGGGACTCTTGATAGCTCCGGGTGTCAGAGCAATCCACATCTCCATGTCGGTCGCAAAGATCCGAACGGGGTTTCCGTAAACTTCACCATTCCGTGCGTCAATCCGCTGCCCACAGGCAATAAGTTTGACGATGGGACAATCGATGACAACGATCCCGAGTAATTTACGTGCTTTGAAGGTGTGCGCAATACTTTCAGTGATACTCTCGGCTGCTTCTTCGTTGGCTAAGCAGCCCGCCAGGACGAAAGAGTACACATTTCCGGGCGGGGTTGATCGAGTCACCTTCGACCCCTCGCGAGTAAACCTGAGGGATCTGAATCGCTGGATGGAGCTTTCGCCGGTGCTAGGGAATTTCAACTTTATGATCGTTCCCGAGCCCATAGATCTCCTATGCAAGCCGGGGGACCCTCGCTACCATTGTCCGAAGAAATTCGATGCTGAGGCCGAAGAGCGGAACCCGAACCTTACAAATGCCAGGCTCAATCTGGATTCAATAAAGGAGAGGATAAAAAAGCTATCGCCGGAGAATTACCCCCCAGACCTTTCGCCGGTGGTTGAGTATCTACGAAAGCTACAGTCCATGTATCTTTGGATGCATGAGCATGAATGGGCGTTTCTGGAAACCAACGACGTCGGGGTACTGAAGCAGAAATATGGGGAGGTTGAACCGCAGAAAGAGTGCGAAAGTGTAATCCAACGTATTAGCAGTAGCGGTGATTTGAAGCTCAGATCTCGGATGGCTAGATCGGATTGGTACAACTGTGTCTTGGTGCCAGTACAAAAAAAATTAGGACCCTACCCTATCGAACAGTGGAAGTCTTTTCTTGCCACCCATGGCATTCAAGAAAAGGAAATAGAGGAGAGTCCGGATTGATTGGCGGATCTTTCGGGCCGGGCCGACAGCAGGCTGCGGAGCCCCTATCCGCATCGGGCAGCTGACATTCCCGGGTTAACTGAAGGCGGGCGGTGAACACTTGTTAACATGTGGGCAGTGTGCGTATGTTTGGTTATACAGGTGCGCCTCACGTGCATATAAACCGCAAGCGGGCAAGGAAGATTGTCAATTTCACGATTCCCTGCGATAACAGCCATTTTGACTCCTCTGGGTTCTATGATGACTCGGACGGGCTGGATAATCAGTAAGGAGCGCGGAATGCGAATTGCGGATAGATGCGGGGGCTGTTTTGCACATTTAGTCTTTGCGCTGGTTTGGACCACGTCGCTGCAGCCTTGCGCTCTGGCCCAGAAGGACTCCAATGACTACTGTGTTGGCTCGCCGCGAAGCGCAGTCCTAACCGCACGGAACGGCGGAAATCGTGCCTACGTCGAAACGACCGCTGAACACCCGAGGCAAATAGCGGGAAGAATTCCTGACACTCTGTGCGCTAGCCGTTCTAAATTATTTGTCTCCACTTCCACAGGAGCCTTCGATCTGGCATTCATGCAGTCGCCCACACCCGAGTGGCCCGGCAGCGATATGACCGCAATTGATTGGTCCCCCTCGGGACAGTACCTACTTGTTGATTTAATAACTTACCAATACGAAGGTGAGGGGGCCGGGCACACCCCGCTGATCTACGATGGAGACTCGTGGCTCGCTTCCCAGCCGGACCTATACCGTTTATTCAAAGAGCATTTTGGAAAAGACTGTGGGGCCAATGCCTCCATAGAAGGGTTTACTACAGATGGCCTTGTTCTGCTGAAAGTGGTGCGACTGGTGCAGGATCCGACCTATGAGCCCGGAACGCCACCCTCCTGCGTCAAACACAAAGGCCTCTGGTCGCTCGATTTCAAGAAGGGAGAAGTTAAGTTTTTAGGGGATCACTATGAAATGAAAAAATACAGCCAGTAGTCACACAGAGGGTATCTCAAGATTGAACACCGGTGATTTGATCCGCCTTCCTCAGTTCGGGAAAGATACCGGCCCAAATTGCGATTACGATCAGCGTTCCGATTCCGCCCAATGCCACGGCGGGAACCGTGCCGAACCAATGGGCGGTCAGGCCCGATTCAAATTCTCCGAACTCGTTCGATACCCCAATGAAGAGCATGTCTACCGCATTTACCCGCCCCCGCATGCTATCGGGAGTGCCAAGTTGGACCAGCGTCCCACGAATGACAACGCTAACCATGTCGGTCGCGCCCACAAAAAGCAGAGCAATCATGGAAAGAACGATGCTGCGCGATACGGCGAAAATGATCGTGAAGACACCAAAACCAGCCACGCACCACAGCATCGTCGCGCCCACATGCTTTCGCAAAGGCCGGTGCGCCAAAAGAACAGCCATAACAGTTGCACCCACGCCCGGGGCGCTCCGCAACAGTCCCAAGCCCCACGGACCGGTATGCAGAATTTCTCGCGCATAGACGGGCAGAAGTGCCACCGAGCCACCCAGCAAGACCGCGAACATGTCCAGCGAGATTGAGCCCAGTATGATTTTCTGATGCCAGATATAACGAAAGCCGGCAAGTACAGTCGTCCAATTCACCACCTCTCGCGGCCGCGATTTCGTTCTCAGTTTTATTCGCAATGTAGAGAGAACTGCCGCTATGGAAACCAGGAATGCAATTGCATATACGGCGGAAGCACCACGGGAAAAGGCATATACGAGCCCGCCCATCGCAGGCCCAAGGATGGTTGCCGTCTGGAATATGCTCGAGTTCCATGCGACAGCGTTGGGAAAATGCTGCTCCGGCACCAATTGTGGCAGGAGTGAGCGCGAGACGGGTCCGTTGAAGGATCGCACAACACCTAGAAGCAGTAACACGGCATAAATCGGATAGACAGCTCGTAAAGGGGAGACGGCCAGGAGCAAAGCGGAGCACAGCGCGAAGCCTGCATAGCAAACAATCAGCATCCTGCGACGGTCAAAACGATCCGCAGTATGCCCGGAGACCAGAAATAAAAAAATTCCCGGCAAGAATTGCGCCAGGCCCACCAACCCAAGATCGAGAGCGCGGTGAGTGATGTCGTAGACTTGCCATCCAACCGCGACCGACAACATTTCGAGCGACGTGACAATGCAGAAGCGGGCGATCTGATAGCGAAGAAAATCTGGATAAGCGAAGGCAACGCGGCCTGGGTTTGTGATATGGGACGATGTCGCCATCCACTTTACTGTGCCACAAAACTTCGTTAGGCACGCAGGACTTTATTATTCCTGAAACTCAACCTTTCGCATCGTGATCTACACTGGGGACAATGACATTCCCAGCGCCCGCTCTTCTGAATCTACAAAATGTCTGCGTCATGCGAGGAGACAGGGCAGTGCTCGACGACTTCAGCCTTGTTGTGCGGCCGGATGAGCGGATAGCGATTCTTGGTCCCAACGGTTGCGGAAAGTCCACGCTGGTTAAGACAATCACGCGGGACTGCTATCCAGTAGTTCGCGACGGATCGTCTATCAATATTCTCGGTCGAGAGCACTGGAACGTTTTCGAACTTCGCTCGATGCTTGGCATCGTCTCCAACGATCTCATGTCGGCTGTAACTGGAGCTGCAACGGGATTAGATGTCGTGTTATCGGGCTTTTTCAGCAGTATCGCTATCTACTCCAATCACGCAGTCAGCCGCGAACAAGAGGATTCGGCAGAGGAGGCGCTGGCCCAGTTGCAAATCCCGCACCTTGCCGACCGTCCCGTTCGTGAAATGTCTTCCGGAGAAGCGAAGCGGATTTTGATTGCGCGTGCGTTGGTACACCGGCCCCGCGCCCTATTGTTCGATGAACCCAGCAACTCGCTCGACGTGATTGCGCGAAAAAGCTTGCGGCAAACGATGAGTTTGCTGGCGAACTCCGGCATCGGCATCATCATGGTTACCCATGATCTGTCAGACATTGTTCCAGAAGTTGACCGGGTCGTATTAATGCGAAACGGCAAGATTGTTGCTGATGGACCGAAAGAAGAAATGCTTACGAGTCAACGCCTGGGAGAACTATTCGGAATGAAAGTCGAACTAGCGCGCCTGGATGGCTTCTACCATCTATGGTGACCCTTTCTAGGCCCAGCAGATTCCCAACTTTATTCAGTGGGCGCCAATGAATTGCACCCTTTGGATGGTGTCGCGAACGGCACGCTTCGTCCCCGTATGCGCCCCACGGCATGGTCAATCACGCTGCTAAGTTCAGCGCCATAGTCGGAAGAGCGGCCTTCCACCAGACGCTTCTTTGCCTTCTCGGATGAAAACCATGCGGGATTTCGACCTCGCTCCTGCGGCGCTTCGGTCCGAAGAACCTCGCAAAGATGCGCATTCACCGTGACCTGATTTGCAGCAGATCTGATTGAAGAACTACGCGCATCATGCTTGCGGCGGGTATAGCGGATGAAGCAAGCTTCCTCCATGCGGCCATGCACCCCTGCCTCTTCGAAAGCTTCGAGGGCGGCGGCTTGGGCGTGCGTCAATGCAGGCTCGGCGTTACCCTTGGGAAAAATCCAGCGTCCTCCGCGAGTGCGTACCAATAAGAATTCGATGGCGCCGCCGCGAATCCTGAAACAGACCGCAGCTACCTGTTCGCACTCCCTGAGTTTGCACAGCTGCTCCACCGCGTGAAACTTCGTGGACGGCTGAGATGTGCGCATCCAACCCTCGTTGCGCCGCAATGCAATATTTGTGACATCCATCCCCATAGCAGCAGACTGCCTGAGGCGATCCACTTTGGCTAGCCCACGGCTTGGTTCATGCCTTTAACGGAAAGATATTCGGCCATCAGTAGATTGACCATTTATTTGGACTATGGTCAAATAAATGAATTATGAAAGAGGTTGCTATTTCTGAGTTCAAAGCCAAATGCCTATCCTTACTCGACCAGGTTCAGAAGACGAAAAGGCCGATACGCATCACGAGGTTCGGCAAGCCGGTGGCGGAGGTCATACCTCCTTCAGCACAAACGTCCGCCGATTGGCTCGGGTCCATGAAAGACAAGATTGAGATTCTCGGCGACATTGTCTCGCCCGCAAACGAACCGAACGAATGGGAGGTACTGCGCGATTGAAGCTTCTTCTTGACACGCATATCTGGTTATGGAGTCTCCAGAATCCTAAGTTGCTGGGAAGACGTGTTCAACTGGAGTTAAGAAATCCAATGAACGAACTGTGGCTCTCTCCAATCAGCACATGGGAGGCGCTGACTTTGCACGCCAAAGGAAGAATAGTGCTACACGGAAATCTGACGGAGTGGGTTGCCCGCGCCACGGCGTCACTGCGTGAAGCACCATTGACGCACGAGATCGCATTAGTCGCACGGGAGTTGCAAATCCGGCAGCAAGATCCCGCGGACAGATTTCTTGCGGCAACAGCTCAAGTGCTGGACCTCACTCTTGTGACAGCCGACGCGACTTTGCTGGGCCTGGGCGAGATCGCTACGCTTGCCAATCGGTAGGCCAGTTATATCCCGCCTTCGAGACCTTCGAACTTTGAGCGTCGGAATCTCTCTACGTACTTGTATCAGCGGGTCCAGACCGACAATATTTATCCGACCAATAAAAATTTATTCAGTAGCGGACGCGACCTTCACTTTAGCGTCCCCCTCCCTCCCCACCTTGAAATCCCGCAGCGACAATTCAAGCCCGCCAAAATCTGGATGCTCGTTTTGCCCAACAGTGAATGCTATGTCCAGACTGTCGCCCGGAAGAAGCCGCAAGTCCTGAAAACGCTGAGCCATGTGCCATCCCAGAGCGTTGTAGATGATTGCTCTTCTCCAATTCTTGCTTTCCCTGGGCAAAACCGCCGCATCAGGATGGCATTTCTGAATCATGGAAGATGCAGGGTCATTCACTGGAGAACCAGCAAGTCCGTTACCCGCCAAAGGAGCCGCGACTCTCAATTTCACATGCTTGTCTTTCATTATTTGCGGAGGCGCCATCAATCGCACATCGGTCGCAGTAAACACTGGTTCCGGATTCCCCACGCCGAACGGTTCCATCCGCCGCAACGCCCGGTACAACTCAGGCGTCACGCAGTCGAGAGGAAGGTCAGCATCCACACTCAGGATGGGATCGAAATCGCTCATGCTCAGATGGTCCCGGGCATACAAATCCAGGTGCTTGCTTAACTCCTCGACATTGGCCCCAGGCAATGAAAATCCGACGGCATGAGCGTGTCCTCCGTAGCGCGAAAATAAATGTCCGCAGGATTCCAAAGCGTTCAAAAGATGGAATGCCGGAATTGAGCGGCCCGAGCCGTGGGCTTGCTCACCATCGCGCGAGATGATCAGGGTGGGGCGCCCGTATCGTTCGACGACGCGCGTCGCAGTGATTCCAATGACTCCGCGATGCCAGCCCTCTCCCTCTATCACCATGCAGAACGCGTCTCGCAAGGCTGGCTCCCGTTCGAGACGCTCTTCAATTGACGCTAAAATCCGGCGTTCTTCTTCCTGCCGCTGTCCATTGAGTTGATTTAGTTTGGACGCGATTTCACGCGTGCGAACCGAATCCTTAACGCTGAAAAGCTCTATGACTTCGCGCGCAACGTCCATGCGGCCGGCAGCGTTGATGCGCGGAGCAATTCGGAACCCCACCTCGCCGGATGTCAGGGGACGTCCGCCCAGCTCTGCAACTTCCAACAAAGCTTTCAGTCCGGGATTCACTGCGGACCGCAGAGCTTCCAATCCAAGTTTCGCAAATATTCTGTTCTCTCCAGCGAGCGGCACCGCGTCCGCGATGGTCGCGATGGCAACGATCTTCATGAACGAGGTTAACAATCGAGCTTGATCTTTTTCGGGAAGCAGCCGCTCCATCAAAGCCTGAGCCAGTTTAAAAGCGACGCCGGCGCCGCAAAGCGCCTTGCATGGATATTCGCACCCGGTCTGATTGGGATTCAGGATAGCGAGGGCATGGGGCATTCCGTCCTTGCCCGGAAGATGGTGGTCCGTCACGATCAGATCAACTCCGAGCCTGCGCGCCGTTTCAGCCGCGGCAAAAGCCCGGATGCCGGAATCCACGCTAATAATTAAACGAATGCCCGACGCGGCAGCGGTTTCGATAACATCGCCGCGCAGGTCGTAGCCTTCGCGAATCCGATGCGGAACATGAAAGTCGGCAGTCCCTCCGCAAAGTTCAATCGCGGCTTTGACAATAACAATCGCTGTTGTTCCGTCCACATCGTAATCACCATAAATCAGGATTCCTTCTTTTCGCTCGATGGCCGCCGCCAGCCGATCCACAGCCGTCTTCATACCGGTCATGAGATACGGCGAGTGCAGATGTGCAAGAGACGGCGAGAGATACCTTTCAGCCATTTCAATCTGATCAATGCCGCGAATGACCAATAGGCGAGCAAGGACCACTGCGAGATTCGGGTCACGCACCTCCAACGTTGGGTTGTGTTGGAGCAGAAGAGCAAGGCTTTCTATTTTGGTTTGTTCAGCAGATATTTGCTCAGCAGATCGTCGTTCAGCAGATCGTAGATTCCAGCGCACAAACTAACTTTCTTCGTCGAAGCCGGATCCGTCAATAGGTATGCCGCCAAATTCTTCCGCCATCTCCAGCAGTCCTTGATAGCGCTCATTCCATTCCGTCGAGACTTCATAAACCATCATGATCCCCTGGTGAGGAAAGCCAAGTTGAATGAATCCGGTTTTGCCAAGATAAGTGCGCAGCCACCGGGCGTCCTCAAGGTCTTCGTCATTCGAAAACTCGACGTCGCTCAGGCTCTCCATTAGAGTTTCCAACTCCTCGCGCTTCAATACCCACGAGTCCATGGTAAGAAACGGCGCGGCCGCCGCCTTTGCCAATTCCACAAAATCCTTCCAACTTTCGGGATTATCCCCGGGCTTCCAAACCACGCGCTGAACCTCATCGTAATCAACATATCCAGGAAACCGGCGCATGCCGTGGCCCTCAATAAAGGCGACCATGTCATCCTTAAGGGTTGCGAGATTGTCGGTCGAGGACATAAGCATGCCCGATTATTCTAAGCCTGTTGTAACGATTTGTCGTTGTTAGCGCGAGCATGAGACAGGGTCTTGTATTAGGACACCACGAAGCGCGGCCCGCGTAGGGAAGCCTAGGGAGATCGTAACCCCCGGAGTCATTCAAGTAGTAATCCAAAAACACGGGAGGGAGCAAGCAAAGTTGTAAAGGGAAACTGGGTTGA
>Ga0208849_1000462_pt1 | contig 38041 bp, 31 predicted proteins | sample NGESurdeep072012_10_FD_184470 | JGI IMG/M metagenome (GOLD analysis project Ga0208849, IMG submission 184470) | Arctic peat soil microbial communities from Barrow, Alaska - NGEE Surface sample 53-3 deep-072012 (SPAdes) | ecosystem: Environmental > Terrestrial > Soil > Wetlands > Peat ... | reverse complement strand
CTTTCTGGAGTCCTATCGTCGGCATGATCCGGGGGCTCCCCATGGGCTGCTTGTGCTGTTCAACGGCTTTCAGGCCGGTGAGGATCTTGCTCCGTGGCGGCGGCTGCTCGCCGGCGTCGAGCACGAGGAGCTGCGCTTCGAGCGGCCTCTACTCGATTTGGCCGCGTATCGCGAGGCCGTCGAGCGCTTCCCGGCGGAGCGCTACTGCTTTCTCAACTCCCACAGCGAACCATTGGTGGCGGGCTGGCTGGCCAAGCTCTGCTCGGCCTTGGCGCAGCCCGGCGTGGGGCTGGCGGGCGCCACCGGTTCGTGGGCGAGCACGCGCTCGTGGATGGCTCACGTTCTCCGCCTACCCAGCGCCTACGCTGAAGTGTTCCCGGATCGCGGCATCGCGATCGAGCAGTTCATGGCGATCGAGGCCGAGCGAGGCGGCACTGCTCCGGCAGTTGCGCCGCCGCACGGGGCTGCAAGGGCGCGCGCCATACTGCGCACCCTGCGCGAGACACCGACGCAGACGGTTCCCTACGAGTGCTTCCCCGCCTATCACGTGCGCACGAATGCGTTCATGATCTCCCACACCACGCTCACCGCGTTGCGCCTGCGTGCCGTTCGCGATAAGCAGCATGCGTACCGACTCGAGAACGGGCGCTTCAGCATTACGCGCCAGGTGCAGCGCAAAGGCTTGCGTACACTGGTCGTCGATCGGGATGGCGCCGCATACGACCACCAGCAGTGGTACCGGAGCTGCACGTTTTGGCAGGGTGACCAGGAGGGCCTGCTTGTTGCCGACAACCAGACGCGCCTCTATACCGACGGCGACGACGATCGTCGTCGCTTGCTTTCAAGCTTCGCATGGGGCTGTGACGCCGACCCTGTGTTACCGGAGAGCAGACAAGGACCGACTCGGAGTGAGAACTAACGACTTGCGGATAGCGCGATGACCAGTGTGCTGGTGACCGGCGCGAGCGGCTTCGTTGGTCTCCCCACGCTCACCGAGCTCGTCCGCGGCGGCGATGAGGTTCACGCCATCTCCATGCGTCCCTCCGCACCTGAGGTGCCGGGTGTCAACTGGCACCAGGTTGACTTGGGTGACGCCGCCGCCGTCGACACGCTGATGGCCGAGTTGAGCCCGGAGCGTCTCGTCCATCTGGCTTGGTACGTCGAGCACGGGCGTTTCTGGGATGCGCCCGAGAACGTGCTGTGGGTCGAGCGCAGTCTCAGCCTGGTGCGGGCCTTTGCGTGCGCCGGCGGCCGACGCGCGGTGTTGCTGGGCACATGCGCCGAGTACGACTGGTCGGCAGCGGACGGGCCACTGCATGAGACGAGATCGGAGATCTCCCCGGCCACGCTGTATGGGGTCGCGAAGGATGCGCTGCGTCGGGTGGCCTGCGCCTATGCAGAACGTGAGGGCTTCGGATTGGCATGGGGCCGTTTGTTCTTTCTCTATGGACCCCGCGAGGCTTCCGGACGCCTGGTCCCCGCAGTCATCCGATCGCTACTCGCCGGGGAGACGGTTGAGACCACGACCGGCAGGCAGAGGCGCGACTTCCTCCATGTTGACGACGTGGCCCGGGGGGTAGTCGAGCTGCTTGACAGTCCCATCGTAGGCCCGGTCAACATCGCCTCTGGCGATGCGAGAGCGATGGCCGAGGTCGTCGACCGGATCGCGCTGGCGATTGAACGCCCGGAGCTCGTACTCCGCGGTGCTCTGCCTGAGCGTCCCAATGAGCCGCCTTTGCTCGTAGGGGACATCGGTCGGCTCCGCGATGAGGTTGGCTTCGAGCCGCGGATCACGCTCGAGGATGGCATTGCCGCGACGGTCGCGTGGTGGCGGCAGGCGCTCACAACGACGACACCCGCTTCTCGCTGATGGCCCCCATTCGTCAGCTAGCTCGGCGATATCCTTTATCGGAATGAGCGGTATTGCCAGCGGCGCCTCGGCGGTCGAGCCACCCGCTGGCGTGTCCGCGCCATGCGTGGTTCACCTCGTCCGTGCGGCGAACGGGATCGAGCCGTTCAGGGCGTTTCTGGAGTCCTACGTCCGTCACCCGGCCGGACTTCAACATGAGCTGGTCCTGCTGTTCAAGGGCTTCAGCTCAGACCGCGAGGCGGCCTCCTATCTGGAGCTTGCCGACGGGCTTGATGCGCACCCGGTCTACGTCAGCGATCAAGGCTTCGATCTAACTGCCTACCGAACCGCCGCTGAGCGACTCGACCGGAGCTACTACTGCTTTCTGAACTCGTTCAGTGTGATCCTTGCGCCCGACTGGCTGAAGCACCTGTACGCTGCGCTGCTGTCACCTGGAATGGGTGTTGTGGGGGCGACGGGGTCGTGGGGCAGCATCCGTTCCTACGCGCGCTTCATGCTCGGCTTGGGCGGACCCTATGGCCGCGTACTACCGGACCGCCGCACGACCACCACCACGATCGCGGCGATCGGCGAGCGCAACGCAACGGACGCGCCTGGGTCCGAGCGCCGCCGGAGAAGGGTGCCTGTCGTGTCCTTCGCGGCCGCGCTGCTCGGTCAGGCCCACGGATTTGGTCCCTTTCCGGCTCGCCACGTGCGCACAACAGGGTTTATGATCGCCCACGATGTCCTGGCCAGGCTTCGGTTCCCGGAGGTGCGCCGCAAGAACGACGCTTATCGACTGGAGAGCGGCAGCGAGAGCATCACGGCGCAGGTTGAGCGCTTGCAACTGGCGGCTATTCTCGTGGGCCGCGACGGGCGCTCCTATGGCACAGCGGAATGGCCCGCGAGTCGCACGTTCTGGCAGGGCGAGCAGGAGAACCTACTGATTGGCGACAAGCAGACCGCGAACTATCAGCAGGGCGATGCGACAGTCCGCAGCGTTCTCTCGCGTTACGCCTGGGGTGAGCTTGCGGATACCCGGTAACGACGAGAAGCGTCGCGCTCAGGGTTAGCGATGAATCTACGAACAAGTCTCATGCCGCTCCTCCGAACAGCCTAGCGACCCGCTTATAGAGGCGCCACAACCACTGCCCGCCGCGCCGCCTACCGATGGCGGCGAAAGCCGGCATCGTCATGTGCCAGACGAGCGACTGCCAGCGGATCGCGGCGAGCGGGGCTGTGAGCGCGAGACGCGCGCGGGCGAGGATCTGCAGGTCGCGGTATGCGGGCGCGCGCCAGCCGATGTCCGCGAACACCTCGCCGGCGATCACGAGGTGTGGGATCCGTGTCTGCCAATGAGGCAGACCGAGCGTCGCCGCGAGCTTGACGAAGTCGCCGCTCGTGCCGTCGAGCTCGCGGTTGATCGCGGTGGCGCGGACGGTTGTGACCTTGCCCTGGGCGGCGATCGCCGCGGCGAGCAGCCAATCGTTGCCGAGCACGTTGCGCAGCGGCGCCGCACGCTGCAACACAGCTTTCGGCATGAGGCCGTAGAAGACGCCGTTCTCGTCGACCTCACGCAGATAGGTGAGCACGCGCTTGTTCGGCGAGTCGTTCTCGAGCTGCATCTCGACTCCCTCCCTGACCACGACGTCATCGCGAAGATAGTGCGCGATCCCGCAGGCCAGCACATGGCCGGGGCCCCGGTCGAGCTCGGCCAGACAGCTTGCGATGTAGCCGTGATCGAGCCAGTCGTCGTCGGAGAGCAGCATCGCGTAGTCGCCGCGCAACTCGCCGAACAGAACGTTGAAGTTCGCGGTCGGTCCACGGTTGTGCGGCGAGCGCAGATACCGCACTCGCGGCTCGCGCTCGCAGAGCGCTCTGCAGAACGCCTCGGTGCCATCGTCGGAGGCGTTGTCGGAGATCACCACTTCGAGGTTGGCGTAGGTCTGGCCCAACACCGAGCCGACCGCGCGCTCGAGCTTCTCGGCGCGACAATAGGTCGGGATGCCGATGCTCACCAGCGGGCCATCCGGAGGCGAAGCGTCCCCGTGCATGTCCGCGGCGCTCATCGGCCGGCCGCCAAGTCGAGGGTGCCGAGCACAGTCTCCGCGAACCTCTTCCAGGAGAACTCGCCGGCGCGTGCCCGCGCCAGCTCGGACAGGGCGGCGCGGCGCGGCTCGTCACACAGCAGCGATTGCAGCTGGGCGGCGATGTCGTCCAGCTGCCTCGGGTCGGCGTAGGCGACTGCCTCGCCGCCGACCTCGGGCAGCGAGGAGACGTTCGAGGTCAGCACCGTCGCGCCGGCTGCCATCGCCTCCAGCACTGGCAGCCCGAAGCCCTCTCCGAGCGACGGGTAGCAGAAGACCGCGCAGCGGCGGTAGAGCTCCGCCAGGGCCGCGTCGCTGACGTATCCGAGCAAGGTGCAGCGCTCGCCCAGCGAATGCAGCGCGCCGAGCGTCTCGCCCGTCTCCCAGCCGAGGGCGCCCACGACCACGAGCGGATGCCGGTTCTGGAGCTCTGCGGGCAGCCGGCTGTAGGCGGCGACCAGACGGGGCAGGTTCTTGCGCGGCTCGAGCGTTCCCACCGCGAGCACGAAACCGGGCGACGGCAGCGCTGCGGTCTCGCCTGGATCGAGTTCGCCGGCGAGCGTGGGCGTGACTCCAAGCAGCGCGACGACCGTGCGGCCTGCCGCCGCCGGGAAGTGGCGCACGAGCGCATCGCCCGTCGCCTGGGAGATCGCCAGCAGCGTCGCCGAGCGCCGCACGGCCGGGCCAAGCGTCAGCCGCTCGATCACGGTCGAGCGACGGTTCGGCCGCATCGACGGCTCGAACGTCGTCAGGTCATAGACGATCGTGACCGTCGGGATGCGCAGGAAGCAGGTCGTCAGGTACGAGTTGGAGGAAAGGAAGACCGCGCACGTGCGGTTGGCCGCGCGTGCCGCTTTGACGTGCCACCACGGATCGCCCGCGTCGATCAGACGCCAGGAGAAGCGCTCGTCGAGCGGCTGCTCCTCCCAGGTGCGCCGCGCGTAGAGGACGTAGCGATGGTTGTCCTCGTCGCACGCCGCCAGCGCTCGCAGCAGCTCGCGCACGACCCGCCCGCGGCCTGCGGGGACCTCGGCCGCCGCGCGCGCGTCGATGCCGATGGTCAGGGGCGGAGAGGTGCCGGTGTTCACTGGTAGTCGGCTTGCTCTATCCGAGGATGACGATGCCGGCGATGTGAGCGGCGAATGGGGGCGAAGGCGTTCATGGGCATGGGAGGCTAGCCTCACCCGCGCGATGCACGTCGGCTTGAACCTGATCTTCCTCGTCCCCGGCGAGACCGGCGGCATGGAGGTCGCGGCGCGCGAGCTGATCCCGGCGCTTGTGGCGGCAGCGCCGCAGACGCGTTTCACCGCGTTCGTCAATCGCGAGGCGTCTGCCGCCGGGGATGGTCCCTGGGGGGAGATGTTGCCCGCGGTGACGGTGCCGGTGAACGCCCGCAACCGTATGCAATGGGTGCTCGGCGAGCAGACGCTGCTGCCGCGTCTGGCTGCCCGAGAGGGCGTGGATCTGATGCACAGCCTGGCGAGCACCGCGCCGCTGTGGGGGCGCTTTCGCAGGGTGGTGACCGTGCACGATCTGATCTACGCGCGCTTCCCCGAGGCGCACGCGGGCATTCGCGACAAGGGGATGGGGGTGTTGGTGCCCCAGGCGGTGCGCCGTTCGCACCGGGTGATCGCCGATTCGCAGAGCACGCGCGATGACCTGGCGGAGCTGTTGGGAGTGCGAGCCGAGAAGGTCGACGTGGTGCCGCTCGGGTTGGGCAGCGTCCGGCGCGAGGCGCCGCTCCCCGAGCTCGAGGCGCGCGAGCGCTTTGAGCTGGGCGAGCGCCGGGTGGTGCTGAGCCTGTCGGCCAAGCGCCCGCACAAGAACCTGCTCGCGCTGATCGGCGCGCTGGGGCTGCTGCCCGCTGAGGACCGCCCGCTGCTGGTGCTGCCCGGCTATCCCACCGCGCACGAGGCCGAGCTGCGCGAGCGCGCGCTGAGCGCCGGTGTCGCCGGCGACGTGCGTTTCCCGGCGTGGGTCTCCGCCGCGGAGGTCGAGGGCCTGTGGGCGCTCGCGGAGGCGTTCGTGTTCCCATCGCTGTACGAGGGCTTCGGGCTGCCCGTGCTCGAGGCGATGGCGCGGGGGGTGCCGGTCGCGTGCTCGAACGCCTCCTCGCTGCCGGAGGTCGCGGGCGACGCGGCGCTGCTGTTCGATCCGCGGGATGAGTCAGCGATCGCCGAGGCGCTGCGCCGCCTGCTGGATGACCCCGCGCTGTGCGAGCGCCTGCGCGCCCGCGGTCTGGCTCGGGTGGCCGAGTTCACCTGGGAGCGAACAGCGCGCCTGACGCTCGAGAGCTACCGCCGCGCACTGGCGCCTAGGAAGTAAAGAGCCGTCACCGCGGAGGTAGGTGGACAGCCGCTGCGCTTCGTCCACAGCGACGACCTGATCCGCATGAAGCTGGCCGCGGGGCGCGAGCAGGACCTCAAGGACATCGCCGCTCTCACCTCGCTGTCTGGCAGCTCCGAGTTTGAGCCGGCTGGCATCGACGAGACCGTCTACGGCCATTGATCACTTGCCCAGGAGCGTGGTTATGCCGGCGACGTCGGGTATGACATGGGGCAGGTCGGGAGCTTCGACGAATGCCGTGTCGGTCGACACCAGGGCGTTTGCGCTGACATCTATCGCCGCGGCTGCAAGCACGGCGTCGAACGCGCCCAGACGCTGGACTTGCTCGAACAGGGACAGCCCGCGCCGGAGGTGCTCGGTTGTAACGGTCAACAGTGGTGAGAGCAGCTCGACGTAGTCGCTCCCGAGCATCACGGCGTCGGTACGGTCGCGTCGTCGGGCGCGCACGTGCACGAACTCCTGGATGACCTCAACCGTGGTGGTCGCCTCGATCTGACGGTCTGCGATCGCGGCGATCAACCGGCGGCAGGGGTCTCGCAGGGGATGATCGGCGCCCTTGGCATAAACCAAGACGGTCGTATCGACGACGATCACGCCCGGCGCCCGCGCAGGGCATCGAGCTCGGCTCCGAGCTCTTCTGGCTCGGGAACCGGCATATCCGGTGCTTGCAGCAACCGCCGACCGGCAGCGGCGCGCTGTGTGTCGGTGTTCGTCACGCCGCGATCTATCGCCTCTCGAACCACCGTTGCCACCGAGACCCCGCGCTCATTGGCGACCGCGACGATCCGCTGGTGGCGCTCCTCGTCGATCAGTACCTGTAGGCGATGTTCAAGCGACATGCTCATACTGTAGCATGAGCCACATCAGTGCGCGTAACTCGCCAACACCTCCCGCAGCGAGGACTCCAGCGACAGGCGCTCGGCGTTCTCGGTGAACCAGTGGGCGGTGCTCTCGCGCAGCGCCATCCCCGCCTCGTGCACGCGCACGATCGCGGTGGCGATCGCCTCCGGGTCGGCGCTCGCCACGACAAGGCCGTTGACGCCGTCCTGGACCAGCTCGGTGGCGGCGTTGTCCTCGGCGGCAACGACGATACTCGGGGTGGCGTGGGCTGAGGCCTCGACCACGACCATCCCGTAGCCCTCCCGCCGTGAGGGCAGCAGCATGCATAGCGCCCGGCGCATGTCGGCGTCGACGAGCTCGCCGTCGGCGAAGCCCGGGGCGGAGATGATCGACTCGGCGTCGTGCTCGGCGATCGCTTCGCGCAGCCGCTCCCGCTCGGGGCCGTCGCCGTAGAACACGCCCTTCAAGCCCTCGATCCGCCTCGCGGCGCTCGCCACCGCGGCGACGCCGAGGGTGACGCGCTTCTCGGGGATCAGCCGTCCCGCGAACAGGACCAGAGGGTCTGCCGCTCGTGCCGGCGCCGGCTCGGTGGCACCGACGTACAGACCGCGCAGGACGGTGATCGGGCCGCGCACTCCCTCCGCGCGCAGCCGCGTGGCGTGCAGCTCGGAGAAGCAGAACGCCCGCTGCGGGACCGCCGCACAGGCTCGCTGGACCAGCGCGCCGATCCGTCCTTGGGTGCCGCCGAGGTAGTCGTGCCAGTAGTCGCGGCTCCAGACCTCGAACCAGTCCACCACCAGCCGATAGCGCTGCAGCGGCCGAAGCGCCGCCGCCGCCAGCAGCGAGAAGTAGGGGAAGGCGCAGGTGTGGAGGACGTCGTAGCGCCGACCGTGGCGCAGCAGGTGCCACAGCACGCCGAGACCGAACACGAGCGGCGGCAGGATTCGCCGCCGGCCGCTCACGGTATACAGCGCCATCCGCGGGCCCACCGCCACGACCCGAACCCCGTCGATCTCGGGAGGATCGCCGCGATCCCATTGGCGCAGTGTCAGGTAGGTGACCTCGTGCCCGTCGCCGGCCAGGCGCTCGGCGAGATTGCGATACCAGCGCTCGGCGCCGCCGACCGTGAGCGGGAAGAGACAGTCATAGATGACGCAGATGCGCATGGGTTGCGCCGCGCATCTTTACAGGCATGGTGGAGATGCCGGGGTGTTCGATAGGATCGGAGTTCGGAAAAGACGCACAAAGACGCCACTTTCCGTCGGCTCGCGCGTTATAACCGCATGACTCCGTGCCCACCCGGGAAAGCTGGGCGCTGAGCAACTGCTTATGAGCACAGTCGTCCAGACTAAGCCCCCCATCTCGGCGGATGCCGATGATCGCCACGCACCGCTGGTGTCGGTCGTGATCCCCTGCCTGAACGAGGCGGAGAACATCGAGGTGTGCGTCGCCGCCGCGCTTGGCGCCTTGCGGGACGGCGCGATCAGCGGTGAGGTGCTGGTCGTCGATAACGCCTCCGAAGACGACTCGGCCGCGCTGGCCGCCGCGGCGGGGGCACGTGTGGTGTCCGAGCCGCGGCGCGGCTACGGCAGCGCCTATCTGGCCGGTTTCGCGGCGGCGAGCGGCAAGTACATCGTGATGGCCGACGCCGACCTGACGTATGACTTCAACGAGATCCCTCGCTTCGTGGCCGAGCTGAACGATGGTGCGGAGCTCGTGATGGGCGACCGCATGGACAACATCCAGCCCGGGGCGATGCCGTGGCTGCACCGCTACATCGGCAACCCGATCCTCTCGGGCCTGCTGAACCTGTTCTTCCGCACGGGCGTCAAGGACGCCCACTGCGGGATGCGGGCGCTACGCCGCGACGTGCTCCCGCGCCTGGATCTGCGCACGACGGGGATGGAGTTCGCCTCCGAGATGGTGATCCGTGCCTCGAAGGAGCACCTGAAGATCGCCGAGTTCCCGATCGAATACCACCCGCGCGGGGGCGAGTCGAAGCTGTCGAGCTTCCGCGACGGCTGGCGCCACCTGCGCTTCCTGCTGGTCCACAGCCCGACGCACCTGTTCATCCTGCCCGGCGCGATTCTCTCGGGCGTGGGCACGGTGATCCTCGTGTTTGTGGCCACCGGCCTTGACTTCTTCGGGCGCGCCTGGGGACTGCACGCGCTGATCGGCGGTGCGCTGTTGATGATCGTGGGGACGCAGGTGGTGGCGCTCGGGCTGTGCGCGCATGCCTACGGCACCTACTTCATGGGGGAGAAGGATCCCTGGTTTGACCGCATGCGCTCGCGCTTCCGCCTCGAGCACGGCCTGCTGCTCGGTGGCGCCTTCATGCTGATCGGGGTGGCGATGGGGGCGGTGATCGTGGCGACTTGGATCTCGCACGGCTTCGGCTCGCTTGCCGACGAACATCTCGCGGTGGTCGCCGCCTCGCTGGTGATCGTGGGGATTCAGATCTTCTTCTCGTCGTTCCTGCTGTCGATCCTCGGTCTGCGTCGCCGGTGAGCGCAGCCACGCCGAAGCGCGCGCCGGCATCGAGCGGGCGGCTCGCGCCTGCATCGGGCATGCGGGTGGGCCTCGCGCGCTGGCGCCAAGCCCTCGCGAGCCGGCTGGACGGGCCTGGTGGGGTCTGGTGGCCGGCGGCGATCCTCGCTGTGCTGGCCCTGGGCCTGATCGTCTGGCAGCTGGCGATCCCGCGGCCCTATTACGCGGGCACCGACAGTGTGGATGTTTCGAGCGTGGTCGCCAACGCCAACCCCGGGCAGAGGTTCTGCATCCCAGGCCTGTACCTGCCCGCGGGCACCGGTCAGGTTCAGCTCGCGCTGTTCGCCCAGCGTCCGCATCTGGAAGCGGCCGTCAGCGTGACCGCCGCCGGCAGGACCACGGTCTCGCGCGCCGGCGCGGCCACCGGGGGCGGGAACCAGGCGTTCCTCCAAGTGCCGATCCCGCTGCGGCCGAGCGCCCCCGCATCCGTACCGGCAACAGTCTGCATGCGCCCGCTCGACGGGCCGATCGGGATCGGCGGCGCGGCCGGCCTGCCGCTCGGCTCCCTCCCGGCCAGGCTCGATGGCGCGCCGATCGATCAGCGCATCGCGGTCTGGTTTCTGCCGCCGGCCGGCAAGGAGCGCTCGCTGTTTGCCGCGGCCGGCGCGATCTTCTCCAGGGCCGCGCTGTTCCGCCCGGGCTTCGTCGGCGCGTGGACCTACCCGGTGCTGCTGTTCATCGTCCTGCCGCTCGCCTGGCTGCTCGCGCTGCTGCTGCTGGCGCGCAGCGCCGCCGGGCGTCCGCTGCGGTTGCGCCGGCGCGTGTTGCGCCCGGCGGCGCTGATTGCGCTGATCGCGTTCGCCAACGCGGGCTCGTGGGCTCTGATCACGCCGGCCTTCAACGCGCCCGACGAACCGGATCACTTCGCCTACGGCCAATATCTGGCCACGACCGGGCATGCCCCTGCGCGCACGCAGGACGTGCGTGTCCCCTTCTCGAGCGATGAGACGCTCGCGATGAACGCCGTGGATATCTACGGGCAGTCGAGCTCGCCGGTCGGGCGCCCGCCCTGGCTCGCGGTCCAGCAGCGCAGCGCGGAACGCCTGCGCGCCTCGGTGGCCCATCCCAGCGACAACGGAGGTGGCGCGACCCCCGCCGCATCGCCCCACCCTCCGGCCTATTACGCGCTGACGGCGCTCGCCTACGAGCTGGTGCGCTCGCAATCGGTGTTCTCTCAGCTGACCGCGATGCGCCTGGTCTCGGCGCTGCTCGGTGCGCTGGTCGCGGCGTGCGCATTCGGGATCGTCAAGGAGCTGCTGCCCCGCCAGCCGTTCGCCGCGGTCGCCGCCGGTCTGCTCGTCGCGTTTCATCCGATGTTCAGCTTCATGGCGGGTGCGATCAACAACGACAATGGAATCAACGCGGCTGCGGCGCTGTCGTTGTATCTGCTAATCCGCGGGCTCAGACGCGGTCTGAGTTGGCGGCTCGCCCTCGCTCTGGGCGCCACGCTGGCCGTGGCGCCGCTGATGAAGAAGACCGGCTATGAGATCTATCCCCCGGCCGCCGTCGGTGTGCTTGGTCTTTTGTGGCGCAATCACCGCTTGCGAGACACGCGCGCCTGGGTCGCGCTGGCCGCGGCGTTCGCCGCCGTGCAGGTGGGCTGGGCGCTGATCCTGCAGCCGATCGTCTACCCGAGCACCGTGGCGGGCCAGCACGTGGCGCCGCCGGCGGCTGCTGTCACCAGCGCCCTCGGCCTGGCCGAGCACATGCCCGGACGCTTCGCGGTCTATCTGTGGGAGCTGTTCCTGCCGAGGCTGTCGTTCATGGGCGATCTGTTCCCGCCGGGATGGCCGTTCTACCAGGTTTACGTGCAGCGGGGATGGGCGTCGTTTGGCTGGTACACCTTCGACTTCCCGCGCTGGGTCTACTCGGTGATCGTCTTCGCGATGGTGACGATCGGGCTGCTCGCGATTGCCACCGCGGTGCGCAACCGGTCGGTCCTGCGCGGGCGGGGCTTCGAGCTGGCGGTGATCGCGCTGTTCCCGGTCTCCGTCCTGGTGGCGGTGGAGGCGGCCTTCTTCGATCCCAGCGGCGGCCGCACGGTGGTCGCCGAACAGGGCCGCTACATCTTCCCCGCAATCACCGCGCTGGCGGCGATCGCGGTCGGCGGGACGTTCGGCTTGGGGCGTCGCTGGCAGGTACCGCTCGCCACGGTGCTGGTCGTGGCGATGATCGGCCTCAGCTACGCATCTCAGCTGTTGACTTTGGGTAGCTTTTTCACGTAGGCGCAGGCGCCACAGGCCGTTCAGCGGCTCACGCGTGCGCGTGCCATGAGTGGGCGTGCGCGCATGATCACGGCCCATGCTCCGATTGCCGCCGTGGCCGCGAGCGGGCCGAAGGCGGGGATCGTGAAGCGGTAGTCGTACTCGGAGGTGAATATCGGTGCGAGCAGCAGTGTCAGCGTGGCGAAGAAGAACAGGAGCGCGATGCGCCGCTCGTTTGCGGTGGCGAGGAGCGGAGCGGCGAGCGCGAGCAGAAGTAGGAGAGCCATGAACGGTCCCTCGATGCGGGTGTCGCGCTCATAGCTTCTCAGGAAGCTGATGTTTTTGTGGATTTCGCCGTCGCCGGGATAGTATTCGCCGAGCACCCGCTGGATGTTGGCGAGGTTGGCGGTGTCGAAGTAATAGTCGGTGAGGACTTCCGGTGTGTTGCCATAGCCGGCGTTGCCGATGTTGCTGTACGGCGAGCTCGAAAAGGAGGGGTCGACGATCCGTACCATGTCGTGCCCCACCGCTTCGAGGTAGTCGAGCGGTTGTCCCAGGATGGCGGCCTCGGAGAAGGCGAGCAGCTTTGAGTTCTCTCCCGGCTGAGGGCCTGTCTCGTCGGGCTCGCCGAAGACCTGCACGGCCGGTGAGAGCCCCGTGAACTCCCAGAAGTCGTGGCCCTGTCGCTGGGAGCGTGGTATGTGGATGCACAACGCCCTCGTTCCCGCGGGCGGATGGAACTTCGAACATTCGGCAAACGGCGCGACGTGGGCGTACAGGTCGAAGTAGCTGGCGCCCGCAAACCCTCCATAGCCGACATCTTTCTTGTGTTCGTGCAGGTATGTCCCGATCGGCAGGGCCGCTCCGACGAGCACCAGGGCGCCACGCAGCAGGCGCATGCGCCACGTGCCGGTGAGCGCGAGCAGGATCACCGCGACGAGCACCGGCAAGAGGATGAGCCCGATGGTGCGGACATCGTTCGCCGCTCCAAGCGCTAAGCCGGCGACGATCGCCCAACCCCAATGTCCCTTCCATGTGCGCACGATCGCGTAGAGCGAGAGGTCCACCAAGAAGATGAACAACGCCTCTGAGAGCGCTGCGTGCTCGACCAACAACTCGGAGCCACCGAGGATCACGACCGCCGCCGGCACCAACCCCAGCCCCGCGGGCAGCCCGGCTCTGCGAACGGCGCCGAACAGCAAGAGTCCGCTGGCCAACCCCATCAGGTGCTGGACGAGGATCGCGAACGACAGGTGCGGTCGGATTTCGTGCATCAGTCGCAGAAACTCGGAATAGCCTCCGATGTGCAGCGGATCGTTGAAGATCCCGGCACGCGCGTCCTGCACGTAGATCGTGGTGTCCGGGAACCCGACCAGCGCGGGACGCCATTGCTCGATGAAATACAGGCGCAGCGCCAAGCCCAAAAGGACGATCAGCCCGAGCGCGATCATCTCTGGTCTGCGCGCCGCGGCGCGTATGCGTTGTGGCCAGGCTCGCACGGTCCTCTCGGCCCCCGTGATGTACCCCATCGTCCGCGCGGAAAGCGTTGTCAAGGGTACGCTCCTTCGCGCTCTCTCAATGCGTGGCGCAGCCCCGCTTCGACCTCGTCGGTGGCGTGGTCCCAGGTGTGGGAGGCGACGAACTCGACGCCCTCGCGCGAGCGCTGCTCGCGGTGTGCGGGGTCGTCGAGCAGCCGCTCGAGCGCGTCGGCGATCGCGCGGGGGTCGAGCGGCGCCAACTCGAGCGGTCCGTCGGAGCCGAAGATCGACTCCGCGCTGACGCCCGCGAGCTCGACGCAGGGCAGCCCGCAGGCGAGCATCTCCTTGGGCATCAGCGAGAAGTTGGTCAGCGACAGGCACAGGCCGACGGTCGCTTCGGAGTAGAGCGTGGCCAGCTGCGGCGGGGTGAGCACGCCGAGGTGCTCGTAGGGGAACGGGCTCTCGAGCTTGCCCTCGTCCCCAAACAGCACGATCCGCAGATCGGGCCGGCGGCGGTGCAGCTCGGAGAGCGCCATCAGCCCGACCGGCACGGCGCGGCGGGGTGTGACGTGGCGGGCGTAGTAGATGACCGTGTCCTTGTGTCGGGGCACGGGGCGGGGCTGGTAGAGGTTGTGGTCGACGCCGAGCTGGAAGGCGTCGGCGCTCGTGGCGTAGCGCTCGATCAGCAGGTCGCGCAGCCAGGGGCTGGCGGCGATGCAGTGCAGCTCGTGGCGGTAGGTGTCCTCGGCCATTTCCCGCTCGGTGGAGGCGGCGTAGAAATCGGGCTCGTGGTCGTTGACGATGTAGGCGCGCGCGCGGCACTGGTCGAGCATCAGCGTGGGATGGACGGTCTGCCAGCCGGTGGCGATCGCCACGTCGGCGCCCTGCCACTGCTCGAAGCCCTTGTAAACAGGCCCCTCGATCGGCGCGAAGAACTCGCGGATGTCGGCGCGGATGACCGCCGGCCACTCGGCGTTGTGCTGGCCGGTGAAGTCGTACAGCCAGACGCTGCAGAGGTGTCCGCGTTGCTCCAGGCGGGAGAAGATCTGCAGCAGCGTGTTGTGGCCGCCGCTGCCGCGCCGGAAGGAGGGGATCACGAGCGCCAGCCGCAGGCGCTCGCGCTCGGCCATCCCGGGCACGGGGTCGAGCAACGGTGCGGCGCCCTCGTGCCAGAAGCGCCCGACGTCCTCGTAGTCGTCATGATCGCGCTTGGGCGGCATGTGGGTGGTCGGTGGAACTGGGGCGACGCCCGGCGCGGCGTCGGGCGCGAGGCCAGATGCGGAGTCCGAGCCGCCGAGCGCGTGACCCTGCGCCGAGTCCCCAGCCGTGGAACCCTCACCCGCGGCGCCACCGTCGCGGCCCTCCAGCGAGAGGCGCCCGCGGACAGGCGCGGGCAGGCGCTCGGCGCGCGAGCCGAGCGCCGAGAACAAGCGCCGCCCGCCGTGGTGCACGGCTGAGCGCGCCGCAAGGCGCGCCTGCGCGGCGCCGCCGAGGCCCTGCGCGGCGCCCCAGCGGCGGTCGCCGGCCACCTCCGCGCGCACCTGGCGAGCGGTGGCGAGCACACCGAAGGGCTCGACGTGGCCTGTGCTCTCATGCAGGCCGCGGTACTCGTCGAAATAGCGGCGCATGAACTCCAGCGCGCCGTAGTCGTGCGCGTGCAAGACGGCTGCGCCTGGCTGGTAGATCTTGATCCAGCCGGCCTCCAGCAGATCGACCCCGAAGGCCTGGTCCTCGGAGTAGGCGATCTCGCGAAAGCGGATCTCCTCCCAGCAGGCGCGCGCGTAGCAGGCGTTGACGTTCGACAGGAATGTCGGGTCGCCCTGTCGCTGCAAGACCGCAACATCAACAGGAGCACCCGATGCGCCATTTTCGTGCGCGCCGCTTGCCCCTTTGGCGTGGCCCCTTTCCCGATCGCCCTCGACCGGACGGGCCTCGAATCCGGCGAAGAACTCGGTCAGCTCGCGGGCGATCATCGGGCTCGTGTCCGCTCGCGGCAGGTGCGGCCCGTAGGCCGCGCCGACGCGCTCGGGCAGTGCGAACGCCGCGCGATAGGCCGCCGCCCAGCCGGGCAACGGGGTGGCGTCCTGGGTGAGAAAGCAGATCAGCTCGCCGCTCGTGCGTTCGGCGCCGAGGTTGCGGGTGCGCCCGTGGCCGAACTCGCTCGGCTCGATCTCAAGCAGCTCGACCCCGGCGGCGCGGACGATCTCGCGCGAGCGGTCGCGCGAGCCGGAGTCGATCACGAGCGTCTGATTGACCCCCTCGCGCGCGAGCGCCGCGAGCAGCTCCTCCAGGTAGCGCTCGCCGTCCTTGACGGGGATCACGACCGAGATGCTGGGCACTGCGGGCGTCTCGCTCACGGGAGCAGCCGGCGCTTGGCCCGTCGCAGCGCGCGGCTCACCGCTCGGCCCGCGCGCAGGGCAGCACGAAACTCCGCGGCGCCGGGGCGGCGCATGAGGGCGTTCAGGTCGAGGTGCCAGCGGTCGAGCCAGTAGACGCGCTCCTGGGTCCGGGCGACCACGGCGTTGGTCCGAGCCTGCGTCTCCACGAGCTCGGCCTCCAACGAGGCTACGCGGGCGCGCAAGCACTCGTTCTCGGCCTGTGTCTCGGCGAGTGATGATCCGTTGTTCACGTCGGTGGTGTCCATCTCACAGATTCTCCGCGATCTTCGCGGCCGCGCGGTGGAACACCGTGAAGCCGACGACGAAGATCGCAACCACGATCGCGAGTGCCCCCAGTAGGCTGCTCCAGCTGCCCAGCACCGCGCCCGCACTGGGGCTGGCGTTGGTGATCATCGCGTGGCGGAACTGCTGCAGGATCACGGCGAGCGGGTTGAGCATGTAGACGTGCAGCTGCCAGGGTTCGAGCTTTTGAATGACGGTCTCGATCGAGATGATCACGGGCGAGGCGTAGAACAGGATCTGGGAGATGACTTCCCAGATCGGCTGGATGTCGCGGAAATGCACGAACATCGCCGAAAGCAGCATCGCCAGGCCGAGCGAGAAGACCACGAGCATTGCGATGATCAGCGGCAGCTCCAGCCAGCTGAGCATCGGCCGGACGCCGGCGGCGATCGCGAACACAAACACCACGATCAGGTTCATCCCCAGGTTGAACAGGGCCAGCAGCACGACCGATGTGGGGATCACCAGGCGCGGGAAGTGGATCTTGCGCACGAGGTTCTCGCGGTCGACGACGCTGCGCACACCGCCGGCGGTCGCTTCGGCAAAGAACGTGAACAGTACGATCGAGCCGAGCAGCTGGGCGCCGTAGAACTTTTCGCCCGGTGTTTTTCCGTTGTTGACATGGGCGACCTTCGTGAAGAACACCCACAGCACGCCGAACAGCAGCAGCGGGCGCATCAGCGTCCACACGTAGCCCAGCACCGAGCCGAAGAAGCGCAGCTTGAATTCAGTCCGGGCGAGCGTGAACGTCAGCGCCCAGAAGCGGCGGAAGTCGCCGCTCAGCGCGGACGGGCCGTGCACGCGATGGCTCGTCGGACCGCGACCTGGCAGCGGAAGGCCGATCTCCTGGCTGGCGCTCATCGCCGCTCGATCACGATGTCGATCGGAAGCTCGAGGATGCCGCCGCTCGAGGTGCCGTGGACGACGATCGAGGCCATGTCCTCGACCAGCGCGAGCGCGTTCTCGCCAGTCCCCTCGCGCGCAAGCGACGGTGTGATCGTGTAGCGGCTCGGGGTCAGCCAGCTCGGCAGCTCGAACTTCGCGATCACGGTCTCGCCGGCCTTGTAGGAGCCGGTTTCATGACCGTGCTGATCGCTGCGGGCGACGATGATCGTGTGGCCCAACTCGGTGCGCAGGGTCGCGGCGAACACCGGGTCGAGCACGTCCTCGGCAAAGCGGACCTCGAAGCACATCGTCAACTTCTCCTCCTGGCTGATGCTCGTCACGCGGCTGCCGTCTGCGCCCTGGAACCAGGCCTCGGTGATCGCGGTGCCGCTCGAGGCGTCCTGCTCGACCGGCGCCTCGTGCGGCAGATGACCGAAGTTGAGCTTGTGGTAGGCGCGCCCGATCGCCCGCGGGTCCCCGAGCTGCACCATGTCGCCCCGCTCCATCAGCATCGCGCGATCACAGAAGCGCTCGACCGAGTGCATGTCGTGCGAGACGAACACGATCGTCTTGCCCTCGCGCTTTAGCCGGAAGAACTCCTCGAAGCACTTCTGCTGGAAAGCCGCGTCGCCGACCGCGAGCACCTCGTCGATCAGCAGGATCTCCGCCTCCACCTGGATCGAGGTCGCGAACGCGAGCCGCACGAGCATCCCTGAGGAGTAGTTCTTGAGCTTCAGGTCGATGAACTCCTCGAGCTCGGCGAATACGATCACCGCGTCGAACCGCGTCTTCGCCTCGCGGCGGCTGAGACCGAGCATGATCGCGTTGATGATCACGTTGTCGCGCGCGGTCAGATCCATGTTGAACCCCACGCCCAGCTCGATGAACGGGGACAGCCGACCGGCGATCGAGATCCGGCCGGTGTCGACGCCGTAGATGCCCGCGAGGCACTTCAGCAGCGTGCTCTTGCCGCTGCCGTTGCGCCCTACGATCCCAAAGAATTCCCCCTGGGCGATCTCCAGGGAGATGTCCTTGACGGCGTGCAGCTCGTCGTACTCGGTCGAGCGAAATGGGTGCAGCGCCCGCTCCTTCAGCGTCGAGTACTGCTGGTGGGGCAGCCGGAAGGTCTTGCTGACGTTCTCGACTGAGATCGCCGCAGGGCCCGAGGGCACGGTGGCGTCTGCCATGGCTGCCGGTCGTGTGGTGGTGGTCGACAAGGGTCAGAGAACGCTAGCAATCGGGACAGGACAAGCGATGACCCCTTCGCGTTCGTCCGTGCGTTACCTGCCTGCGGGGATAGCGGGTCTACATCGACCTTCCCCTAGAACAAGCGGGTCAACGCGCAGTTGCGCGCTTCCCCGGCCAGCGTAAGCGCCTTGTCGAGGTGGTTGGCTCGTTCAGACGATCGATCGCATCCAGATCGAGATCGAACCCGTCGCTGTCCATCAAGGCGAACAACGCCTTGGCAGCCCACAGTTCGCGGGGCATCTGCGCGAGAGGTGTGGAAGCGCCACTTCGCCTCTTCGGCGTATGCGAGTGTCATCGAGGCCATCCTGCCTCCCGTCGCTATTTCGTCAATATACCGACAGATTATAGGTAGGCCGCGAAACCCTCATAACGGGGCCCAGATCCGATCGATTGGGATCGCATGGAGGCGGTCGTCGACGCTGTATGCGCGGGTGCCGGTATACAGCGCGATGCCGATCAGGAAGCGTTCCCCGAGCGCGTCGCGCAGCTTGCGCAGGTGGCGCACGTCGCGGCCCGCGACCTGACCCGCGGCCTTCACCTCGAACGCGAGGATGCCTCCGTCGTCGCGTTCGAGGACCAGGTCGATCTCGGTGCCATCCGATGTGCGCCAGTGCCCGTAAGCCGCGATCTCCTGTTGCCACGAGGCTTGTCGCACGAGCTCGCCCACCACGAACGTCTCCAACAGGTGACCGAACTGAGACATCGAGGAGGCATCGCGTCGTGCGAGCTTCTCCGGAGTGAGTCCCAGCAGACGTGCGGCTATCCCGGCGTCCACCACGTGCACCTTGGGTGCCCTGGTCGCTCGCGCCCTCATGGTCGTTCCCCATGCCGGCAGGCGCATGATCAGGAACACTGCCTCCAGCAACTTGACGTAGTCCGCCGCGGTTGTGCGCTCCAATCCTGCCTCGCCGGCGGCCCTCGTGATGTTCAGGACCCCCGCGGTCTGTGCCGCCAGGCGGCGAAGCAATGCGGGCAGCTGCTCGCGCTGGCGCAGCCTGGACAGCTCTCTCACGTCTCGCTCCAACACGAGCTCGACGTAGTCGTCGAACCAGCGGTTGCGGGCCGTGCGGCTGCGTCTGGCCAGAGGAATTGGCATACCGCCCGCGGTGATACGCGCTATGTATTCCTCCCTGCTCGTCGTGGAGACGGTTCCGCGAGGAGCGGCGCCCGCCGGGTCGTCGAGCAGTGCTGCCAGCAGGTTCTCTCTGACACCGCCGATCTCGCCTTGGGTGAGGGGCCACACCGTCAGCAGGTGCAGGCGGCCTGTGAGCGATTGGGCGGCGATGGGCAGCGCGTCGTAGCGGGTGGATCCGGCAATCACATAGCGGCCGGGTCGTAGCTCGCGGTTCAGTTCGGCCTTGATGGCGTCCAACATTGCCGGTACGTGCTGGTACTCGTCGATGCACACCGGCGATGGGCCATCGACGAATGCGCCCGGGTCGGCCAGCGCCGCCGTACGTGTGGCTGGCTCGTCAAGATCCACCACCTCAACCCCGCGTGCTCGCGCCAACTCGCCCAGCAGGGTTGACTTGCCGACCGTCCGCGGGCCCTGCAATGCGATGACCGGCTCATCCTGCAGACGCTCGCTCGCCACCTCCAGGAGCCGGCGTGTGATGACCCCCGAGATACCTGAGATGTTCCCGTCCATGACCTAACCGTAGCATCGAATCCCCGATCTCGAGGGCCTTGAATCCCCGATCCCGAGGGGTCTGAGTCCACTATTCCGAGGGGTATGAGTCCTCGATCTCGAGCTGGCATACCTCCAGCTGGAGGAGGCGGCTCACACCCGCTGGAGCACGTAGATGTCCTGGTTCTCCTGGTTGCGGCCGGGGGCGAACTCGAGCACGCGCCAGCGCGGGCAGAGGTGGGTCAACATCCACAATCAGCGCTGCAAGACGTCGCGTGCGAACTCGACCAGTTTGCCGGCACGACGGATCGCGCTGGTTCGGTCTTGGCCGGAGATGTTGAGGAAGCTGTAGTGGGCCTTGTCCTTGAGTCCGACGAGTCGCTCGAAGTTCTTCGCGGCGGTCTCGCCGCCTGGCGCGATCTGGCGCAGGAAGATGGCCGCGTCCAGATGATCCTCTCCCCGGGAGCTCTCGCCCAACGTCTTGCAGCAGGCGGCGTCCGCGGCGGCAATGCCGGCGAGCACGGCGAGTCCGGTTGCGACGTTGTGGGATTCCAGTGAGTCCTCGGTGGCGACGAGCTCTGCCACCTCCAGGTACTTCTCTGCGTCTGCGAGTCGCTTGCGTGCGTCGGCCGCGTCGCATGGGCGCGAGCGAGGGTCTTTTGTACCGCCACGGCTCATCGTGTGCTCCCGGGGAGCTCGCGAAGCGGTGTACCGGCGAGATCGATGCCGTCGCGGCGGAGGTCCGCAAGGACGGGTGGGCTCTCGTCGTGCATCTGTCGTAGGTCCTGTTGGGGGAAGTCGATGATGCTGGCATGGTTCCCGGTCCATGCGAGGATTGAGTCGCCGAGGTCGTGCAGCTGCTCACCCCATGTCGCGTCTTCGTCGCTTACGCCGGTGGGCCGGACGAGGAAGATGTCGATGTCGCTGTCGATGTCTCCATCCTGGCGGGCGGCAGACCCGAACATGGATGCGTGCACCGGCGGAATGCTCCAGCTCGAGAAGGCGTGACGCAAACGATCGAGAAGCTCGGTGCGGATCAGGGCCATCGTCTCGACAGTGGGGGCGGCGACGTGCCGGCGGTTGAGCGTGTAAAGCGAGGCGGGCGGGACGTCCTGGCGCAGGACGAGTCCTTGGCCCACCAGTCGATTAAGCGCCTTGGCGACCGCCGCCACCGACCCGCGCCGCGCGAGTCGAGCGATCCGGCGGCCTGTGAGTGGCTGTGTGGTTTTCGCAAGGACGACCAGCACGTCCCCCTCCACGGTGGGGGCTACGGCACTGTAAGTGCGGGACACGTTCATGATGTCCATGATACCAGACGTATGTCTTGTCTACATTATGTTTGTCTTGAATACAAGACATCAATCAACCATGGCCTTGATGGGCTTGAATCCCCGACCTCGAGGGGTCTGAGTCCTCGACTCGAGCAGGCATACCTCCGGGCTGGAGAGGATGCTCAGACTCGTGTTGGGCGATCTCGACGATCAGGCGCGAGAGCACAAGGTCTTGCTCGATCTGGACCTGTTGGGGCCAGGGCGCCCGCGATGACCACTCGTTCAAGTAGGCCTGCGCGATCACAGGTCGGGCTCCACCGCGATGTTCATGCGTATACCCAGTCGGGGTTGACGACGCCCCAGCGACCTCTCGCCGGGCCGGAGTTGCGCCCGTCAGGTCCGTAGTCCAGTTGGTGGCGGGGGCGGCTTGTCGATGTGGAGTGGGGGAGGCAGCGCCTTGGCGCCGTGCACGCCGTGCTGGTCTCGGAAGAGGCACAGAATCCTGCCATCTGGACGGGCGGCGCTGGGCGCGAGCAATCCCGTCCAGCCGTCCTTCGCCAGCTGCTCGCCGACTCGCTGATAGTCGTGCCAGCGGCGGCGATTAGGGGCGGGTGGGCTGAGCCCGACTGCCGCGAGCTGCTCGTGCGTGGAGAGGTCGGCGACCTCGACATCGACTTGCCACCTCCACAACTCGCGGGGCATCTGCGCGAGAGGTGGAATCATGCGCTCGGCGAGGTGGCGGTACCACTCCGCCCACGCCGTCTCCTCGGTGTCAGCGAGGTAGAGCGCATCGACGATGTCGCCGCGTTGCCAGCGGTTGTCCGGCGGCGGCTCGCGCTCGGGTAGCGGTGGCGATCCTGGGTAGGTGTGCTTGACCCAGCGTCCGCGTACGGCGATCGCTGCGACGCCGAGCGCCACTTCAGCTTGCGCCCGGGTCCTCGATGCCGGAGATGAGCCGGGCGACGGCGCGGTAGTCGCCTCGAGCGATCCGGTCGATCGGCTTGTCGTCGTCGAGTGCGGGCACGGGCTTACTGAGCCAGACGGGGATGTAGGTCGGACGAATCACTCGTGCGAGGCGTTCGACGAGCGATGAGAGCTCGGCCAATCGCTCCGCGCGCACTCCACTTGGGGCGCTGCGGCGCGCGAGCCATTCGCGCACCGTGCTCGGGGCTGCTCCGGTGGCACGGGCTATCTCGCGGTCGGAGAGATGGCCGGTGTCATGGATGTGGATCGCCTCTTCGGCGTATGCGAGCCTCATCCGAGGGACTCTATCGTCTCGTCGCTATTTCGTCAATATACCGACAGACTATAGGTTAGATATCTGCGGCCTCTCGTTGGGGAGAGGCTGGCGTCACACCCGCTGCAGCACGTAGACGTCCTGGTTCTCCTGGTTGCGGCCGGGGGCGAACTCGAGCACGCGCCAGCGCGGGCAGAGGTGGGTGAGCATCCACTCGGGGGAGAGGAACGCGGTGCCCCAGTCGGGGTTGACGACGCCCCAGTCGCCCTCCTCGCCGAACTCGGGTGCGTACCACCAACCTTGGCGATAGAGCGCGCCGAGTATCTCATCCGATTGCTGGGGCGTACGCAGGCAGAGCTGCGCATAGAGCCCGACGGAGGTAAGGCCGTGCGTCGTGCAGACGAGGTGACCCCCGGGACGGATCAGGCGGTGCATCTCTTCGAACCAACTCAGCCCCAGGCCGGGAGCGAAATGCGACCAGATCGAGATCGCATAGGCCATGTCGAGCGAGCCGTCGGTCAGTGGGAGGGGCGGAGCATCGCCGTTTACGGAGAACTCGATCGCGGGGAGGTTCTCGCTTGCCCACGCGATCGCGGGCGCGTTGGGATCACAGCCGTGCCAGCGAGTCTCTGGATAGGTGGCCTGAAGAACCCGAACGACGCGACCCGAGGAGCAGCCGAAGTCCAGGGCGGAGCTGACGTTGGCCATGTCGACACCGACACCGGCGAGCGCGTTGACCACGAAGTCGGCCTCGTATAGGCCACCGGCCGCGGCGCTGGGCCCGCGGGCCATCAGATGTACCTCCTCTGGGGGCTGGGCGGCGAGCAGGCCGGTCTTCTCGGTGGCAGCTGAGTGCCCGAGCCAGATGCCGTAGCCGAGGATCATGTGCCTGCGCGTGCCCGGGTCCGGAACCGCCGCATAGCTGGCGGCCAGCTCGGGGTCCGAGTTGATCATCTCCTCGATCTCCGCCACATCACGCTCTTCCAAGCGTCCGTACAGGCGCTGGGTGCTGAGGAACTCCTCGACCGCCAGCCAGGGGACGCCGATCGCTCTTGCAAAGCGTCCGGCTGCGCCAGGCTCGGGCTGGGGCGCCGGCTCGGGCACGGGTGGCGGCTCGGGTTCAGGCTCGGGTGGCGGTGGCGGGGGGCTGACAGCGGCGAGCATGCGCTTGGCCCCGCGCTCGATCAATCGCGCCAAGCGCGGGTGCTCGTCCGGGGGCGTCACAGTCGGGAACCTAGCATGCGACTTTCATGGTGTTGGCCTGCGTACCGGCTCGTTGAGCGCGCCTGCACTCCGAGAGGTATCCATAGAATGACCACCGTGGATGCGTGCACAATCGTGAGGCGTCGTGAGCTCGCGAGGGTGCGGGTGCTCGCCGCGACCCTGCACGAGCAGCAGCCCGATGCGACGCTCAGCGTGCTTATGCTGGATGCCGAGCCGAAAAGTGTCGACGAGATTGAGCATGCCAAGCTGCTCGGCTTTGACGAAGTGGTGGGCGAGCGGGGTGGCCTGATCGCCGCGGCTAACCCACCAGGCGCGCTGGCGTTAGCGATTCTTCCTTACCTGGCACAGCACCTGCTGGACGGTGGCGTCGATTCGTTTGTCTATCTCGGCGCTGGGCAACGCGTGCTGGGCGAGCTTGAGGAGTTGACAGACCTCGTGAGCCGTCATCAGATCGTGCTCGTGGCGCGCTCTGTCGCCGAACCTGCGGGTGCAGCCGGCGACGGCCTGGCGTTTGCCGGCGATCGCTCACACGGCGCAGTCAGCCGAGAGCTGCTGGCCCTGCGCGATGGACCGGCGACCAGGGCTCTCCTGGCAGCCTGGCCTGGCTACTTTGCCTCGGGCGATGACGATGGCGCCGCGGCCGCGAGCGCGTGGCTCGACGGCGTGCCGGCGATCGCTGAGGACGTGGCGGTCCTGCGCAGCCCCGGCTATGGCTTGGATCCGCTGACGCTTGCTCGGCGTCTCCCGGCCGGTGATCCTGGTGTGCTGCGAGTCGGCGCGCAGCCGGCGCGTGTCCTGGATCTCGGTGAGCTGGATCCGACGGACCCGGCCACCTGCTTCGCAGGATCTGACCGGGTTCGCCTGAGCTCGGCGCCGGCGCTGGTCGACCTGGTTGAGAGACACGCGCGGGAGCTGCTCTCCGCTGGCTATGAGCATGATTCGAGCTACCCACCTGCTTTTGCTCGCCTCGAGAACGGCACACGCCTGACGCCCACCCTCAGAACGCTGCTGATCGAGGCTATCGGGGAGGGCGCGGTGACCCACTCCCCGTTCACGGAGGCGGGCCGCAAGGAGCTATACGAGTACTGCTGTCTTCCTGCCGATCGTGGCCGCTCCTCGGGGCTTACACGCCTGCACATGGCGATCTGGGAGGCCAGGGAGGACCTGAAGTCCGGCTACCCGCACATCGACGGCCCGGACGGCCCGGGCTACGCGGGCTGGCTGTGTCGCTATGGCGGTGAGGAGGAGGGTCTCGCGCCGGCATGGCTTCCGCCCGCTCCCGAGCTTCTCTTCCGTGACGCCGACCCGCACGTCCACGAGCAGGAGCGGCGCTGGGGCGTCAATGTCGCCGGCTTTTTCACTTCCGAACTGGGGGTTGGCGAGGCCGCGCGGCTGCTGATCGCCGGCTTGGACGCGGCCGAGATCCCGGCGCTGCCGATCCAGGGCCACCTCGCTCCCCCCAGCCGCCAGGAGGCGCAGTTCGCCCACGCGCGGCCCGACGAGGCGGCCTATCCGATCAACATCATCTGCATCAACGGGGATGGGGTGCCGCTGTTCGCGCGCGAGGCGGGACGCTCCTTCTTCGCCGACCGCTACACGATCGCGCTGTGGTGGTGGGAGGCCGGCGACCCCCCGGCGGAGTGGGCGGCGGCGTATGAGTTCGTCGACGAGGTCTGGGTTGCGACCCAGCACATCTACGACGCGATCGCGCCGACCTCGCCGGTCCCGGTCGTGCGGATGACGCTGCCGGTGCTGATGCCCGAGTTCGCGCAGCGCACGCGCCGCGAGCTCGGCTTCCCGCAGGAGGGCTTCGTGTTCCTCTACCTGCACGACTACCACTCCGTCGCCGCGCGCAAGAACCCGACAGGGCTGATCGAGGCGTTCCGGCGAGCGTTCCCGCCGGGCAGCGGCGCCAAGCTCGTGCTCAAGTCGATCAACGCCGACACCAGTCCCGAGGAGCACGACCGGATCGTGCTGGCGGCGGGGGGGCACCCGGACATCACGCTGATCGACGGCTACGTCGCGGGCGCGGAGAAGAACGCGATGATCGCGCACTGCGACTGCTACGTCTCGCTGCACCGCTCGGAGGGCTTCGGGCTGACGGTCGCGGAGGCGATGCTGCTCGCAAAGCCCGTGATCGCGACCCGCTACGGCGGCACGCAGGAGTTCCTGAACGACGAGAACGCCTACCTGGTCGACTGGGAGCCGACGAGGATCGGCGAGGGCGCCTTCCCCTATCCGCCGGACGGCGTCTGGGCCGAGCCCGACCTGGATCAGGCCGCCGAGCTGATGCGCCGGGTGCTCGCCGAGCCCGACCAGGCGCGCGCGCGTGGAGCAATCGCCCGAGAGCAGATGCTCGAGCGCCATTCCCTCCAGGTCGCGGGCGCCGCGATGAGGCGGCGGCTGGAGCTGATCCACGAGCGCATGTACGAGCAGGGCGCGCGCGCGCTGAACCTCGCCCACCTGTCGAGCACGCTCGACGGCGAGCTGGTGTCCGACAGGATCGCCGCCGCCCCGAAGATCTCGTGGGGCAGAAGCCGCCTGCTGGCGTACTTGAAATGGCGCCTGCAACGCCCGATCGCCGACTGGGCCGAGGCTTACGCCGCGCAGCAGCGCTCGATCGACAGCGAGATGCACTCAGAGATCGAGCGGCTCGACGCGCGGCTGCGGGAGGTCGCGCAGACGCTCCAGGAGCAGCAGGAGGCCCACCACGCCGAGACGCTGGCGGTGCTGCGGGGGCTGGAGGCCCGACCGGCGCAGCAGCGGGGGGACGATTAGGAGCTGCTGGTTCCCACGGGCTCGGACTGTGGCTGTGGGGCGTCGGGCGCCCGGAGCCATGGCTCTAGCGGGAGCGTGCGCACGGGGCTGCGGCGCAGCGGCAACCGCGCCTTGAAGCGATGCAGGGTGTGGTGCAGGACGTGGCGACGCAGGTAGGGGGCGACTCGAGCTACCGCCTCGTCATGGGAGATCGCTCGCCCATGGACGCGCTGGCGCAACGCATCGCACTCGATCAGGCACCGGTCGTTCCAGATCGCGGTCTTCTGCTCTTCATGGACGCGAAAGGCGCCGAGAAAGCGGGGCAGGCGCACCATACGAGCACCCTGCTCGCGCAGGCGCAGCAGTAGATCCCAGTCGATCGCAAAGCTCAGCTCGGGATCGATCTGCCCGCCGGCCTCCTCCCAGATCTGTCGCCGCCAGAACAGGGTCTCCTGGGGGACGAAGTCGAGCATTGCCAGCTCCTCGTCGTCGTGGGGAGGCAGCACCCAACTGCCGATCTGACGGTCGTGGGCGTCGATCATCACGCGCTGGCCATACACGACGTCCACCTCGGGGTGGCTTGCGAAGTATTTGGCCACGTAGGCCAACGCGCCGGGCAGCAGCAGATCGTCGGAGTTCAGGTAGGCCATGATCTCGCCCGAGGTCTGAGCGAAACCGCGATTGATCGCATCACCCTGGCCTTGGTCGGGCTCAGAGACCCACCGGGACAATGACCCCTCGTAGCGGCGCAGGACCTCGACCGTCTCGTCTGTCGATCCGCCGTCCTGGACCACGTACTCCAGGGCGGGATAGTTCTGGGCGACCACGCTGTAGAGGGTGCGCTCCAGAAAGTGGCCCTGTGCATAGGACGGCGTGACGATCGAGATCTTCGGCGTGGGATGGGGCGCGTCGGTGGTGAAGTAGTGGGTCGGAACAAGCAGCGGAACTGGGGGGTGGTGGTGAAGGAGGCCCAACCGGGGCCTTGTCAACTCGCGAATGCGGCGCAAGGGGTTGTGGAGAGGATTGCTGCGCTCACGACGTTCGACTACCTTGAGATCGTCGGCCAGGAAGTGCTCGATGTCGAGCATGCGCGCCTCGACCGCGAGCATCTGCGCGGCGATCGGATCGACGGGGATACCGTGCTCGTCCAGCTCGGCGCTGAGCTCCTTGCGGGCGCCCTCCAAGCGCTCCCGATAGTCACCCAGGATGTCGATGATGTGGCTCTGTTCGTGGTCCTTCACGGCCCAGACTGTAGTTGCTTTGCGGGACGACAGCATCCCATTTCGAGGGCCAGCCAGCGTCGGCTCAGCGCGGATGGATCGGATATCATCACCTCGGTGCAGTCCGCCAGCAAAGATCCAGGAGTCGATGCGCCGAGCCTAAGCCTCGTGGGTAGTCGTGTACTGGTCACGGGAGGGGCCGGCTTCCTCGGAGCTCCGGTCTGCCGGATGCTGCAAGAGCGCGGCGCCGCCGAGGTGATCGTCCCGCGCAAGGCCGAGTACGACCTCACCGACGAGACGGCCGTCGCGCGGCTGTTCGAGCAGGCACGGCCGGATGTGGTGCTCCACCTGGCCGCCGAGGTCGGGGGTATCGGCGCCAACCGCGACAACCCGGGCCGCTTCTTCTACGCGAACATGGCGATGGGCCTGCACATGGTCGAGCGGGCCCGGCTGTCGGGCGTCCAGAAGTTCGTGCAGGTCGGCACCGTGTGCTCTTACCCGAAGTTCACCCCGGTGCCGTTCTCGGAGGCGAGCCTGTGGGACGGCTATCCGGAGGAGACCAACGCGCCGTATGGCGTGGCCAAGAAGGCGTTGCTCGTGATGCTGGGCGCCTACCGCGATCAGTACGGCTTCCCCGGCATCTTCCTGATGCCCACCAACCTCTACGGACCGCGTGACAACTTCGATCCCCAGTCCAGCCACGTGATCCCAGCCTTGATTCGTAAGTGCGAGGAGGCACGAGTCGCAAACGAGGACAGCATCACCTGCTGGGGTACCGGCAGCGCCTCGCGCGAGTTCCTGTATGTAAATGACTGTGCCGAGGCGATCGTCGACGCGACCGAGCGCTACGAAAGTCCCGAGCCGGTGAACATTGGTGTCGGTAAAGAGATCACGATCCGCGACCTGGTTGGGCTGATCGCAAAGGCCACGAACTTCACCGGGGAGATCCACTGGGACACGACCAAGCCCGACGGGCAGCCTCGCCGTGTTCTGGACACCACGAGAGCTGAGCAGGAGTTCGGCTTCCAGGCCCGCACGTCGTTCGAGGATGGGATGCGCGCCACGGTCGCCTGGTTTCGCGAGCATCTGGAGGTTGGCGACAGAATCACAGCCGGCTAGTTCATCGCAACTGGTGGTATCGGCGCCGCTCGATCAGGGTGGCTGCAAAGGTGCTCGCCAACGCGACGACCACAACGGTGCCGACGTCAACCCGCTGTATGCGGGTTCCCCAGATTTCGTCCGGAAAGCCGAGCAGCACCGCAAGAGCCACCGCCCAGATTCCCGCTGTTGCCGTCCTCGCCAATCGTCCGGTGAGCAGTCCGCAGAATGGCACGGCGACGAGCAGGACTATGAGAACGACGTGGCTGAGGATCGCATCGGTGGCCGCGATGACCAAGCTCAGGCAGAGCGCGAACCACCACACCTGACCGACCGACCGTCCCGGCAAGAGCGACCGATCGTGTGCAGGGATCGCCGATCCGCGAGCGGCTGGCCGCGGGCGCTGGATTGAGTGCTTGGCCGCTCGCAGCGGCGCGGAAAGCCTCCAACTGGCCGAGGCGTGGACTGCATCGAGCCAGCGTCCCAGTCTGTCCAGGTCGGCATCGCGGCGATCGATCTCATCCTCGAGACCCCGAACCGTTTGCTCGTGCATCCGCAGGTGACTGCGGGTCTTCTCCAGCTCGGCGTGCAACTGCTCCTGATCCTTCAACTGGCTGTTCAGCGCCTCGATGATCATGGCTTGCTCTGCTATATGGGCCGCGGAATTGCCGACGAGGTCCCCCAACTTCACCAGCTGATGCGCGAAGGCGCCATCCCCGAGTCGCCGGTGCTCGCAGGTCTCCACGCCGGCACGACTCAGCGCGTGGTCGTAGACGAGCAGGTCGGCCGCGCTGCGCTGCTCGATCAGGTCGAGAGCCTCAGCCGTGAGCATTTCCTCGACCGGCTCTGCGGCCACCGGACTCCCAAGCTCCTCGGTCACGTTCAGCTTGGTCGGTTCGAGCTTCACATCGAACAGTCGCGCCAGCCCCCGCCATACATTGCTACCGAGCTCCAAGACGCCGACGAAGCCCAGCGTGTCGAGCCGCTCGATTGCGTCTGCCGCGATCGACTCGACATCCGACTGCGCCGCGAAGCTCGACTCGGGAAGGCGCGGATCGCCGTATAGAAGCATCCGGCAGACCTGGTTATCGATGGCTGGAGCAAGGACTGGCTCAGACAGGAACTTCCAGAGTGGCTGCCGAGCATACCCAGCGGTGTGGTAGGGGGCCCAGAACTCTGTGGTGCCAGGTGTGCGCCAGTACATGTAGAGCGACAGGAGTCGCGCTCGGGGCTCGCGCAGCACCGTGCAGATCGACGACGCATCGGCGATCTGCAACAACGTGGCCAGGGAGAAGTGTCCGCTGACCGCTCGATAGCGACCGAGCGACTGCACCTCGGATGGGCAGACCGCGATCTGGGAGCGGGCCTCTGGACGCATGAGCTCGAAGTCTTCGAAATTGCAGAAGATCGATAAATCGGTGCGCTGGGGCGCCAGCGATCCCGGAGGTAGCGCTGCCTGAAGCGCCGAGTGGACGCTCGACCCGGCGCTCTTCGGGATATGCAGGAAGCACTTCGGGTATACGTCGGCTCGAGCTGGAGCGCCGAGCGTTGCAGGGGCAGCCTCTGCGAGGTCGCCGAGTTGCCTGTCGAACATAATTGCAAGCATAACTTCCTGGGCAGACCAACTCGAAAGCGCTGGTCTTCCCGGGCCCTGGTGATATGTTCAAGAGCGATGACGCGCACCCCGACTGCCATATGGGAGCGCATCGCTGCTCAGCTTCCTTTGCCACTCACGGTGATCGACATTGGCGCGCGGGGAGGCGTCGAAGATCACTGGTCGCAATTCGGAACCGCTATCAGGCTATACGGCTTTGAGCCCGACGAGACGGAATGTGATCGGCTCAACCATGGGGATGACCGTGTCGCCACCTACATTCCGCTTGCCCTCGGCTCCAGCACGAGCGAGCAGCGGTTCTATGTAACCAATGATCCCTTCTGCTCATCTCTCTTTCCCCCATGCGATGAGCTCGTTCGCGAGCGACCGAGACTCACAGAAATGTCTGTCCAAGAGGTGACGACGATTCAAACCCAGACGATCGATGACTGGGTGAGCGAATACGACATCGGTGATCTGGATCATATGAAGATCGACGCCCAAGGCGCGGAGCTCGCGATTCTCGAAGGTGCGGTGCGCTCACTCAGTTCGGTCCGTTCTCTCAACCTCGAGGTGCAATTCAGCCGACTCTACGAAGGTACACCTTTGTTCGGGGACATCGACCTGTTCCTCCGAGAACGAGGATTCGTGCTCTGGAGGCTTGGTGAACTCAGCCACTGTGGCTTTGACAATGCTTCCGCAAACTTTCAGGTGCCGGAGATATTTAACTACGACAGTCGCCGCGTTGATGTCTCCGCCGGCGGGGGTCAGCTTCTATGGGCCAACGCCTATTACGTTCGGCGGGAGACGGCCCGGCCCTCCCAGCGGATCGACTGGAGCGACGCGATCAGGGATGCCTGTCTTGCCCGGGCGCATCGCTACGCCGATCTCGCGGAGGTCTGTCTGAGGCGTTCGCTACCCGAGGCGCCGGACGGCGCTCGATCGATAGTCCGCACAGCGCTTGCCAGTTCGTCGACGTTTGGCTCCCCACTGATGGACCCCATGAAAGATATGCAGGCTCTGGTCGACGAATTGAAGCGGGCAGCAGACGAGCGCCTGGCTCTAGTCGACGAATTGAAGCGGGCAGCAGACGAGCGCCTGGCTCTAGTCGACGAATTGAAGCAGGCGGCAGACGAGCGCCTGGCGTTGATCAACGAGCTTCAAGAGGTCGCGGCTGTGCGGCTGCGGGCCCTGGAGGCGGCACAGGCGCAGCTCCGGGCTCAGGACGCTGAGCTGGGGCAGTTGAGAGCTCGGAGCACCTGAGCGGCCTTGCGGATCGGCGGCGTATATCGAAGCGGCGCCGGTCATCTCCACAGGGTGTCGATCGGAACGGCCCAGATGCGATCGCCCAGCGGCGTGGTCTGGCGCGTCGTGCACAGCACGAGGCCCGCAACGAATCGATCGCCGGCGAGCGTGCGAAACCTCTCGAGCCAGCGAATGTCGTCACGCCCGACCGTCGCGCCGGCCTTGACCTCGATTGCGATCACCCGCCCTCCGCGCTGTTCGAGCACGATGTCGACCTCTTCTCCGTGAGGACCGCGCCAGTGGCGCATTGTCGGCGCGATCTCGGTGTGTGGCAGCAGTCGCGCTAGCTCCATCGCCACGAACGTCTCATACGTGCGTCCGGTGACGGCTGCGTCGCTGCGGATGCGCGTGGCGTCGACGTCGAGCAGATGCGCGAGCAGGGCGGTGTCCTCGATGAAGATGCGTGGCGCGCGGACGGCGCGCGCGGCGATCCCCGGGGTCCAGGCCGGCACGCTGACCACCAGGTGCAGCAGCTCGAGCAGGCGCACGTATGTCCTGATCGTCTTCTCGTCGACCGCGAGCGCCTGGGCGATCGGCCGCATCGATCTCAATGAGCCTGATCCGCCGGCAAGATGTCGAAGGAGCGCGGGCAGCAGATCGGGGCGACGGATGCTCACGAGATCGGGCACATCGCGGGTCACGAGCGCGGCGAGATAGTCCTCCAGCCATGCCTGTCGACGACCCGGCGCGCGAGCGATCACAGCCGGAAAGCCGCCGGTGACGATCCGATCGGCATATGCCGATGCACCGACCGCATCGGACTCGGCGTAGGGCGCCACGCTGCCATCCCACAATCCGTCGAGCCAGGGCGGCACCCCTACGCGCGCGATCTCGGCCTGCGTGAACGGGCGCAGCGGGATGCGCTCCACGCGTCCTGCCAGCGAGTCGCCGATACGGGGAGCGAGCAGCAGGTTGGCCGAGCCGCTCACCAGATAGCGGCCGGGGGCCGTATCGCGATCGACCTCGGCCTTCAGGGCGAGAACGAGATCCGGCGCGCGCTGGAGCTCGTCGATGAACGCACGCTCGCCCAAGCCGGCGATGAATCCGGTCGGATCGTCGATCGCGGCTCGGCGAACATTGGGGTCGTCGAGCGTCACCATCCGCATCCCATGCGAGGAGGCGATCTCGGCGCAGAGCGTCGACTTGCCGGCTTGGCGCGGACCCTCGACCGTCACGATACGCGTGTCCGCTAGGGCTTCGGTTACGCGCACGGTGGCGTGGCGCGGGATCTTGGGGCTAGGGCTCACCCGGTAAATTTAGCGGAGAATCCGGAATAGAATATCGGGCAGTCCGGAACTATAGACCGGGCAGTCCGGAATTTATGCTCGCGACGATACGGAAGCCTAGGTGGAAGGCTCCGACTCGGCGTTATCGAGGCGGCATGGTGGTGCGTCCGGGATGCGCGCTCAATAGGCTGCCGCGTCAGTGCCGGCCCTTCGCCTCCCCAACGTGACCGCTGACCGATGACAGCCCTACTCCTTGCTTTCGCGATCTTCCTCGCTTGGTGGATGATCGGTCTTGCAGCGATCGCGCTGATCGGTGCCGAGGCATCGGATCTTCGTGTAGCCCTCATCGCTCCTGCGCTCGGAAGCGCCATTACGATGATAGCTGGCTTTATCCTGAGTTTTGCTGGACTTTCCATGGACGCGGTAGCGGTGCCCTTGGTCTTGGTGCTGCTGGCGTTTTCATCACTGACGCTTGGCTTCAGGCGTCCATCTCTGCCGGGGGTTGTGGTGCCTATTCTGCTCCTGTGTGCGGGTGGCCTGCTGCTCACTGGCTGGCCGATGCTCTCGCTTGGGTTCGATTGGCTGGCCAACGGCAACGCCGATATGGCTGATTATGTGCTGAGAGCGGTGCAAATCATGCATCACGGTCTGCTGGCGCCATTGGACAGTGCTGGACTCAATCGCGGAACGGACTACGTTACGACATCTGTCGGGCCGAATTTGTGGGGGGAACGTCCTGGCAGTGAGGTGGTGCTCGCGCTCTTGGCACGGTTGAGCGGCAAGGCGGTCTATGAGGTCTATATGCCTCTGGGATTGGCGCTCGGACTGGTCACTGCCTGTAGCGCCGGCGCACTGGCGCTGACGGCAACCCGACGATCCTGGGCGGCGATTGTCGCGGTGGTTTTAGTCTTAGTGTCACCGCTGTTCACCTTTGGAATCATGCAGCAACTACTTCCGCAGACGTGGGGACTCGCCGTCTCCGTGGCATTACTCGCGCTACTGATGCGGGTCGAGTTGCATCGTGATAGGGGCGCGCGCCTAGCAAGCATTATCCCGATTGGTCTCCTGCTGACAGGTACCGTATTGGTCTACGTGGAGATTCTTCCCGAGGTGGCGGCCTCCTATGGTTTGTATCTTATAATTATAATTTTACGTGGCGAAATTGAATGGCGGGCGTACCTCCACCGCTTGGTTCCCGTCGTAATTATCCCCGTTATCCTGTTAAATGCATATTTGGTTCGCGAGGTGGGATTCCTTCTCGAAGCGGTCAAGCACGGAGTGGCCGTCGAACATCCTCCTCTCTTTGGCTATATATTTGTACCGGGCGCATTACCGGGTGTGTTGGGGATACAGACACTACCGCCAGGTGCCGCGGCGCCCCTGCTAGACTTATCTATTGCCGTGGCAGGGGCCTTGCTACTTGTTGGGCTTGTCGGATGTCTAATCGGATTGCGCCGGCCTTCCGCCCCTGCTGTCTCGCTGGTGGTGTATGCCGCTTTGGGGGCTCTGCTTGTCATTAAGGGCAGTGACTTCGGGCTCTTCAAGCTCAGTATGTATGTACAGCCGCTCCTCGCAGCGGTCATCGCTGCCTGGCTGTCAACCACAAAGCGCCGCGCGATGCAGATATTTGCGGGTGGGAGCCTCGCGTTACTGATCATCTTTCAGCTTTCGACTCAGAGGGCTTACGTACGAACCAGCCGTGATTCTGTCGACGTACCAGATGCGTCCTCAACGCAGCTGATACCGACCTTTGTGAGGGTGATTGATGATCATCCTGGGCCGACTGTTTCAGTAACCGAAAATCCATTTCTCATCATGTTGGAGGGCGCTGCCTCATATGGGCGGCACGTGTCCTTCCTCAATCGTGACGTCTTTAGTGGATTCCTGTCAATTTATGCAGCACACACTACGGGCTCTAGGCATAGGCAGGTAGAAGCGGAGGTTCACGCGTACCCGTGGACCACACGCCTGTTTAATCTAAACCCCGAATCGTCAAGCTCGACGAGCGACGAATTTAAGGAAGATCGGTTGGCATCCCAAGATCTTGGCAGTGGGGACTGCAATCTGGTGATTCCGTCGGGACAAACGTTAGTCCTCAATCGACTGACGCTGCCACCATCGAGCCCCGCCCTAGTCGATATGCCATGTTCGGCGGCTCGTGACCTGCTTGCGTTTACGCAGTCAAACCTCGGCACTAGCTTCTATTTATCGAGCAATCAGCGGACTGTCAGCTTTTCGCAGTTGCAGACCGATCCGTATTTCCCAGGGCAGACGATGGCAGGATTTGGACGCTACGCGCTGTTCAGGGTTATCGGCCCCACCGCAGGGATGCGACTGGAGTTTGACTTCACCACCACCCTGAATCACGATGGCTCGAACGAGATTCCACCTGCGATGGTTGTGGGTTCCAGGCGAATTATGCTACCAATGGTGGGTCGTGGTTCGGCACGGGTCTTCTCCGTCCCGCTACATCCGCAGATGATTGGGGTGCAGCCCTATGTGCTGCTCGATATGAACGCCGTACCCCGAGAGCCGGCTACGCCTCGGTCCGGCATCCAAGCCCTCTATGGAAGCTCCATACCCCTTGACATCCGGTTCCTGACGTCCTACGTAAGAGATGTTTCGATAGTGAGCGCACAGCAGTATGACGAATTACGTCCGCCCTCCGCTTTGAGTCAATTCCCCTCCGACCTTGCCAACCCGAATCTCCAATACTCTGGCTTATATGAGGACGGTTGGATGGGGGCGGACGCTTACGCTGTGCTCTCAGGAGGAGCGGCATCGGACCTGGTACTCCGTGGAGAAGTGCCCGTGGGAGCAGGGAAGCATCTAACGGTCCTCGTCAACGGGCGGACCGTGTTTTCCGAGGCGATCAATCCGGGAGCGCTAAACATACGCATACCTGTTCTGGCGACGACCGGTTCCAGGCGGGTGGAATTGCGCTTCGCTGCCACGATTCACTTGGCGGCGCCAGACCTTCGTCCAGCGACTGCTCATTTGAGCTATTTAGGATTGATCCCGCGGGGCTAAAGATATGGTCGAGGTCAGGCAGAGTGCCGACGCTACGCTGGCGAGGGACGCGGTGGTCGATCTCCGGCTCTAGTCTTGAGCAGGGCTGCATCGATTCGTTTAAGCACATCCTTCTCCAGCGTCAAATCTGCCGCGCCGATCCAGCCCTCGACCTGCCGGGGAGAGCGAGCACCGACGATTGCGCCTGTGACCCCCGAAAATTGGAGAGTCCACGCGATGGCCAGCTCGGCAAGGGAGGCACCTAGCGTCTTGGCGATTGGCCGTAGCAGCTCGACTAATTGGAAGGTGCGTTCGACTTGGGGGGGTTGAAACGGGGCTCGACGTTGGCGCCAGTCGTCTGTCGGAAGTGCCGCAAGGCGCTCGGGCGAAAAGCTCCCCGATAGCAGGCCGGATTCGAGGGTGCTGTAAACGAATGCCCGCACTCTGTGCGTGGTTGCCCAGGGCAGCACGTTGTCGAGGGCCTGGCGATCGATTAACGAAAGAGGAATCTGCACGGAATCGATGGTGCGCACGTTGGCACAACGGTTGAGTAGCTCGACATCGAAGTTGCTAACGCCCGCCCAGCGGATCTTGCCTTCGCAGCGTAATTCCTCAAGCGTCTCCCATGCCAACACAACGGCATCAGGGTCCGGTACGGGCCAATGCAGTTGATAGAGATCGATGCGCTCGAGGCCAAGGCGTTTCAGGGATCCCTCGCACTCTGTACGCAAGGAGCTCGGACTCAAGTCGCGGTAGGTCTCGCCTGTAGCTGGATCGATGCCGACCCCGGCCTTGGTGAAGATGAGCGGGCGCTCGGCGCATGCGAGCTCCGATATGGCTTTGCCCACCACAAGCTCTGCGTGTCCACCACCGTATACTGCGGCAGTATCGATCCAGTTGACGCCTAGCTCCACGGCGCGATGGATCGCTGTGATGGAGTCGCGATCGTCCTGCGGACCCCAGCCCACTCCTCCGAACGCCCAAGCCCCGAGACCAAGGCGACTTAGGGGAAGCTCGTCCATGGCCTGTAGATTAGGGGCATCTTGGAAGAGGTTCTCCCCACCCGTATCAGCGCCGTCATCCCCTGCTACCGGGAGGCCGAGTCGATCCCGGTCATGCACGAGCGCCTGACGAAGGTCTTCCAGGAGATGCAGGTCGACTACGAGATCATCTTCGTGGACTCCGGCAGCCCCGATCACACGCCCGAGGTCCTCGCAGAGCTCGCCGCGTGTGACAGGCGCGTGACCGTCGTGCGCCACACGCGTGCGTTCGGCTCCCAAAGCGCCTACTCCAGCGGCATGCGTCTCGCAACGGGCGACGCAGTCGTCCTGATGGACGGCGATCTCCAGGATCCGCCCGAGTTGATCCCCACGCTCGTCGCTCGCTGGCGCGAGGGCTATGAGGTCGTCTATGGCGAGCGCGTCGCGCGCGAGGGCCCGGCGCTGATGAACGCGACGCGCAAGGCCTTCTACCGGGTCTTCCAGCGCCTGGCCTACGTATCGATGCCGGTCGACGCCGGCGACTTCTCGCTGCTGGATCGTCGCGTGGTGGATGCCATCAATGCGCTGCCGGAGACGCATCGCTTCGTGCGCGGCCTGCGCGCGTTCGTCGGCTACCGCCAGATCGGCGTTCCCTACGAGCGCCCGGAGCGTCTGTTCGGGCGCTCCTCGAACAACTTCCTGGCCAACATGGGTTGGGCGCGTCGGGCGATCGTCTCGTTCTCCTATGCGCCGCTCGATCTGATCGGCTGGCTGGCGTTCTTCACGACCGCAGCGGCCATCCTGGCGGCGATCGTGGAGATCGTGTTGAAGATCGTTGATCCCGGCGCTGCGCCGCAGGGCTACGCCACCCTGATCGTGGTCGTGCTGTTCGTCGGCGGTGTGCAGATGATCTGCTTCAGCGTGATCGGCTCCTACATGGCGCACATGTACGAGGAGATCAAGGCACGTCCTCCGTACATCGTTGATCGTGTTTTGAACCCGCCCCGGCCGCGTGATCCTGCGCAGCCGATCTCCCCGGAGCTGGAGCATGCCGACGTGCAGGTTGTGGCGTCGGAGCGCGAAAGCACGACCGCGCTGGAGAGTTGAGCGGTTGGCCTCGCCTGGATGATCGTCGCAGCCACCCCGATCGTCCGGGGAGCCCCCTGCTAACGTCCTCGAACAGTCGGCGTGGTCGCCGCGTACACGCTCGACGACCTTCTCCCGGCGCCTACCACGAGACCAGCTATGAGCCCTGATCCTGATCGTGTCGCCCGGCTACGCGGGCAGATCCTCGACTTGGTCCGCGACTACCACGACGCGGCGTTCGC